>Ga0209692_10000241_pt1 | contig 167599 bp, 150 predicted proteins | sample tdDd472_FD_187129 | JGI IMG/M metagenome (GOLD analysis project Ga0209692, IMG submission 187129) | Marine sediment microbial communities from the Atlantic coast under amendment with organic carbon and nitrate - tdDd47.2 (SPAdes)... | ecosystem: Environmental > Aquatic > Marine > Coastal >... | reverse complement strand
AAAGCGGGGTACTCCCTTCCCCCCTTCCTCTGGACTCCATCCCCCCATCCCTCTCCCCGTAACTTTTTTGGTCCCGCGCTAATGCGCGGGGAATGGTATAATAAAAAATATCAACTGATTTTGAAAAAGTTTGCCCTTAGATGACATGCGCTCCGCTTTGCGGCATAGTATTCGCAAAAGCCCAAGAGAGGTCGCCGTCATGGAATTGAAAGAATTTGTCGCAGAGTCTCTGAAACAGATCGTTGAAGGAGTTGTAGAGGCTCAGGCCCACTGCGCAAGGGAAGGCGCTAAGATTGTCCCGTTTGTGAGGGCCAGCGAGAACGGCCCTGAGGCATTCGTTGGCGGAGCCATCCATAAAGTTAACTTTGATGTTGCGATCACAACCGAAAACAAAGATGGAAAAAATGGCGAAACCAAATTGTGCATCTTCGGCTTGGACGTTGGCGGGGGACTTTCCGCAGAACAAGTTAACGCCACTATTTCGCGGGTAAAATTCGACATACCGGTATTACTGCCTAGAAGTGATCTCGCCTAGTATCTGCATCTAATTATCCAAACCGTCTATCAATCAAGACCCCCAACACGCCGCCAACGCCGCCTTTCCGTTCCCGCACCACCAGCCCACGCGGCGTGGGCACTGTTTGTATGAATTCGCGCCGGTCAGTTGTTTTTCATTTTTTACAACTGTCCGGCGCGAATTCATACAAACGCAGTTTCCCTGCCCCACACACCTCCCATCCACACAACGCACCCGCCGAAGGCGCACCGGGATTCTTAAGGCCCTCGGCCTTAAGCCGCCGGAGGCACCTCTTCTCTTCCCCTCTCTTCTCTCCTCTGCACCGCGCGCTACTCCAACACCAGCCTGAAATCGACTGAGATGAAATCGAACACGACGTGGTAGCTGAGATGCTGGAAGAAGCGGGAGGAACCGTAGATTATCCCCCACTGGGTACGGTCGAAGTCGAGATTGGCGATAATGGCGAGCTTGTTGTCTTCGATGTTCCGAATGTGCGCGGGAAAGGCTATCTCGTTTGATAGACCGCGAATGGCGAGTTCGCCCTGCATCATGGCGTTAGGCCGGGTGGCTTCGCCTTCTTCGACGAGCCGGATGCGGGTAGTGTTGAACGTCGCTTCGGGAAAAAGGTTGGTGAAGAAAAAGTCGTCGGAATGGAGATGTGATTCGAGGACGGGATGGAGTTCGTCACCTTCGAGATTGGTGTTACGAATGGTGGTCATGTCGATGGTGAATGAAGCGGCAGGATCGTCGCCGGTGACGTCGAATTCTCCGGCGGAGAGTCCGAGGGTGCCGATGTGGTTGCCGTTGTTGTTGCGACCGGTCCAGTGAATGACGGATTCGGTGGGGTTGAGCGCGTAGACTCGGGAGTCGAATGTGAGGAGCGGATGCGGCGGCTCGACTTCGGTTGGGGCTGAGCCTTCGAGGGGCCGCCCTTCGGCACGCCATGTGTCGAGCCCGCCGGGGAACGTGGCGAGATCGGAATATCCGGCGCGGGTGAGCTTATCCACAGCCATGAGGGAATCCTGGGAATGAGGACCGGCCCCGTAAAGGACAATGGCGGTTTCCTTGTCTGGGACGAGTTCCGCCATGGTGTCGAGAAAGGTCACCTCATAGACGCAGGCGTTGACCGCACCGGGGATGTGTCGAGCGGCGAAATGTTCGGGCGGCAGAGTATCGACGAGAATACCGCAGTTGGATTCGAGAAACTCGTTAACGTCACTTGTCGTCAGCTTTTCAATCATGTGCGCTTCCATGTGAAACTCCTGTATTTTCGGCCCGGGACGGTCCGTTGAGGAGACAATTCACATCGGATGTTACATGATATGGGGGGAAAACGGCAAGAAAATGAATCAGACCATGCAGCGCACACCACCCATGCACCAGACGCAATGCCCGCACGGCACGTGAATACCATGGCAGTCATGCTCAAATGACCGCCCCTGCCCGGTAACGTCGGAACAGGGTACGACGGAGCAGTTGGAGCAGTATGGATAGTCGTATTCAAGAACTTCGGCACGAAATTCGCGGTAGGCTTCGGAGTTCCAGATATCGAGGATGGAAGTATCGCAGACGTTGCCGAGAGTGACCGGCTCGACATTCTTTACATGCCCGTCCATGAAGCAGGAATACTTGTGCCAGAGAAAATAGCAGGGGCGGACATCGCCGGTCGGGGTGACATGCGCAATGCCTTGTTCCACAAACTCGCAATGGCGCTTGTGGAACGCCTCAAGAGGCGGCAGGGTGAGTTCAAGACCATGCTCATCACCGACTCTGCGGGCCTCGGCAAGGACGCTGGCAACCAGTTCGCGATCGGCCTGACGTTTGGGAGAAGTCCATTCCAAAAGGCTGTTGAAGTGTATCGGGATATTGCGGGCAAGCGCGGCTTTTTGGCGTTTAACGACAAAACGGACCAGCCGTGACTCTTCGTCGGTCTTGTGAAATTTCCATGGCAGGCCGTAGTATTTCGAAAGATCAAGGCCGCGTGCGTCCGCTTCCTTTCGCCAGCGGGCGAACTCCGCCATGGAGGCGTCGGTGTTCGGATTGAAGAGATCCTGATCGACCACGGCTTCGGCATATGGAAGCACGTGGGTAACAAGGGCAAACTGCGCTCCCTGTTCCGCGGCCCATGCAAGGGAACGCGGCAGGGCCTCGGCAGTCTCACGCATGAGTACGAATTCGACACCGATCCGCAGCGGACGGCCGGACGCCTCGGACGCTTCACGCAGGTAGGCAAAGGCCGAAGCCACTCGCCCGACGTCTTCACCGCCGTGGGAAATGGAGTCTTCAGTCACGGTGTCTACGGAAAGACAGATGGTATCGAGTCCGGCATCGACAAGCTGCCGCGCACGATTACGTGTAAGCAACAGGCCATTGGATTGAAAACCGATCTCCGCATCCGGTCGCATGGCCTGCCGTGCTGTCCTGATCATTTCCGTCAGGTTGCGTGAAAGCAGCGGTTCCCCGATACCATTGAGAATCAGACCGTCGAGATGAGGAAACGCAGGGGCCATGGCACGGAAGACGTCCATGTCCATATCGGTTTCCGGGATACATGCACCTTGGGTCTGCTTGACGCACATGGAGCAGCGCAGATTGCAGCGCGTGGTGGTCTCCACATAAAGCTTTGATGGATATGATTTCATAATTTCTTTTTGGGCAATGTCACATGCACGCCTTGATAGGTTTTCGGTCCGACGAAAAGTAAATCGTCCCTTCTGAAAAGCAAGCCCCTCCTGTGTTTTGAATAGGCAGAAATGCCGGGAACGTCATTGACCTGAATCAAGAAAAAGGCCCGTTCATATGAACGGGCCTCTCTATGCTGAAGGAGGGATGGATTTAGAACTTTTCAAAGTCGGCATCGTCTCCGCTGTCCATGTCGAGATCGACACCGTCATCCAGAACGCCTGTGGCAGCCGGAGCTGCGGGCACCGCCTGGGGGCGAGCCTGCGTCACGGCGGGAGGAGCCTGTCGGGCCACATGCTGATGCATGGGTGCGCCATATTGTCCGACCTCGAAACTGCCAAGCTGGAAGAACCGCATGAGCTGCTGCAACTGGCCTGCCTGTGCGGTGAACTCTTCTGCTGCGGAGGCCAGTTCCTCGGATGCGGATGCGTTCTGCTGAATAACCTTGTCCAGTTCCTGAACGGCATTGTTGATTTCCTGCGCGCCGGAATTCTGCTCTACGCTGGCAGAAGAAATCTCCTGCACCAGATCAGCTGTCCTGCGAATGTCCGGCACCATTTTGGTCAACATTGCACCGGCCTGATCCGCCTGAGTAAGGGTAGTGGATGAAAGTTCCCCGATCTCGGCAGCGGCAGCCCCGCTTCGCTCGGCGAGCTTGCGTACTTCACTGGCGACAACGGCGAACCCCTTGCCCGCTTCACCGGCCCGGGCCGCCTCAATGGCAGCATTCAGAGCCAGCAGGTTTGTCTGACGGGCGATTTCCTCGATAATGGAAATCTTCTCGGCAATATTCTTGATGGACTCCACAGCCTGCATGACCGTGTCTCCGCCCTTCTGGGCATCAAGCGCAGTCTGGCTCGCCATCTTTTCGGTTTCCTGCGCGTTTTCCGTATTACGGGAAATCTGGGCGATCATCTCTTCCATGGATGCCGAGACTTCTTCCACGGACGCGGCCTGACGGGTGGCACCGTCAGCCATGGTCTGTGCAGACTCAGCCACTTCGGAGCTACCCGAAGCAACGCTCTCGGCACCGGCTTTGGACTGGCCCACGATATTGCGCAACCGCTCTGTCATCGTTGACAAGGCCTTTGACAGTTTTCCGGGTTCGTCATCGAACTCGACTGAAATGTCACTGGTCAAATCACCGTCGGCAATCTGATGGGCAAGCACAAGCGCCTCATCAAGCGGCTGCGTGATGGAGCGAATGATCATGATACAGAACGGCAGGACGACAAGCAGGAAAATACCGGCAACGGCACTGCCGATTCCCCATACATAGGACTGAACAACATCATCGATCTTTTTGGAGATCGCGGCTTCTTCCTCTTCCACATTGTCAAGATACACACCGGTACCAAGCCACATGTCCGTGCCGGGAATCATCGTGGCGTACCCCAGTTTTGGCTGGTCCCCCTTACCGGGCTTGGGCCAGACATAGGTCACGAACCCGCCACCGGCCTGCGCCTTCTTGTTCAAATCCTGCACCAGATAGACACCGTTCTTATCCTTGGTGTCTTTCATATCCTTCCCGATGACGGAAGGCTTGGGCGGCAGAGCAACGACCGTTGTTTTCCGGTAGACAAAGTAATAACCAGACTTATCCGTTTCAAAACGGATCTTGTCCAGCAACTTGCGAATCAGTGCGACCTTTCCGTCCAGATCAGGAATATCCGCGATTGCTACGCCAACACTCTTGGCCATGGAATCAGAAGCGACTTGGATCTTGCGTTTTTCGCCATCAAGTACCGCCTCGGTAGAACCTTCGATGCCGATACCCTCAACCTTGGAAATACCTTGCAGAAAAGCAATAATAAACCCAACGGTGAACAGTATGACGACACCGACAAGAACAGCCATCCGCAATTTAATCGTGATTTTTCTGAGCATCAATCCCTCCAATTAGGCGTTAGACTCCTGTCTTTAGCTATACCTCATTCGCCTCTTTCTGAAAATAGCACCACGCACATTTATAAACCCCCCAGAAATCCCGGTACAAAAACCGCCTAATGGTATTGCCGTTTGAGCACCAAATGTATAGGGTATGCGCTAATATTCGAGCACTTGAATGAAAGAAATAAGCATCCAGGAAACATATAAAGACGACCGTTTTCGCCAACTCGTCGAAGGCCTTCCCCAAATCCTCTATGAACTCAGTGAGGATGGGCTGGTTTCCTATGCCAATGATTTTGCTCTTTCCCGATTCAAGCTCACTCGCAATGACTTGGAAAACGGTATACATTTCACAGAGGTCCTCCACCCGGACTCTCACGAAACAGCCTATGCCACCATCCAAAGCGCCCAGCCTCACGGCACCATGGGGACAGAACTCCTCGCACGCAGTAAAGACGGATCAATCTTCCCAATCAAGATATCCATGCAGGCGATTGTCAAAGACGGGAGAACCATGGGCGTGCGCGGCGTAGCCATTGACCTGACGGAAACCCGGGACGCCGAGACGGCACTCAGAAAAAGCGAAAGCTATTATCGCGCCCTGTTTGAAAACACGGGAACAGCCATGTTCATCGTGGGCAGGGACAACATCATCTATAGCTGCAACTCCAAAGCCGAAGAACTTGTCGGATACAGTGCATCCAAGATCATGGGAAAAATGTGCTGGCACGACTTTGTCGCCCCGGAAGAAACCGAACGACTCAAGCGCATACGAGCACGCCGTTTTTCCGGCGGCCCTACTTTGAACGACTACACCTTCACATTTCTGACGCGCGACAAGACGCGCAAGATGATCCGCGCAATCATCCAGCTCATTCCCGAGACAGACGCCACCGTCTGTTCCCTGATCGACATCACGGAGCAACACCGCACGACCCAGGCCCTGCGCGAAAGCCAGGAACGATACGAACAGGTTGTCCGGGGAACCAACGACGGCGTATGGGACTGGGACCTGAAAACCGACAACGTCTATTACTCACCAAGATACAAGGCAATTCTTGGCTACGAAGACCATGAGCTGCCCAATGTCGTCGAGACATGGAAAGACCGGGTGCACCCGGAAGACCTTGAAATCACCATTGCCCGCAATATGGAATGCGTGGAAGGAAAAGTGGATACTTTCGAGGTCGAATACCGCATGATGCACCGCGACGGAACCTATCGCTGGATTCTGGGGCGGGGAACAAGCGTAAAGGATAAATCCGGCAAGGTTTACCGACTCGCAGGCACACATACCGACATTACAGATCGCAAACGGACCGAACAGGCGCTTAAAGCTTCGGAAAAACGGCTGCGAACCATTTTTTCCACCGCCAACGACGGCGTGTACCGATGTACGCCGGATGGCAGATTCATCACGGCCAACCCTTCCATGGCGGCTATTCTGGGATATGATTCGCCGGACGAACTCATCAAAAACGTTTCGGATACTGAAACGCAACTTTACGTCGACCCGACAGACCGCAAGGCGTTCCTTGCCGCTCTTGAAAAGGAAGGACGCGTCACGCAGTACGAAAAACTGCTGCAACGCAGGGACGGCACAAAAATCTGGATATCAGAAAACGTTACCGCCACCTATCACGACGATGGAACGCTGAAACATTACGATGGCTTCATGCAGGACATCACGACTCGCAAAATCAGCGAACGCACCACACAGGCCATGTATGACATATCCAAGGCCATCAGTACCACGAGTCACCTGCAGGAGCTTTACGAGACCATCCATGCCATTCTCGGCGAAGTCATCGACGCGACCAATTTCTTTATCGCCATGCTCGACAAGGACCGCGACAGGCTGTCATTTTCCTACTTCGCCGATGAGATGGACGACTATTACGACATCGACAATTTCAGCGACCCCGAAAAAAGCAGCCTTGTCATCCATGTCATGCGAACCGGCAAGTCGCTTCTGCTCTCAACAGCACGCCCCGAAGACAAGCAAAAATGGGAAGCCCTTTCGATTCTCGGCACCCCGCCCGCTGTCTGGCTGGGAACTCCACTCAAGATCCGCGATCAGGTCATCGGTGCCGTGGCTGTCCAGCATTATTCCAACCCGCACCACTATTCTGAAACGGATGTGGCGTTCATGGAAGCGGCGGCAGAACAGATCGCCTTTGCCATCGAACGGAAAACCAATGAGGAAAAGCTGACGCAACTCAACGAACAGCTGGAATCAACCGTAGAAAAGCGCACGGCGGAACTGCGGGACAAAGCCGAAGAACTCGAAGCGGCCAATCTGCGTCTCACGGAGTTGGACAAAATCAAATCAGCACTGGTCTCCTCGGTTTCGCATGAACTGCGTACGCCTCTCACCTCTATCCGGGGATTCGCCAAACTTGCGGGCAGAGATTTCACTCGCTATTTCCGGCCACTGGAAACATCAGAAAATCTGGAGAAAAAAGGGAAACGCATCAAGCAGAACCTTTCGATCATAGAAACCGAAGGGGAACGCCTCACACGTCTCATCAACGATTTTCTCGACATCAACCGCATGGAATCAGGTAAAGCCAACTGGCATGACCAGTTCTGCAACCCCTGTGAGATTATTCAACAGGCCGTCAACACTGGCAAAGGCGCTTTTGCGTCCAGACCGGATGTCACCCTTGTTGCGGATATGCCCGCGACCATATCCCCGATCCACGCGGACCCGGACAAAATCCAGCAGGTGCTCACCAATCTGCTCAACAACGCCTCAAAATTCACCGAACAGGGCGAAATCCGCGTCTCGGTGACAGACGCACGCCACGCGCTGACCATCTCGGTTACTGATACCGGCATAGGTATTCCCAAAAACGAACAGAATACCATCTTTGATAAATTCCAGAAAAGCAGCCAAGGCGACACTATCAGCACTGCGAACAAGGGAACCGGTCTCGGACTCGCCATCTGCAAGGAAATCGTTGAGCACTACGGCGGCACTATCTGGGTAGATTCCACTCCGGGCAAGGGCAGCAATTTTTCCTTCACACTCCCAGCCCTCGCAGGCGTTGAACTCCCCTGTGAATAACCCGCTCGCTCGAACTGCCAGGAAAACTTTCACAGCTTTCGAACCAATTCCACTGGCATAAATAAGGATAAGCCTTTCCATCAAAGATCAACAATGGTAATCATTATATTGTGATCGCCCTCAATTATAGATTCTTACCGCATATTCTCATGTCAGTGGTCATCTTGTTGACCATGCTTACATTTGTGCCTGATATGACCGCAGAGGAGGGTTCCTCCCCTCCTCTCATAGCCATGGCTGACTATCCACCCTATCACTATTGGGTGGACGGGAATCCCAATGGATTGAATATCGAACTGCTCAACGAGATATTTTCACGCATAGGGATCACGCCCCGTTATGTGGAAAGGCCGTGGAGTCGCAGCCTGTACGAACTGGAACAAGGTGATGTGGCAGCGCTGTGTGCCGGAATGAAAACACCTCCACGACAAAAATTCGCATATTACCCTTCGCACCCTCTCAGTCTGGAAACCAACTGGGTCATCACCTTGGCGGACAACGATGTAGAGATAAACAGCCTTGACGAATTGAAAGGCATTCATATCGGAACGATCACGAACTACTCCTATGGTCCCACATTTGATGCCCTGCAAGATCTGACCAAGCACGAACGACCGGATGAAAAGAGCCTGCTGGAATTGCTGCTGCATAATAGAGTAAAAACCATAGTTGGCTGCGATCTGGTCATCAATCACATTGCAGACAAGCTTGGCGTGAGACATCGGCTGAAATATCAACTCAAGTTGACCAGCGATCCCATGTATCTGATTCTTTCGAAAGCGGTTGCAGGCAATAAAGAATTGAATACCCGGATATCAGATATCCTTTCTGAAATGATCAAGGATGGGACGTATCAGAAAATACTCGACCGATATCTGGAATAGGCACCATCTCCACAACAGCCCCCTGCAAACCGATATTACGTCATCCACCAATCTCCCGGGAAACCGGAAACGGCCATCCGTAATCCCGTCCTGCTCTTACACGTGATTTCTCAACATCAGCTCGGCAGGATACGGATGAAGGTAGTACTGGTTTGCCAAGTATTCCTTGTCATATTTCAATACATAATGATTTATCATGGTTATCGGAACGATGAGGGGAATCAGCCCCTGCTGGTACTGGTCTGTCAGTTCCAGCAGTTCTGCCTTTTCCGATGAAGATATGTCCTTCTTGAAATATCCCATGGCATGCGCAAGGACATTCACGTTTTTCCTGACCGTGTGTTTATACGACAGAGCCTTGAAAAGCAGGCTGAAATATTCATCGAAAACACCGTCGTTTCCCTTTTCCCCAGCCGTGGCTACAAGCTTTCCCATTGCACGATACAACTCAACGTTGTGCGCCATTATCTGCATTTTATGTCTGGTATGAAAATCAACCAGTTTACCTGCCGTATATTCTCCACTCATTGCATCCCGCCAACGCTTAAGCGTAAAAACCCGCGAAATAAAATTCTCGCGCAAACGCGGGTCATGGAGCCGACCATCATCTTCAAACGGCAAATAAGGAAAGAAATCCATCACCATGCGTGCCCACAAGCCAACCCCATCATGACGGGGCATGCCCTTGTTGTTGAACACCTTGACGCGACTCATTCCGTTCGAGGGAGACCCGTACCGAAAAATATAGCCGCACAAATTCTCCTTCTGAAGACGCTCCAACCGTTTCGCCCCCCACTTGCGCATGCGGGCCGTCCAATCTTCCCCCGAAGTCCGGCCGACCAGACGGATATCGCCATCGCTCCCGACCAGTCGAACGGCTTCCCTCGGAACCGGCATCCCGGTCTCAACCTCGGGACAAACTGGAACCCACTCGACATATTGACCGAGCGTATCCCGAAGGAACCGGTCAAGCTTGTGCGTACCGTCATACCGCACCTTTTCCCCAAGGAGACACCGTGCAATACCTATCCTGATCTTACCGTTGTCAGTCATCATGATTCCCCTCTTATCCGGACAGGCATCCGGTTGTACCCGCTCAAGCCGCACCAAGCCAAAAAAGACCTGTCCCAATTGGTAGCACCATCAAGCGGCTGTGGGCAACAACACGTCTCGAAAAAACAACCCGCTCTCCAAGGAAAGCGGGTTGTTTTTTTCAATAGTGCTCCCGGCGCAATGTAAACATACGGAACCAGAATCAGGAATTGGTTTGAGCAGAGAATCATCTCAAATTCTGAAAAATACTCCACATCCACCCACGAGGGGGGGCAACCGGAGCTAGATGTACTGCCAAACCTTGTCTATGGATGTTTCCATTACAGCAACAGCACAAAGATCGCTGCACGCGATTTCAACGACCTCGGCCCGAAGCCTCCCCTCCGATTGCCTTTGATTGAAGGCATCCATTACCGCTATGGATTCACTGAGGCTGCGTGATTGCGGCGAACTGCCGTCATGCGTCCGGGGGTGGTAGCCAATATATATGGTTTTGGTCTTTTTCTCTTCAATGTTCATTTGCTGTCCTCCTGTGCCTGTGATGGGTAGCCCGAAAACAGGAAAAGGGCCACAAGCAAAAAACCCGCTCTCCAAAGAAAGCGGGTTATCTTCATCATGGTGCCCCCAGCGCGATTCGAACACGCGGCACCAGGATTAGGAATCCTGTGCTCTATCCAACTGAGCTATGGGGGCACGGGGAAAAATCTCTAGCTGACCGGAGATCAAAAAGCAAGTCTTTCATGATGGTCGGGTATGAACTTCCCTGCCCTGCCAGTCAGTTATGTTCCGGATAGTACTGCAACAGCGTCTTGACACTCTCTTCCAGTACCATGACGACCTTCAAATCGGCCTTCTGCTTGGCCTGCATTGCGTTGACGATGACCGCGTGATGCCTTGTCAGCCGTTCCACATAATCGGTCTGCTTCGCCTTGACCCGCTGGGTCAGGAAATAATTTGATATGGTGGAGATAATCTTCTGGGCATGATCTTCCTTGGTCGTGACCCAACGGACAAACTGCTGCCGAGACTGGACATCCGTCTTGTCCGCAAGCTCAAAAAGCATCTTGACCGCTTTCCTGATGGTCGCCACGTCCTCAAGCATTCCTGCGACACGGGCATTATCGTCATAAATACCGCAAGGAACCTGACAATGCGTCGATGCCGTCTTCGGCAGGATCAACATGGCGCAACACAGCATCACCGCAAAGAAAAGCTTCGTAACTCGAATCATATTGAACTCCTCGACTGTTACACATGACATCAATATCCAGTTTTCTCACTCTAACCGGAAACACATCTATGTGAATTATAGTTTGCACACGGGATGCACATCCGTATTTCCAGCCCAAAAACATTGCCTGACATGACACTCTTATAGTACGAGGGACTATTAGTTAAATAAAAATTCAGGCAATATGCTTATTCACACTCCACAGCCCGCACAATTACCATGACACTCAAACAAAAAACTCTCCTTGTCACGGCCACCGGCATTTTAGCCATCCTCCTCTCCGGCATCGCCCAGTTCTGGTCCATGAACCGGATCAACTCCTCATGGGTGCAATACACAGAACAGGCTGCGGCACGTGAAGACCTCCTCACGAAGATAAAGGAGCAGTTCGGGTACGGCGGCATCATTCACAACTTCAAAAACTACGTATTGCGCGGCGAACAGAAATTCCTCGACCGCATGAACGCCAATAAAAAGGTTCTTGAACAAAGTCTGGCCCAATACAACCAGCTCCGAATCAATGACGAGGAAAAAAAGGCTCTCAGCGTCATTGAAGCGATCATGCAGACCTATGTAGCGGAATCCGCCACTGTATCGACCCTGTGGGATATGGCCGCGCCCCCGCAGCAAATAGACCGGCGGGTCAAGATCAATGACGCTCCGGCATTCAAGGCGTTCAAAGTCCTTACCGAACACTTTGAAAGCATCTCGCGGGACGCCCATGACGACATGGCCAGCGCCTCCCGCCTTCAGATCATTTTCCTCATTGCCAGCTTCATCCTGCTCTCCGCCGTCATTGTCACCGCGGTGCTACTCCTGCGCAAACAGACCAAATCCATTGTTTCCATGTCGCAGGCAATGGCTGAAATCGAAACCCACAGCAACTTTTCCAAGCGCATGCACGACGGACGCAAGGATGAACTCGGCATGCTCACCAACACCTTTGACAAGCTGCTCGGCAACATCGAATCCATGCTCGCGCTCAACCGCGCCGTACTCGACGCCGTTCCCGATCCGATATTCCTGGCCAAAGACGGCAAGGTTATTTCCGGCAACACCGTGGCAGCTGACTACGCAGGTGTTCACATCAAGGATTTCCGAGGCATGGCCGCAGACAAGGTACTCGTCCGAGCGGAAAACGCCCCGGATCGCGGGCAGTACACGACCTGCCTCAAGGATGGCGAGGAAGTCATTCTCGAAGAAGTAAGCACCGACGTCACTGACAAAACAGGTGAAATCATGGGCTGCCTGACCGTTGCCCGCGACGTGACCATCATCGTCCGGCGCGAAGCCGAGGCCGCTGCCAATCTGAACATGATCCGCGAAGTCGGCGCAGAGATAAACAATGCGGCACAGGAACTGGTCAACGCCACTGGCGACCTGTCTTCCCGCATCCAGACCATTTCGGACGGCGCGCACACGCAGCAGGAACTCTCCAGCGAAGCCGCCACTGCCATGGAAGAAATGAACGACAGCGTCCTTGAAGTAGCCAGAAACGCAAGCGACGTCGCCGAACTGGCCGAACAGGCCCGTGGACAGGCCGAAGACGGTGCAGAAGTGGTCGAAAAATCCATCAACGCCATTTCCACGGTCAATTCAAAAGCTGGGGAACTCAAGGAAAACATGGGACAGCTCGGGTCACACACCGAGGCCATCGGTTCGATCATTGACGTCATCAACGACATTGCCGACCAGACCAATCTGCTCGCTCTCAACGCAGCCATTGAAGCAGCCCGCGCAGGCGAAGCGGGCCGGGGATTTGCCGTGGTTGCCGACGAAGTCCGCAAGCTCGCTGAAAAGACCGTTGCCGCCACCAAGGATGTCTCGCAAGCCATCGAAGCAATTCAGACAGTCGCGCAGCAGAACATCGACAACATGGACAACGCCTCCGCAGCCGTGACCGAAGCAACCGACCTCTCCGAAAAATCCGGCGAAGCACTCAAAGCCATCGTCGAACTTGTCGGTGGAACCACACGTCAGGTGTCATCCATCGCCGCCGCGGCTGAACAACAGTCCGCTTCCAGCGAGGAAATCATGACCTCGGTCAGCAAGGTCAGCACCATCTCCGATCAGACCGCCGACGGCATGCGGGAATCCACCAGCGCCATCAAAGGCCTGACAGATCTCGCACAGCGTCTTGAAGCGCTCGCAGCCAAGGCTGGCTAACGCAAAGAGGCACATCTCAAAAGCTTCGGCACACAAGCACTTGTGTATTTTTTTGGTGCAAATCATTTCACACGGTTTACACGCCGTGAAAAAAGCCTATATTCCAAAAATGCGGCTTTGCCGTAATCCTGTTTTCCGCATCCTTTCAGGAGGCTTTATGATGCGTCAATTCGTCAAACTATCCGCTCTATTGGCAATGCTTCTGGCACTGCCGATTCTCGCCCACGCCAACGGTCTGCCCGTGTTCACGGAACTCGCCGCCTCGGCAGGCAAGTCAGTGGTGTTCATCTCAACTGAAAAAACAGCAACCGCCGCACCACATGGGCAGTTCCGCCAGCAAGTACCGCAGGGTCATCCGTTCAAGGACTTCTTTGAGCGTTTCGACCAGTTCTTCGGCCAGCAGCCGGGACAGCAGCCCCGTAAAATGCGCGGCCAGGGCTCGGGCTTTGTCATCACGCCCGACGGCCAGATCGTGACCAATAACCACGTCATTGACGGCGCGGACAAGATCACGGTCAAATTCCAGGATGATACAAAGGAATATGTCGCCAAGGTCATCGGCCGCGACAGGGAAACCGACCTCGCGGTCATCAAGATCGACGTAAAGAGGCAGCTCCCCGTGCTCCGCCTCGGCGATTCCGATGCCATTCAGGTCGGCGAATGGGTCCTTGCCATCGGCAACCCCTACGGCCTCGACAACACCGTCACCGCAGGCATCATTTCGGCAAAGCACCGCATTATCGGTGCCGGACCATTTGACAATTTCCTGCAGACCGATGCCAGCATCAACCCCGGCAACTCCGGTGGCCCGCTGCTGAACATGAAAGGCGAGGTCATCGGCATCAACACGGCCATCAACGCCGCTGCCGAGAACATCGGCTTTGCCATCCCGAGCACACAGGCTGAAAAAATCATCAACCAGCTCCGGACCGGCAAGGAAGTCAAACGCGGCTGGCTCGGTGTGACCATCCAGCGCGTCAATGAAAATGACGCCAAGGCTCTCGGTCTCGGCGCTCCCACGGGGGCACTCATCGCCTCTGTAGGAAAAGGCCAGCCCGCCGACAAGGCAGGCGTGAAGCAGGGCGACGTCATCCTCGAAGTCAACGGCAGCAAGGTCACTGACAACAACGACCTGCTCCGCAAGATCGCAGGACTCAAGCCCAACCAGAAAGCCCGTCTCGTCCTGTGGCGCAACGGCAAGCGCGTCACCAAGACCGTGACCCTCGGCGAACGCGGTGAAAAGACCATGGCTACCATGCGGCCCGAAGCCCCGAAGAAGGCCGCGGATGTACTGGGCATGTCCATACGCCCGGTCACTGAGACCGAAGCCACGGCCCTTGGACTCGACAAGCCGCAGGGTCTGCTCATCGTGCAGATCAAGCAGACATCCCCGGCTGCCGAAGTGGGCATCCGTCAAGGTGACGTCATACTCCAGGCTAATCAGCAGGAAGTGAACACCACCGGTGAACTCGAAAGCGTGCTCAAGCGCGACCAGAAACGCGGTGCAGTCATGCTGCTGATCAAACGACAGGGCCAGAACCTCTTCGTGGCCGTTCCTCTGGACGAAAAGTAACCAAAACCAATCAGGGGCTCCTTCGGGAGCCCCTTTTCATCATCATGTCTACAACCGATTTCGAATCCATCCTCGCCTCCCCGGCAAAAATCAACCTGTTTCTGCGCATACTCGGATTGCGGGAAGACGGGTATCACGAACTCCGCACGCTCTTTTATCCTGTCACAAGCCTGTTCGACACCATTCGCATCGAATCGAGCCATGATGACAACATGTACATGCGCTGCCCGGAAAACCCTGACCTCGAAAGCACGGACAACCTCATATACAAGGCATGGAAGGCTTTCGGCGAGGCCACAGGCTTCCAACCGGGACTGTTCGTAACGCTGAACAAGCGCATCCCCATGGGGGGAGGACTCGGCGGCGGCAGTTCAAACGGCGCGACCGTGCTCAGATGGCTGAATGAAAATGCCGGAAGCAAGGCCCTGCCGCAGGAGGACCTCATTCAACTGGCCGCACAGCTTGGCGCGGACGTCCCCTTCTTTCTGATGGATGGTCCGGCATGGGCCGAAGGCATCGGTGAAAAACTGGCACCGGCCGACATCAACCTTTCCGGCATGACGCTTGTCATCATCTGCCCGGATATCCATGTGGACACGCCATGGGCGTTCCGGGCATGGGACGAATGCAACGGTTCTCCACGACAAGAAGAAGCCTTGACAACCACCGGATTGGATAATAAGAATCCATCTCCCGTTTCGCCCCCGGCCACAGTCAACGACTTTGAGCCAGTTGTTTTCGCGAAGTTTCCGACACTCCGCAAAACAAAGGAAAAGCTTATTATTTCCGGGGCGGCAGCCGCCGCAATGAGCGGTTCGGGAGCCAGTCTGTTTGGACTTTTCCGCGACAGACAATCTGCCATGTCCGCAGTGCAGGCTCTCGAAAACAACGGATTTGAAATTTTCACGATGGACTGTTGATAAACACTCCGTCAGGTGACAAGCGGCTTCAACGCCTCTCTCTTTTCGTTAACTGAAAAGGGAGTGCGAGCGCAGCGACGCACACCCGCTTTCCCGGCAACGCTCCCCCAAACTCGGGGCATGAGCAAAATTGCTGAGAAGTAGCGGAGCGCGAGGCGCAAGTAAAATTCAGGACCGCCGCGTATATCAATACGCAAGGGTCTGCATTTTACGCAGCAACGAAGCGATCAGCCGCTTATCAGCAATTTTGCTGGGGCGTCGTCAAGTGGTAAGACACATGGTTTTGGTCCATGCATTCGAGGGTTCGAGTCCTTCCGCCCCAGCCACTTTTTATTAACCGAAGAATCCTTAAGTAAGGGGATTGACATGCACGGCGAGCTTAAAATCATCAGCGGTTCTTCCAGCCCGCGACTGGCAGAAGCCATTTGCGAGCATCTGGGAACCAAGCCTTCTCCTGTATTGCGCGAACGCTTTTCCGATGGTGAAATTCGAATTGAAATTGGTGAAAATGTACGCGGCGACGATGTATTTGTCGTTCAGCCCACCAGCTCTCCAGTGAACTTCCACCTCATGGAACTCTGCCTGATGCTCGACGCTCTCAAGCGAGCCAGCGCATCCCGTGTCACCGCCGTGGTTCCCTATTTCGGTTACGCTCGTCAGGACCGCAAGGTCGTGCCCCGCGCCCCTATTTCCGCCAAGCTCGTGGCCGACATGCTGTCCGCCGCAGGCATGCAGCGACTGGTCACTTGTGACCTGCACGCCGGTCAGATTCAGGGCTTCTTCAACTGTCCGGTGGACAACCTGTTCGCCGCTCCGGTTCTGCTTGATCACCTGCGCGACCGTGACGATGATTTCGTTATCATCTCGCCTGATGCAGGTGGTGTGGAACGCGCCCGCGCATACGCCAAACGCCTCGGCGCTTCTCTGGCTATCGTGGACAAACGCCGCGACGCCCCGAATCAGGCCAAGGCCATGCACATCATCGGCGATGTGAAAGACAAGGTCGCAGTCGTCATTGACGACATGATCGACACCGCAGGCACCATGTGCGCCGCAGCCAACGTCATCATGGACAACGGAGCCAAGGACGTCATGGCCTGTGCCACCCACCCGGTTCTGTCCGGTCCGGCCATCCAGCGCCTTGAAGAATCCGCATTTTCCGAAGTGGTCGTCACCGACACCATCGCACTCAGCGAAGACAAGACCTGCTGCAAGAAAATCAAGCAGCGTTCGGTCGCTTCACTGCTGGCAAAAGCCATCAACAACGTACACACCGAATCGTCGGTGTCCGTACTGTTCGTATAAGGGATTATCCCACAGGCTGCTCAAACACAGCCGCCAACCTTATAAAGCGCGAGCGTCCGTTTATAGTAAACGGCCAGGGCGTAAAAGGAGAAACTCTCATGGCAGAACTGCTGAAACTCAACGTTCAGGAACGCACTGAACTGGGCAAAGGCCCCAACCGTCGTCTCCGTGCCACCGGCATGGTTCCCGGAATCTATTACGATGCAGCCGGAGCCAACATCGCCGTCAAGGCCGAGATGGTCCCCCTTCAGAAAATTTACGCACAGCTTGGTAGCACTCAGGTCTTCGAGCTGGTCCTGGAAAAGGACGGCAAGACCCAGACCCACCCCGCTCTGCTGTGGCGCGTCCGCAACGAGCCGGTCAAGGGCACTCCTGAACACGTCGACTACTTCGGTGTTGACCTGAACAAGGAAATCAAGGTCGCTGTTCACTTCGAACTGACCGGTACCTCCAAGGGCGTCAAGCTTGGCGCTGTTCTCGAACAGTACCGCGATGTCGTTGATGTTATCTGTAAGCCCATGGACATTCCCGAATCCATCGTCATCGATATCACCGAACTGGATCTGATGGATTCCGTCCGCATTGAAGACGTTGTATTCCCCGAAGGCGTCACCCCGCTCTTCGATGAAAACTACGCAGTCCTCTCCGTTGTCACCGCTCGTGAGGTTGAAGAGGAAGTGGAAGGCGAAGAAGGCGAAGAGACCGAAGGCGAAGAAGCCGCAAGCGAAGAAGCTTCCGAGTAAGCATTTCGCTCAATCAGATTGGACCTCCCGGAACGCGGCCCGCCGCGCTCCGGGAGTTTTTGCTTGTCACGGCTTCGGCTGTTATGGTGGGCAGACACTCCAGATATCAGGAACACCGCAAAAATGGACTACAAAGGCGTCATTGTCGGACTGGGGAACCCAGGTCCGAAGTACGAGAAGACCCGACACAATATCGGGTTCATGCTTGTAGACCACCTGTTGTCCGTGGCTGAAGGGCGCAAGAACATGCGTCTGGAAAAAATCGACGAATCCGGCGACTACGAGTTGTGGCGCGCCAAATTTGCCGGTGCCTACCGCCTGTTCGCCAAACCCCAGACATACATGAACCTGAGTGGGAAGGCCGTGTCCAAGATTTGCGGCCGCCACGGTTTGAAACCCGAGCAGGTCATGGTGGTTCACGATGAACTGGACCTGCCCGTTGGGCGCATGAAAATAAAAAAAGGTGGCGGTAATAACGGCCACAACGGCTTGGCTTCCATTCAGGAATGTCTCGCCACCCCGAATTTCTTCCGTCTGCGACTCGGCGTGGGCCGTCCGCAGGAAAAATTCAAGGACATCAGCGACTGGGTCCTGGAACCATTCAAGGAAGAAGATGTCCGCCATCTGCCGGATATCATCAGACATGCGAGCAAAGGGCTCGACATATTCTATCGGCGCGGAGTGGGATTCGCCACTCAGCATATCAACGGATTTTCCATCGAACCACCTGATGAAGATGGGGAAAATTCCGCAGGATAACGCCAAAAAACGCCTCTGTCATGTCTTTTTTTCGTAACCATGGACTCTTCACCGCGTTTTCGCTATAATATACTTCTGCGCGTTTGAAACAGCCAGTAGCAAGGAGCTTCGTTCCCAGTGTTCAAGGTCAATGAATTAGTAGTTTACCCTTCCCAGGGAGTCGGTCGTGTTGAACGAATCGAGTCTCAGGAGATCGGCGGCGTCAAAGCCGATTTTTATATTGTTCGCATCCTGAGCAATAACGTGACCTTGATGGTTCCCGTGCTGAATGCTGAGAACGTCGGACTCAGGTCTGTTTGCAGCCTGCGTATCGGTCAAGGAATCTTCGAATCCCTCAAGGATCGCTCTGAATTCACAGGATACACCGGCCAGAACTGGAACCGGCGTTATCGTGAATACTCGGAAAAACTGAAAAGCGGTGATCTTTCCGATGTCGCATACGTCCTCAAGGAACTGTTCCTGATCGGCAAGGACAAGGAACTCTCCTTTGGTGAGCGCCGTCTGCTGGAACAGGCAATGGGACTGGTTTCCATGGAACTGGCTTACTCCATGGATCGCGATCAGGAACTCATCAAGGAAGACATCAACGAAATGTTTGCCGATGTCATTGCCGCACAGGAAGAAAGAGCCTAGAGTACTTGTCAAGCTGTCCCGTTTAGGGTAGTGCAGATTTGTCGCCGCACCTGCGGCTTGATTCATATATCCCATTCTATTTGTATTTTAAGAGCAGAACCGCTCTGGAACGCTAACAAGAGGTAATCGCAGCTTACCGCCTTGAACCGCTTGAATTCGAACGGTTCACATATCCCGATTTACATATCAGCCTCTTGCAGGGGATTCGAGCAGCATGAACAACCATGCTGAAACTTTTGGGATATATTTTTACAAACCTTCCAAACCTCAACTCAAATTTCAATCTTATGGCCGACAAACAGACCGAAAAAAAACCGACCAAGAAGGGCCGTCCTGCTGCCAAGGGTAAAAAGAAACCCGCAGCCAGTGGCAACAGCAACGGTATCGACAAGCTGAATCTTGCCGAACTCAAACTGAAGTCCATGCAGGACCTTACAGACCTGGCAGTTCAGCTTGAAGTCGAAAACCCCAGCGGCATGCGTAAGCAGGAGCTGATCTTTGAACTGCTCCAGCAATGCGCATCCCAAAACGGCCAGATATTCGGCGACGGCGTCCTCGAAATTCTGCCCGACGGATTCGGCTTCCTGCGATCCCCGATGTACAGCTACATGCCGGGTCCGGACGATATCTACGTTTCCCCTTCGCAAATTCGCCGCTTCGGCCTACGCAAAGGCGACGTCGTTTCCGGCCAGATTCGCCCCCCCAAGGAAGGCGAACGCTACTTCGCCCTGCTACGAGTCAGCGAAATCGGCTACGAAAAACCGGAACACTCTAAAAATCTCGTTCTCTTCGATAACCTGACCCCCCTCTATCCCGAAGAACAGCTCAAGCTGGAAAATGGGAACAAGAACTTTTCTTCCCGCATCATAGACCTGTTGGCCCCCATCGGCAAAGGGCAGCGCGGCGTCATCGTGGCCCCGCCCCGCACCGGTAAGACCATCATGCTCCAGACCATCGCCAACTCCATCAACGCCAACCACCCCGAGGTGGACCTCATCGTGCTGCTCATCGACGAGCGCCCGGAAGAGGTGACGGACATGCAGCGCACGGTCAAGGCAGAGGTGGTCAGCTCCACCTTTGACGAGCCGCCGCAGCGCCATGTGCAGGTAGCTGACATGGTTATCGAAAAGGCAAAGCGTCTGGTCGAACGCAAGCGGGACGTGGTCATCCTTCTGGATTCCATCACCCGTCTCGGTCGAGCTTACAACGCCGTGACCCCGTCGTCAGGCCGCGTACTTTCCGGCGGTATCGACGCCAACGCCCTCCAGCGCCCGAAACGTTTCTTCGGTGCGGCGCGCAATATCGAGGAAGGCGGCTCACTGACCATCATTTCCACCGCGCTCATCGACACCGGTTCCCGCATGGACGAAGTCATCTTCGAAGAATTCAAGGGAACCGGCAATATGGAACTCTATCTGGACCGCCATCTCTCCGAGAAACGCGTGTACCCGGCCATCGACATCAACCGCTCCGGCACACGCAAGGAAGAACTCCTTCTTGGCGACGATGTTCTCAACCGGGTCTGGATCCTGCGAAAACTGCTCTCACCCATGAGCTCCATAGACTCCATGGAATTCTTACGCGGGAAAATGAAGGGCACTAAAAACAATCAGGACTTCCTCGATTCAATGAGCAAGTAACTCCGAACCACTCAGACAACATGATGCGGCCTCCGGGCCGCATCATTTTTTTGTACCTTCCCGTACAAGGTTGCCTTGCCTCAGCAAATGGTTACAATAACCGGGCAACAAAAAAATCATGCGAAAATCCATAACATCCATACTCCCCGCCCTGCTTGCGGCACTCACCCTGCTCTTGACGCCGGTCATGACGGCACAGGCAGGGTTACTCGGACCGGACAAGCTGACGCTCAAGATGGAAAATGAAATGGGTCGCAATTTCGACATGATTATCCGATCCCAAATGCCAATGGTCGGAGACACTTACATTACCGAATATGTTGATGAAATAGTTCAGCGTATCGTCAAGGCAAAGCGCCCCATGCCCTTCCGGGTCAAAAGCGCCGTCGTTGCCAATCCCATTCTCAACGCTTTCGCCATCCCCGGTGGATTCATCTACATTTTCACAGGTCTGGTTCAGGAAGTGGACACCGAGGCCCAACTCGCCGGCGTCATCTCTCACGAACTCGCGCACGTATCCCAACGCCATGTGGCAAGCCGCATCGAAAAACAGAAAAAAATCGGCATGCTCGCCATGGCAGGCACATTGGCAGGCTTGCTGCTCGGCGTTGCTTCCGGCGATGCCAACACGCTAAAAGCCTCACAGGCGCTCATGATCGGTTCGCGAGGCGCTGCCACCGCCGCCATGCTCAACTATTCGCAGGACGACGAACGGGAAGCAGACCATGTTGGAATGAATGCTCTGGTCAAGGCCGGATACAATCCACGGGGCATGCCCGAAACCTTCGAAGTCATGCTGAAAAACAAGTGGTTCGACTCCGGCGCGCAAATGCCGACATATCTTTCGACTCACCCCGGCCTTGCTGACCGAATCATTTACCTGAATGACCGCATAAAACGGATGCCCAAGGTGTTCCTCGACCGCAAGGACGACAATACCCGCCTCAGAAAGATTCAGGCCCTTGTCCGTTCGAAAATGTCTCCGGCGACAACAGCCATGGCATACTACAACAACAAAAAACGCAGTGAATACACCGCGTTTGATTATATGGCACGCGGCATCGTTCTCAACCGCCTCAAGGACAGAGATGAGGCGGAAAAGGCTTACACCAAAGCACTTGAGATGGCCCCGAAAGAACCGATCATCTCACGTGAAGTAGGCATATTCTATTTCAAATCGGGCAACCGCTCCAAGGCATTTCAATACCTGCACATGGCAGCGATAAAAAACCAAAAGGACGCTCTGGCACTTTTTTATCTCGCTCGAATACAGGAAGAGGCCGACCAGTATTCCCGCGCCGAAGCCAACATGCGCAAAGTGCTCGAACTGGTACCGGAAGATTGGGAAGTCCACAAACATCTCGGCATGATCCTCGGTGAATCCGGTGATCCTTTCGGCGGCAACCTGCACCTCGCCTACTCCGCGCTCTATTCGAGCAATATGCGCAAGGCACGCTACCACGCCCAGCGGGCCGGAGCTGCAGCCAAGGGAGAAGCCCAGGAAAAACAGCTGAAAAAGCTGAATAACGCCATTGCCGCCCGAGCAAAATTCCTCAAATAACCACCCCTTGAATACCTGCCGCTTTTGGCGTAATTTTCATCTTTTGCAACCCGAACAACCAATACAATGATTATAGTCAGGAACATAGAAGAACTTGAGGATGTCATCGCCGGATCGTGCGTGACCATCGGCAATTTTGACGGCGTCCACAAAGGGCATCAGAAGCTCATTCAGCTTGCCTGCTCCCGTGCAAAATCACAGGGGCTTGTCAGCGTTGTTGTCACCTTTGACCCGCATCCGCTCCGCGTACTTCGCGATGATCGCACCCCGCCCTTCATCACCCTGACCGAGCAGAAACTTGAACTCATTTCCCAATACGGCCCGCAGGTCTGCCTGCTGCTCGAATTCAACATGGACATGGCTCGCCTCGCACCGGAGGACTTCGTGAAGAAGTATCTGCTTGACGGCCTGAACATGAAAGAAATGATCGTCGGATACGACTATCACCTCGGGAAAGGCCGCGCCGGAAATTTTGAAACCCTGAAAGAACTGGGTGCCAAGCACAACTTCTCCGTTGACCGTCTTGACCCGGTTTCCATTGAGGACGCCGTAGTCAGTTCCACGCGCATCCGCGATCTGGTGCAGGCCGGACATGTCTGGCCGGTCCGTCCCTTGCTCGGACGCTTTTACCAGATCAAGGGCGAAGTCGTGCACGGCATGAATCGAGGCGGCCGCCTCCTCGGGTTCCCTACCGCGAACATCAAGCTCGTTGACGAGCTTTTCCCCAAACCCGGTGTCTATGCCATATGGGTCGAAATCGACAACAAGGCCCACATGGGAGTCGCCAACATCGGCAAGAATCCGACCTTCGGCAACGACGCTCTTTCCGTGGAAGCACACATCATCGACTTTGAAGGCGACATCTATGGTCGCGATATCCGTGTCCACTTCGTACAACGCATCCGTGATGAAAAGAAATTTTCCGGAATTGATGAACTCAAGGAACGCATCGCTACCGATACCGCGCTGGGCCGACAGATCCTGTCTCAGCCCGAAGCTGAAATTCGTTTGACCAAGGCCGATTTCGCAAACGGCTCAAGGAATGACTAAACAATGAGTCCGCTGACCCGATCATTCAACTACTGGCGCGATTTCATCAAGTCCTACCGGACCATCACGTCATTCAGGTGGCTGGTGATAGGCGTCTTTGTCGGCGTCTTCTCCGGCCTTGTGGCTGTGGCCTTTTTCTGGCTGGTGGAAGTCGGCAAATTCATCATCCAGCACAATCTCGCTGGCATCGTTTCTCCGGAACCGGCCGGCGAAGGTATTTTTCACGGACCCGCAGGACAGTATCGTCCGTGGGTTATCCCGGTTTTCACCACCGCAACAGGGCTTCTTACCGGCTGGATGGTCAACAAATTCATCCCTGAGACCATCAACGGCGGTACGGACGGTACAGACGCCACCATCAACGCCTTTCATAATCACGGCGGTATCATCAAGGCGCGTGTCGCCATCATCCGCGGTGCCCTTTCCATCCTGACCATTGCATCGGGCGGAAGCGCAGGACGTGAAGGCCCCATCACCCAGATGGGTGCCGGTGTCGGTTCATGGATCGCCAAGAAATTCGATTTTTCGGCCAAGGAACGCCGACTGCTTCTGCTTTCCGGTGCAGCCGGAGGACTGGGAGCCATTTTCCGTGCTCCCCTCGGCGGCGCACTCACCGCAGTCGAAGTCATCTACAGGGAAGACTTCGAGGCAGAGGCCATCCTGCCCTCGGTCATGAGTTCTGTCGTCTCCTATTCGATTTTCACCTTCTTCTTCGGAACTGAACCGATTTTCGGCATCCCGAGGTTCTCGTTTCACGATCCGCGTGAACTGATCTTCTACGCCCTGCTTGCCTTTGTCTGCGCCTTTGTGGGCTGGATGTACATCCGCACATTCTACTTCATCAAATACCACGTGTTTGTCCCGCTCCGCGAAAAGATCGGGCTGATGTGGGCCATGGGAATCGGCGGCCTCACCATGGGGCTTCTGGGCATCCTGTACCCCTACACCGCCATGGACGGCGTGGTTACCGGCGGCATCTTGTCCGGCGGATACGGCTGGCTCGAACTCGCCATTCTCGGCCAGATTCCGGCGCTGGGCATGTGCTACATCATCATCGGTAAAACCGTCGCCACCTCCGTGACCATCGGTTCCGGCCTGTCCGGCGGCATGTTTGCCCCCGCCCTGTTCGTCGGCGGCATGTCCGGCGGTCTCGTCGGCAAATTCGGGCACCACTACTTCCCGGATATCGTCACCCAACCCGGCGCGTACATTCTCGTCGGCATGGCAGCATTCTTCGCGGGCGTGGCCAACGCCCCCATCGGGCCGCTCATCATGGTCACCGAACTGACGCAGGGTTACGGTCTGCTCGCACCGCTCATGCTTGCCTCAGCACTCTGTCTGGTTCTGAGCCGAAACAATTCGCTCTACGAACATCAGGTGGAAAACAAATTCGATTCCCCGGCACATGCGGAAGATGCCACAATCAACATCCTCGAACAGATGCATGTCTCGGATTTCTACAATCCCGGCGATGTCATCGTGCTTGAAGAGTCTACCACCCTCAAGGCACTCACCGACATCATCGCTAACTCGGACCAGTTCTACTTCCCGGTCAAGCGCGAAGACGGCGGGTACACGGGAATGGTGTCCATCCACAACGTCCGCAACTGGATGTTCGAGGAAGACCTGCACGATCTCGTCATCGTCCGCGACCTCATGTCGCGCCCGGTCTACGTACGCCCGGACTACGACCTCTATCAGGCTCTGCTCCGTTTCGTGAACACCGACTACGGCCAAGTTCCCGTGGTGGAAATAACCGACACGAACAATATCATCGGCCTCATCAACCGTGACGACGTCTTTCAGGCCTATGCCGAAGCCATCGCCGAAGTGAAGGCCGAAGTAGAGGACGCAAAGGAATAAGTCCCAGTCCGCCATTCGTTTTTTTGTGTTTATAATACGCTTGTTCACTGCGGATCATATCGTGTATGGTCTGGCGAAGAATCCATATTCACTCGCCAGTCCTTTCACGATAGGGATATCTCATGAACAAACGCGGAAAAATGAAAAGTGTATACGTCGTCAAGTCCGCTCCCAAGGAAATTGATGACGCCCACAAAGAACTGGATACGCAAAACGTCTATCTGCTCAAATCTGAAGAGCAAGCCATAAGCCGCTATCAGGATACTGTTTATGACTTTATCGACAACAATGACGGCCTCTTTCTTGTTGTCAGTCAGGACAGGACTTTCTTCCAGAATTTCCGTAAATCCTTCTATAAAGAACTCGAAATCGATCAGGAACGTATCAGGCTCATGTCCAGCCTGAGGCGGACACAGGAAGAAATCCGAGTCTACCGTGAATATCAGAAATCCCCATTTCTTTTCATAGAAAGTGTCTTCGAAGGGCGCTCTACCCTTCCTTCAATCGAAGAATTCAGAAATGAATTCAAAGACATGTTCATCATTGTCCTCATGAATGACGCTGACGATAAAAAGCTTGCCCAATTCGTTGAAGCCGGTGTGGACAACTTTATCACCAAACCGGCTTCGATCAATACTCTCGTTGAAAAAATTGCCAACACACTGGTTCCGCCGGACGCCATCGGCAAAAAGATTCGAGAAGGCAAGGATCGCCTCAAGAAAATAGAATTCGCCCTTGCATATGGAGTCGCGCGCGACATCCTTGAAATCAAACCGGGCAGTCCGGCAGGCCTGATGATTATGGGCGACGCCCTCAAGGGGCTTTCCAAAAGAGATGATGCTCTGAAACTCTATCTAAAGGCATATGACAATGCGCCGATGTACCTGGAGCCTCTCAAGAAAATCGTCGATTTTCACAAGGAAGACGGCGACCAGCAACAGGCATTGCAGTACCTGATAAAGATTGATGAGCTTTCCCCCCTGCACGCCGGTCGGAAAAAAGAAATCGGCGAACTCCATTTCATGCAGGAAGAGTATGCAACAGCAGCTAAGTTTTTCTGTGAAGCCGTCAAGCTCACGCACTCGTTGAAACAGAGTGAATGCGTACAGATGGCCGTAGACTATGCGGACAAAATCTTCGACAAGCAGACAGCCGCAGCCGTGCCGTTGCTCGAACTGAGCGCCAGTCTGGCGAAGTCCTACCACATCGAATTGCACTGGTCAGTGTACAACCGGCTCGGACTCTTGCTGCGTCGCCAAAAACGATGGAAGGAAGCGGTTGCCGCCTACAACCACGCCGCCCTGCTCTCGCCCAAGGATGAATCCATCCTCTTCAACATGGGCATGGCTTACATAGAGGGGAAGGACTTCGGAAGCGCAGCGGAAAAATTCGAACGGGCCATCTGCATCAAGCCGACGTTTTATACGGACAACATTTCGGCGGCATATGTCATGGGACAAGTCTTCATCCGCGCCAACAGGACCAAAAATGCGACAAAAATGCTTGAGCATGTCTACTCTGTCGACCCCAAATACAAGAAGGTGAAATCCCTGCTTGAGTCGCTGAAATCTCCGAAAAACGGAAAAAACGGCAACTGAACATCTCTGCCGTACTCGACCATTTTCCGGACATCACCCCTTGCCAAACAACAAGGGCGATTTATCTTCTGAGCTATCATGCAACGCTGGAAAATCGGCTCCGGTCATCTTTTCATCCGTCAGGGAGACATCACCACTCTTGAAGTGGATACCATCGTCAACGCCGCGAACCCGCAGCTTGCAGGAGGCGGCGGCGTGGACGGGGCCATCCATCGCGCAGCCGGGGCCGACAAATTGCAGCAGGCGTGCCGAGCCATCGTCGCGGTCATGGGCGAACTCCCGACCGGCGAAGCCATCATCACACCCGGCTTTGATCTTCCGGCACGATACATCATTCATACCGTCGGCCCGATCTGGAACGGCGGCTCGAACCGCGAACCCGAGCTGCTCGAAAGCGCCTACCGAAACAGCCTGCAAATCGCTCACGAAAACAATCTCTCTACCATCGCCTTCCCGGCCATATCCTGCGGCGTCTACGGCTACCCCGTGGAGGACGCCGCACACATCGCGCTCTCAGCCCTCAAGGAAGGACTTGAAGCGGGACTCGTCGCGGAAGCGGGCATGGTCCTGCACGGCCAAGCGGCACACGAAATATGGCACGCCGCAGCCAAAAACATTGTGTAATAATCCAAGGAGAATACAGTGGAACTCAGAGGAACAACCATCGTCGCGGTCAAAGACGAAAACGGTACGGCAGTCGCCGGTGACGGACAGGTCACCTTCGGTCAGGCCGTGGTCATGAAGCATACTGCCCGCAAGGTGCGCCGCATCTACAAGGATAAAGTCACTGTCGGCTTTGCCGGTGCAACCGCAGATGCCTTCACCCTGTCCGAACGTTTCGAGGCCAAACTCGAAACCTATTCCGGCAACCTGCTCCGCGCCGCAGTGGAACTCGCCAAGGACTGGCGCACCGACAAGTACCTTCGCAAACTCGAAGCCATGCTCCTTGCCGCAGACGGCGAGCACGTACTCATCATCTCCGGTACCGGTGACGTCATCGAGCCGGACGACGGCGTGGCAGCCATCGGCTCCGGCGGCTCCTACGCCCTCGCAGCCGCCCGCGCCATGCAGCGCAACACCGACATGGATGCAGGGGAAATCGCCCAAAAAGCCATGGAAATAGCCGCTGAAATCTGCGTCTACACCAACAACAACATCATCCTCGAAGCGCAGAGCAAATAATTTAAGACATATCTCTGGGGGAAACTTTTGAAAAAGTTTCCCCCAGACCCCCTTCAAAACTTTTTGGTATACGCCGCCAGCAAATTTGAAGGGAAACATGCAATCAACATGACGGCGTAGGGGTGCGAACACAAATGTTCGGACCTATAAACAAAGTATCGAGCAAACACCCAAAACGGCGCATAACGAATTGTCGTTCTCTGACATATATACAGCGCCGTTTTATACAAAAAGTTTAGGAGATTCTTAAGAACCCTTTTCAAAGGGTTCTTAAGCCGCCGGAGGCATCCCACAATGAGTAATCTGACACCAAGAGAAATCGTATCCGAACTGGACAAGTACATTATCGGGCAGAACGCAGCCAAACGCATGGTCGCCATCGCCATGAGAAACCGCTGGCGTCGCCAACAGATCGACCCGGAGTTGCGGGACGAAATCGCGCCAAAAAACATCATCCTGATGGGACCCACGGGCGTGGGTAAAACCGAGATCGCCCGCCGCTTGGCACGACTGGCAAACTGCCCGTTCTTCAAGGTTGAAGCCACGAAGTTCACCGAAGTTGGCTATGTCGGCCGCGACGTGGAATCCATGATCCGCGACCTGATGGAAATCGGCGTAAGCATGGTCCATAAGGAAGAAACCGAGAAGGTACGCATCAAGGCGGAAAAAAACGCCGAAGAGCGTCTGCTTGATCTGCTGCTCCCGAACAAAAAAACGGACCAGCAGAGCCCTGCCGGATTCTTCATGGGCACACAGTCCGGTGAAATCGAAGAAAAGAAAGAAGCTCCGAAAGACGACTCCACACGCGAAAAGTTCCGCCAGATGTTCCGTCAGGGGCAACTGGATGAACGCGAAGTGGAAATGGAGATCACAGTCCAGTCCGGCGCGCAGGTCGAAATCATGGCCATTCCCGGCATGGAAGAAATGGGTTCGAATCTCCAGAACGCTTTCTCCAACATGTTCCCGGGCAAACGGAAAGCACGGAAACTGAAGATCAAGGACGCCTACGAAGCGCTTATCGCGGAAGAGGCAGACAAGCTCATCGACCCGGACGCCGTGAATGAACTGGCGCGGGAACGCGTTGAACAGCAAGGCATCCTGTTCGTGGACGAAATGGACAAGATTGCCTCACGGCAGGACGCAGCAGGCGGCGGCAGCGCGGACGTTTCCCGCGAAGGCGTGCAGCGAGACCTGCTTCCAGTGGTTGAAGGCAGTGTCGTGAACACCAAATACGGCATGGTCAAAACCGACCACATCCTGTTCATCGCGGCTGGCGCATTCCACTTTGCCAAACCATCAGACCTGATTCCGGAACTGCAGGGACGTTTCCCGTTGCGCGAAGAGCTTTCCTCGCTGCACAAGGAAGAATTCTACCAGATTCTTACCGAGCCGAAGAATGCACTGACCGTACAGTACAAGGCTCTGCTCGCCACCGAAGGCGTGACCATTGACTTCTCCAAAGAGGCGCTTGAGGAAATCTCGGCCAATGCGGAAAAAATCAATGAGGAAACTGAAAATATCGGTGCACGACGACTCTACACCATCATGGAAAAGATCCTGGCAAACCTCTCTTTCGAGGCTCCGGACAAATCCGGCCAGAAAATCATGATCGATCGAGACTACGTCAAATCACAGATAGACGATGTAATTGAAGACCGCGACCTGTCCCGCTACATCCTGTAGCAGCCGGTGAGGTGGATTCAACAGAATCACCCCAGTCTCAACCACGTTTCTTACACATCGCAATAGCGAAGCGCCTTCAGATTTTCAAATCTGAAGGCGCTTTTTTCTGCTCCGGTAATAATCATTATATCAGCCCGGTCTGCAATTCTAACACGGTTGCGCTTCGCTTGTACTTTGCTACAATTACACAAAATCGAGGCTCAGAGCAGATGTCCCAGCAAAGATCCCATAGCGACAGTAACCGTAAACGAATCCGTGAAAGACTCGTCAGCTATCTGACGCCCAGCCGTCGGCCGCTTCTGTTCATCCTGTTTGCCGCCCTCTCCCTCGCCGCTGCGGGCGGGTTTATCAACACCCGCATTATCTATCCCGCATTCACCAATATCATCATTGAAGGTATTTCCGACGATGCCAAACGCATCGCTTCTCATCTCCTTCCCCCGGCGCTCAAGCACACATCGCTCGTATCCGAACGCCTCACGCCCAGATTTTTCGGTGATATCTACAAACTGGAAAATGACTTTGGACTGATAAAAGTAAAAATCATCTCTTTCAAAGGCACGGTGATCTACTCCACCGATCCTGATGACATTGGAAGCCAGAGCTGTGCACACTTCGCACAGCGTTCCGGTAAAAAGGCGGTCTTCACCCAGCTTCTCAAGCTAAACCAACGATCAATGGACGGTGATACATTTCTTGCCGAAGTTGTCGAGACCTACATACCAATAACTTCAGGCGACCGATTTCTCGGTGCTTTCGAATTGTACTTCGACATCACCAAACGAATGCAGCACCTGCATCGTCTGGTCACGTATTCGACAATTGCCATGGGTGCCCTTGCCTCTGCGCTCATTATCACTGTCCTGATCCTCATCAGAAAAGAGACATCCCGGCAGAAGGCACAGGAAAAAGCTGAGGCCCTCAAGGAAGAAGTGGACCGCATCACCCGCCATGACCTCAAATCACCGGTTGCGGGAATTCTCAGCGGATTGACCTATCTGGAAAGTTTCACGGAACTGACGGATGAACAGACGGCAATTGCTGCAGATATGCGAAAAGCCGCAAACACGGCGCTCAACCTGATGACCCGCAGCCTTGATCTCTTCAAGATGGAAACAGGTACATATACATTTGAACCCGTTCCCGTGGACATTCCCGTCACCTGCCAACGCGCGATCACCGATCTCGGCGAACTCGCCCGGACCAGAGGCGTCATCCTCACTCTCAATGAACCGACGGAACCCACTACAGCCCTGGCTGACGAGACACTCTGCTATCTCACCATCGCCAATCTGCTCAAGAATGCCATTGAAGCGTCCACCGTTGGTGACACTGTCATGATCGACTTTGCTTCAAAGGATCGCATTACCGTGGCCATCAGCAATCCCGCTGAAGTTTCAGCAGACATTAAAAGTACTTTCTTTGACAAGTATTCAACATCAGGCAAGCAGAGCGGAACCGGGATAGGCACCTATTCCGCAAGACTCATGGCCCGTACAATGAATGGCGACCTCACCATGACATCCTCCAAGGCAAACGGCACAACCGTCACCCTGACCCTGCCCAAGGAATAGAATTCCCGTATCCACCAGTTCATTCTGCATTAACTCGCTCAGAGAGCGGAAAAGTTCATATTTCATCTTGCGTAAACTTGTGGTGTTTACTAAATGAAACCTATGCCTGAAACAGAAAAACGCATACTGATACTGGGCGTGGGAAACATCCTGTTCACCGACGAGGGGTTCGGCGTCCGAATTGCTGAGGAACTTGAACAGAAATATGAGTTTTCCCCGAATGTCACAATTCTTGATGGCGGCACTTTGGGATTGAGACTCATGGGTCCGATCATGGAGTCGGACTATCTGGTTATCGTTGACATCGTCTTGAATGAAGGACAGCCCGGTGATGTCTTCCGCCTGCTGGGTGAGGACTTGAACAAAGCCTGTGCCTTCAAGAATTCCATGCACCAGACGGACCTGCTCGATACGCTGGCGAACTGCAGCATTGTGGGCCAGGTTCCGGACGATATCATCCTTTACGGCGTTGAGCCGGTAAACTACAAGGACATGTCCGCGGCCTTGACGCCGGAACTTGAAGCGAAGATGCCGGAAGTCATCGACGCAGTCCTGAAAGAAGTGGAAAATGCCGGCGGGACGTATACCCCCCGCACCATGGCTAACCCTGCTACGGAGAAGATCTATGTGCCTCGCGATACCAGCGGAAATTCTTGAAATCAATGACGGCGTCGCCACCTGCAAAGTAGGCGAAGGCGACACCACGGTCCAGGCTTCGATCATGCTTCTGGATGAAGAAGTAACGCTGGGTGACTACATCATCATTCATGCCGGATTTGCCCTGCGCAAACTCGATCCCAAGGAAGCACAGGAAACATTGCAGATTCTGCGTGATCTGGTGAACATCATGGGTGGCGAAGACTACCAGCATGAAATGCTTTAACCGTTTTCGGTTCTCTGAAAATGAAAAGCCCGGAGCGTCAGACGCTCCGGGCTTTTTCCTTCTATTCATATCCGATTAATGGCTGGCGGTCTTTGAAAACAGATTGATGACAGCCACGCCGCTGACGATAAGCCCCATGCCGATCATGGCAGGAACATCAGGGATTTGTTTGAAGAAAACTGCCCCGGCAACGCCAATCAGGACAATCCCGATTCCGGCCCAAATTGCATATGCAATCCCCATGGGGATCGTTTTCAGCACGAGACTGAGAAAATAAAACGCCAGCCCGTATCCAATCACGACAATACTGCTCGGCAGAACCTTGGTAAACCCATCACAGGCCTGCAAGGCAGTTGTTCCCAAGACCTCGGCTATGATGGCAAGCCCCAAATATACATATCCCACTTTTGCCTCCTATTTGTACTTTCCGCGATACCGAATGTCCTTCTTGAAATCCTGCATGAACTGCTGAAGCAATACGCGGTCTTCATCGGTTATGCCAAGCTTGAAGTGCTTTGCCGCGTCGTAGCTTTGCATATAATAAAATTTGGTCCATGCTGTATCCGTGGAGATTCTGCCAAAACACCCAGTCAGCTTCGGCTTGTTCAGCACAAACCCTTTCTCGGTAATAAAATCAGTCCAAAAATTCTTTCCCTTTGGCTCGGTAATGTAAAAGACATACTGCCACGGGTCACCGCCTATTTCAGTGCGGCCCTTATCAAAACTTGGCAATCCCCGAAAAAGATCAGATGTCGTTAAATACGCCACCTCCTGCGACACGGTCGAGTGTTCGACAATGAACATCTTGTCCATACCAGGTCCATCAGGAGCCGGAGTCAGCCAGATATAGGCGTGTGCCTTGAGGCGACCATTAAGATAGTCAATTTCTCCCAAATACCTAAGGGACTTATCAATCTTGAGACGTATATTCGGACGGGTCTCGGAATAATACAAATCACCGAGTACCCCACGATCAAATTTCAGAAAGCCGGACAGTGGGATGACAGCAAGAATAAGAACAGCAACGAGCAGTTTCTTCAAAATATTGCCTCCTTTGTCACGCATAATGCCTGGACAAGAGGCAAAGTCAATGGGGAACGTTTGGAACGATCAGGTCCGGACTTTCTTTCCGGGCAGAAAGGATGCGCGCAGAAAACTCGGGCGCAGGAAGGCAAACGGGTTTCGAACGACCAGATCAGGCAATATATGATACCAGCGGTATCCCAGCTCGACAAAATAGCACCGGGCAACATCACCGTATCCGACTTCATCAGCCGCAAAAATGGCGGCATCGCGCTGGCAGCGGGACCGGGCAAGCGGTTCAAGAATTCTTTCGCTGTAGCCGTACTTGCGAAACATGCGCTTGATGCGTTCGCATTCCCGGTGCCGGGACACGGCATCGGCCATGGCGAACAGGGCAACCACAAGCCACCCGCCACCCCAGCAGGCAAAAAGGACGGCCTGTGAAATATCCCCACCGCTCCAATGGGCTAACCCGGCAGATTTCAAACCGAGAGCAAGCAAAAGAGATGCAAAGCCCGTGAAATACGGCCATGGAGCAGCGCGAACAAAACGCAGGGATTGACTGAGTCGCACAATGGACATGCAAAATCTCTAGCCGAGGAATGCCTGCGGGTCAATTTTCTCGTTATTGTTTTATTCATCAAGGTAAAACATGGCTGCAAATGCCCCACCCTCCCCCGATTATCCCCTGCCTCCATAAAAAAAGGGACCCGGCAAAAGCCGAGTCCCTTGTTTGTGCGTTCGAGTCTGTATTGACTACAGGACCCTGAACTTCTTGACGTTACCGGTCTTGTTATCAATGACGTGCACGCCGCAGGCGATGCAAGGGTCATAGGAGTGAACGGTACGCAGGATCTCGACCGGGCGTTCCGGATCGGCGATCGGGGTGTTGTCAAGCAGAGCCTCTTCAGTGGGACCGGGGATGTCGTTGTCACAACGGGGGCCCAGGTTCCAGGTGGAGGGAACGACAAGCTGGAAGTTGTCGATCTTGGAGTCCTTGATGTTGAGCCAGTGGCTCAGGCCGCCACGCGGAGCGTTGACGTAACCGACACCCTGTGCTTCGGCGGGCATATCCCAATCCTTGCAGATGTCGACCTTGCCAGCAGCGATGTTGGCCTTGAGATCGTTGACCCAGTCAGTGGTCTTGAGAGCGACGATGAGGCACTCAATGCCGCGTGCGCCGGTACGACCGAGAGTGGAGAACAGAGCTTCTGCGCCCACGCCCAGTTTTTCCAGTACAAAGTTCGTGTACTTGACGAACTCGGGATGACCGAGACCGTAGTTGACCAGACAGGTAGCCAGCGGACCGACTTCCACAGCCTTGCCGTTGTAACGGGGGGCCTTCATCCAGGAGTACTTGGTCTTGTCATCAAGGCTGGTGTACATGGGATCCGTCACACCGGAGTAGGGGTGCTTCGGAGCGTCGTCCTTGTACCAGGAGTGCTTGACGTGCTCTTCAATCTGAGCAGGATCATAAGCCATGACATCCTGGAACTTGCGATCAAAGATGACACCGGGCTTCACGTAACGGGAATTCAGATCGGCTTCGCCGCCCTGAGCGGGGAATTCGCCGAAGGTCATGAAGTTGGTGGTACCACCGATGGCAGCCCAGTCCTTGTAGTAGCTGGCGACAGCAATGAGGTCCGGGATGTAGCAGTCAAGGATGAAGTCCTTGATCTCGGCATGGAGACCAATGAAGTCATTGATGTACTTGTCAGTGAGGCCTTCGTAACAGGTTACGCCGCCCATGACGGTGAACTGAGTGTGCGGGTTTTTCGCACCGAAGACAGCCATTGCGCGGGCAGCCTTGACCTGCAGGTGCAGGGCAGCCAGGTAATGGTTGGTAGCCAACAGGTTTACTTCGGGCGGCAGGACGTAAGCCGGGTGGCCGCCGAGGAAGTAAGCGTTGGTGAAGATGCCGAGACGACCGGAATCAACGATACCCTTGACGGTATCTTTGGTCTTCTGGAGTTCTTCTTTGGTAGTGACGATCGCGGGATTGGGGCGAACGGTCTTGGCGACGGCGACAGCGATTTCAGCGGTCTTTGCAACGTCAGCATTCAGACAGTCAGCGACATCCACGAAGTCGAGAGCGTGCAGATGATAGAAGTGCACGATATGGTCATGCATGAACTGCGCAGCCATCACCAAGTTACGGATGATGGTAGCGTTATGCGGCATTTCCTTGTCAACGCCAGCAGCGTTATCAACAGCGCGAGTAGAAGCGAGTGCGTGCACGTAGGTGCAGACACCGCAGGAACGCTGGGTGAAGTGCTGGGCATCACGGGGATCGCGGCCTTTCAGGATGATCTCCAGTCCACGGAACAGCTGAGAGCTGCTGCGAACATCGATGATCTTGCCATTTTCGACCACGGCTTCCACGCGCAGGTGACCCTCAATTCTGGTAACCGGGTCAACGATGACGTTATGTTTCCCGTGAGCAGCGGCTCCGGGACCGGATTTTGCGCAACCGGACATATTATATCCTCCTTAATGAATTCAGATTTGCTTCTGCGAATCGAAACTTAAACAGGCCGCCGACTAGAGGTCGGTGAGGTCTGCGTACATGTAAGTTTCGCCATCCCAGTCAGCGCCGTCCCAGAAATCAGGCTGCGAGCAACCGATGCAGGGATGACCGGCCTGAACGGGCCAGTTGTACTGGTTGAACTTCACGGTCGGACAATTGTTGTATGTCTCAGGACCGCGGCAACCGAGTTTGCGCAGACACCAACCCTTGCGGGCCTCTTCGGAACCGAAGGAAGGAGCAAACTGGTCATTATCGAAGAACTCCTGCCTGGGGCAGTTGTCATGTACGGTTTCACCGTAGAAGGCGACCGGACGGCCTGCATCGTCGAGCTCCGGAATACCCTTGGTCACGAAATGCACAATCGTGCCGACCAGGGAGAACGGGTTCGGCGGGCAACCAGGCACGTTGATGACCGGCTTACCCGGCATCAATTCAGCAACACCCTTGACCTGAGTCGGATTCGGCTTGGCTTTCTGGACACCACCGTAAGAGGCACAAGTGCCGTAAGTGATGGTGGCAATAGCTTTGTCAACAACCTTGGTGGTATTTTCAAGCATGGTGTGGCCGCCGACCTTGCCGTGACCGCCTGCTTCGTTCGCGGTACCGCAAACTGCGGTCGGAACGCCACCCTCGATAACGGCGACATACTTGCCGGCGTTAACGGTATCCCACAGGGCCTTTTCAGCGGCTTCGCCAGCTGCGGCCATGATGGTCTCATGGTAGTTGAGAGAGATATAATCCAGAATCAGCGCATCAATGTAAGGCTCCACTGTCCTCAGAATGGACTCGGAACAACCTGTACATTCAGCATTGTGCAGCCAGACGACGTCGGGCCTGTTGTCGCTGGTGAGGGCTTCGGCGACTTTCGGAGCGAAAGCCGGACCCATGCCCATCACTGCGGCCACGGTTCCGCAGAACTTCATGAAATCACGACGAGTAACGCCGCGTTTTTCCAGCCGTTCCACGGCTCCGTCCCTGCCATGACCTACGGAAAATTTCATAGAACACCTCCGTAATAAAATGAGTCTGTTATGACGTAGAGAACACCGTTATTCCCAATCATAACCGTCGGGCACACGCCCGAACTCGGACCTAACCATCTTCAATGGCACGAAAACAATATGCGTGCCACTTTTGACATCTTTTTTCCGAGTTCGTGCTATAACCCCCCGGAAAAACTAATTAACGTGGTCGTACCGTGCTTTACAAACAAAATCAATAGGCAAAGAAAAAAAAGTTTCAAACGTATCGGCACGCTAGATGCAATATAACGGCCTGATGGCAACAAATTCCCCCCCTCCGAACAGTCGGAATACGATTTGAAAAGCCACCTCGGAAAAGAACGTATCAAAGAGAAAAAAAATCAATTATGACAAGCACTCCTCCCACGACATATGTTCTGGAAACCGGCTGCGGCGATCCGCTCCGTTTCAATTTCACATGGGCAACGGATGCGGTTACTGCGCTCGATCTTCTGCCTGCATTTTTTTCCGTGGCTGACGCCATTCACACTCAAAGCAGACGAGATCTTGCCGAAATGGGTAAAACCATCGGATGCGGTCCCGGCTGCAGTACGTGCTGCCATCAACTTGTCCCGGTCAGTGAATATGAGGCCCTGCATCTCGCAAATATAGTCCGCTCCATGCCCACTCCGCAACAAACCCGCATCACCCACAGATTCATGCAGGCGCTCACGGCACTTGAAGAATCAGACCTGCTGATCCCTTTGACCGACACATACGCCAACCACGCTCAGGACAAGCACAGGACGGCCGAAATTCAAAAGCGCTATTGGGACCTGAAAATCCCCTGCCCCTTCTTAGAGGCTAACTGCTGCTCCATACACGCTCACCGCCCACTGGCCTGCCGCCAGTACCTTGTCACTTCCGCTCCTGCCAAATGTTCGAAGCTTTATTCAGAGAAGCAGGATCATGAGATTGTACTGCATTCCTTTGACACAGGCGGTGCTCTCGCCTCATTCTCCGGCGAAGGCATTCAGAATTCCAGAATATTGCCTCACATACTCAGCCTGCTTGCCGAGCGTTCCATCCGCAAACAGGAACTCCCATCTCTGTCACCCCAGCAGATGATGAGCCGATTCCTCATGATTCTGACGACCTGCTTCGCTCGAAAAGCCTGACAAGAAACCAACATTACCGCTCGCCTTGGCACACCTCGCCGAGGCTCTTGATCCAAAGTCAAAGCGCACACTCATCCCTTATCATGAAGGGAATCATGTCAATTGTCTTGAATCCCTGCCTGATTCTGTTATCAATAAGGAAATGGTTTTCTTGTCACCGACCAGGAGCAGCCCGTGACGATAGTACAGCAGCAAAGCGTTCAGATGAAACAGGTTTCCCACGGAAACTATCTGATGCGCAACGTACTCAAGCATAATGTTGTCTTCAATGAAGGCACCAAAGGCGATGCCGCCTACATTCTCACCGACGGGAAAATCGAAATATCCGGCATCATCGAAGGCCACAAGAAAGTCTTCGCCGTTCTGCGCCCCATTTCCATATTCGGTGAAATGGCCCTCTTCCTTGATGACAACGCACGTACAGCAACAGCCATCGCACTGGAAGATTCCAAGGTAATCGTGGTCACCAAGGACGACCTCGACGAATTCATGCGCGAATCTCCAAAGGTCATAGCCTCAATCATCACAGTCTTGGTCAGCCGCCTGAAATCAACGACCAAGAAAGCCATGAAAGTGCCCAGCGTCGGCATGGGAGTGGTCAGAATCCTGGATTTATTTGCGGCAAACGGCCAGATGAAACTTCGCTACGACCAGACGGTCAAATCCATGGCCGATACCTTTGTGACCATGCCCGAACGCATAGAGCAATACATTCATGGATTGGCGGAACAGGATTATCTGGCTATCGGCCGGGACGAGCACGACACACGCATCATAAAAATACGCGAACGCCACATCCTCAACGAAGTAATGAAGAACAAAGGCGAATAATGCCACAATCACACTTGGCATGAAAAAAGCCCCACACCGACGGTGTGGGGCTTTTTTCATGCCGAAGCGGCATAGGAAAACTCATCAGATCAACGAAGCATGAGCTCCGTCTGCGGTCAGGCGGACATCGACGGCCTTGGGACCGACTTCTACATCCGTCAGGGTATAGGAAACACGCTCTCCCGGCTCAAGGGTTTGAAAACCGTCCCGAACGATCTCGGTATAATGGACAAAAACATCCAAACCATCATCGCCGGTTATGAAACCGAACCCTTTTTGTTCATTGAACCAGGTCACTTCACCTTCAAGCCGCACGGCATACCTCCGAAATTAAGTCATGAGGGCGACATAGAGAATACCCTCAGACGGAGCTATTGGCAATGGGCAGACGGTTATCCTTCTTCGGATTCGCGTTCCTCATCCTCGGCATAGCCATCAGGGGAGTCTGTCTTTTTGGCCAGCTTGCGCTGCTTTTTTTCTTCTTTCTTCTTTTTCTTTGCCAGTTCTTTCTTGCGTTTCTCGAATTTATAATTGGGCTTTGCCAAAAGTTCCCCTCTGTTAAAAATGCATTCCGGCCATAACCGAAAAAAAGAAACGCCCGTCTCCCGAAAGAGAGACGGGCGCGAATTGCCGATTCAGGCAGTCGTCAGACTACCAGCGGGGGCGTTCCACGCGGGGCTTGGCTTCGTTGACCTTGAGATTACGGCCACCGAAGTCTTTGCCGTCCAGATTGTCGATAGCCTCAGCTGCACCAGCGTCGTCCATCTCAACGAAACCGAAACCGCGGGGGCGGCCGGTTTCACGGTCTTCGATCAGCTTGACGGAAGTGACTTCACCGAAAGCTTCGAAAGCCGCGCGGACTTCGTCTTCAGTTGCGGACCAGGGCAGGTTACCAACGTAGATGTTCTTGGACATTCAAAAAACTCCTAAAAAAAAGTGATGTATAGATGACGCCCGTGCGTCATGGGAAAATTAAAAAAGAAGCAGCGTACACGATGCGCACGCTGCTTCTCGATATACCTGTTTCATTTACAACCAGCGCCGGCCAACATTCAAGACCGCGCCTCCACGGGTGCCGCTGGTGTGGAAAACAACCTATTTGTCAATAAACAAATAATGTCAAGACATATTATAAAATAAATTTATTTTACTTAACCTGTCGATTTTTCTTGCAACACGGCAAATTCATCCCGATTGCCGACAAATTTTCGTTGCCCTTCTTCAAGATAAAGGACCCTGTTCATGGCCGGAATCCAGTCTTCGACATGGTGCGTTACCAATATCATCGGAGTCCCGCCCTCTGCCAACTTCTGCATAATTTCACGCATCATCATACGTGAAACCGTATCCAGGCCTGACAACGGTTCATCAAGCAAGAGAAGCTCCGGCTGGCCCGCCATGGCACGCGCCAGAAACACACGCCGCTGCTGCCCGTAAGACATCCGCCTCAACATTCGCTCCCCGAACTGCCCCAGACCGACGAGTTCAAGCCACTCCTGCGCGCCGAGCAACTCTTCACTGGTCGGCTCGTCGAGCATCCCCACGCTGCCGCGATACCCAGACAGCACCGTTTCAAGCGCGGTGACTTCCCAGCCGAGTTCACGGGCATAGGAGGCCTGCAATGCGGGCGACACCACGCCGATGAGTGGACGCGCCTCATCCATTGTCATCCCGCCCAGCCGAGAGATTTTTCCGGCACCGCCGTCGTCTGCATAGGGCGCGAGTTCGCTCGTGACAAGCTTGAGCAGCGTGGATTTTCCGGCACCGTTTTCGCCGACTACCACCCAATTTTCGCCGGGCAGGACCTCCCAGTCCATCGAATGCAGAATACGCGTACCGTCCACGACCACCGACACGTTTTCCATACGCAGGATATAATCGAAATTTCCAGTCTCCACACGTGGCGGCAAATCACAGGCAAACACCTCGGGCACAATTTCCCGCAACGAATCCAGTCCTTCATCACGAGAAGCCTCGGACACGATCCGCCCGCCCTCCAAGACAACCACCTGCTCCACGCACTCCGGCATGTCATCGACACGATGCACAGCGCAAACAAGTGTGGACAGCTCTCCCGCCTTTTCCAGCAGAGCCAGTATTTCTATCCGCGAAACAGCATCCAGCCCTTCGAGGCACTCGTCCAGCAGGAGCACGTCAGGCCGAGTGACAAGCGCCCGGGCAATCAGCAACTTGCGAACCTGTCCGGTGGACAGCGCCCCCATCTCGCTTCGCACCAATCCTTCAATGCCAAGCAGGTCAATGATTGCATCCGCAGCCGCCTCCTGCTCGGCAGAAGCTTTCTCATACAGCAGCGGTGTATCGAAAAATCCTGACAACACCACGGAACGGCCCTCGGCACGGGCGGCATGAAGAAGATAGAAATCCTGCTGGTCGGCGGAAACAAGCGCGATGCGTTGGCGCAGCCCGAGCACTGAATGCTGCGGGCCATCACCGAAATCGTACACCCTCTTTCCACCTGAATCCGGGAGATATTCACCGCGCAGTAATCTGAGAAGTGTTGTTTTGCCCGAACCGTTGGCACCGGTCACGGCAATATGCTCACCGCGTTCGATCCGCAATGACAGCGGACCGGCCAAAACCCGACCGGCGCGTGTTACTGAAACATTTTCAATGTTGATGAGTGACTGCATGGATATATTGTCACCATTCCCATGCCGGAAAGCAAGCCTGCCTGCATAATCGAAACACAACCCCTGTCCAGCTTGAAAAACGCACCCGTTCCTGCGTATGGTGAAACATGTCCGAAACCGTCGCCATTGCCCGCATACTGGAATACGAATCCACCCTTCTCGATTCGGCCACAGCCCTGCTGCTCGAAGAAATCGGTCTGGTGCCGACTTTTGGACAGCGCATACTCGTCAAACCGAATCTGGTTAATTCCGGCAATGCCCACCACTGCTGCACCAACCCGCTGGTGGTCCGGGCGGCATGCAAATACCTTCTGGATGCCGGAGCGGACGTAATCGTGGCGGATTCTCCGGCATTCGGTCCGGCATCCCACGTGGCTCGGGCATCCGGCCTGACCAAGGCGCTGAACGGACTCGGCCTCAAGGTCCGCAGCCTCAAACGAGCGGTTCCGCTTGAACTTTCCGGCGGCGGCACCATCGGTCTGTCTCTTGATGCCATGGAAGCAGAACGCATTCTCAACGTGCCGAAACTGAAAGTCCACTGTCAGATGACCATGTCCGGGGCAGTGAAAAACATGTTCGGCTGCGTGGTCGGATTTCGCAAGGCATTGGCCCACAACCAGCTCGGGCACAGTCATGAGGTTTTCCGGGCCATGCTCATGGATGTCCATGACGCCCTGCCGCAGACCTACCATCTCATGGACGGCATCCATCCCCTGCACAGGGACGGCCCCACCAAGGGCGTACCCTTTGAACTCGGGCTGCTTGCCGCGTCCCGAAACGGCGTGGCCATCGACACTGCGGCATATTCCATCCTCGGCCTGTCACCGAACCAGATTCCGCTCTGGAGTGAAGCCCTGAAACGTTTCATGCCCGGTTCCGACCCGGCGGACATCGAATACCCTCTTGAGGGGACGGACCTTTTCGATGCCACGGGATTCGAGATGTCACCGGAACGCGATCTTGAATTCAACCCGGTGCGTATCGTCAAGGGCCGGGTCCGCAGTCTGCTGAAACACTTCACAAAATCCTGATTCCCCTTGCGCTTGCCGCTGTGCAACGATAAGAAACACTCCATGTCTTCACTCGCTCGCCACCGCTTTATCATCACAGGACAGGTTCAGGGTGTGGGATTCCGCCCCTTTGTCTACCGCATCGCGCTGGACAACGCGGTCTCCGGTACGGTGAACAATTCAAGCGAAGGCGTCATCATTGAAGTGCAGGGATCGGCAGAACAACTGTATACCTTTGGCGAAGACCTCGCCGCAAAGATTCCACCTCTGGCCCGCATAGTGACCATGGACATGGAAGAAACCCAAGTCGTCGGCGAAGAAGACGGCTTCACCATCCTCAAGTCGACCGGCGGCGCAGGACATTCCGTGCTCATCAGCGCAGACGTGGCCACCTGTCCGGACTGCATGGCAGACATCGCCGACCCCGGCAACCGGCGTTACCGGTATCCGTTCACCAACTGCACCAACTGCGGCCCGCGCTACACCATTACGCGTTCCATTCCATATGACCGTCCCCAGACCTCCATGGCCTGTTTCAATCAGTGCCCCGAATGTCAGGGGGAATACGACGACCCGCTCGACCGTCGCTTTCACGCCCAGCCGAATGCCTGTCCGAAGTGCGGCCCGAAAGTCTGGCTGACCGACCGCGAAGGCGCGATCATCGCACAAAGCGACGACGCCCTGCGACACCTCGCACACGAACTGGCTGACGGAAAAATCGCAGCGGTCAAAGGGCTCGGCGGCTTCCATCTGGTCTGCGACGCCGCATCCGAAACCGCAGTGAACGAACTCCGCAACCGCAAACACCGCCCAGACAAGCCGCTGGCCGTCATGGTCGGTGACATGGACACGGCCCGCGCTCTGGCAGACATTCAGCCCGCAGAAGAAGAATGGCTGACCGGCATGCAGCGTCCCATCGTGCTTGCCGCAAAACAGGGTCCGTTCCCGCTTGCCGAGGGCGTGGCACCGGACACGAATTTCATCGGGCTGATGCTGCCCTACACCCCGCTGCACCACATCCTGCTCGGCGATTTTGCCGAAGCCGTTGCCAAACGCGGTACGGATGCGGTCCCGGCACTGGTCATGACATCGGGCAACATGTCCTCCGAACCCATCGCACTGGGCAACCGCGAAGCATTTGAACGCCTTTCCCCGCTGGCGGACATCTTTCTGTTCCACAACCGGGACATCCTCATCCGCACGGATGACTCCGTAGCCCGCGTAAACCCCATGAGCGGCGACCCCATCCTGATCCGGCGGGCACGCGGTTTCGCCCCCTCGCCAGTCTTTCTGCCGCAGTCCGGCCCCACTATTCTCGGCACCGGCCCGGAACTCAAATGCACGCTGACCCTCACCAAGGGTGATCAGGCGTTCCCGAGCCAGCACATCGGCAACATGTCAAATCTGGAGACCATGGAATTCTACCGGGAAATCCTCCATCACATGCAGGACATCCTGCAGGTCTCGCCCGAAATGATCGTACGCGACCTGCACCCGGACTACATGACCACCACCGTGGCCGACGAAGTCAGCAGCGAACTCGGCATTCCGGTGGTTCCTTTGCAGCATCACTACGCGCACATCCACGCCTGCCTCGCGGAGAACAAATTTACCGATCCGGTCATCGGCATTGCACTCGACGGCACGGGGCTGGGCGACGACGGCACCATCTGGGGCGGCGAATGCCTCATGATCATGCCGGAACAGATGGAGCACCAACGCCTCGCCCACTTCGCACACATCCGGTTGCCCGGAGGCGAAGCGGCTGTCCGGGAACCATGGCGCATAGCACAGGCAGCCCTGTGGGAAATAGGCATCACCGAACCGGGCGCGTACACGTGGCCATGGCTTGAAGATTTCGCGCAGGAAAGCCGGTTCCTGCCACAGATTCTCAAGAAGGACATCAACGCCCCCAAAACCAGCAGTTGCGGACGCCTGTTCGACGGGGTAGCTGCCCTGTGCGGGCTTGCCAACACCATTTCCTATGAAGGACAGGCCGCCATCCGGCTCGAAAAAGTACAGGACATGACCGAGACCGGGGCCTACCCCTGTCCGCTCAAATCCGACGATCCCGTATCGCTCAACACCCATGAACTCATCGCGGCAATTCTCGACGACCTGAACAAGGGTGTACCCGTCCCGAAAGTAGCCCGCCGCTTTCACCTTGGCCTGATAAACGGCCTCACGGAAATGGCTTTCGCCTTCTCGACCCTGCTCGACATTCACCATGTCGCGCTTTCCGGCGGCGTCATGCAGAACCTGACCATTGCCACGGAACTCCCCATGGCACTCCAAGGTGCGGGGCTGATGCCGCTGACACACAAGCATCTGTCACCCAACGATTCCTGCATCTCGCTCGGACAGGCCGCATGGGGACAGCGAAAACTGCTGCTCGATCGAGGGTAATCCCTGCTCACCCGCCGCAAAGGCAATAGACACCACCAAGCAACCGGGGGAAATCCTCATGCATTTCGACTTTGCCACCGCAGCCCGAATCATCTTTGAGCCGAAGGGTGCCCGCAACATTCCGACGCTGGCCCGTGAATTCGGTTCGCATCCATGCCTCGTTACCGGCAGTCGTCCTGAACACGCACAATGGCTTGTCGACGCTCTGTCCGCAGACTTGGACAGTCCACTCATCATTTCGATTTCCGGCGAACCGGACACCGACATCATTGCCGAAGCATCAGAAAACGCACGCGCACATGGCTGCGACCTTGTCATCGCCATGGGCGGCGGCAGTGTCATGGATGCGGGCAAGGCCATTGCCGCGCTCATCACCAACACCGACGACCTCTTTGATTACCTCGAAGTAGTGGGAAAGGGATTGCCGCTCAAAGAGACACCCGTCCCGCTCATCACTGTGCCGACAACTGCGGGGACAGGTTCGGAAGTCACGGCCAATGCAGTCGTGCTCTCACAGGCGCACGATGTGAAGGTCAGCCTGCGGTCACGGTCCATGATCGCCAATATCGCCGTGGTGGACCCGGAACTGATGGTCAGCATGCCGTCTTCGGTCACTGCCGCCACCGGCATGGACGCTCTCACCCAGCTCATCGAGGCATACGTTTCCGTGGGAGCCAATCCCATGACTGATGGGCTGTGCCGCGAAGGCATGCGACGGGCCGCACGTTCACTCCGCCAAGCCTGTAAACACGGCAATGACATTGAAGCTCGAACCGACATGGCACTGGCGAGCCTGTTCTCGGGCATCGCCCTTGCCAACGCGAAACTCGGCGCGGTCCATGGATTCGCAGCCCCGCTGGGCGGACAGTTTCACGTACCGCACGGCATAGCCTGTGCCGTGCTGCTGCCGCATGTCATGGCAGCCAACATCCGCGCTTTGAGCGACAGCGAACGCAACGCCAGTACATTACAAAAATTTGAAGAAATCGCCCGGATTCTCACGGGCAATGAAAACGCCGCTCCTGATGACGGCATCAACTGGATCAAGACCCTCTGTACCGATCTGGACATGCCGTCCCTGCCGAAACTCGGTGTCGCACCGCAGGATTTCGGCGAGCTGGCAGACAAGGCCGCCAACGCGAGCAGCATGAAAGGCAACCCGGTGCAACTCGGCCGGGAAGCCCTCATGAACATTCTCAGGCAGGCATCATAGTCCGGCCTGTCTCCGGTACAACCGAGGCAGAATCGGCCCGGATTTGCCCGGTTTGCCCACAAGCTGCGGCAGCCACTTGTTCAACGCCACGACCACGGGCACGCAGCAAGCCAGACTCACGACGGTAAACACAAAGCCGCCGCCGGTGACCGCAGCCCAGTGGCCTGGGAATCTCTCCGCAAACCACGCCGCAAACGGACCATTGAAAAAATGGTAGAATATCCCGTTCAGGCAGAACAGGATAAGCGCATTTTCCCCCATGAACATAAGAAAACGGTTCGCTCCGGTGCATCGGGCGGCAAGCAGCAGGAACAGGCTGCCAGCCAAGGCGGTCAGGGGAAACAGAAAAACGCTGCCATGACCGGATAGCACGATCACGACCGCATCAAACAAACGGAACGGCCCGGTGTTCAGGTCATACGTGAACACTACCGCGGCGAGACAGACGGCACTCGCGACAATGAGACGCCACCGCGGTTGCGCGCCGAGCAAAACGCCTTCACGCCGGAACAGCACCCCGAGCAGGTAGAACGAATAGACCACAAGCGCTTCATGCAGAAACCAGAAGTTCGGGCCGGGGACGAATTGAACGTTCGCCGTCAGGTAATAACCGCCGAAGTAGAACAAAATCGCCGCCACGATTATCCGGGGGGAACTGTCGAAAAAACGCCCCACCGTGAAATGCAGCACTTCCACGGACACAAGGCACGCCATGAACCACAACGGGATATTGAAAATCGGGAATCCCATCAGCGTTGCGGCAATACCTTTCAGATATCCCTCACCATTGGACAGGTCGACCACGACGAAATGACCAACAAAGCACAGGCTCAGAACCGCCAGAAGCGCAGTGAAAACAAAATACGGCAGCAGGCGCGAAGCCAGTGTCTTTTTCACGAATCGCCCCACCGGCAGAAGCAACTTGTCCGGCGCAAGGGTAAACCCGGCAAGCAGGAAGAAGAACGGCATGTGAAATGAATAAATGAACTTGTACTGGGCCGTGGCAACGGGATTTTTCAGGTACATCAATCGTTCGATGATATGGCCGTAGTAGACCAGAAACATACCGAAGAACCGGGCGACGTCGAGCATGGGAATGCGTTTTTCAGCGGGTGTATAGAACTGCATGCCTGTTGCGTACCAGAAAACGGGATGCTCTGGAAAGGACGAAACACAGCTTCATTTCAGACCCGTTCCCCGGCTCCCGGCACCCTTCATATAATAAAGGGTTTGACGCCCGCCCCGCTTTCGCCGAACATGTGCTACGTTCAAAATTGAATTTCCATCACACAAAAGCATAAAGGAGCCTCCATGGACAGGTTCAAGGTCTATGTCACCCGAATGATCCCGCAGGACGGCATCGACCTGCTCCGGCGTGTGGCCGATGTGGAAATAAACCCGGAAGACCGCCCGCTTTCGCGCAATGAACTGCTCAGAAATATCAAGAACGCGGACGGCGTGGTGGGTTTGCTCACCGACAGAATCGACGGGGAATTCCTTGATGCGGCAGCGAATCTCAAGGGGTATGCCAACTACGCGGTGGGCTTTGACAACATCGACGTAGCAGAAGCCACCAGGCGTGGCATCCCCGTGTCCAACACCCCCGGCGTGCTGACTGATGCCACGGCGGAATGCGCGTGGGCACTCATTTTCTCCACGGCACGACGGGTTGTCGAGACGGACAAAGCCATGCGCTCCGGCACATGGTCGGGCTGGGGACCGCTCCAGTTCATCGGCGCAGACATCAAGGGGAAGACGCTCGGCATTGTGGGCGCGGGCCGCATCGGCACGGAAGTGGCCCTCATGTCTCGCGGGTTCGGCATGAAGGTAATCTACACCAGTTCCTCGGGACGCAGAAACGGCGTGCTCGACTCCGAACTCCACGCCGAACTGGTCTCGTTCGACCAACTGCTCGCCCAATCGGATTTCATCTCGATCCACTGCCCGCTCACCCCGGACACGAAGCACATGTTCGATGCCTCGGCCTTTTCGCACATGAAAAAGACCGCCTATCTCATCAACACGTCACGCGGCCCGGTCATCAAGGAAAATGATCTGGTAACCGCCTTGAGAAACGGCGACATCGCCGGTGCCGGACTGGACGTCTACGAAAACGAACCGTCCATGGCACCCGGTCTGGCGGGGCTGGATAACGTCGTCCTCCTGCCGCATATCGGCTCGGCCACGCAGAATTCGCGAAACGGCATGGCCACACTGGCGGCACGGAACCTGATCGCCATGCTCAAAGGCCAGAAGCCCGAAACCCCGCTCAACCCGGAACTGTACGACTAACGGAGCATCATGACCCAATACGCCAAACAGCACGACAATCTCATGCATATCGTCAACCGCGCCATCGACGCGGTCTCCCCGGCCCCTGCCATGCGTGCGGCCCTCAAACTCGATGGCGATGTCCTGACCGTATCGGGACGCCCCTACGACCTTTCGGTGTTTGACCGCATTCTTGTCATCGGTGCAGGCAAAGCCTCGGCCTCCATGGGACAGACGCTTGAGGAACTCCTCGGCGACCGCATCGAAAAGGGCGTGGTGGCGACCAAATACGGGCACGGGCTGCCGCTGAAAAAGATCAAGGTCATGGAATCGGCACACCCGGTACCGGATGCGGCGGGCGAACTGGCCTCCGGTTCCCTGCTCAAACTGGCGGACGAAGCCGGGGAAAACGATCTCGTATTCTGCCTGCTGTCCGGCGGTGCCAGTGCCATCATCCCTGCGCCCTGCGCGCCGGTCACGCTCGCCGACAAGCAGGAAACCACCCGCGCCCTGCTCGAATGCGGAGCCACGATCAACGAAATCAACGCGGTCAGGAAACATCTTTCAAGCTGCAAGGGCGGGCATCTCGCCAAACAGCTGGAGCCAGCCACAGTGGTGACGCTCATCATCTCCGATGTCGTGGGCGACTACCTCGACGTTATCGGCTCCGGCCCCACCGCGCCAGACGAGTCCACCTTTCAGGCGTGTCTCGACACCGTGAACAAGCATTCACTCTGCCAGAAGGCCCCGGACGCCGTGGTCAAATTTCTTGAGGAAGGTGCGGCGGGCAAACTGCCAGAGACGCTCAAGGCGGAAGATTCATGCTTCGACAAGGTGCAGAACGTCATCATCGCAGGGAACGGCATGGCCCTGAGCGGCGCGGCTGAGGCTGCACGGGAACTGGGTTACAACCCGGTGGTCATCGACCCGGCCATGGAAGGTGAGGCGCGTGACGTCGCCAAAAGCCTTGTCCGTTCGGCAGAACACATCTGCGGCGACGAAGGACCGACCGTGACCCCGGCCTGTCTGCTGGCCGGAGGCGAGACCACGGTGACCATCACCGGGACAGGCCGTGGCGGCAGGAATCAGGAACTCGCGCTGGCCGCCGCCATCGAGCTGGCAAAAGTCGAAAGCAATCGCGAACGCATCGCCGTGGCCTGCGTGGGCACGGACGGCACCGACGGTCCCACCGATGCGGCGGGCGCACTCGTCCTGCCGGACACGCTCAAAATCGCCGAGAACCAGGGACTCGATCCGGCCCGGTATCTGGCTGAAAACGACTCATACGACTTCTTCTCGAAGGTGGGGACCATCCTCAAGACCGGTCCCACACGCACCAACGTCATGGACGTGACCATCCTGCTGGTGGAGGCGGACTAAACCCGTTCGGGAAGCAACCTGCGCAACCGCTGCGGGAAATCAGTGATGACGCTGAAACATCCAGCGTCGATCAGCTCAAGTGCCTTGTCCATATCGTTAACCGTGTATGGTGATACTCGAATTCCTTCGGAGACCAGTTCCTGAATCATATGAACGGGCGTAATATCCACATCCGGGTGGTAGTATTGCGCGTCAAACGACCGGACATACTCCGGGATGTTTTCCGGATGCTCACCCTCAGTCAACACGGCAAGCGGCAGGTCTGATCCCAAACGGCGCACTTCACGCAGATATTCGTGATTGAACGAAGATATCAAAATCAGATCTTCAACACCGACCCTGCGAATCTCGCTGAGCACATCCTCAACAATGGACATATCGCCGGGTGAGTGAATCTGATCCTTGATCTCGATATTCATGGGCAAATTGTGCGCCCGGGTGAACGTTAGCATATTCATCAATGTCGGAATCCGCTGGGCACGAATCAGACCGAATACATCTTCTGTCACTTCCGTAGTGATAGTCTTGTATGGATCGGATTCCAGAAACCAACTTCCGGCGTCGAGATACGACAGTTCATCATACGTGAACTCACACGTATTCCAAGGTTTCCTGTCTGCTAACTCTTTGTGATTTGCAACATTTGTAGTCCGGGACAATACGTCATCATGAAAAACAATCAGCGTACCATCTGCAATTTTATGGACATCTATTTCCCAAAAGTCCGTGCCGCGTTGGACCATTTGTTCAGCAGCCAACAAGGTGTTTTCCGGCGCAAGGGACCGTGCGCCTCTATGGGCGCAAACAAGGCCCCAACCGGGCAGATGTTCGAAAAACACGTTATTCCTCTTTTTTCGTGAAGTAGAGATTGACCAATGCCAGCAGCGAGGTTCCCACGATAAGCATCAATGAAACCGCGTTGATGACGGGGGTACTGCCGTCACGTACCTGAAGGTACAGATTGATAGGCAACGTGGGGTCCGAGCCGACGAGAAACAACGTGGTGTTGAAGTTCTCGAAGCTCATGAGGAACGCCACGGCACCAGCTCCGGCAATGGCCGGACGCAGGAAATTGAGCGTAATATGCCAGATGACCTGAAAACGCGTGGCTCCGAGATTGAGCGCGGCCTCCTCAAGGGAACGGTCGAACTTGCGCAACCGCGCCGAAACCACGAGAGTCACGAAGGTCGTGATGAACGAAAACTGACCGATAACCACCAGCCAGAAACTCGGACGGAACAGATCAAAATCCAGCCCGAACGTCTCGTCAAAGAACGTGCCTGCGGTATTGGCGGCGAGCAGCAGCGAGATACCGAGGATAACGCCGGGAATGACCAGCGGCGCGAGCATCAGGAAATACAGCACGCCCTTGAAGCGGAACTCCTCCTGCTCAAACAGGAAGCTGGCACAGGTACCGACCACGACACTCAGGATGGAGACGCAGACAGCGGTCTGGAAACTGGTCACAATGGAACGCAGGTTCTGTTCGTCATGGAACAGGCCGATGCGCTCCGGACCGTCAGCCAGAAACCAGTCAAGGCTGAACCCCTGCCATGGCAGGGACGGAAAGTTCGAGTTGTTGAACGCCAGCACGCAGGTAACGAGCAGCGGCGCAAACAAAAAGGTGAAGTACAGAATGATGAACAGGTTGAACGACCAGTTGTACGTCTTGGAACGCGGCAGGGAACGGATCATGATGCCACCTCCCCGAGCTTCTGGCGTGACACTTTGAGGCCCACCCAGATGATGAGCGAACTGAGCAGCAGGAGCAGGAAGCCGAAGGCCGAGCCCTGATTCCAGTTGAAACTCGCAATAAACTGATTGTAAATCTGCTCGGTGAACCAGAGGGAATTCTTGCCGCCCATAAGGTTGGGGGTGAGATAGTTGCCCAGCGCGAGCATGAACACCACGATGGCCCCGGACGTGATACCGGGCTTGCAATGCGGGATGATGATGGTCCGCCAGATGGTCAACTGCCCCGCGCCGAGATCGTGTGCCGCTTCAATGAGCGAGTCGTCGAGGCTTTCCATGACCGAAACGAGCGGCACGATCATGAACAGCATGGACGTGTACACCAGTCCCATTATCATGGTGGCGTCATTGTACAGCATCTCGATGGGCGTATCGATGATGCCGAGTTTGAGCATGAAAAAGTTGAGTACGCCGGATTCGCGCAGCAGGATCATCCACCCGTAGATACGCACCAGTTCACTGACCCAGAACGGCAGCAGGAGCAGAATCATCAGCGCGCCCTGCGAACGGGTCCGCGCCAGCTTGGCGATATAAAAGGATACAGGCAGGGCAAGCAGCAGCGTGATGCCCGTGGTGATGATCGCATAGAGCGCCGTGCGCACGAAGGTGAGCCAGTAAATCGGCTCGGTAAAGAAATTCATGTAGTTCTGAAAGGTCCAGACCATGTCGCCATAATCATTCTCGCCGCGCAAACTCATGGTCAGCAGATCAAGGTGCGGCAGCACGATGAGCAGCAGGAGCCACATGAGCACTGGTGCGAGAAACACCCAGAGTGCAAGACGGGACTGTTTCATGCCCTACGCCTCCGCCTTGAAGCAGATGCCGGAATCGGGATGCCAGCCCACGGAGATTTCATCACCGGCCTGAATGTGATCGAACTTGTGGTTCTGGGGCAGCATGACAAGCAGTTCGTGTCCCTGCTCGGTCACGGTGAGCAGACGGGAATTCGCCCCGTCGAACAGGATGGCACGCACCCGGACCTTAAAGACATTCTGCCCTTCGGTGTTGCGCGGTTCAATACGCATGGCCTCGGGCCGCAGAAACAGATTCACCTGAGAGCCGTCTGCATAGGCGGAATGAGCGCGGGTCTGGAAAACATAGCCCTCATCCGTGGTTACGGAGACCATATCGCCGTTCGTCTGCGTGATTTCACCGTTCCAGACGTTGTTGTCACCCACGAAACGGGCCACAAACTGCGTGTCGGGCTGGCCGTACAGTTCCTGCGGCGACCCCACCTGCTCGAAACGCCCTTCATTCATGACGGCCACACGGTCGGACATGACAAGGGCCTCGGACTGGTCATGGGTAATGTAGATGAACGTGGTGCCGACGTCGGTCTGGAGCTTCTTGAGTTCCACCTTCATCTGCTCACGCAGCTTGAGATCGAGCGCGCCAAGCGGTTCGTCAAGCAACAGAACGGACGGTTCAAGCACCAGACAGCGGGCAATGGCGACACGCTGTTTCTGACCGCCGGAAAGCTGGGCGATCTTCTTGGACCCGAATCCGGGCAGCCCCACGCTTTCGAGAATTTTCTCGGTCCGCTTCCTGATTTCACCGGAGCTCACACCCCGGCGCTTGAGGCCGAAGGCGATGTTTCCGGCAACATTCATCATGGGAAACAGGGCGAGATGCTGAAAAACGAGGTTCACAGGCCGCAGGTTCGGTGCGACGTCCAGCATGTTCTTTCCGCGAATATCAAGCTGTCCCGAAGTGGGCGGCTCGAATCCCGCGATCATGCGTAAAAGGGTTGTCTTTCCACAGCCGGAAGGACCGAGGATGGAGAAGAATGACCCTTTGGGGACATCGAAAGAAACACTATCGACGGCAGTGAAGTCGCCGAACTGCTTGACCAGATTGCGGACTGAAAGATCGTTTTCCATAATTTCGCCGGGTTGAAGTGCAAATGGGGAGCCGATGCGGCTCCCCATTGATTTGATGTGTGCTGTCTTGGGCTAGTTGGCGGCCTTGATCTTGTCAAGGACCTTGCCTTCGATGGACTCCAGCTTGGCCGGAACCGGCGGATACCACTTGATGTTGTCGATGACATCCTGCGGGAAGGAACGCTCGAAGTTGGCGCGCACAGCGGCGTCGGTAAACTTCAGGGCGTCAGCGGACGCGGTGGCGTACTTTTCCTGAGAGGAGAAGTAACCGGCGTTTTCAGGCTTCATGATGAAGTTGATCCACTTGTAAGCGGCGGCGACGTTCTTGGCCTTGGCCGGGATGGCAAAGGTGTCGATCCAGCCGAGAGCGCCCTCTTTAGGTGCCTTGAAGTCGATGGCCTTGTTTTCACCGTGGAGTTTCCATCCACCGGCATCCCATGCCATTGCCACGAACACTTCCTGGGAACGCATGGATTCGAGCAGGGAATCGCCGTTGGCCCAGTAGTTCTTCACGATGGGCTTGGCTGCGATCAGGGTCTCAGCGATCTTGTCGAGCATGGCCTTGTAGGCTTTGGTGTCGCTGTAGAGTGCAAACGGATCATAGCCGAGAGCGAAGCCCATGGCGATGAGGGTCGGCCTCTTGAGGCGGTAGCTGACACGGCCCTTGAACTTCGGATCGATCAGGGCTTTCCACGAATCAACGCCTGCGGCCTTGTCGCTGTTCACGATCAGGCCGGAGGTGCCCCAGCAGAACGGGACTGCGTGGGATGCGCCGTTGACAACCGTGTTCTTTTTCACGGCTTCGAGCATGGACGGGATGAACAGGGAAGCGTCGATCTTGGAGTAATCAAGCGGCTGGTAGATTTTGTACTTGGCCTGAACCGAGGAGATGCGGTCCTGGCTGGGCTGTGCCAGATCGAATCCGGCACCGCGGGTGGCGCGGAGCTTGGCGATCATCTCTTCGTTGTTGGAGAAGGTGACCTCGACATCAATGCCGGTCTCTTTCTCAAAAGCATCGATAACTTTCTGGGGAGCGTACCCTTTCCACGTCAACAGTTTCAGGGTCTCGGCCTGAGCCGCCCCTGCCATGAGAAACAGCGCAAGCAGGCTGAAAACAAAAATCTTCTTCATGATGAAAACTCCGGTGTAAAGTTTATATGCGCAAAAAATACGTGATATTCTTACATTATCGAGACATCCTGCGCAACCGGGGATTGTGACATTTGAATGACATATAAAAAGCGGCACCCGCTGATGCGGGTGCCGCTCGGACTAGTGATCCAATACCCTCTGAGGGATTTCAAAACTCTTCTCCGGGCATATCGCCATAAACTTTGCTTCAGCGTCTTCCCATATCTCCTCGGTGAAAACAAACTGCGGAGGTATTGACCGGGTCATGCTGTCATACATCGCGATGAAATGTCCTCCCGCAACGATTGGAAACATATTACCAAACCATTTGACGCAATGAGCATCAAGCCTGCGGCCCGCTAAGGCAGTCAACTCGACTTGGCATCCAACGACAATGTGACCAGGCACCCCGGGGTCATCAACAAGATCAACAGTCACCCGGTTCACATCTTCACATGAAACAACGAAGGGGGAAGCCCCTTCCGCGAAAGCCATTCCCCCAAAAAGGACTGACAGAATCAGGAACAGAACCAGTTGCGACAGTCTGCTATTGCTCATATTCTATCTCGTATTGCACTTTGGTGTTCTCCGCGCCCATTTGAACTATATGTATACTCCAAAACACAAGTGTATCCGTCAACGTATTGAAGGTAAAGACAACCTCCTTCCCCAGTGTATGACTTTGCCTGTCTCCATCAAAATTTGAATGAACATACACCCCGGACGCCAATGCTCCGGTAATATGCCTGATCGTAACTTTAACACGCCCCAACCCAAAAAACTGCTTTACGGCGTTCCCTCCAAATCCATCAATGAAACCCCAAAGATATTTTTTCTGCGGAGTATGCTCGTGCTTTTTTATTTCACACTTGCAGTTAGGGTGAGGCCGTTCCGGCTTCTTTTTAAACCGGATGCCCTTCATTGCCTGACACTTCTCACAAGCGTTGGCCTTTGGATGTACAGTCCAATATGAAATTTTCCCTGTCTTCTGCAAAGGCGTTGAACCGGAGGAATTCCCAGAGATTGGCATCTATGGGCTGTTCCCTGCTACACCGACCATGTGTTTAGGCATTCCGCAAACGAACTGATCGTCACCGATGTGCTGCACCCACTGCTTTTTCATAACTACTCCTTTTCGGGTTTATTGATCTTCAAGGTGAAGACCACATCTTCCCTGTTTTATTCACGAAAAAGAATAACATGGATTTTTACTTCCAATTTCCTAAAACACAGCAACGTCGGTCAGCGACAACATATTGTCGATCAAAGACACGTTCTGGTCTGTAAAACACATGCAGCCGTCGCCAAATTGCACTTGACACGTTTTTGATATCTGAAACCAACAGTCTGGCCGCTTCCTCCAGAGACAACCTCAACACATCTCAGACTGACTCGATTCAGACTGTACCAAAGTCCGGCCTATCGACTCCGATGCCGTAACAAAAAAGCGGCACCCGCCTCAGCGGGTGCCGCCTGTTTACATGTTCCAAGCGCCCTCTCTAGCCGCCCGGTTCGGCTTAAGCCGAAGCCTCCGCCTGTGTCACGCCGCCGGACTGATCGTACATCAGGCCGCAGCGCAGGTCGAAGTGACGGTTGACGCTCATGGTCGGGCATGGTGCATTCAGCGCCACCTGCGTAACCGTAGAACCGAGGAACGCCTTTTCAGGATCACGTTCCTTGGAGTGGTGCGCCATGACGATAAGGTCAGCATCGGCCTGCTGGCCCATGCGCAGGATTTCCATGGACGCCTTGCCCCGGCAGGCCTCGAAGCCGCAGCCGGACACGCCTTCAAGACGCGGGCCGTACTGGTCTTCAAGCCGTCCGATGATCTCGCTTCGATTATCACCGTTTTCCACGACGTGCATGACCGTCAGATCGGCCTTGTACTGCCGTGCCATCTGACCGCCGTAACTCACGGCACACTCGGCCTGATCGGAGAAGTCGGTGGCCACGAGAATCTTGCTGAACAGCGGTTCCTTGCAGACCACGTCCTTGTGAACGACCATGACCGGACAACGGGCCTTCTGGCTGACACGCTCAAGCGTGCTGCCCGCCATGCCCCACATCTTGGAACGCTTTTCCTCATACTCCTTGGTATGCGGTCCCATGACCACAAGGTCGGTGTTCTTCTTGCGCGCCAGACGCAGAATTTCGTTGTGCGGAATACCGGGCACGACGATAATCTGCTTGTCAGCGATGCCTTCAAGCACTTCGGCGTAATTTTCCGTGATCTTCGCATTGATCTTCGCGGTTTCGCCGGACGGTTCCAGCGTCTCCATGGAACCCCAGCCCTGCGCCATACCGGCGACATGCACCAGATACAGCTTGGATTCGAACTTCCGGGCGAATTCAGCTGCCGCCCTGACCGCACAATCGTCAATACCGGTCGGAGTCACACCGACAATGATGTCCTTAAACATGACTTGCCCCCTTGCTGAGGTTTTCCGTCTTTTCCTCCGCCACACCTTCGCCGTCTGCGGTCTGGCTCGACTGACTCCAGACCTTGTTGGCGATATCCCTCCTGACCTCAGCCGACACGGTCAGGTTTTTCTCCATCAGCATTGCCCCGTCCCCCAGCCCGAACGCCATGCCCATGAGCTGCGTCAGGTAGAGGATGGGGACCGGTTTGGCCCCAAGCTTTTCCGCCTGGGACTGATACGCCTCCAGATTCATCTGGCAGAGCGGACAGACCGTCACGATCGCGTCCGCGCCTTCGGCGTCTGACAGAATGGCCGCCACTGACTTCAGTGCCACGTCGCGGTGTCCCATCATCAGGGAAGCGCCGCAGCACTTGTTGCCGTGATCCCATTCATGAATCTCCGCTCCGAGCCCCTCAAGGATACCGGTCATGGACGACGGCTCACGCGGATTGTCAAACACCGGGTACGGCCTGAGAATCTGGCACCCGTAATACGGCGCGATCTTCATGCCTTCGAGATTATCCGTCACCTTCTGCTCGATGATCTTCGCGCCGATATCATTGATGAACACGTCCAGAATATGCCGGACCTCGACACTGCCGCCGTAGGTAATGCCGGACGCAGCCAGCACTTCGTTGACCCGGCCATGCAGGGTCCGGTTGCCTATAATCTCCCTGTTGACTTTGAGCAGGTTCAGGTAGCAGGCCGAGCACGGCGCGATCACGTCGATACCGTCCAGTTCCTTCTCGGTAATGGCGAGGTTCCTCGCCGGAAGGACATAATTCATGAGCTTGCTCACCGGCTCGGCAGCGCTTGCGCCGCAGCAGGTCCAGTCCGGGATTTCCACCAGCTCCACGCCGAGGAATTCCATGACCGCACGGGTTGAGACATCGAACTCGACCGCGCTTTCCGTCAGCGAGCATCCGGGGTAGTAGGCATATCTCATGACATCCCCTCCATTTCACGAGCCTTGGCGAACAGCGGCTTGAGGACGCCGCCCTGACCGCCACCCGGCATGTGGACCTTGCCCTTCTTCATCATCTTCATGCCCAGCGGCATGAATGAGAACGGCAGGGTCGGATTGTCCATGCGCTTGAAGAAGTAATTGCTCATCATGCCCATTTCCTGCACGCGGCCATGGGCCTCGACATTCTCCATGAACGCACTGTAGAACGCCCCGTTCTTCCGGGCCTCGCCGCCGCCCCGGATCATGGCGAGCCGCTTCAGGGACGCCATGACCGACGTGAGCTTCAGGCCGCGCGGGCAGCGCAGCGTGCAGGTGTAGCAGGACGAGCACATCCAGAACGTATGGCTTGCAAAGACCTCATCGAGCATGCCGAACTGGATCATCCGCCACATGGCCCGCGGGGTCACATCCATGGCAAACCCGTTCGGGCATGATGCCGTGCATGTGCCGCACTGCATGCAGGCGCTGGTCTCGTCCTTCAACTGCGCGAGCACCGACGCATATTCATCCCCTGCCGGGGTCCATGTTTCTCTGACAGCTTCACTCATGACGCACCATCCTCCATATTATCCCGGTCTCAGGCCGGTTCTTCGAGTGCCGCATCAATGACGGACATCATGGGACCGTCGTGGAATCCCTTGAGCACCGTCGCACTGTTCGGGCAGACCGCCGCGCAGGAGCCGCAGCCCTGACACAGGATCTCGTCCACCTTGATCTGTCCGAGCTCCATATCCACCACCCGCGCTCCGTACGGACATGCCGCGACGCATGCCTGACACAGAGAACACAGGGAATGCCGGACAGAAGCCACCACGGTTTCGCGTGCGATCTTCTCGGCATTGAGAATCCGCAACGACCGCTGGGCAGCCGCCTTTGCCGAAGCCACGGTCTCACCCATTCTTCGGGGAGCGAGGCCGGTGCCGCATGCGTAGACTCCCTGCTTGAGGAAATCCACGGGCCGCCACTTGAAGTCCGCTTCCTGATAGAAACCGTCCTCGTTGAGTTCCACACCGAAGACTTCAAGGAGATCATCCACGTCATTGGGCTCCATTCCGCTGGAGAGCGAAAGGATGTCCGCCTCGATGCGAATGTCCTGCCCGAGTATGTAGTCATGGGCTGTGATGATCGGCCTGCCGTCCTCGAACACGACCTTGGGCGGGGCGTCCTGCTCGTAGCGAATGAAGATCGCCCCGGCCTTGCGGGCCTGCGTATAATAGGTTTCAAGGAATCCCGGCATCATGATGTCGCGATAGAAGACATAGACCGGCAGGTCGGGATTGCGCTCCTTGAGTGCGAGCACGTTCTTGACCATTTCCGGGCAGCAGACCCGGCTGCAATACGTCCGGTCCTCACCCGGTGCGCGCCAACACTGGATCATGGCAACGGCGGAAAGCGCCCCGGCGTCAAGCTGACCCGTGGCAAGCTGTTCTTCCAGAGCGAGATGGGTCATGACCGACTTGTGCACGCACAGGCCGCTCTCGTAGACCTTGGCCTCCTGCGCCCCGGTGGCAAGAATCGACACACCGTGTTCAAGCGGGAACACTCCCTCGGGACTGGCGATGGCCGAACGGAACCGGCCCGCGCTGCCGCGGGAAAGCACCACGCGGGAATCCTTGAACACCTTGATATTCGGATGCTTTTCCACCTGCGCGATGAGTTCTTCCATGTACTTTCGCGGATCGGAGCCGTCGAGCTGGGTATGCAGACGCATTGCCATGCCGCCCAGTTCCTCTTCTGCCTCGACCATGCAGACGCCGTATCCCTGATCCGCGATGGCCATGGATGCGGTCATACCCGCCAGCCCGCCGCCCACAACGAGAGCGGAGCGCGCCACGTCAACCATGGTAGACGGCGGCACGGGATCGACCCCCTGCAACCGAGCCACAGCGGTGGACAGGGAGGCATAGATTTCCTTCTCGACCGCATCCTTGTCGTCCGTAGCAAACGTGGGGGTATAGATATCCACCACGTCCATGAGCGCCGGATTCAGGCCGATGGTTCTGCCCAGTTCCTTGAGGCGCGGAATGTAGGCGTACGGCATGCATGCGCCGATGAGAATGCGATTGGGCTTGAACTCAACCGCCGCCTTCTCAATATCACCCCAGCCTTCGGTGGTGCAGGCGCTGCCCACATTGACCACCCGGCAGACCGAATGGACCATGGCCATACGCGCGCCGAGCGCCTCAATGTCCACGGCCTGAGCAAGCGTCGGACAAGAGGAACATATAGCAACCAACGTGCGGGGAGGTTCCCGCGATACGTCCGGGTATTCCACTTCCGGCTCGGTCGCGATGCCCGCAAGCACGTCATATGCCTTGATGATGCGGGACGCGGCCTGTGCGGCGGCCCCCGCCTGAATCACGGATTCCGAGATATCCTTGGGTTCTCCCAAGGCTCCGGCGGCAAACACGCCCACCTGGCTCGTCCTTTCGGGCGAATACGGCTTGGTGTCCACAAAACCCCACTGATTGAGGTCCACACCGATAGTCTGGGCAAACTTGTCCGTGCCCTTGGGCGGGCGCGCACCGGCGGCCAGCACCACCATGTCGAACGTCTCGGCAATCAGCGTGCCTTCATCCGTAAGATACTCAAGCTTCAGCTTCCCGTCATTTGTCGGCAGGACAGTGTGAGGACGGCTACGCACGAAACGGACGCCCTCTTCCTTTTCCGCGTTGATACGGTAACGCTGATACCCCTTCCCGGACGTTCGCATGTCCATGTAGAAGATCGACGTATCCACCGCACCATCCGTCACCCGCTTGGCAAGCAACGCTTCCTTGATGGAGAACATGCAGCAGATGCCGGTACAGAAATCCGCATTCTTCTGCACGTCGCGCGAGCCGACGCACTGAATCCACGCGATCTTTTCCACAGGCTTGTCAGTCCCCGGCATCAGCAGCTTCCCGCCCGTGGGGCCGGTTCCGCTGATAAGGCGTTCGAATTCCACCGCCGTGAGTACACCGGGGTGCTCGATATTCCAGATATCCGCCGCGCCCTGCGGGTCACTCTTCGGATCATAGCATTCAAATCCGCCCGCAAGCACCACGGCACCGACTTCAAGTTCCTCGGTGGTATCCGACAGGATGCGCACGTAACGCTTGTCGAGCCATGGCACGAAACGCTTGGCAACGAGCGGCTTGGTCAGGTATTCCCGCGCCCCCTGCATGACAAGTTCTGCCGCGACATCCGTCTGCTTTTCATCCGCAAGGATAACCACCGGCATATCGGGATGGAGTTCCCGGCAACGCGTCAGGACACGTTCGGTATCCATGTCGTTGATGTTCATGCCGAGCAGCACCAGCCGGAACCGGTCACTTTCGGCGAGCATGTCCACGGCCTCACTCCCGCTCGAAGTGAAATGCAACGGGAAGTTCTGTTCCTCCAGACTGCCCCGCATCATTTCCTCGACCGCCTTGTCCCGATCCACCACGAGGATATGGAAATCCTTCCGCTCCTCGAACTTGAAATCAATGGCTCCGGTAGGACATGCCTCATAGCACTTCCAGCACCGCAGGCAGTTGTCGAGATCAAGCACGTAATGGTTGGGAATGGCATGCGGTACGGGCAGATAAATGGCCGCCCGCTGCGTCAGTCCGGCGTTGAACTCGCTGTCCACCCGCACCGGACAGACCTCGGAACACTTGCCGCAACTGACGCACTTGGTGGGGTCCACCAACGGTGACGTACGATTCAGGGAAACCAGAAACTTGCCCGGCTCACCTTCAATATCCGCCACTTCGGTGGAAAGCATGATGTCTATATTGTCGTGAAAAAGTCCCTTGCGCAGACAATACTGGCTGGACGAATCCCGCGACATGAGCGGCAGCATCTTGCACATGCCGCAATGGTCCGTGGGGAATTGATGGTCAAGCTGACTCAGGATGCCGCCATGATTGGGACGGCGATCGATGAGCGCGACCTTGTGACCGGTTACCGCGAGATCCAAGGCTGCACGGATGCCGCCTATCCCCGCTCCGACCACCATTGCTCCATACTGTTTCCTCATAACGTCCTCCCGAAATCAGGGACCTGCAATCAGGCCATGTGCGACACGGTGTCCTGAAACTCATCTTCCTTGAACACCGAGAGCGGCGGCGACTCGTCGAGACTTCTTCCCGGCTCATAATCGAAACTCGCCTGTGTCCGCGCCCCCACGGTGCGGAACAGTTCCATCACCGGGATGTCATTGGGACAGGCATTGGAACACTGTCCGCAGCCGACACAGGCCATGGACATGTGCGCCATGCGGGTCAAATGGAAAAAGATGGTGTCCGTCGGCATCTTGAGGCTGCCCTTGCGCTTGGCCCAGCCCATGTACTGCCACGGCTTGTGCTCGAACACGTCGGTGTTGAAAACACATTCCTTGCAGTAACAGACAGGACAGGCCACCCGGCAGTTGTAGCAGTTGACGCAGCCCGACAAGTATTCGGACAGGTCTGTCAACGTGCTGGTCGCCGCACTGGTTTCCTCGAACATGGCGTCACGAGCGGCCGTGTGGGCCTCAATAAGCGCCTCCAGCACCTTGTCACGTCCGTTGGCTTTCATGTCCGGCAGGCCGAGACCGTTGAGCAGCGCCTCGCCCCGCGCACTGTCCGCCATGACGGGAATCCCGTCGTGCAGGTCCGCACCGGCCAGCCCGATCACGATATCCGCATTGGTCGGGGCCGGATGCTCGCACGACTTGCAGGCGGGCGCGATGTCCACGCCGTCCACAGCGGTCTCAGCCGCCCCGCCGGTCTTCCCGTGAAAAGCCAATGTCGCTTCAAAGGAATCCCGATCACCGAGAAACGTCTTGTAATCCGTGTTGCTGTAGGCCCCCATGCAGTCGATGCCCACGATGACAATGTCATCAAGGCTGCCCTGATTGAGCTTGACCAGTTCCACGAACGCCCGGATTTCACAGGGCCGCATCACTGCCGCCACCCGCTCGCCGGACTGGCCGCGCGTCAGGCGCGACAGGAGCTTGGCATTGTTCATGGGGTATGCCGGAGCCAGTGGATCGGCACCGGAAAGCTGATCCGGGTCGGTCACCAGTGTCGGCATGGGCATACCCTTATCGAACAGGTGGACCGGCACCATGACGCCGCCGATGGATTCGTCTTCAAGCAACCCGCGCAGAAAGCCCTGAATGGCCACGATGGGGTTGTTGTCTTCAACCTGAATTTTTGCTGTGGTCGCCATTTCGCCACCTCCCGGTGCTCTAGACCACGGCCATGGAACGCGCTTCCATGGGACCGAGTTCTCTGATTTCGTTGACGAAGTTATTCACCGTGGCCGCAAACTCGTTGCCTTCACTCGCGCCGACCCACGTCAGCTTCACGCGCTCCCGCTCGATACCGAACTGAGGGAGAATCTCGTTGAGAAGCTTGACCCGGCGTCGGGCCTTGTAGTTGCCGTTGATGTAGTGGCAGTCGCCGGGATGGCACCCGCTGACCAACACACCGTCCGCCCCGGAAAGGATGGATTTCACGATGTACTTGGGGTCAACCATGCCGGTACACATGACGCGCACCAGCCGCAGGTTGGGCTGCTGCACCATCCGGGATGTCCCGGCCAGATCGGCTGCGGTGTAGGTGCACCAGTTGCAGACAAAGGCCAGTATGGTCGGTTCGAATTCACTGCTCATCACTGCCTCCTAGGCCTCGCCGGACTTATCTTCGATATGAATCTCGACTCCCGCTGCGGGCGGAGGGTCGAACATCATGCCGAGCATTCCGTCGATTTCGTTGAATATCTGGGTCTGATTGAAATGCTTGATCTGGGCGGCTCCACTGGGACAGTACCCGGCACAGCTGCCGCAGCCCTTGCACATGGCCTCGTTGATGACCGACACGTTCCGCCGCTCGTCAAACTCGATGGCCGAATACGGGCAGAGGTCGATGCACACCTTGCATCCGATACAGATGTCGGGATCGATCCACGATGTCGTCGGCGAGATCTCGACCTTGCCGCGTGCGGCCAGGGCAAGCGCCTGTGCCGCGCCGCCCGATGCATGGGACACGGCATCCGGGATGTCCTTGGGTCCCTGACAGGCTCCGGCAAGGAAAATGCCGTCTGTCGCCGTTGAGACCGGTCCGAGCTTGGGATGTTCCTCAAGGAGGAAACCGTCCTGCCCCTGAGCCACACCGAATACACGGGCCACCTCGGTCATGTCCGAACGCGGCTCCATGGCGGTGCACAAAACGACCATATCCACCGGGACCCGCACGTTCATGCCGAGTAGGGTATCCTCGCCCACCACGACGAGCTTGCCGTCCTCCTCGACCACTTCCGCCGGGCGGCCTCGGATGAAGGTCACCCCCTCCTCCTGCACGCGCTGGAAGAATTCTTCGTAGCCCTTACCGAAACAACGCATGTCGATGTAGAAATTGTAGACCTTGGTGTCGTGTCCGACCTTGTCCTTGATGAGGTGGTCGAACTTGAGCGCGTACATGCAGCAGGTGCGTGAACAGTATTCATGGTAATTCTTGTCGCGGCTGCCCACGCAGTGAATGATCGCCACGGACTCAGGCTTTTCGCCGTTCTTCAGGAGAATCTGCCCTTCCGTGGGACCGACCGCATTGTTGAGACGCTCGAACTGGAGCGCGGTGTAGACGTTGTCATAACGCCCGAACCCATATTCACGCATCGGCGTCGGGTCCATGGTGTCGTAGCCGGTGGCGAGCACGATGCTGCCCACATGAAAGACTTCGCGCCGTTCCTTCATGTCGTAATCAATGGCCCCGGTGGGACATATCTTCTGGCACACGCCGCACTTGTCTTTTGTGATCTTCTTGCAGATGGTCCCGTCAATGACCGGGGTGTTGGGCACGGCCTGCGGCGAATTGCGGTAAATTGCCTTGCGCATGGACAGCCCTTCATTGAACTCGCTGATCGCCTTGGTCGGACACTTTTCCAGACACGCCCCGCAGCCGGTGCAGACATCCTCATTGATGTAACGGGGTTTGCGTTTCACCGTGACCGTATAGTTGCCGACAAAACCGGACACATCCTCGACCTCGCTCCAGGTCAGGAGGTTGATATTCGGTTCCTGCGACACCGCCACCATCTTCGGTGTGGAAATACAGGCCGCACAGTCGAGCGTGGGGAACGTCTTGTCGAACTGCGCCATATGTCCGCCGATGGACGGACTCTTCTCGACAAGATGCACCTTGTGCCCGGACTTGGCGATATCCAGAGACGCCTGAATTCCGGCAATCCCCGCGCCCACGACCATGACGTCTGGCAAAACGTCCACTTCGCGAGAAAAGAGTTCCTGATGATCGCCCACACGATCCACGGCGGCCTCGACGATATGCTTGGCCTTGGCTGTTGCTTCGTCGGGATCAGCCGTGGTCCATGAGCAATGCTCACGAATGCAGGCATGCTGCATGAGGTAGGGATTCAGTCCGGCACGGGCGCACGCCTTCTGAAATGTCTTTTCGTGCAGTCTCGGCGAACAGGATGCCACCACCACACGATTGAGGCCGAACTCGCGGATATCCCGAATGACCATCTCCTGTCCCGGATCGGAACACATGAACTGGTAATCACGCGAAACAACCACATCCTTGAGGCCTCCCGCATACCGGGCCACGTCTTCACAATCGACCTTTCCCGCGATGTTGGAACCGCAGTGGCAGATGTATACACCGATTTTTCTGGCCATGACGCCTTCCTCCCAAGTCAGAGAATGCTTTTGCCGTTATTGAGTTCCAGAGTCAGTTCCCCCACCAGTCGCTTGAGCTTCTCATTCTCCGCCGCAAGATCCGATTCCGAGGGAGCCATGGGCGGTCGCTCGAAGATCGTATGACAGTGTTCCAGGAAATGCCCTCGCCACTTGTAGTACTGTCCGGGCCTGAGGTCGTAGTTGCGGCACATCTCGTTGACGCACCCTCCCATGAGGCCTTCCAGCACGATTTTCGCCTTTGTTTTTGCATCCCATTTGCGCCTCATCCGCCGACCTCCTTGCCCTCTTCCCATGTCTTCAACTTTCCGGGTGGTTACTTGGAGAGTTTGAGAGTGTTGCGCCACCTGAACCGTTTCAGTTTTGCTGCCTGCTTTCAGGCAAACTCGCTTTCATCAAGAAGAAAAACGTTCTTCCCATGTCCGCGCCAGACCCGGACGGCTCTCACCTGCTCTCTAAGAACAAGATGTATACCGCTTGGTGATATGTGTAGATATTCCGATTTGATGGGGAGAGACTGCTGTAATTAAAACACTTGTTTTTCAGGGAAAAGCCCCCTCAAAGTGTCTTGCAAAACAAGACTGGTCTTGCTGGATAAGACCCTCTCCCGACCTGAAGAGAGAGGTAGTGTCACCATTGTTTCAAACAAAATGACTATTTTTGCGCTGCCACTCTCTACAGCCCTTGGCAGCGCAAAAGAAAAAACGTCTTGCAAGGCAAGACGCCATCCTGCTCACAACGCGGCAGATCCATCGCTTTACTCAACAATTTCAAAAGACAAGACGATTTGACATTTGTGTACAATATCGTGATATGATGATTTGGGGATTCCATTGTGGGAAGAAGGGATGTTTGCCATGACCGAAATTCTCATCATAGATGGCGACCACGGCTTTTCTCAGGACCTTGAGAAAGCACTTGCCGCGTATGATCTGCCGGCAGCTCACTGCGATTGCCTGTCACGGGCCATGGGCCTCCTGCACACCGGCAACTACAAGGCGGTCTTGCTCGGTGATGACCTCACCGACGGCGATGTTTTGGCTTATCTTTCCACCATCCGCGAAATCCCATCATTTCCCGAAGTAATCGTTGTCTCACGCAGTCGCGACCCGGACACGGCAGAAGCCGCCATTCAAAACGGGGCATGGAATTACGTCACCAAGCCGCCGAACATGCAGCGGCTTCTGGTGCTCCTCAAACGGGTCATGGAATATCATGAAGAACGGCATTCCAACACCATCCGCTGTTCCCTTCGCCGGGAAGGCATCATCGGCAACAGCCGCCCCCTTCAGGCGTGCCTCGACACGCTGGCACAGGCCGCGGGGTCCGATGCCAACGTACTCGTCATAGGGGAAACCGGGACAGGCAAGGAACTCTTTGCCCGCGCCATCCACAAAAACAGCGCACGGGTCAGCCGGCCGTTCGTGGTGGTGGACTGTGCCGCCCTGCCGGATACGCTGGCCGAAAGCCTGCTTTTCGGCCATGAGCGGGGAGCCTATACCAGCGCGGATACCAAATCCGTCGGACTCATCAAACAAGCCGACGGCGGCACACTTTTCCTTGACGAAGTGGGCGAACTGCCCGTTGCCCTGCAAAAAGTCTTTCTACGCGTTCTTGAAGGGCGCAGCTTCCGGCCCGTAGGCGGAGTAAATGAAATACAAAGTGACTTTCGTCTGCTGGCAGCCACAAACAGGGATCTGGAAATAATGGTGGACAGTGGAGATTTCCGTCGTGATCTCTTTTATCGATTGCGTGGCATCCGTTTGCAACTGCCGCCCCTTCGGGCCATTTCCGAAGACATCAACGAACTGACCTGCAAATTCATCCAACGTCATTGCAAACGCTTCAGAATGGCGAGCAAAGGATTCTCGCCCGATTTTCTTGACGCACTCATGCATTACGAATGGCCCGGAAACATTCGCGAACTCATGAACACTCTTGAGCAGGCCCTGTCACGGGCAGGCAAGGAACACATCCTTTACCCACGCCACCTTCCCAGAGTCATCCGGGCACAGATTGCCCGACGGGATTTGGAAAAGGGTCTTCCTGTCAAGAGTGTTCCTCAGGAAAGGAGCTCCATCAAGGCCTCACGTTTCCCGACTCTCAAGGACTATCGGAAACAACAGACTGAAATAATGGAAAAAAGCTACCTTCGCAACATGCTCGACATTACCAACGGAGACATCCGGCAATCATGCAGGATTTCCGGTCTTTCCCGCGCTCGACTGTACGCCCTGCTCAAGCAGCACGGCATCCACCGATAAGAATGAAACAACACCCCGTATTTCAGGCACAATGCAGAATACTCATTTCCCAATATTTCAAAAAACTAGAAAAAATCATGACTTATTCTTCAAGGCCGCCTTGCTTGCTTAATCACTAAAAGACAGGTAGATACATTATCATATTAAAGAAATTCATTTGAAGGCCAAAACAACATGATAAAAGCATTTTCCATATCCATTCTAACAGTCTTACTCAGCACGACACTCGCTCTGGCCGAAGTCGACGGAACCACCTCGATCAAAGAAAGCGTTGCAGGTGCGGTCAGACAGCACCCGCAGATCAAATCGCTCCTGTACAACCGGGATGCCATGGCCCGCAACCTGTCTGCGGCACTCGGACGTTTCTTTCCATCTCTCGACCTGACTTCAAACTACGGTTTTCAGGAATACAGCAGTTCCACAACCCGAGGTGACGGAACCGACGACAGAACCCGCACGGCCTCTGACACCACGCTGAAAGTTACGCAAAACGTGTTTGACGGCATGAGCCGCTACAACACCTACGAAGGTTCCAAGGCCCGTCTTTCATCCGCCGAATACCGCCTCTTCAACAACGTCGAGACCATCGGACTTGATGCCATTCGGGCCCATATCGATGTCGTCCGCCAGCGCAGGCTCGCCAACCTGGCCGAAGAGAACATCGTGGCGCATCAGGAAGTCCTCGAATCCATCGCCGAACGTGTCGCTGGAGGAGCCGGAAGCAAAGCCGACGAAATGCAGGCACGAGGTCGCGTTGCCCGCGCCGAGACCACTTTTGTCACTTACACCGGCGGCCTGCACACCGCGGAAGCATCGTATATCCGACTCGTCGGCAAGATGCCCGGAGCACTCTCCGATCCTTTTTTCCATACGGAATACATCCCGGCTGACATGAACCAGATCATGGAAACTTCCCTGAAAGACAACCCGAAAATCAAGGTATACCAAGCCGAGGTCCTTTCCGCAGAAAAAAACAAGAACGTGACCAACGCGGCCATGTTCCCCACTGTTGATCTCGAAGTCAGCTCCCGGCACACCGACAATCTCGACGGTGCCAAGACCTACCTGCGCGATGACCGCGCCATGCTTGCGATGTCATGGAACCTGTTCAGCGGCGGCTCCGACTACTCCTCACTTCAGGCTTCCGATTCCCGCATCAGGGAAGCGGAGTCCAATCTGCAGGACGCCACGGACGAACTGGCCCGTGAAGTCGCCGTTGCATGGACCGAATACCAGACCGCTGTCGGCCAGATCGAAAAGCATCAGGAAGCGCTTCAGTACAGCATGGAATCCCGTGACATGTACCTCATGCAGTTCAACGTTGGGCAACGCTCCCTTCTTGACGTACTCGATTCCATCAACGAGGTGTTCAGCAACAGCGTGCTTCTGGAGACTGCACAAAGCAATCTCTACTTCACGCAATACAAATTCCTCGCCCTCAACGGCGAGCTTATCAAGACTCTCGAAATCGAGAGCAAGACCTACGATTCCAAAACGAAATAGGCTCTCCATCAGGACAACAAAAAGGGGGCGCAGCATTTGCTGCGCCCCCTTTCTTTATTGAGTCCGTTTCTATCGCCCGGTTCATAGGAAAGCCATACGCGCTTCCCTTCACTCCTCGACTATGCATGTCATCCTATCGCTCGATGACCCGAATGGAACGCCACGGCCCCTTGCGGAATCGATACATGAACGCAACACCCAAAACACTGGCGTATATCAGCAGACATATCCACGGGCCGTGAATGCCCATTATGCCAAAATAGTTGAGTACCAGAACAGGTACCACCATGCAGCAAATGGATGAAAGACCCATGGTCCGCATGATGAACCCGGTATCGCCAGCCCCCTTGAGTCCGCCCATGTAGATGATGTCCAAGGCGTCAACAAAGGTGAACGCCGCAACATAGCGCAGCAACACGGTGCCGAGTGCGACCACTTCGGCAAAATCCCCTGTATCGCCGCGAGTACGGAAAAGCTCCACCAGCGGGCCGGGAAACAGGATGAAAATGGTCGCCATGCATGTCATATAGACCAGCGCGATATGCAGCACGCTCTTGGTGGCATACGCCGCCTGATCCGGGTCTCCGCTCCCCATGGCCTGTCCGGCCATGATGCTTGCAGCGATATGCATGCCGATCATGGGCAGAAAAGCCAGAGTGTCGATAGACATGGCGATGTTGGAGGCAGCCAGTTCCACCGGTCCGATACGCCCGACCATGAAAACGAAAAATGAAATCGCGAACATATCAATGAAGAACTGCACCCCACCCGGCAGGCCGAATTTCATGAAACGGTAAAACAGGTGAGTATCAAGGGCAAAAGAAGACCGCACCTTGAACAGGCGTTCGTTCTCTGCCGAAAACACCATGATTGCGAAACAGACTGCCGGGACCGTGAACCCGATAAGCGTAGCGATACCCGCGCCCACGATTCCGAGTTCCGGGAAAGGTCCGATTCCGTTAATAAGGCAGTAGTCGAGCGGGATATTCAGGAGAGCGGCAGCACCGTTCACCAGCATGACAGGTTTGGTCATGCCCCGCCCTGAATAGAAGCAGGACAGACAGACGCCCACAAGGTGCGCCCCGCCACCGACGGTAAGAATACGAAAGTAGACTATTTCCAGTTCACGTACAGCCTGCGGATGCCCGCCGAGGGTAAACAACGGCTCGGCAATGAACCAGAGTGATGCGAGAAACAGACCAGCCGGAACGCAAAACCACAAGCCCTGCCAGAGAGCGTTCCCGACACGCTCATGCTGTGCGGCCCCGGTATACTGGGACACGAAGACGCCGATATACTCTGTCACGCCAAGGAAAAACGACAGGAACAGGAAAGCCGCAATACTTGCCGGAACCGAAGCGCCCAGGGCTTCTATGGAATAATTGCCGAGAAAAATACGGTCGGTAAACGTCATGACCGTAGCGGAAAGCATGCTGACAACCAGCGGCAATCCGATGTTCAGGGCCTCTTTGTAGCCCCCGGGGGCGTTCCAGCGTGTACGTAGCATAATGAATATCCGAAAGTGAAAATGCATGATGAAATTCTGACATCACATCAGAAAACCGCGTCGCCAGTCTGAACGGAATCGTCCGATTCAGCAATATATTTCGCGGACAGGCGGGTATACAGGAGTTTAAATTAACTGGCAACGGGATGTTCGTATTATAAATAAAAAGCCCCGACGCACTCACGCCGGGGCCTTGAAACCAGATGGGGTAGGCGTTTTATGCCTTCTCTTGAAGCAGCTTCTCACCGCTCGGAGTCTTGACGACAGAGGCAAGGGCATCGACCACGGCGGAATCGAATTTGGTGGATTCACCTGCCAGAATGTCGAGCGCCTGCTGCGGTTCCTTGGCCCCCCGGTAGGACCGGGGACGAATCATGGCGCAGAACACGTTGAGTGCAGACAGGATACGCGCCGCCAGAACAATCTCATCATATTTGAGATTCTTGGGGTAACCGGAACCGTCTATGCGCTCGTTCATCTGATAGATGGCCTGAAGCACTCCTTCGGAGATGTCGATGTCCTTGAGGATGCGGTAGGCATGCTCGACATGCTCTTCCATGGCAGCCATCTCCTCATCGGTCAGCCGACCCGGCTTGGTCAGAATTTCGTTGGGAACGAACATCTTGCCGATCTGTGACAGGTTTGCCGCAGTCTCAATTTCCGCAATATCCCCTTCGGACAGATGCATGATCCGGGCGACTTCCACGGACAACCCGGCAAGAAGCTTGGTATGCCCGCCAAGATACGGGTCCGCAGCCTCAATGGTGGAACCGAGGGCTTCCATGGCACGCTGAATAAGTTTCTTGTTTTTCTCCTGAACAGCTATGAACTCGGTAACATCGCGATACACTTCGACAACGCCTTCGCAGGTCCCGTCAACACCATGATACGGAGACTTGGATATCTGGAACTGATGGCGCTGCGAAAGAAGGAAAACCGGTTCGCTGATGGTCACCTTGCGATTCTCCCGATGAACGGTCTCGTCTTCGGCGGACAATCTTTTGGCCGTATCAAAGCCGAAAACAGCCGCTGCATCCATGCCGATGAGTTCACTCTTGTCACGCCCCACGGCCTCGGCAAAGGCATCGTTGACGTAGGTATACTTCCCTTCCATATCCTTGAGGGTGATGAACTCGTCGATATTGGCGTTAATGGAGTCGATGAACCGTTTCTGGTCGTCAATCTGATTAGCCAGAAGCTTGAACTCCTTTGCAATCCGCTGGCTCTGCACTCCGGTCAGAACCCACCATGCAAGTCCGGCAATAAGCAGGGCCGTGAGGATACCCAAGCCCGCCACGATATACACGGTGCGGGCGTAGGCTTCGATGGGTCTCATGGCCTTGTTGTAATCGGATTCCTGCACCACCCACCAGTTGGAACCGGGAATGGCGACCCCCAATGAATAGACCTCACGGTCATCCTCGGAAAGGCTCGTCCGGTCACCGAAAGGCAAGTCGCCTTCCTGACCGAGAGCGATCTGTGCCGTGACTGCGGTAAAACCTTCGGAAGTCCACGGGGTCACTTCAAAGAATTTTCCGGCTTTACGCTGCATGAAGCGGGTGCGCTCGCCTTTTGCCGACAGTGCGGAGTTGGCCATCAGGTCTGTGATTTTTCCGGCGACCTGACGAGTCATCATGAGTGCGCCGATAGCGTCCGCCATGTCCTCGCGTGCATCGGGTGAAAAAATGGGGACATAGACATCCAGGGCAAGTCCCTGCGGGGTCTTCCGGAACGGCGAATACACGGGCTTTTTCGTCTTCACGGATTCCTGCGCCAGATCAAGCTGATCATCGGACATGGGCGGCAGATGCCCGTCGGTCGCAATATACGCCTCACCCTCGCGATTGAGAATGCGGGCATTGCTAAAACCGGAGTAGGTGGAAAATTCCCTGAGCATATTCTGCATCATGGGCAACTGGGCGGCCAGTTCAGCGCCCTCTTCTTCGATCTCCTCCTCTTCCATGGCCACCGCACCGAATATGGCTGCAAGGTCTCCCTCGATGCTGTCCACTTCAGACGCATAAAGACGGAACAGGTCGGACTTGATAAGCCGGTCCCCTTGGTGGGAAAGATTCCTGAGCCACTCCTTGACCATCTCGACACGCCCATGAGCGAGCAAACCAAGCCGCTTTTCCTGATTGTCGAGCGCTTCGGACCGTCGATCAGTGATCGACTTGTTCGCAAGGAACAGGATGCCGACCGAAATGACAAGTACAAAGGCCATGACAACGCCGATCTTGACGCCCTGCTTGGCCCCGCCGAGGTTTTTCGGGACCTCTGGTGTGTTGTTTTTCCGTGCCATATCTGACTCCATCTGGTTTTGCGGACCGCCACCGGGCCGTCCGTTATTTCTTCTTTTTACGCTTTTTCTTGAACGTGGTTTTTCTACCCTTGGGAACGTGCATCCAGCGATACTTCTCATTCACCGAATACTGGGGCAGATAGTGCTTGTACCGGGAATGCGGCAGCACCATGACTGTCTGGTTATCAAGGATGTATATCGTGTCCGGCATGTACACCGCCAAAACGGCATGACCGATGCCCCTGATCTTGTCCTTGAGCGCAACAATACGCATCTGATCGCCGGAAAAGCCAAGTTCCTGCAAAGCATAGAACTTGGCAATGGAATAATCCTCACAATCGCCTGATTTCTTGAGAAATTCTACAGGAGTAGCCCAGTAGTCACTCTTACCGTAGTTGCCTGCATCAAGCCGATACGGGAACTTGTTGAAAAATTTGTTTACGGCCTTGAGCCTGTCCATGGGAGACATGGACGCGGCATCCGCCTTGAGCTTGTTCCACCCCGCCTTTGACGGCAGCTTTGCCATGGAAGGGCTCTTGAAATATCCCTTCCATGCCTTCATTTTTGCCAGAACGCCCTGCCACTTGGGCAGTTTCTTGATCTTGCCCTTGAACTCCATGGTACCGAAAAGCTGCGGTCCCTTGGAAGCCTTTGTCTTGGCCGCCCATGCAGAGTCACCGCCCCAGACACTCAGGCACACAGCCAGAAGAAGCGTGCAGAACACGCTTCCGGCCACCTGACATGTTGGTTTGGCGAGACGCATAGGCAGGCCCCGCTAACGCTCTCTCAATGCGTTCTGTTTTGCCTTGAGGATGGGTTTGAGAAGATAATCGAGCACCGACTTCTTGCCGGTCAGCACATCCACCTGAGCAGTCATGCCCGGAATGATCGGCAACTTTTCGCCGTGGTATTCCATGGCGTTGGTCTTGGTCCGCACCTTGACCAGATAATAGTTCTCGCCTCTTTCATCTTCAATGGTGTCCGCACTGATGTTCTCCACCGTGCCTTCCAGACCGCCGTATATGGAAAAATCATAGGCAGTGATCTTGACCATGGCTTTCTGATCCGGATGCAGGAACGCGATATCCGAAGGCTTGATCTGGGCCTCGACCAGCAGGGTGTCATCCAGCGGCACGATCTCCATAATGGATTCACCGGGCTGCACAACGCCGCCAAGCGTGTTGATCATGATGCTTTTCACGATACCCTTGACCGGAGAACGTACGTCGGTACGGGTCACCCGGTCGCTTCCGGCGGACATGGTTTCCTTGATGGAAGAAAGCTCCTGCCTGCGCTCGTTGATTTCATTGAGTGCCTCACTCTGATACTCGGCCTTGCGCTGTGCGATGCGCCCCAACGCCTCCTTGGCGGCCCGTTTCACACGCGGAATTCCGAGGGCAAGAGCCTCCACGTCTCCGCGCAGTTCAAGCACTTTCTGCTCAAGGGCGAGGTAGTCCAGTTCGGAATGAATCTGCTTTTCCACGAGCGGCTTGGCGATATCACGCTGCTTCTGGGCAACCTTGAGACTCTTGGCAAGCTGCCTTCTGCGGCTCACCATCTCGTTCACTTCCTGCTGCTTCTGCTCATATTGGTCGCGCAGCAGACTGAGCTCGATATTGAGCTGGTTCCTCTGAGCCTCAAAAATCCGTTTCTGGTCCCCTACGAGCTGCGGGGCTTTCTCAACCAGTTCCTCATCGAAGACCGGGTCCATGCCTTCGACCACGGCAATGAGTCTGGCAATGGCCGCCCTGTGCTCAAGCCCCTTGGAAAAGGCGTCCCGGTAGAAACTTGCAGCCTGTTCGTTATGCAGACGGCACAGCACGGCTCCCTTTTCGACAACCTGCCCTTCGTTCACGTAGATGTCGCTGAGAATACCGCCCTCAAGATTCTGTATCTCCTGTATGCGCTGCGATGGAATGACTTTGCCGAAACCGCGGGTCACCTCATCGAGCACCGCAAATTTCGCCCATAGAATAAAACCAATGATCATGAGAAGAATGCAGGTGGAAGACAAATAGGCAAGCCGCCTTCCTCTGCCGTAAAGGGCCTGATCCACCTCGGACATGAACAGCAGTGTTTCTCTTTCGTATTTTTTCTTGGCTTTGCTCATGACGGCTGCCCTCCCACCTTGATCTTGCCGGACCGCAAACCGTTGAGCACGGCCTGTTTCGGCCCATCCACGACCACTCGTCCCTTGTCCATGATGACAAGCCTGTTCACCAGATCAAGCATGGAATGACGATGGGTGATGACGATGAGCGTCTTATCCTTGACGTAGGGTTCCATGGCTTTCTTGAGCCGATACTCGGACTGGTTGTCCATGTTGCTGGAGGGTTCGTCCATAATGATGATTTCCGGATCCGGCAGAATGGCACGGGCAATGGAGACCGCCTGCCGCTGGCCGCCGGACAGGGAAGAACCGCGCTCGCCGACCATCATGCCGTACCCGGCGGGATGATCCTTGACGAGCTCACTCACTCCCGCAATTTCAGCGGCATACTTGATGGACTGGTCATCAGCCTCAGGCAGCCCGAAGGCGATGTTATCCCTGAGCGTACCGTAAAAGAGCAGAGAATCCTGAGAAATATACCCCACCTTGCGGCGAAGATCGGCCACATCCAGCTGGCGCAGATCGATATTCCCCACTTTCACGGCCCCGGCCACGGGCTGATACAACCCTACGCAGAGCTTGCCCAAAGTGGACTTGCCCGCGCCGGTTCGGCCGATGATCCCCACCTTGTCACCCGGCTTGAGCTTGAGATTGACCTCGTGCAGCACAGCCTTGTCCGTTCCGGGATAGCTGAAGGAAACCCCCTCAAGATCCATGGACGGCTCCACAGCCCCGTAGTGGAATGTCTCCTTATCATCAGGACGCTCACTGGGCATTTCCATAAGCATATCAAGCGCATTGAGTGCCATGCGCGACTGCTGAAAACGGGAAAGCAGTCCGGCAACCGCGCTGAGTGGAGCCATGGCGCGGCCTGAAAGAATGTTGCAGGCGATGAGTCCGCCCACGGTCAATTCTCCCTTGGAAATAAGATACACGCCGATAATGATGATCGCGACACTGACCATCTGGGTGATAAAAACTGAGAAGGTTACGGAAACATTCGCCATGACCTTGGCTCGACTGTTGGAAAGCGCGGACATGCCGACCACGTTTTCCCACCGGGCCTGCATGCGGCCCTCGGCCATGCTTGTCTTGATGGTTTCAAGCCCCTGCACGATCTCGAACAGGAGGGCGTTTTTCTGCGTGGACTCCTTGTAATGGTTCTCGATGATATGCTGAAAGGGTATCTGCAGGAACAGCCCGACCAGAATGACGATGGGAACCGCGATGAGAATCGGCCACGCCAATGGGCCGCCGATGAAATGCACCACCACAATAAACAGGATCAGGAACGGCATATCAATGAGCGCGACCAGAGAACTGGAACTGAAAAACTCGCGCAGTGATTCGAACTCACGCACATTGTTTGCCACCGCGCCCGCGGATTCCGGCATGTGATCGAGTCGGGCCGACATGAGATGCTGCATGATGCGGCTGCCGATGAGCACGTCCGCGTTGCGTCCTGCCACGTCAACAAAATAGCTGCGCAGGTTCTTGAGCAGAAAATCGAAAAGATAGGCTATGGCAATACCACCGGCAAGCGCCCAGAGCGTCTCCACCGCGTTGTTCGGGATGACACGGTCATACACATTCATGACAAAGAGCGGTGATGCCACGATAATCAGGTTGGTCATGATCGATGCGCCGATGACATGCTTGTAGATCGGCCAGAAACGAAGGATGACTCCCCAGAACCACCGTTTCGTCTTGACCAGTTTGAGTTCACTGGCGCGTTTGTCGAGTTTGGATTTGCGATGGCAGAAAATCGCATAGCCCGTGTATTCCTCTTCCAGCTTGGCAAGCGGCATGTCCACTTCATCCATGCCATGTCCGGGAACGACCACACGGGCGGTCAGTTCGTCGGTATCAAGCAACACACAGGCGTTGCCGCCGCGCAAAAGCAGAATGCACGGCATGACCAGTTTGGTGATGCCCCGCAATTGTTCCCTGTGCACGGTCTTGGCCTTGATGCCGATACGGTCGGCAGCCCGGACAATGGAGGCCGCAGTGATGATGCCTTCCTGCTGCGGGATACCCGCTTTGAGGGTGGCTGACGACACGGGCTTGCCCATGAGCCGGCTGATAATGGACAGACAGATGACCAGCGGTGGCTGGAAATCGATATCCTTGGGTGACAGCCGCTCATCAGACTCAAGATCCTGCGAGGGGCAGGTCATGGTCGGTGCAGCTTCAGGCTTGGGCGCGTTGTTCTGATCAGAAGACATAGGCTCCATCTGGGTATTGATTCTACCTCTATCATGGATGGTGCTCACACTGCACCGCTTTATTCTACCATGACACAGGATATCCAAATATTTCCTCTGTACTCGGTTTTGTCAATTATCAAATGAGATTTAGCCAACTATCCCGACTGGTTTTACCGTTTTCCACAGCTTTATCCTCACGAATAGCTCGGAATGTCGTAACGCCAAGGCATGACGGGCGATTTCACTTTTTTTACCCTTTCAGAGGCAAACGCCGATTTAAACAACGTTTAAATCATTGCTTGACTCCCGTTATTCTCTCCACTACGAAGCACTTAAACAATGTTTGAATCGTTCGTTTTGGATAATTATTCGGAGTGAAAGGCATGAGTGACGAAGGGACCAAAGAAAGAATTTTGAAAGCAGCAAGCAACGTCTTCTGCGAAAAAGGGTTTGAAAAAACCACAGTACGCGACATCTGCACCGAGGCGAATGCCAATGTCGCCGCCGTCAACTACCATTTCGGAGACAAGGGCAAACTCTATCAAGCCGTGTTGCAAAGCTGGATGAACGAATGCATTCAGGACGGCCAGCATACCCATGGCGTCACTCCGGAAACTTCACCCGAAGAACGGCTGCGAATATACATCCGGGCCGAGATCAATTTCCTCGGCACACACAACGACACTGACGACATCATGCTCAAGAGATCACGCCTTCTATTGCGCGAAGTGACACGAGACGACCCCGACCCCATGACCTTTCAGAGTCATCTTGAACATGAAGCCCGGGTGCTGCACCCCATCATAAGAGAGTTGGTGGGCGAACTGCAAAATGAAGAAGTATTTCAACAGGCATGCATCGCCGCCACAGGCATCATCACTCACGATTTCATCATGTCCATTCACGATCCGACTCAGCGTCTTCAGTCGGACGAACAGATAGAGGCACGGGCCGACTTCCTCACCGCCTATGCCCTTGGCGGCCTCAAAGCCATCAAAGAGAAATACCATGCTTAAAAGAATCATCCTTCCCCTTATTGCCGTTGTTGCGCTTTCCGCCCTTGCCGGATGCAGTGACGAAGAGTCCCAGGCCAAGGCACCGGCTCAGGAAAAGGCCGTGGCCGTGGAAACGGAGACAATCGCTCCCATCACCCTTGAAGACGTCCTGACCCTGCCCGGTGAAACCGAACCGGATGCCGATGTCTGCGTCTCATCCGAAAGCACGGGCACCGTCATCTGGCTCGGTGCGGAAGAAGGTGACCGGGTTGAAAAAGGCCAGCTCCTCGCCCGCCTCGACACCGCATCCAGCGGTGCGCGCTTCGACAAGGCCAAGGCCGCACGCAAACTTGCCGCCGAACAGGTCAAACGCCGTCGTCAGCTGCTCGAAAAAGGCGTGCTCGCACAGGAAGAATTCGACCGAATGGAATCAGAGTTGCTCCAGTCCGATGCCGCCATGAAGGAAATGCAGGTCAGCGTGGAATACGGCGTTGTCCGGGCACCCATTTCCGGCATCGTCAACAGGCGGTACGTGGACCGGGGCGAACGTCTCGGAGCGGGCGACAAGGTCATGGACATCGTGGACCCGTCCGTAATTCGAACCACCATCAACGTTCCGGAAATGGACATCCCCTATATCAAGAAGGATCAGACCGTGGCCGTGACCATCGACGCCATTCCGGGCCGAACGTGGAAAGGCGTGGTCGAATTCGTCTCCTACAAGGCGGACAAGGCGTCCAGAACATTCCATGTCCGCGTGCTCACGAGCAACGAAGACGGCACCATCCGCGCCGGCATGATGGCCCGCGTATCCCTGATGCGCCGCGCCCTGATCGACGCCGTGACCATCCCCCTCTACTCCATCATCAATCAGGGCGGTGAACGCCTTGTCTATGTAGAGGAAAACGGTGTGGCCCGCGCCCGGACCATCGAACTCGGCGTCATAGGAAAAAACCGTGCACAGGTTCTCAGCGGCCTCAAAATGGGTGAAAACCTCATCATCACCGGGCACACGCTGGTGGAAGACGGCATGAAGGTATCCGCGCAATGATAATCAACACAGCCGCACTGAAACGGCAGTCCACCGTCATGGTACTGCTTGTTTTCATCATCATAGCGGGAATAGTCAGCTACGCTTCCCTGCCGAGGGAAAGCGACCCGGACATCACCATCCCGTATATTTTCGTGATCACCAACTTCGAGGGCGTGGCCCCGGAGGATATGGAAACACTCGTCACCATGCCCATCGAGCGCAAGCTCAAGGGCTTGTCCGACACCAAGGAAATCTCTTCCGTGTCAGACGACGGCGTCTCCATCATCAAGGTGGAATTCACGCCCAACGTGGACATTGACGACGCGCTGCAAAAAGTGCGCGACAAGGTGGACCAGGCCAAGCCCGACCTGCCTAACGACCTGCCGGACGAACCGGTCATCAACGAGGTAAACCTCTCGGAGATGCCCATCCTCAACGTGGTGCTCTCCGGCCCGTTCTCTCTCAAACGGCTGAAAGTATTTGCCGAAGACCTTGAGGACCGCATCGAATCCGTACAGGGAGTGCTGGACGCCAAGATCATCGGCGGGCTGGAACGCGAAATCCATGTGGAATTCGACATGGACCGCGTGGCCTTCTACAACATCCCGCTCTCCAGTCTGCTAAATTCGGTCAAGAACGCCAACGTCAATACTCCGGGCGGTTCCGTGGAAATCGGACAGGCCAAGTACCTCGTGCGCGTTCCCGAAGACTTCAAACACCCGGACGAGATCGACCGCATCGTGGTCCATGAGCAGGACGGACGCCCCGTTTACCTGCGCGACGTGGCTACCATTCGGGATCATTACAAGGACCCGACCTCCAAAAGCCGCATCAACGGCGTGCAGTCCGTGACCATTGAAGTCAAAAAGCGGGCGGGCGAAAACATCATCGAAATCATCGATACGGTCAAAAATATCCTCAAGGAACAGAAAGAGATTCTGCCTCCCACGCTCAAAATAAACCTGACCGCGGACCAGTCCGACGACATCCGAATGATGGTCGCCGATCTCCAGAACAACATCATAACCGGCCTGCTTCTGGTTCTTGTCGTGGTCTTCGCCTTCATCGGCGGACGCTCAGCCCTGTTCGTCTCACTGGCGATCCCGCTGTCCATGCTCATCACGTTCACGGTCCTCGACATCTTCTCGTACACCCTGAACATGGTCGTGCTCTTCTCGCTCATTCTCAGCCTCGGCATGCTCGTGGACAACGGCATCGTGGTCGTGGAAAACATCTATCGGCACATGCAGATGGGCAAGACACGGCTCGAAGCCGCACAGAACGCCACCGACGAAGTGGCATGGCCGGTCATCGCATCCACCCTGACCACCATCGGCGCGTTCTTCCCCATGATTTTCTGGCCCGGTATCATGGGCGAATTCATGAGTTACCTTCCGGTCACGGTCATCATCGCACTGATTGCGTCGCTGTTTATCGCGCTCGTCATCAACCCGGTACTGTCAGCCAAGTTTCAGGGCATCCCCGAAACAGGGGCCGACATGAAGCCCAGCATGATCGACCGCATGATGGAACGCCTCAAGGGAATCTATCGTCCGGCTCTTGAATGGTCGCTCGACAACCGGTTCAAGGTACTGGCCTTCTCCTTCGGATTCCTCGTCTTTTCCATCGTCAGCTTCGGCATGTTCGGCAAGGGAGTGGAATTCCTGCCCGAGACCGAACCCAAGCGAGCCGACGTCAAGATCAAGGCGCCCATCGGCACCAACCTCGAAGCGTCCGACCGCTTCGTGCACGTGGTGGAAGATGTCGCAAGCGAATACCCGGACATTGATTACACCATCGCCAACACCGGCGAGTCCGGAGCCAGCGACGAAATAGGCACGCACTACAGTCTGGTGAAGCTGGACTTCCTCGACATGCAGGACCGCTCCCGCCCGTCATCCGAAATCATCAATGAAATCCGTTCCCGCCTCCGGGCCGCCATCCGCGGTGCCGAAGTACAGGCCGAACCGGAAGCCATGGGACCGCCCACAGGCAAAGCCGTCAACCTCGAAATAACAGGCAACGACCTGCGGCAGCTCGGCGAAATCGCCATGAAATTCAAGCGGGCCATCAAGAATGTCCCCGGCCTTGTGGACCTCAAGGACAACTATGTGGCCGCCAAACCTGAAATCCGTGTGAACGTAGACAAGGAAAAAGCCGCCCTGCTCGGCCTCGACACCTTTACCGTGGCGCAGGCGGTCAAGACCGCCATCAACGGCTTCAAAGTCGGCGTCTACCGCGAAGGAAAGGATGAATACGACATCGTGGCGCGCCTCCCCAAGGACCAGCGTTCCTCGCTTGACGACATAAAGAGAATCACGGTGTCCGGCCCCAAAGGCGAACCCGTGCCCATCACCTCCCTTGCCAATGTCACACTGGGCGGCGGCCTCGGCGGCATCAACAGAATCGACCAGAAACGGGTCATCACCCTGTCCGCCGACGTCTCAGGCCGTCTCGCCGAAGAAGTCATCGCGGACATCGAAACCATTCTGACCGATATGTCCCTGCCGCGGGGATGCTCCTACAAGTTCACAGGTGAACAGGAAGAGCAGAAAAAGGCGTCCGAATTCCTCATGAAGGCGTTCGGCACCGCCCTGTTCCTCATATTCATCGTGCTTGTCACCCAGTTCAACTCGACCACCACGCCGTTCATCATTCTCACGGCAGTCATCCTGTCGCTGGGAGGCGTCATGATCGGCCTGCTGCTGACCGGAACCGCCTTCGGCGTCATCATGACCGGCGTGGGCGTGCTCAGTCTGGCAGGTGTCGTGGTCAACAACGCCATTGTCCTCATCGACTATTTCGAACAGCTGAAGAACGAAGGACTGGCCGTGCGCGATGCGCTTGTCGAAGCAGGCCTGACACGGTTCCGCCCGGTACTGCTCACGGCCATCACCACGGTGCTGGGCCTCATCCCCATGGCGACCGGCGTGAGCTTCGACTTCCTCAACTTCCGCATCGATACGGGCAGTGAAACATCCCAGTGGTGGGGCCCCATGGCCGTTGCCGTCATCTTCGGCCTCGCCATCGCCACGGTGCTGACCCTCGTGGTCGTGCCGGTCCTCTGCTCGCTCAAGGAAAGTCATCTGACCAAAAAGGAAGCACGCAAGGCAGCCAAGGCGGCCATCAGGCAGGCAGGGTAAACAATGAAGAAGACACTCTGGGGAATACTCGCATCCGTGCCGATTCTCGCGGCGGCCACACTGCTGGCCGCCTGCGCGGGCATGGGGTCCGCCCCGGACAGGGAGCGTCAGGACATGTACCGGCAATCAACACAATTCGAGAATGCGGAATTCGTCAACAAGACGCCCGTCAACATGGAACTGCGTGAAGGCATGTTCTCCACTGCCGTCAAGTTCTTCCTGTCCAATGGCCGCAAGCCCGCAACCCAGCTTCCGACAATTCCGATATCGTCTGCCGACTTCGGTGCTCAGCCAAATCCGCTGCAGGTCACATGGCTGGGCCATTCCTCGACCATACTGGAAATCGACGGCGTCCGGCTGCTTATCGATCCGGTGTTCGACAACGCCTCGCCAGTCCCCTGCACGGTCAACCGTTTCCAGCCGTCACCGATCCGCCGGGAAGAACTCCCCGAACTGGATGCCGTTGTCATTTCCCATGACCATTACGACCATCTGGAAATGAAAACCATAAAGAGTCTCATCCCTCGCGGCGTTCGCTTTATCGTGCCGCTCGGCGTGGGAGCGCATCTTGAAAAATGGGGATGCCCACCGGCACAGATAGCGGAACTCGACTGGTGGCAGAGCTACTGGGTCGACAATGTGGAAGTCGTTGCCACGCCGTCACGCCACTTTTCAGGACGCGGATTGCGGGACCGGTTCAAGACGCTCTGGGCCTCCTTTGTCTTCAAGGGGCCAAACCACAGCGCCTTTTATTCCGGTGACGGAGGTTACGACGACCGCTTCGAAGAAATAGGGAAGGAACTCGGACCGTTTGACCTGAGCCTGATGGAATGCGGTGCCTATGACAAGGGCTGGCCCGACGTCCACATGTTCCCGGAAGAAGCCGTCCTCGCGCATATGAAACTCGGCGCGAAATACATGCTGCCCGTCCACTGGGGCACATATGATCTCGCTTTCCACCAATGGGACGCCCCCATCCGGCAGGTGGCCCAAATCGCGACAGCCAACAAGGTACGCCTGCTCACGCCGATCATGGGGGAAGCATGCATTCCCGGCGAAACGGTTTCACACGCATGGTGGGAACAGGCCGAAGGCGTAAAACTCGCTGAAAAATAGCATTTGACAATACGCTTGATTCAAAGGTCCGGAGAGTCATTTCCGGGCCTTTTTTCATGCCATGATCGAACTCTTCTGCACTGCTGCATTTCAACCGCCATTTTATGCATTTCACCCACCAAAAGCGCACTTTTCATGCAGAGTACGGATTTATTCCTTATTTATAAGTTACACGGCATCCATTGTGTGAGGAGGCGTGTCCGCACGCTCCAGAGTGTTGACGAAGTCCACTCTGACAGGTTGTTGAAAAAGGTTCGAGTGGTAGGCGCAAAAAAAGAACAAGGCCGAAGCGTACTTCCCGTACGCGAGGATTTGATATTTTTGCAGCAACGACGCAATCGGGCCTTTGTTAACAACCTGAAGCGTGTCCGCACGCTAGAATCCTGGCCGGGGGCGGTCGGGAAACTGCTTCAAAGCTCTACAAGGAGAGGTTTATGGATGCCATGCTAATGATGCTGGCGGCCTTTGCGGGATACATCATCATGTATCGCCTCTATGGCCGTTACATCGGGAGTAAAATTTTCGCCCTGGCCGCGAAAAACCCGGTTCCCGCTGTTGAAATGGAAGACGGCGTCGATTATGTGCCGACCAAAAAGGAAATCATTTTCGGTCACCACTTCACGTCCATCGCAGGCACCGGTCCCATTGTCGGTCCGGCCATCGCGGTCATCTGGGGCTGGGTCCCGGCAATGATCTGGATTTTCGTCGGTTCCATCATGATGGGTGCCGTGCATGACTTCGGCGCACTGATCCTGTCCATGCGCAATCAGGGCAAATCAGTCTCCGAAATCACCGCCAAGTACATCAACCCCCGTACCAAGCTGTTCTTCTTCGTGGTCGTGTTCCTTGACCTGTTGATCATCACCGCCATTTTCGGTCTGGTCATCGCGGTCATCTTCAACATGTTCCCCGCGTCCGTGCTTCCGGTATGGCTCGAAGTGCCCATCGCCATGGTCCTCGGTGTCATCATCTACAAGCGCGGCGGCAATGCACTGACATGGTCGCTCATCGCGCTGGCTGCCATGTACGTCACCGTGGTCATCGGCGTGTACATGCCGATCAAGATGCCCGTCATCGCAGGCATGCCGCCGACCGGAACATGGACCGTGCTGCTGCTGATCTACGCATACATCGCGTCCACCCTGCCGGTTACCGCGCTGCTCCAGCCGCGTGACTTCATCAACTCCCACCAGCTTATCGTGGCTCTGGCCCTGATGGTCGTGGGTGTCTTCGCGGCAACCTTCTCCGGCGCACAGCTGCACATCGTGGCCCCGGCCGTGCAGGCAACCCCTGAAGGCGCTCCGCCGATGCTGCCCTTCCTGTTCATCACCATCGCCTGCGGTGCCATCTCCGGTTTCCACTCCCTGGTTTCCTCCGGCACCACGGCGAAACAGGTCCAGAACGAAGAGGACGCCCTGTTCGTCGGTTACGGCTCCATGCTGACCGAAGCCGTCCTGTCCACCCTCGTCATCGTGGCTGTCGCCGCAGGCATCGGCCTCGGTTACAGCACGGCCGACGGCGCAACCCTGACCGGCCTCGACGCATGGTCCACCCACTACTCCTCATGGGCAGCAGCCAAGGGGCTTGGCTCCAAGGTCGCCGCATTCGTTTACGGCGCAGCCAACATGATCGAAGCCGCGGGCATCCCCCACGGTGTCGCTCTGGCCATCATGGGTGTATTCGTGGCCTCCTTCGCAGGGACCACCATGGACACCGCCACCCGCATTGAGCGGTACGCCCTGACAGAACTGTTCAGCGGCACGCCGATCAAGATCTTCAACAACAAGTACTTCTCGACCGCCGTGGCAGTGTTCCTCGCCGGTTGTCTGGCCTTCTCGTCCGGCGGCAACGGCAAGGGCGCTCTGTCCCTGTGGCCGCTGTTCGGCTGCATCAACCAGATTCTGGCCGCACTTGTACTGACCACCGTCACCGTGTACCTGAAAGGACGCGGCGGCATGAGCTGGATCATGACCGGCATCCCCGCGGTATTCCTCGGTGCGATGACCGTCTGGGCCATTCTCATCAATCAGGGCCTCTATCTGGATAAGGGCAACATGCTCCTGTCCTCCCTGAACCTGCTGGTCCTCGGCGTTTCCATATGGGTCGTTTTCGAAGGCTTGCTGAAGTTCTTCAAGACCGACACCCCCGTGACGGACACCCCGTAACCGTTTGAACGATTAACCCACCCCGGCCGGAGCAGTCCGGCCGGGGATTTATCGAGGTTCACCAATGGCAGAAACATTGAATCCGACCCCGCTTCGCAAGGCGCTTTTCCGCCGCTACCTGCTCATGCTTGCCCCCGCAGCCGTGATTTTCGGCGGCTGGGCCGCATACAGACAGACCGGGATGGCACAGCCCGCCACCACCGCCACGGACATCATCGGCCCCGTCGTATTCATCGCGGGAATCGTGCTGGCCGCGGCACTGCCGCTGCTGTACCGAATCAACTTCGTCCGCAACATGGTGGGCAAAAAAAACGTGGAATCCGGGCAATTCCTTTCCTTCCAACTGAACCTCATGTCCATCGCCCTGCTCGCTCCATACACCGCCGCCGCAGGCTATATTGCGGGAGTTCCAAATTTCTATTTTTCCGGCACATTTCTCGCTTCGCTCTATGCCGCCTATTACTATTTCCCGTCCGAAAAACGGGTGATTCAGGAAATGAAACTTTTCCGCGTCACGGATGACAAGGCCGCATAGCCCATGAAGAAGCAATGCAAAAAGGCCATCGACGCCATCAAGGGCGCGTACAGATTTGCTGACGAGGTATATCGCCATCAGGCCACTGAACGGCTGGAATGGGAAGCCCGCGAGCTGGAAAACATTTTCAGCCTGCTCACGCTGGGCGCGTTCGTGGGCATGCAGGCTCCGCCCATGCACATTTCCCTTGAGCTGCTTCCCGAGATGGAAGAGGAACTCGTCATCATGACCAATCGCGTATGCACGGCCCATGACCCTCTGGCCGATCTTTTTTCCATGTTCGATGCCTTTTAGGGCCGGAGAATTTACGTATGTCCGATCAGCATTACTATTTTCACGCAGGCAAAGGCGGCGTGGGCAAATCCACCACATCGTCCCTGTCCGCCCTGCACCTGGCAGGCAAAGGACAGAACGTCCTGCTCGTATCCCTCGACCCGGCGCATAATCAGGCCGACATCTTCGACACCGAATTCACGGGCAAACCCGTGAAGGTCGCTCCGAATCTCAAGGTTGCACAGGCCGACATAGACGAATGGATCAGGGAATACCTCGCGGGCGTGGAAAACCAGATCCGTGCCAATTACACGTACCAGACGGCATTCAATCTCGAAAAACATCTCAGTGTGGTCAAGCACTCCCCCGGCATTGAAGAGTATGCACTGCTGCTGGCTTTCCAGCATTACCGCAAGAAATTTCCGAACGCGGACGTGATCATTTTCGACATGCCGCCCACGGCCCTGACCATGAAATTCTTCAACCTGCCCGCCCTGTCACTCATCTGGCTGGAACAGTTGATCTCCCTGCGCTGCGAGATTCTGGAAAAGAAAAAGATCATCACGAAAATCCATGTCGGCAAAAAGGAATTCGACTGCGACAAGGTCTCGGTCAAACTTGAACAGCAACAGACATTCTTCACGGAACTGCGCGACATCTTCCAGAACCGCTCCCGTTGTTCGGTCAATCTGGTGGTCAACCCGGACCGTCTTTCCTTTGCCGAAGCGGAACGCATAGACACGAGCATGGAGGAAATGGGCATGGGGCTGGCCCATGTCATCATGAACAAGGTCGCCGAAAACAGCAGCTGGGACGGAGTATCGCCGCTTGTCAAACGCCACGCAGTCTGTCCGCTACCGCTTTCCCCCACACCGCTCATCGGCAGGGATGCGCTCAACACCTATCTGGGCCGACACCGCAAGGATTTCGATTTTCTGGAAAACGCCTGAGAATATGCTCATACATATCCATAAAAAAACATCCTGCAATTACAGCTTGTTAAAAATAATAAAAACTTCTACTTGACACTGACTCTCAACGTCATTACCTCTCAATTGTCCACAGCGACATGTCACGACCTTTGAGGGAAACTCGTGTCAGACAGCGCAGGCAAGATGCCCCGGCAGTGTTCTCGGTATCTTTGTTCAACGCGTCAGGCATTGTACAGGTTCCACCAAACGTCCCACATGGCTTTCCCGGATGTCCCGCGAGAGCATTTCCCGGACTCCGATTCCACATCGAATCGGATGCTTTTTTTACTCGTTTCATTGAGAAACGTTATCAATACAAGAGGTATGGAATCATGGGAAAACCTTTTTGCCTGAGAAAGGCTAAAGTCAACCAGCATCTCAAAATCATGACAGTCTCTGCCGACGGAGAACTCGGCAGGCGCATCCGCGACATGGGGCTCATTCCGGGCACCGAATGCAAGGTCATCGGCAAGGCACCGCTCAATGATCCGGTCGCCCTGCGCCTCAAGGACTTCACACTCACTCTTCGCAACAGCGAAGCCGACCACATCACGGTCACTTCAGCGGAGGCCTGATCATGACAGAATATACTCTGGGAATCGCAGGCAACCCGAACTGCGGCAAGACAACCATGTTCAACTCCCTGACCGGTTCCCGACAGCACGTCGGCAACTGGCCCGGTGTTACCGTTGAAAAGAAAATCGGCCACATCAAAACCGGCGCACATACCATCGAACTGGTGGACCTGCCCGGAACCTACTCTCTCACCGCCTACACACAGGAAGAATTGGTCGCACGCAATTTCCTCGTTGACGAACGCCCCGAAGTCGTCATCGACGTCATGAATGCCGACGCACTTGAACGCAATCTCTACCTCGCCGTGCAGATCATGGAACTCGGTGTTCCCACGGTTCTCGGCCTCAACATGATGGATGAGGTCCGCAAGAACGGCAAGGAAATCGACGGCGACAAACTTGCCCAGCTGTCCGGATGCAGCGTCGTGGAAACCGTTGCCCGTCATGGACAGGGAACGGACGAACTGCTGCGGGCCGCCATGAATCTCGCCGACGAAAAGAAAGGCGAATGGACTCCCCTGCATATCTCCTACGGCCCGGACCTCGACCCCGTACTCAAGGAAATGGAAGCACTCATCGAGGCGAACAGTTTCCTCACGGAAAAAGTGCCCTCCCGCTGGACCGGCATCAAGTACCTTGAAGGCGACGAGGACGTCATCGTCAAGGGACGCATGGCCAATACCAAGATATCGGACGAGCTTGCAGCCATGGCCGCCAAGGTCGCCGACCACACGCAGAAGACACTCAACGCCGCACCGGACGCGATCATCGCCGACCACCGCTACGGATTCATCGCCGGACTCATCAAGGGCGTGGTTTCCTACCCGGTCCTGAGCGAGGACCGCATCAGCCGTTCCGACGCCATGGACAGGGTACTGACCCACAAGTTTTTCGGCCCGCTGATCATGCTCGGCATCATCTATCTCATTTACAAGGTGACCTTCACGGTCGGTGAAATACCGATGGGCTGGCTTGAAGCGCTCTTCGGCCTCCTCGGTGACGCAGCAACTGCCGCCATCCCGGAAGGCTACCTCCAGTCGCTCGTGGTCTCCGGCATCATCGACGGCGTGGGCGGCGTGCTCGGATTCGTGCCGCTCATCATGTTTATGTTCCTCATGATCTCCGCACTGGAAGACTCCGGCTACATCGCCCGCATGGCCTACATGCTTGACCGCGTGTTCAAGATATTCGGCCTGCACGGCACTTCGGTCCTGCCGTTCATCGTATCCGGCGGTATCGCAGGCGGCTGCGCCGTTCCCGGTGTCATGGCCGCCCGTACCCTGCGAAGCCCCAAGGAAAAACTGGCAACCCTGTTCGTGGCTCCGTACATGACCTGCGGCGCAAAGGTTCCGGTCTTCCTGATGCTCTCCGCAGCCTTCTTCCCGGAAAACGCAGCGACCGTCATGCTGACCATCACCCTCGGCGCATGGGGCATGGCACTCATCGTCGCCCGTATCCTGCGCTCCACTGTCATCAAGGGGGCATCCACCCCGTTTGTCATGGAACTGCCGCCCTATCGCATGCCCACGCTGCGCGGCGTGCTCATCCATACATGGGACCGCACATGGGAATACGCCAAGAAGGCCGGTACCGTCATTCTCGGCATCTCCATCCTGATCTGGGCCATGATGACCTTCCCGGAACTTCCGGCAGACCGCATTGCCCACTATGAACAGCAGCGTGCCGCCACACAGGTGGAAGAACAGATTACCGCAATCGACAACGCTCAGTCCGAAGAAGCTGTCCGTCACACTTTCGCAGGCCGAATCGGCACCGCACTGGAACCGATCTCCGAACTGGCAGGCTTCAACTGGCGCGTGAACATCGCCCTGACTGGCGGCTTCGCGGCCAAGGAAGTCATTGTCTCGACCCTCGGCACCGCCTACTCGCTGGGTGAAATCGACGCGGAAGAAGCCGCGCCGCTGTCCGAAAGGCTCGTGGCTGACCCCATGTTCACCAAGGCATCCGCCATCGCACTAATCCTGTTCACCATGCTCTATGCCCCCTGCTTCGTGACCGTCGTCACCATGGCGCGGGAATCCAGCTGGTCATGGGCCATGTTCAGCGTCGTCGGATCAACATCCCTCGCCTTCGGTCTGGCCGTACTCGGCTATAACATCACCAGGGCATTCCTCTAAAACATCCTACGGCAGGAGGCATGCCTCCTGCCGTTTCATTTCAGGACAACGCGTGTCCTCTCTCAAACAAACAGGCCGTTTCACACTATAGTGAAACGGCCTGCTGTATTCAGATAAAGAGCGACTACGCCAGCTTTCGGGCAGCGGTCATAAGTCCCAATCCACCCGATGAGACAGGCTGGAAACGGATATCACCAAACCCGGCCGACTCCAGCGCAACCGTCAATTCTTCCTGTTCGATAAAGTGGGAATGGTACCCGCACAGGCGTGTGAGAAGCTCCAGCGAAGCCTTTGTCAGCTCCCTTCCTTCCCTGTTACGTCCTGCATAATGGTGCGACACGAACCAGCCACCGGGCTTCAGTCCCTCGGCAATCCTCTTTAGCGCGCCGTTCAGGTCGTCCTCGAATGCGTAGAGCACATGTGAAGTCAGGGCGAGATCGTACGTTTCGGCAGGCAAACGGCCTTCCTTGAAATCCATTGCCTGTGTTGTCACGCGGTCGCTGAATCCCAGTTCTTCGCACCGGAGCCCCGTCTGCTCAACGACATGGGGGAGGTCGTAAATCACACCGTTCATGCCGCTGTTCCGCTCAAGAACTCCAATGGTGTACATGCCGTGGTTACCGCCGATATCGCACATGGACCGGAAGCCATCGAACCCCGGAAGTTCGGTCACGAAATCTACCACATGTGACAAAGCTCCGCCCTTTGCATCCTGAGCCGTGCCTTCCATGATCTCGGCCATGCCCCAACCTTCATCCGTTCCGGCGCGATCGCCTTCGCCGCCAGCCAGCATGGTGGCTATCGAATCTTCCACCGTGGCATTGAAACGCATGGTCAGCGCCATGCTGTCTCCCTGATAAAGCGGCGCATGACTCACCAGAAATTCCGAGGCAACAGGAGCATTGCCGTATCCCCCGCCATTCTTCACGAGCAGATCGGCCGCAACGAGAATATCAAGAACAGGCTCAAGCCGTTCGGGAATCAGCTTCATTTCGTCTGCGAGTTCCGAGACCTCGACTTCACGCCCTTCAAGATAATCGAACATCTTCAATTCCACTGCGCTCATGACCGCCTTGGCGGAGAGCGATTCCATCAAAAGAGCGTGTACCGGTTCAAAGTCTGTACGGGGTTTGACGACGAGCATAGCGTTCTCCAATGCGTTTAGCTGCTAAACTGTTTCGGTAAAAAAATTACTTCAGGTAATTATCCATCCACTTTTCCATTTGTTCGCTCAACCGGCTGACAGCCTCATACGAAGCCGTGTCGAGCGTAGCCATATACTCCAGAAATATCTTGTCATGGCCCCTATGAAAGGCCAGATGGTTCTCGCTGGCCGCATGTCCGAGTTCCGTTGTCATGACAACGACACGTGAACCGTTCTCCGGATCCGGCTCCTTGAGCAGAAGCCCTTTTTTCACCAGCTTTGAAACCAGCTGTGAAACCGCCCCTTTGGTTATGCCAAGTTCCTCGGCCAGTTCCGTCACCCCGGCACCGTCGCGCATGTCCACGGCCATCACCATATGGATCTCCGCAGGATACAGCTCCATGCCTATGCCGAAATCAAACGCCTTGCGCTCGATTTGCGAGTACTTTGCCATGGCCCGACTGAAATTCCTCAGTACGGGCACCATTTCATCAAACGTTCTCATAGGCAGTGTTTAGCAACTAAACACCATGGTGTCAAAAAAGGCCGCCGACACAATATCAACGGCACAAAAATCTAGTGACTGCCGTTCTGGCAATCGGCACAAAGGCCGAAAAGAAACATGCGGTGCCGCGTCAGTTTATACCCATGGTCTTCAGCGACCTTTTCCTGACGACTTTCAATGGTTTCATCAAAAATCTCAACCGTAGCTCCACAATTCACACAAATCAGGTGGTCATGATGCTGATGCCCGTAGGCATGCTCATAGAGCGCCACACCGTCACCCGGATCCATGCTGTCGGCAAGCCCGGATTCTACTAGAATCTTGAGGGTACGGTAAATCGTCGCCTGTCCGATATCCGAAGCTTTTTCCTTGACCAACCGGCACAGATGCTCTGCCGAAAAATGGCCTTCCGTTTTCAAAAAAGTCTCAACGATAAGCTTGCGTTGCGGAGTCATACTCAGATTATGAGTCTCCATGTAGTTTATGAATACTGTCTCTGCGCTTTTAGACATACCGACAATGAAATTCATTTTCATCTCCTTGTCAAGAAAGAAATCATTCGTTTTAAAATCCCACCGCAGACAGAAAACGAGCCGAAGCCACTCCTGCCGCAATATGCTTCCGGGTGTCCTCGGTCAGTTCAAGATGCTCGACAATTTCCAAAGGAGCACTGTCATGTGCCTTGGCAAGAACCAGCTCGAAATCTTTCCGGAGACGGGAAAACGCCGCTTTGACATCATCAAATCCTCCGCCGGGAGCACGCCACGGCAAAACCAGCGATCCGGCTTCAACAACGCTCTTGTGAGACGGCGTCATGAGCCGATACCAGTCCAGAGCCACGCCCGCCCGTTCATCTTCATCGGGGTAGCAGAATGAACGCCACGAAGATGGCGGTCGCGCCACAGCCTTTTCCAGAACAACCTGTGGCACGGCAAGATCCACCTCGAACGGCTCAAGCTCTATTTCGTACTTGAGGACAGGCCTGTGGTTGCCGCGCTTTTTCAAAATTTCCCATTGTATTTTCATAACTGCCTCCGATTTATCGTATATCAATCATGTCGCCGAACGGCGGTATTTTCCCGCCGCCCCCGACCCGGGCCCACAGCACCGGATATTCCGGCTCCTGCTCCGGGAAATGCATGCACTCCATATCGGTAAGATAGACCAGACACGCCGGGTCCATGCCCTCTCTTTCCACCCAGTCGAACACCGGACGGTAATCGGTCCCGCCACCGCCCTCGGGTGCGAGTTCGAGCGGCAGGTCATGGCGTCCGAACGACTGCGCCCCGGTGATGATGCTGTCGCAGTAGGTCACGTGAACAGTCGTGTCGTAGTTTTCCAGTATGCCGGAAATCTCGGCACCGAACTGATTGATTTCCGGCTCCGTCACACTGCCGGAAGTGTCGATGGCCACGATCACTTCCGGCAGTTTGCGGTGTGACAGAGACGGGAGAATGATGTCCATGTGCAAAAAACGTTTGTTGGGCGGCGTCCAGCTGTAGTCGTCCCGTGCTCGCTCGCTGATGAACCGCTCAAGCAGTTCCTGCCAGTCAAGCTTCGGGTTCAGCATCTCCCGAACCAGCCGTTCAAGGGAACCGGGGAGGTCACCCATGTCCCGCGCCTGCTGCGCGGCCTGTGCAAGGGCCAGCTCCCACTGTTCATCCGTGGCCCCCTCGTCGGACGCCCCGCCTTCGATATCCTGATCGCTGTCCCGCACCTCTCCGCTACCGCCCGGATCGCCATGCTGTTCGTTGCCGGACTCCGCCGCGTCTTCACCGGCGGCCCCCTCTTCCACCTGACCATCCCCACCGGCCTCGCCTTCACCGGAATCCGAATCGTCTCCGAGATCGTCGCCCTCGCCCATGCTGCCGGGAAGGCCGTCCCAATCGGTATCACCATCGACTTCGCCGTCACCGTCAGTCAGGGCGGGACGGTTTTCCTCCCCGCCGTGCGACCGCAGTTCCGTGTAGATTTCGTCGGCGGTCAGCCCGTGATAGGCAGGGTTGTCCAGATACTTGGGAGGCAGAGTGATGCCCGCGTCAACGAGAATCCAGTTGATCGCATGGTCGCAGGCCATGTTCCAGTAATGGGCATCGCGGTTCTTCCGGCGCACATGGTGCTGGCAGGCCGGATGCATGACGGTATGCGCCAGAAGCCCCTGCACCTGCGCCTTGCTCAACCCCGCCACATAGACCGGATTATAGCCAAGCGTCCGTCCGTCGGTCCAAGCGGTGGCGCACTTGGTGTCTTCAACAGGTGTCATGCGCAGGCACAGCGATCCGAAAAACGGATGCTCCAGCAGCAGTCCGGTGCGGGCCTTCAGCAGTTTTTTACGTACAGCGTCCATGATCACCTAGAGCAGAACGTCAGAGTTGGCAGTCGCCCAACGCGAAAAGGCCGGAGACTCGACCACACCACGATGCGTTTTCACGGCATCACGGACCAACAGCACTCCGAATTCGGAGGGCAGTCTGGAAGCATACGCAATGATGCTTTCCGCAGTCTCATCCCCGGCTCTTTTCGCCAGGGCCTCGCACAACGCGTACAAGGTCGCGGGTTCCTCGGGTACATTTGCGGTACTTGGATGGTTGATGACAGCATCCGGATCGGGCAATTGCCTGAACATCCGGGAGAACCCTGCGAACTCCGCCGCCGCACCGGGACCGACCGTACCCTTTAACAGACTCAGTTCTACGTCCGGGTCCGGGGTCGAGGCCATGATTCGGGCGGCGAATTCCCATGATCTTGGCGAAGGGAACGCCTTCTCGTTCTTTTTGGGGTCAAAATCGTGCAGCAGGTTCGGCCTGAAACGAATGAAAGCCCTGATCTCCTCAGGCAAGCCTTTCTCGTCGGCCCACTCCAGCCACGCATTCGCATCCACGGAAAAATCGAGATGAACAAAACGATTGGCAAGCGCCGAAGGCATACGGTGCGTGACAGCCCGATCGCTTTCACGGTTTCCCGCCGCAACCACGGTCCAGCCGTCAGGAAGCGTGTATTCACCCACCTTGCGATCCAGCACGAGCTGATAGCAGGCGGCCTGTACCAATGGCGGTGCCGCGTTGAGTTCATCAAGGAACAGAATGCCTTCTCCTTCCGTGGGCAGGAACGAAGGCGGGCACCAATGGGCCGTACCGTCACCGCCGACCGAAGGCAGTCCGCGCAGGTCAACGGGATCAAGCAGCACGGCACGAATATCGACAAGTTCCCGGCCGAGTTCTTCAGCCACCTGCGACACCACCTGACTCTTGCCCACACCGGGAGCGCCCCAGAGGAAAACGGGTTGTTTGATTGGAATGAGCGTGCGCAGGGAGGCCTTGATCTGTTTCGGGGTCATATATGATCCTTGTCTTTTTTAATCGGTAAATTCGATCAGATTGAACTTGAGATTGGAAACGTCTTCCATGAACTCCTCTCCGCACTCCATGGCGGACTCGTTTTCTTCATGATAGCGCCAATTCACCACGATGTTCTTGCCCTTGTCCGCATGCTCATCAAGCAAGTCGAACAAATCCATGAACGTCTTTGACGACGAACTGTTGAAATAGAGAATCTCCATGTCGATCTCCAAACGGTCGCCATTTGACTTCACGAAAAATTCTTCAAGCCAGTCGAACATGGGGCCGTAAAACGCCCAGCAGTTCTCCGGGTACGATTCGCCCTTGATCTCAAACGACATGCGCTTCGGATCAAAGTCTATGCGCGGCGAAGATTTGGTCGCCTGTACACTGTATCTGGTCATCTTCATCTCCTACTGGGCCACGACTTTCATGGAAAAAAACGAGGTATCGCAATCAAGCGGACGGATATCATAATCCATGGGACGAGCCGACTTTCGCGCCATTTCAACGAACCCCAGCCCAGCGCCCTTGCTGTTCTCGGGAGCTCCGCTTCTCCGGCGTTCCCGATAATATGCCTTCAACTCTTCCGGGTTCATCCGGCGAAGCCGCTCAATATGGCTGGTCAACTCGCCGCAGTCCTCAGCACTGATTCGATTGCCGCAGGCCACGAAAACCCGGCCATCCATTTCGCGTCCGACAACGACCTGCCCATACGCCATGCCCCCCTGCAGGGCATCGGAAGAAGCCTCCCGCTCGGACGAATAACGCACGATATTCTGCATCTGCTCCACGAGAATGGAAAAGACCCGCTGCACGGACCCCATGCCCGCCTCCTCTGCGCTCATCTTGTTGCGCATCAGGTCGGCGATGCTTTCCACCACCCCCTGAGAAACCGGTCCGTTAAAATACAGAATCACCCCTTCACGCTGCATCTCTTCGTAATATCTGAACAGGCTGTCAGCCATGTTTCCTCCTTCAATCGAGTTCAAACCCGAGTACTGTCACGTCGTCACGGCGCGTTTCGTCGCCCTGATATTCTTCGAGCAGCCGCATCAACGCGTCGCACTGCGTGGTAATCGGCACTTCGAAATGAGTTTCCATGAATCGCATGAACCGCCGCTTTCCAAACGGAAGCCGCTTTTCCCCGCCGACCTGATCGACCAGACCGTCGGTCGCCAAATAGAAACGGGTCTTCCGCGTTAAAGCGACTTCAACATCAGTAAACCGAAAGTCTCTGGGGGAACGGACATACCCGAGCCCGCAGCGATCACCCTTGATGAGACGCACGCCGTCTTCATCCATGAGATACAGCGGACTGTTGGCACCGGAAAAAATCAGCCGGTCACGGTCAAGGTCCACATAGCAGAGCGCGCAGTCCATGCCGTCGTCGGACATGGCCCCTTTCCTGTTCTGGCGCAGGGCGTCCTTGATAAGACGGTTCATGCTGCTGAGAATGGCCGCGGGACTGCCGTCACTTTCGACAACGGCCTTGTCCAGCAATGAGTGGACAATCAGCGTCATGAATGCTCCGGGAACGCCATGTCCGGTGCAGTCGATGACGCCGATGAAAAATCCATTTCCCCACAGCCGGAACCAATAGGAATCACCGCCGACCTTGTCGCGCTGATTCCACACGAGGAAATGTTCGGGCAGGATATCAACAAGCTGTCGGGTGTCGGGCAGAAAAGACGTCTGAATGAGGCTGGCATAATCAAGGCTTTCGCTGATTTTCCGCTGAGCCTCCGCAAGATCGCCCATGGCGGTCTGAAGCCGGTATTCACGCGTGGCGATGGCATATCCCATCCAGTGCATATTGCGCTTGAGCCTGACAAAATCATGCCCTTCGCCCTCGACTTCTCCCGCAGGCAGTGACACATGCGCGTAATCCCCCTGCTTGAGGGACGTGCACTGGTCGTTGAGTTCCCGGATGTTGCGAAGGGCAATGACGTGGCTCATCCACTTGGAAAGAGGAACGAGCAAAATGATCGCTCCGGTCAGCAGTCCTACGAGAAAATTCATGGTGACCCGCGGCCCGCTCGAATGCAGCACCACAAGCGACACAAGCGGAACAACCACAATGCCCAAAAACAGCATAATGGTCATTTTGCGCTCGACGCTCCAGTCCAGAATCGATTGCAGCAGCCCGATCATGAAACTCATTGCTTCCGTCCCCCTTCAGCCGTCCCAGCCTCCACACAATCCGCCTGTCGGCATGAGCAGGTTGACCGGCGATACACTTCAACCCGGTCACGGCCATTTTTTTTGGCCGCATACAGGGCGATATCCGCATATTTGACAAGACTGTCGAGATCATCGCTGTCATCCTCGAATGAGGTCAGGCCGACACTCACGGTCATGGCGAACGAACCGTCCGAGGCATCGATCATTGCGGCCCGGACATGATCGAGAATCCTGTCGGCCACACGGCACGCATCGGGGCGATGGGCATCCGGCAGCAACACAACGAATTCCTCGCCTCCGAAACGCCCAACCACATCCACCTCACGGACCGAATTCATCAGAATGCGACTCAGCGTAATAAGCGCCTTGTCCCCGACATCATGCCCGTAGGTATCGTTGACCGCCTTAAAATAATCGACATCCACTATCAGCAGGGAGAGCCCCCCGCCGTTTCGCTGCACACGGGCAAGTTCCCGCGCCGCGAGGTCCATAAAATATCCCCGGTTGAACAACCCGGTCAGGCTGTCCGTACGCGCCAGACGGCACATCTCCTCGACCATGTGCTTGCGCTCGGTTACGTCGGCCATGACGCCGACAACGCCGTCCGTGACACCGCTATCCTGCCCGCGCATGGCGCTTGCGCTGATCTCGGCCCAGATGGTGCCGCTTTCCGGGCCACACGTCTTGACCTGATACCGCCAGACATCATCCGCCCTGAGCAGTGATTCATACAGCTCGTAATCTTCGGGAGAACAAAACAGGGACTTGAAATTCCGTACGGACGCGAGAAACGACTCGGAATCATGAAACCCGAACATGGCAGCCATGGCAGGATTCACTTCGACCATGGTACCGTCCGCCTCACATCGGTAGATACCCTCGGTCACGTTCTCGAATATGCCGCGATACTTCTGTTCGCCCACTGCCAGATCGTGATTCAGCGAATTGAGCGTCTGCTGCATCCGATCCCCCATGGTCACCAACCGCCGGCTCTGCCGAAGCAGCCGGCCATATTCATCGACCAAAGAAGAAAAGACCGAAGCAACGGGCTTCCCTTTGTCCTGCGCCGTCTCAACTGCCGTCCTGGCTTCGCCGAGCACCTGCTCTTCCTTTCTGAAAACTTCCCGATTCATACCTTCGTTCACCCGCTCCACCGACACCTGTGTTCAATTTGAACCCGGTATCAAGACACACTTATGTTTTGAAATTGAAAATCGTTTTCAACGCAATATTCTTCTACGGGGCGGGTGTCAACTGGAAAATGGAGGTTTGGGGTATGGGAATGAAGTAACCGAAAGGGCCTGTTTAACGCCTTGATGAATTCGGTGCAGAATGGAAGAAGACAATCTTTCTGACTTCGTATTATCCAACCACGCAAAATGACGATAGGCAGTCTACAATAATTACGGTTGCCCGTTGACAAAAAGGAGTCTGTAATATAGTGTATTCTATTATTTACTTTTGAAAACTGGATTCAAATGCTTGAGACACTTCTACACCATCTGCCTTCTTTTGCATCTGGACTCTTTGCTGGCTTTCTCTGTTGCGCCCTTCTTGCCTGGGCTCAAAAAAAATTCGTTAACGCGATGATTCCGGTTGTTTTTGCAACTCTCCCTCTCGCTACAAATTCTTTGAACTTCATATTCCCAACCAATCTGCACCTTGATGTGGTTTCCAACATTTCCGGATGGGCCTTGGGATTCTTTGGAACTTTTTTCTTCCATGCCCGATCTGTCATAAGACAGGGCATTCCTTTTGCTTCTATCCTGTCAGGTACCGCGCGGGACATTTTAAAGCAGAAACACAAACTAGATGAAAAAAAGAGAGAATTAGAACACAAAAAGAAAATATTTATTGAACGTGTAAAGGCACATAAAAATGAGATCAAACGAGAGAAAAGCCGTATATCCAAGCGGGAAAAAGAACTACATAATAAAAAATGTGAGTTCGAAAACGACACCAAAGAACGCACTTTTGATATCATAAGTGAAGACAGAGAATTCATTTCTTCTCACAATGTCCGGCAGTGTTCAAAATTTCATCGAAGAGTTGTGCGGGCCATGACTTTTGTATCAAAAATAACTGATGACTGTTCCAAAACGACAAAAGAACGTTTGGAACAAGAAAGTAACCCAATCAACAAGATATTCATAACCTACGATGATACCAAGGCCTATCTAAAGGATATTGCCATGACTTTAAACCACCACCTCATCCGAGGTGATGGCACAAGAGTCTTTTTTCGCATGCAAGATCCCGATTTAGTGTACAAGAGTGTTACAGGCTTTTATGGAAACAAAAAAAAGGAATGGCCACACGCAATCAGCGATATGCCATTTAAAGATACGCTGATCGAACGCTCTTTTCAAAATGAAGGCATGCCGATAATTTATTCATTAAACACATCCTATGCAAAATCCCCCAACGGACAATGGCAGGATTTCCTAACAATCGCACCACCCAAGCCAAGCTTCAATCAGGGGTATCCTCTCCTTACCTTGTCAATATCAGTTGAAGACAGCGGTGGATATATCGATTTTTTCAAGTTCCTTTGCCACACCCGGTTTGACAGGGTTTTAAGCCATACCATGGAAGAATATTTCAGTATTGTATCAGACATTGACGACGACTTGATAAGCAAGGCAATAGCATTTGCTCAAAATCAAAATACCGGAATGAGGTTGTAAGATGGAAGTCATTTCAAGAATCCAGCTGATGAAAGCGATCTGTTCTTCAAAAGATGTCGGAAACATCGAATTGAAACAGGAATTGGAGGAATTATACAATCGACACCTCGTTTACGAAGATGAAAACAACTCTCTCCAACGCTTCTATCCGCTATCCCCTGATTTATCAGTTAAAATCGAAAATCTGGTACACGAATACACCAAAAGGCAAAAGGAACTCATTGCACGAATCTATTGATCAGGTGGCGATTTTCTTCTTCTAACATCACGGTCCTAGTGAATAGAATTCATATATTCTGTCTGCATATTTCTGTATCTACCCCAAGCTCTTCCAAACGAAGGTGGGACAAGAGCAGCCCCTTTCATCCAGCACAAACAAAACCACGCCTGCCGGGAATACCGACAGGCGTGGTTCATTTCGATAGTTCTTTGTTTTGGCCGCTAGAAGATGCGGTCGATGAAGCTCTGGATGCGCGGGTCCTGACACTGCTGATTGAAGAACTCGTCCGGCGTGCCCTTGGCAAGGAATGAGCCGTTTTCCATGAAGACCACCTGATCCGCCACTTCGCGGGCAAAACCCATGTTGTGCGTGACGATGATCATGGTCATGCCTTCGTCGGCAAGCTGCTTGATGGTGCCAAACACCTCGCCCACCAGTTCAGGATCAAGCGCGGAGGTCGGTTCGTCGAAGAGCATCAGCTTCGGCTGCATGGACAAAGCGCGGGCTATGGCGACACGCTGTTTCTGACCGCCGGACAGGGATGCCGGGAAACGATCCGCAAAACTGCTCATGCCGACTTTTTCCAGCATGCTCATGGCAATGGCCCGGGCTTCTTCCTTGGCCGTTCCCAGCACGGTCACCGGCCCTTCCATGGCGTTCTCCACTACGGTCATGTGCGGGAACAGGTTGAAGTGCTGAAAGACCATGCCGATCTGCGTGCGCAGCTTGCAGATATTCTTGGGCTTGTCCAGCGCAAGCTTGCCCTTGATCTGCCTGTAGCCGACATCGCAACCCTCAAACGAAATGGAACCGGAGTCGATGGTTTCGAGGAAGTTGACGGCCCGCAGCAGAGTGGACTTTCCCGAGCCGGAAGGCCCGATGATAACGGTCTTCTCTCCGGGTTTCAGCGAAAGGCTGACATTGTCCACGGCCCGGTGGGGGCCAAAGGACTTGACGATATCCTTGAGTTCCAAAAGCTGTTGCATCAGCGTTTCTCGTATGCGCCCACACGTGCTTCAAGCCGCTCAAAGGTGAACGTGAACACGGTGGTGAAAAGAAGGTAAATGACTGCGGCAAGCCCCAGCACCGTAATATTGAACGATGCGTTGAAGAGCTGGTCCGCCGTGCGCATCAGTTCGACCATGGCAATGGTTGAAACCAGAGCGGTGTCCTTGATGAGCGCAATAAATTCATTGCCAACGGGCGGCAGAATGACGCGGTAAGTCTGCGGGATGATGACCCGGCGCATGGCCTGCCAATATGACATGCCCATGGCTTCCGCCGCTTCCATCTGCCCCTGATCAATGGACAGGATGCCGCTTCGGATGATCTCGGCGAGATAGGCAGAATAGTTCAGTCCGAGGCCGATGAGCGCCGCCGGGATGGGCTTCAGGATGATGCCGATGGCGGGCAGGCCGTAATAGATGAAAAAGAGCTGAAGCAGAAGCGGAGTGCCTCGGAACAGCCAGATCACGAACCAACAGAAACGGCTGACCGGCTTGAAATTGCCGATGCGTCCCAAGGCGATGAGCAGGCCGCCGATAGGCGAAATGATCATGGTGAAAACCACCAGCAGCAAAGTCATGAGACTGCCTTTCAGCAGATGCGGCACGAACTTGACCGTATCGCGCATCAATCGTTTCCACGGCGGCATCATGGCCTCTTTCACGGAATCTCGGAACTGAAGGGCCTCGATATTCTCCGGGTAAACGGCAAGCAGTTCGTCCACAGCAGCGATGGCTGCGGGAAAATCCTTCACAGCAAATCCAAGACGGGCCGCCTGCATGCGGCTTGAGGCAAACTGTCCCTCGTCACCTTCCGGCCCGGGCGCGGGAATCTGCAAATAGACTTTGACCGCAGCTTCCAGATCGCCGGTGACCATGATGTCGTTGGCCTTGCGCATCAGCGCGTCGGCATCCACGACAGGTGACGCCTGAGCGCCAAAGACGAACAGGGAAAGAACGAGGAGCGCCGCCAAGGCGACGCTCCTCAGGGTTGTATCGATTTTCGTTTTCACGATGTCAGGCTACCATTTTGCAGGGTTGGTGACGTCTTCACCGAACCACTTGCGGGAGATCTTGCCCATGGCACCGTCAGCGATCATCTCGTCGATGGCCTTCTGGACCATGCCGCGCAGTGCAGCGTCTTCCATGCGGAAGGCAACGCCGAAAGCTTCCTTGGTGATGTAGCCGGGCAGAGCACGGAACTGGCCGGGACGGGAAGCCATGTAGTAGCGGCCGGTCACGTTATCAACGACAACGGAATCCAGACGGTCAGCTTCGAGATCAAGGAACGCCTTGGGGTTGGTGTCGTATTCACGAATTTCGCCAGCAGCCTTGGGCAGCTTCTTGGCAGCTTCCAGAGCCGGGGAACCAGCCTGAACGCCGACCTTCTTGCCGCCGAGATCGGCAAAAGCCTTGATGGCCTTCTCATCCATGCGCACAGTGGCGATCTGGCCGTCAATCAGGTACGGCTTGGAGAAAGCAACTTTTTTCTGGCGTTCGGGCGTGATGGTCATGCCGTTCCAGATACAGTCAAATTTTTTGGCATACAGAGAGTTGATGACGCCTTTCCATTCGGTCGGCTGCCAGACAATCTTGATGCCCAGACGCTTGCCCACTTCTTCAGCGGTATCAATATCAAAACCGACGAGCTTGGCGTTATCATCACGGAAGCCCATGGGCGGAAATGCGTCATCCAGGCCGATAACCAGCTGACCAGCGTTCTTTACACGTTCCCAGGAACCGTCGGCAGCGAAGGCAGAAGTGGCGCAGACACACAGAGCCATAACCAGAAGAGCAGTAAGTAGTCGTTTCATCTCCACAATCCTCATGTGTTCAAAATTGGAAAAAACAAGCCCTTCCGGGTAACAGGATTTCCCCACTCAATGCAACAGAAAATACATATCTTTTAGTTGTTTATGCGTTTGTTGCAAATGTATAAACATTTAATCATCCGCATATGAAATGAAGGGGGCTCCCCCTCCATATTTCATTACATAGCGGCCAAGAATCGGCACGAGAATTCGCGCTGCTCAAGACGGATAATGGAAGAAAACGAAATATCAGTGCTGGGAACTGTAAAAACTACGATCGGCCCAACCCGAAAATCCGGACCAGAATGAAGTAGACGGACAAGGTGCAGAATGCGACCGAGCAATTGAGCAGGACAAGAATGCAACGCAGGCCGACAGCCAGTGATGCCGCGGTCTGGGCGACAAGCCCGCTCTCCCGGAAGATGCCGACCCATGTCCAGTCAAAGGCTCCGAGACCTCCGGGCATCTGGCTGAGTACTCCCGCCATTTCGGCACTGGGACCACCCCAAAAAACTTCGCTGAGAATCTCGCCATGCCCGAAAGCCAAAACAATGACGGCGTACAGCACGGACCCGACCAGAAACTTGCCGCACCCCAGTACAAACAGCTTGCGAGCCAAGGCAGCATCCAGAATATTGGCTTCTTTCAGCGCACTGAATCGATCCCGAATGCCTGCCGGCAGCAGGCGAATGCCCGCCAGTATCCCGGCAAGTCCGGAAGCAAGGCGGATAAACAGCGGCATGATCAGATAGACGAGGATCACGCTCCCTGCCCACAGCAACGCTGCGGTACTCCACGACATTTTCAGAAACACATGTGTCATGCCTGCCAGCATCAACAACGTCAGGGCCAGAAAATCGAACCCCATGTCCCAGATGAACAGCCCCGTGGATTTCATGACCGGCATGACGTCCTTGCGCCGCATGGCAAATGCACGGACAGCGGCATTGATCAGGGTCAGCGGCAGGATCTGCCCCAATGCCGCCGAAAGGGCTATATATCTGTAATAGAAAAAAACCCCGAATCGCTCCGAAGCCTGTGAATGGGTCACCAGTCGCCATTTCAAGGAAGAAAACAGATAGAAAAAGGCCACCAGCAAAAAGCTGGTGCCGATCCAGAAAGGATCGGCACCACGCAACGCCTGAAGCAATGCATCAGGCGTCAAATTGTTTGTGTAGAAAATGAAACCGAACAGCCCAAGGCCGACAAGTGACAGTCCGAGTGATACCAGAAGTCGTTTATTCATGCGTCCCTTGGGCAACAGGCTAACCGAGCGCCTTCTTCAATTCACCGACAACGAGCCGCACATCATCCTCGGTCATGCCAGGGAAGAGCGGCAACAGCACTCCGTGGTCCTGGATGTTTTCACATACAGGCAGGCCGTCCGCGGGAATCCGGCATGTCTCCGGTCCGGCATACGCCTTTTCCCGATGGGCACACATGATGCCGCGCCGAGTGGCGATGCCATTATCCTGCATAATCTGCATCAACTGCTTCTGCTCCACATCCGGACACATGATCTGGTAACTCTGCCAGTTGGACCGGCAGTAGTCCGGCTGATGCGGCGGCTCGACAGGAAGGTCCTGCAACAGCTCGGTGTACAGGGCGGCCAGACGACGACGGTCAGCGACCAGCCCGTCGAGGCGCTTGAGCTGCTCAATGCCGATACCGGCCTGAATGTCCGTCATGCGGTAGTTGAAGCCGAGAATCGGATATTCCTCGAAAATGATCTCGCTGGAATTGTGACGCACCGTGTCGGGAACGCTCATGGCATGCTGGCGAAGCAGGCGGAACTGCGCATCGAGTTCCGGGTCGTTGGTGGTCACCATGCCGCCGTCACCAGTGGTGATGACCTTGCGTGGATGAAAGGAAAAACAGGCTGCGTCACCATGAGGGCGACCAATCTTTTCCCACTCCCCGTCCATGCGGATTTCCACACCGGCACAGCAGGCGGCGTCTTCCACCACCTTGAGACCGTGTTTCTTCGCAATCGCCAGAATGGCAGGCATATCGCACGGCATGCCGATCTGATGTACGCACAGGATGGCCTTGGTCGCGGGCGTGATGGCCTCTTCGATCCGGGACGGGTCCATGTTGTAGGTCTCGGGATGGACGTCGACAAACACGGGCAGCGCGCCGCAATAGCGGACGGCATTGGCCGTGGCAATGAACGACTGGCTGACCGTGATGACTTCATCGCCGGGACCGACGCCGACCCCATGCAGAGCGAGATGCAGGGCCGTGGTGCAGCTTGAAACCGCGCAGGCGTGCTTCGCCCCGGTGTAGGCAGCAAAATTGTCTTCAAATTCCTTGACGCGAGGTCCCTGAGTGACCCAGCCGGACAAAATGGCTTCAGATGCCGCCTTGGCTTCTTCCTCGCCAAGGAACGGCTTTGCTATGGGCATCATTTGAGTTTTTCCTCCAGACCGTCGAGCCATGCGACAAGACGGCGCAGACCGTCTTCGAGTTTCACTTCAGCCTTGAATCCGAGCAGCTTTTCAGCCTTTTCGGTGCTTGCCAGACGACGGCCGACTTCGACCTTCTGACGCTCTTCCGGCAGCGGCACAAATTCCGGCTCCAAATCGGAGTCCATGGCCTTGAGCAGTGCATTGCACAGTTCCTTGAGGCTCACTTCCTCGCCGCGGGCAACGTTAAAATCTTCACCGGAGACATCCTGGGTCAAACCGAGGATGGTGGCACGGGCGATGTCGTCGATGTAGACGAAATCCATGGTCTGGTCGCCTTCACCGAAAATCTTGGGACGCTTGCCTTCCTTGATGAGGTAGTACCAGCGAATCAGGACTTCGGTGTATTTGCCTTCGGTATCCATACGCGGGCCGAACACATTGAAATAACGGAATGTATTGTAGTCCAGACCGTACATATCCTTGTAAGAGCGGTACATCAGTTCGTTGAACGTCTTGCATGCCCCGTAAAAAGTGCGGTTGTTGTATGGATGATGCTTCTCGGTGGTCGGGAAGTCCTCAGCCTGTCCGTAGACAGAAGCGGAAGATGCGGCCACGAGTTTCTTGATCTTGTATTTGACGCACAGGTCGATCATGTTCAGCGGTGCGCGGGCCATAACCTCGAAGGCCTCAAGCGGATTCTCGGCACAACGGGTGATACGCAGGGCAGCCATGTGAATGACGTAGTCACAATCCTTGACGAGCGATTCCATGAGTTCGAAATCACGGGTGTCGCCTTCCACGAAACGGGCCTTGCCTGTAGCAAGAGCTTTTTCCATGTTGCGGGGATGACCGCGCAGCTTGTTATCAAGGAGGATAATCTCCTCGGGGTTCTGCTCAAGAAGCTGATCGGCGATGGTGGAACCGACAAGGCCCATGCCGCCGGTGATGAGAATTCGGGAATTTTCTATTTTATTCATATGATTGTCACTCGGTTGGTATTGAGGATCATAAATGGACTGACGTTTCGGCAAGACAGACGGAAGACACTCTCCATCACGACTTCGCCGACAACTCCGGTCTGTAAAACAGTCACGGCAGCAAGGCAAGTGAATCGTGGCCTTTCCCTTTTGCAACGTACCACGGCAGCTTGACCGTTCCCCTGACGGGGGATAAGAAGCGGCAACAACTTCAGACAGGCAGGCCGACCAAATGCATGTAAAATTACTCGACGCTTCAGACGACTCTCAGCTTATTGACTTTCTTGACCGACTTTCAGCGGAAACCGGCATCGGGCTGGCATACCACTCTCCCTTTTACAGAGACGCCCTTGTCCGGGTCGGAGTCGGCTCCCCCCTCTATGCGGGAGCATTCAGAGACGATACGCTGATCGGCGTCCTGCCCGGTTTCATCAAGACCACCGACAACGGCACCGTGTACAACTCGCTGCCGTTCTTCGGCCCCAATGCGGGCGTTCAGTGTCTCCCGGAGAACAATGACTGCCACGCCCCCCTGTTTTCCTTTCTGATGGAACACCTCCGCTCTGAATACGACATGCTCAGTGCCGCCGTGTATTCCCCGTTCCTTGCCGATACGGATGAACACTACACCCAGTTGCAGGCCGACATCGTGGTGGATAAATTCACCCATTACATTGATATGGAAAACCACACCCTGCCGGGTGTCAGACGACGCGATATCAACACCGCACGCAAAAGAGACGTCACCATCATCGACAATCCGTCCCGCGACGAGCTGACCGAAGTCTTTGAAATCTACAAGACGAACTGTACGGACTACGGCATCGAACTCAAGCCGTGGCCGCTTTTCGAATACTTCCTTGAAAACTACGATTCAGACAATCTGCTCGTTTCGGCCGCCGTACATGACGGCACCATCATCGCGGGATTGATCACACTCTACAGCAAGGGCGTCGCAAGCTACTATATCCCCTGCCAGAAACACGAGACCCGTTCTTTGCAGCCCGTCCCCTTCCTGATCGACCACCACATGGACAAGGTCAAGGAAGCCGGGGTCCGGTACTGGAACTGGGAATCCTCACCGGGGCTTGATTCAGGAGTCGCTTTCTTCAAGAAGAAATGGAACAGCATCGAAGGAAACTACAAAATCCATGTCATCCCGTTCCGCCCCCAGTCAGACTTTTCCAAGCTGGGCGTTGAAACCATTCAGCGCGACTATCCATGGTTCTTTGTCTATCCGTTTGACAAACTGTCGGACTAATTCCGGCCGGTCCTTGCCAAAGATCATGGACTGAAATAGAAATCATATACCAACCACCAACCAACCCCGACAGCACTTATGGTATTCAGTTCCGTCATATTCCTTTTCGGCTTTCTCCCGATCATTCTGGTGATCTACTCCCTGACGCCGGAAAAGCACAAAAACCTCACTCTGCTGCTGTCGAGCCTCGCCTTCTATTTCTGGGGCGAGAACCTGCTCGTGCTCATGCTGCTCGCGTCCACGCTGGCAAACTACTTCTTCGCCCTGCTCATCGGGCGGCAGGACAAGCTTTCGCCGACAACGAGCGGACCGACGAAAAAACTCATTCTCGGCCTCTCCGTCGCGGTCAACATCGGGCTGCTCTGCTGGTACAAATATTCCAACTTCTTCGTGCAGGACATCCTGCTCGACGCCGCGGGATTGCAAAACGGCCTGACTCAGGAATGGACCACCGTCATTTTACCGCTGGGCATCAGCTTCTACACGTTCCAGTCCATGAGTTATGTCATCGACGTCTACCGCGGAACCGTCCCCGCAACCCGGAACTACATAGACTTCGCCTGCTACGTGACCTCGTTCCCGCAACTGGTGGCCGGTCCCATCGTCCGATACAAGGATATCGCCAAACAGCTGGTCAAACGCACGGTCACGCTCGACGACTTCCATGAAGGGGTCAACCGGTTCATCGTCGGTCTGGCAAAGAAAGTGCTTATCGCCAACACCGTGGCCCGGTCCGCGGACGCAATCTACGCCCTGCCCGCACAGCAGCTCGATGCACCGCTCGCGTGGCTTGGCGCGGCCTGCTACACTTTGCAGATCTATTTCGATTTTTCCGGCTATTCCGACATGGCCATCGGGCTGGGCAAAATGTTCGGCTTCACATTTCCCGAAAACTTCAACTACCCGTACATATCCAAATCCATTCAGGAATTCTGGCGACGCTGGCACATCTCCCTGTCCACGTGGTTCCGCGACTATCTGTACATTCCGCTGGGCGGCAACCGTGTCGCACCATGGCGGACCTATGCGAACCTCTGGATTGTATTCGTCCTGTGCGGCCTGTGGCACGGAGCAAGCTGGAACTTCATCATATGGGGCATCTTCCACGGCTTTTTCCTCGTTCTGGAGCGGGGCCCGTGGGGCAAAATGCTCGCAGTCTTCCCCGCCGTTTTCAGGCATGCCTACACCTTGTTTGCGGTCATGATCGGCTGGACCATCTTCCGCGCCGACAACATGACGGTCGCCCGCGAAATGCTCGGGGCCATGTTCGGGTTCGGCAAAGGACAACCTGCAACACTGACATTTTCCTATTACGCCGGACCGGATGTGCTGGCAGCTCTGGCCGTGGGAATCCTGTTCTCCATTCCTCTCTGGAAAAAAACGCTTGAAAAAATCGGCGGCACCACAGTCGGCGTACTGATCCATAACGTGACCCTTGTGACACTGTTCATTCTCAGCATCACGGCGGTATCTTCAAGCACCTATAACCCGTTTCTCTACTTCCGCTTCTAGCGTCGGAAAACAGTCGCCATGAAAAGATTCACCGCCATACTCGCCCGGATCACGATCCCCGTTTTCCTGCTGCTCATTTTCATTCCGTTCATCTGGAGCCTTCCGGGTGTTCACGGTATCAACCTGAGCCGATTCGAGGACATGGAAAAACGCGCCCCCAACGAGTATCCGGCGCTTCCATCGGACAGACAGGAACTCGCCGCATTTCCCGGGGCCTTTGAAAAGGCGTTCAACGACCACTTCGGATTCCGCAGGGACCTGATAACAATCTTCAAGCTGTTCAAATACAATGTCTTCAACCAGTCCACAGACCCGAATAACGTTGTTGTCGGCAAGGATGGCTGGCTCTACCTCGGCAACGACTATTTCCGTACATTCGACCGGCATACCGGCTCGCGCCCCCCGCTTGAGGCCGAAGTCGACCGGCTCCTCACTGCCGAAAAGAAGAAACGCCAATGGCTTGCCCGTCGCGGCATCAAGTACCTGTTCGCAGCAGCTCCGAACAAGTATTCCATCTATCCGGAATACCTGCCCGCCTATGTACGAAGTGCGGACAACACCGTCCTGCTCGATCTGGTCGCCGAAAAAGCGCGCAAGGAAGGACTGCCCTTCATTGATCTGCGTCCGTTCCTGAAGGAAGCCAAAGAGCTGCATGGCACTCTGGCCTACGCCAAAACCGACTCCCACTGGAGCAATCTGGGCGCATTTTACGGATACAAGGCGCTGGTCGAAAAACTCTCGGAACAGACCGGCCCGCTCAAGACGCTGTCCCTGAACGGCTTCGAGCAATCCATCGGCAAGGCTTACAATCTGGAAGGATTGCTCGGCATGCGAAAATTCCACAAGCTGAAGGATGTGAAGATCCGCCTCGATTTCGACCATTCATCTCCCGAAATGAAGGCCTGCGAATTCAGTGGAAAGAAAATCGGCTGGGACCAGTACAATGAAGTTCACTACAACTCCATGCTGTTCATCGACAATGAGCAGGCCCTGAACCGGCTGTCCATCTTCATGCTCCGGGACTCGTTTACCAACCGGCTTTCACCGCTGCTGAACCAGACGTTCACCCGAATGGCCTACACGCACTACAACCGCCCGGAACTCCCCGGGAACATCGTGGACTTCCTGCTCACCTTCAAGCCGCAGGTGCTGCTGCACGAAATGGTCGAGGTGAATCTGGCTGGTGTCACCGGAGTCTATCCGCCGTGGGAAACCCCGGCAGTCACCCCGCAGGAAGCAGCGCTTCTCTGGCCTGAACTCGGCCCCTCGCTCAGTGAATGCCGCCTTGAGAACAAATCGAACGCAGATGAATGGAACGTCACCGTCCCTGCCACCGACACCCGGACTGTGCTTCTCAGAATCAACCTGAAAGCCGCATCGGATGCAACGCTCATGGCTGGTTCGTCCTCTCTTGCAATCAGCAAGGGCACAGGCACCTACTACGTCGAGATGACACCGGGCACGAAAAAACGCCTGACCTTCAAGGGAAAGTCAGGCGCTGTGAATATCCTTACTGTTGCAGCAAGGCCCATGTCCGAAGAAGCGCTTAGGAAGCTGTACCGCCCAGAACCTTTTTCAGGCTCTCACAAACAGTAACCACCTGCTCTTCGCTCAGAGTCGGGCACATGGGCAGGGACAGTTCGGTCGCGCCGAGCTTCTCGGACACCGGGAAGTCGCCGAACGAATGGCCCAGGCTTTCGAATGACTTGAGATGCGGCACGGCATGCGGGTAATGAATGCCGTTCTGTACGCCAAGTTCGCTCAGTCCCTTCTGGACTTCTTCCCGATTCTCCACCTGCACTGCAAGCACGTGATAGACGTGACGGCAGTCTCCGGGCACGGTCTGCATGGAGACCCCGGCCACATCGGCCAGTTGCTCACGATACACCGCACCGAGTGAACGGCGGGCTTCGGTCCACTTGTCCAGATGCTTCAGCTTGACGCCGAGCATGGCCCCCTGAAATCCGTCCATACGGGCGTTGAAGCCCTGCCGGACGTGATTGTAGCGGCCTTCCTGTCCCCAGTCGCGGATCACCTGCACCTGATGCCCCAACTCCGCGTCGTTCGTCACGACACAGCCGCCTTCACCGCAGGCACCGAGATTCTTGCCGGGATAAAAACTGAAACAGGCGATATCGCCCCACTGTCCGGCACGTTTGCCGTCGATATCCGCACCATGCGCCTGCGCCGCGTCCTCAATGACCGCGAGGCCGTGCTTTTCGGCAATGGCGCAGATGGCGGGCATGTCGGCCATGAGACCGTAGAGGTGTACCGGCATGATCGCCTTGGTACGGGGCGTGATGCACTTCTCGATCAATGCGGGATCAAGGGTGAAACGCCCTTCCTCCACGTCGGCGAACACGGGGGTCGCACCAGTATAGCGGACCGCCTCGGCAGTGGCCACAAAGGTCATGGCCGGAACAATGACCTCGTCACCGGGACCGATGTTCAGCGCCAGCAGGGCCATGTACAGTGCGGTCGTGCCAGAGTTGACGCCCATGGCATGTTCCACGCCGCAAAATTCGGCAAAAGCCTTTTCAAAATTCTGGACCTTGGGTCCGAGGATAAACGAGGAATTGTCAAGAACCTCTTCAAGCTCCTTGAGCATCTCCTCTTTCAACGGCGCATGCAGCGCGGTCAGGTTGAGAAACGGTACGGTCATTTGACCTCCAGGGGAGCGCCCCGCTGTTTGATGGATTCGGACGCGAGGCAAAGCAGACGGACCATTTCAAGGCCCATGGCCCCGCTGGTGATCGGTTCTTCGCCCGTGTCGATGCAGTGAATGAAGTGTTCGACCTCGTCCTTGAGAGCCTCGGTAGTGGGAATCTTGGGAGCGAGCATGTCGCCGGTACGATAGCCGATCATGGTTTCCCGGATGTCTTCCTTGTTGTCCAAGACAAGTCCGGAATCATAAATTTTCAGCTTCTCCGCCTGCTCAAGATCGTTGAACACCGCCATTTTCTTGTCGCCGCCGATGAGAATCTGGCGAACCTTAACCGGCGACAACCAGTTGGCGTTGATGTGGGCGATGAAATTGTCGTCGTACATGAGCGAGACAAAGGCCGTGTTCTCGGGCTTGCCCGCGACATGCGACTTTCCGATGGCGGAAATGGCTGACGGCTTCTTGCCGAAAAGGTAATGCAGAATGGAAAAATCGTGAACCGCGAGGTCCCAAAGGACATCGACATCCTGCTGGAACAGGCCGAGATTGATACGGACGGAGTCATAGTAATAAATATTTCCGAACGCGCCTTCGTCCACAAGGCTCTTAATCTTCTTGACCGCACCAGTGTAGATGAAGGTGTGATCGACGATGATCTTCAGCCCGCGCTTCTCAGCTTCGTTGAGCAGCGTTTCCCCCTGCTCGACCGTGCTGGTGAACGGTTTTTCGACCCAGACGTGCTTCCCGGCTTTCAAGGCTTCGAGAGCCAAAGGATAGTGCGTTCCCACCGGAGTGGCGATAACCACGGCGTCAATGGCGGGATCATTGAGAATCTCGCGGTAATCACCGGTGGTCTGGATACTCGGGTAACGGGATTTGCACAGCGCCAGTCGGGCGGGGTCCAGATCACTGACCTTCAAGACCAACGACTTCTCGCACTCCATGAAATTTCGGACCAGATTGGGGCCCCAGTAGCCATAGCCGATAACGCCTGCATTCAACATATTCTGTCTCTATGATTCGATATATTTGACAACACGGGCGGGATTGCCCACGACAACAGCCTTTTCAGGCACATCTTCGACAACCACGGCACCGGCACCGACAAGGGCACCGGCCCCGACCGTCACTCCCGGCAGAATCACGGCCCCAGACCCAATGGACGCCCCCCGGCACACACGGGTGGGGATGACCGTCCAGTCATCATCGGTCAACATGGTTCCGTCCTCGGCCGCAGCCTTGGGATATTTGTCGTTGGTAAACATGACCCCGTGTCCGATGAACACTTCATCTTCAATGGTCACGCCTTCACAAATGAAAGTATGCGAGGAAATCTTGCATCCCCGGCCGACTTCGGCATTCTTCTGAATTTCGACGAACGAGCCGACCTTGGCCCCATCCCCCACGGTGCATCCGTAAAGGTTGATGAGGTCCGGCTGGGGCAGTTGCACCCCTTTTCCCAAAACAACGTCTTTGCTTACTGGCATAACAACATTTCCAATACAGTGTAGTCCCAATTTTCTCGTCTTGAAAGACCGGCAAAACAGCTTTCAACACAGCGAGCTTCCAAACTATTCCCATAGAAAGTTCACAGTCAACCGGGACAGGATTGTTTTCAGCCGGACATGGCCTTGGGACGATCTCCCGTGTCCAAAAAAACCGGACGGCGGGGAAAGATAGTCAACCCTGAAACAACTGACACGCCCCGCCCCATGAGAGACGGCACGCCAGAGGGCGGTAAAATAGGCCGCGATCAGTTAATTGTCAATTGGGAGAACAGAAAGGAACGGTTCCTGAACATATCTGAAAAATAACATTGAACGACATCGAAAATGTATCAATCCAAAAGACTGTCCCACGCCGGAAGCACACCTTCTACTCTTCCGGTGGGGCGAACGCGTAACTGCTTTTACCTGACTTCTTTATCAAGTACATCGCTTCATCTGCCTTCTTGATGAGGACTTCGATATCAAGCTCGTCGCATTCCGCACTGCAGGTGGCAATCCCGACACTGGCTCCGATCTTCATCTGATGTTCCTCGAATTCATACGGCGCGGCAATTGCGGCAACCACTTTGCCTGCGACTTTTTCAGCATCCCCGTCTGAAGTCAGCTCGGACAAAACGATAAGGAATTCATCGCCCCCGACACGAGCGACCGTATCAACATGCCGTACACAGGACAGAAGGCGCTGTGCCGTTTCCTTGAGGATCGCATCACCGGCATCATGTCCAAGCGTATCGTTGACATTCTTGAAACCATCCAGATCAATAAACATGACGGCAGCCATCATTTTCTTTCGTGTCGCCGTGGCAAGGGCCATGCGAATACGATCCTTGGCAAGCCTCAGTGTCGGCAGATCGGTCAGCGTATCATGGGTTGCGAGGTGGCGAATCTTCTCCTCACTCCGCTTCTGCTCGGTTATATCCTTATGGGTTCCGGACATGAGCAGAGGTTTACCGTCTTCGGTCCAGGTCGAAACCTTGCCGCGATCCAGCACCCATATCCAATCACCGTTCCTGTGCTTCATGCGGGCTTCGCACTCATAATATTCAAGCTCACCGCTGAAATGCTTTTCCAGCAACTCTCCAGATTCTGCCAAATCGTCAGAATGGGCAAACTCCATCCATGTATCGATTGTCGTTGGTGAAATCTCGGAAAGGGAATAACCGACAATATTGGCCCACCGTTCATTGAAAACGGTTTCCCCGGTCTGGACATTCCATTCCCACGTTCCGACATTGGTGCCGCGAATAATCGCTGCAAGCCGCCTCCGCTGTGTAGCCAATTCCTCTGCCGCATGCTTGCGTTCGGTTATATCCCAGTTGACCCCGGTCATTCGAAGCGGATCACCATCCGCATTCCGCTCCACCTTTGCCGCAGCCTGAATGTGCTTATGCCCGCCATCGCCGGTGAGAATACGGAATTCCGTATCAAAAGAAGCGGTTCCCTGCACAGCCTGCTCAAGAAGCGATTCAGCAGCCTGAACATCATCCGGGTGCACGGCGTTTTTCCACGTCTCGTACTTGGGCACGACATCCGACGGAAGATCGTAAATCTCATACATCCACTCATCCCAACTCAGTTCATTCGTCTGGATGTCCCAAGTCCACACTCCGATCTTTCCGGCCTTGGTTGCAAGAGACAGTCGGGATGAGGTATGCCGCAATTTGTCTTCTGCTTCCACACGTTCCTGAATTTCCTTTTCCAGAGACACCTGTATCGAATAGGTTCTCCATGCTTCTGCATTCGCTTTCTGAAAAAAATACAGCACAAATGCAACCAGCAAAGACAGAAGCACCCCAATGGCAACGACCACCTGAGCCAGCGGATTTCCCGTATTTTCAAAGAAAAGGTCCATCGGACGACAGCGAACTATCAATTGAAGCCCCATCAACTGCCGCTGCACCGTTGTGTCAAAAGGACCGGGCTCCAGATCTTCCCAGCCACGCTGCTGATAAACCGACACACCATCCAACTCGACGCGAAACTTCACGTCCATCAAATGCTCATGTTCTTCATTGACACGAAGCACCCCGTCCAACCAGTCGTGAGCACGAAAAACAGCAATGATAAATCCGTCAAAATCACCTTGAACATAAATGGGAAAGTACACCAAAACACCTTTCCCGCCCTGTACAAGGTCAACAGGTTTCGACATGACCGGAATTCGTCCCACCTTGGCCTTCTCCAAAGCCCGACGCCGGTTCTCCTCAAACCCCAGGTCGAGATTCACGGCCTGCTCATTACCAAACAGCGGGACAACCCACCGGATAAAATAGTTCTTATCCACCCACTCGATGGCCTGAAAACCGGGAAGATCATTTTGATAGGCCTGAGCATCCCGGACAAACTCCTCACGAGGGGTGCCTCCCCGGAATTCCCACCTGTCAACGATACGCTGCAAGGCTGGAATACGGGAATGCAGATCAATTTGAATATCTGCAGTATAAAGCCGTGTACGTTCAAGAATGGTATCATGCTGAAATACCAATTGATTCTCATGAAGAAACCACCCCGCAAGAACTGTCAGGATACACAGCAGCCCACCAATCAGAGCAGGAAGCCAGACGGTGCTTATACGGGGGGCAGAGGGTTTTCTAGCCATTTTCAAACTCGATTCACGTTACGAATTCATGAGAGCCAATTATTTATTAACGTATTTGACCTCCAACAGTATAGCAATGATAGTTTAACCCCTTCAAAAGACATGAAACCCAAAAACAAGGTTCCCTTACCACTCCCCTCGCTGCCCCAAAATCGCCCCCTGTTTACCGTTGGCGGGTTACCGCTATTTTTGTTATGCAGAGAATCCCGGCTTACGGCCGAGAGATACAGTAAGGAAAAAACATGTCAGAAACATATTTGGAAAAAGCCCTTGTGAAGCTTGCCCGTCAGATCAACGCATATGACGAGGCCTCACTCATGAACCTCTGGGAAAAATACGCAGAAAAGGTTCGCCATTTCGAACCGACAAAACGATGGGAAGAGAATGCGTTGGTATTCAATCTCATCCAGTCCATCCGGCTGAAAAACCAACTTTTCAATTACAACTGGGCACAATCCCGCAGACCGGGCGACACTGCCATGGACATTGATCTGGCTGCCCTGACGGCTCCGCAACGCACGCCTTCCGCCGTGGAAGAGCAGGAAACAACGCCGGAGACGGCTGCGGAAATGGCTGAACAGGAACGGAAAAAACAGGAACGCAAAGGCAAACTGCTCACGTTGACCCCGAAAAAAAGAAAATAGATATACCACCTCATCCGGGTTGACAGGCGTACATATTTATACTTACGGAAGATAACCGTTTGTGCGCGCAATTCACGCCGGGACGGTTTACCCGGTATTTCAAGGAGCAACTTAATGTCCAATATCGTAGTTTTCGGATCCCAGTGGGGCGACGAAGGCAAAGGCAAAATCGTTGACATGCTCGCCGAAGAGGCGAACGCCATTGTCCGTTTTCAGGGCGGCAACAATGCCGGCCATACACTGGTGGTGGATGGCGAACAATGCATCCTGCACCTGATTCCGTCCGGCGTGCTGCACCCCGGCAAGAAATGTCTCATCGGAAACGGCGTGGTACTCGACCCGTTTGTCTTCTGCGAAGAACTGGACAAGCTCGATGCCAAAGGCCTCGATGTTTCTCCCGCCCGGATGATGATTTCCAAAAAGACCCACGTCATCATGCCCTACCACCGACTTGTGGACGGAGCCCGCGAATCCGCCAAATCCGAAGCCAAGAAAATCGGCACCACCGGACGCGGCATCGGCCCCTGCTACGAGGACAAGATGAACCGTTGCGGCATCCGCGCTGGCGACTTCGCCGACCCGGAACTGCTTATGGAAAAAATCGAAAAGGCTCTTGAGGAAAAGAACATCCTGTTCAAGCACCTCTACGGAGCCGAGCCGGTGAAAGCAAAAGATGTTTTCGACGAAGTGCGCCCGGTGGCAGAACGACTGATCCCGTATCTCGGCGACGTCTCTTCCGCCATTCAGGAAGCACAGGCTGACGGCTCTGTTCTCTTTGAAGGCGCACAGGGAACGCATCTGGACATCGACCACGGCACATACCCGTTCGTGACGTCGAGCAACACGGTCACGGCCAATGCCGCGTCCGGTTCCGGCTGCTCCCCGCGTGATCTGCACCGCATCATCGCCATCGTCAAAGCCTACACCACCCGTGTCGGCGGCGGCCCGTTCGCAACGGAGCTGGAAGATGCCGACGGTGAATACATGCAGACACAGGGCCACGAATTCGGTGCAACCACAGGACGCAGACGCCGCTGTGGCTGGCTTGATCTCGTGGTGCTCAAGGAATCCGTCCGCCTCAACGGCCCCACGGAACTCGCCATCACCAAACTCGACGTACTTTCCGGCCTCAAGGAGCTCAAACTCTGCACGGCCTACGAATACAAGGGCGAACAGATCGCCTACCCGCCGCAGGAACAGAACGGCATGGCCTACGTCACCCCCGTGTATGAAACCATGCCGGGATGGGACGAGGACATCACCGAAGCACGCTCCTGGGACGACCTCCCGCAGAATGCGGTCAACTACCTGAAACGGATCGAGGAAATCACCGGCGTCAAGGTCGGCATCGTTTCCGTCGGCCCGGACCGGGCACAGACCTTCTAGACGGAGACTGCGCGAATGACTCCGAATGCCGACCCGCTGGCTGCCCTGACAGGACAGGAGCATGCGGTTTCGCGCCTGAACGCCATCGCGCACGATCCTCCACAATCCATAGTCATTGAGGGCGGCGACGCGGACAGCCGCGTCGCCCTCGCCCTTTATTGGGCCATGCGTCTCAACTGCGCATCAGGCGACATCCCCTGCGGACAATGTCCCGCCTGCAAGCAGATCGCGGACTTTGCCTTCAACGACCTTCTTTTCTTTGATGGCCGCGAAGGCCTCATCAAGGTACAGCCCATCCGGGACCTGCGAGGAACCTGGGGACAGCCCCCTCATGGCGACGGCTTCCGGGTCACCATCTTTTCCGAAGCCCAGATGTTCATGACGGAAGCAGCCAACGCGCTCCTGAAGTCCCTTGAAGAACCACGCCCCGGCAACGTCTTCGTCCTCTGCGCACCGCAGCGTGAACGCTTGCTCGAAACACTCGTCTCCCGCTCATGGGTCGTGACCCTCGCATGGCCGGATATCCGCCGGAACGCTCCGGAGATCGAGGAATGGACGTCTGCACTGGTCAACTTCTGGCACAGCGGACGCGGCTGGTTCGACCGCACCTCCACAAAGGGAGCCGTCAACAAGGATATCGCCATGCAGGTCGTCCTCGGCATGCAACGCGAACTGCGCGAAGCCATGTCAGGCGCATGCTCCACACAGGTTTCATCCAAACTCGCCCAGACCTGCGATCTTGCAAAAATGCGCCGTATCGGCCTTATTCTCGACAAGGCTCAGGAAGCGCTCAACACACAGGTTCCCGTCAACCCGGCCATGGTACTGGACTGGGTTGCCACACGCCTGCCATGACCATGAACATCACACCCTACTCCGACGAAAATTCCGACGACATCATCGAACTCATCACGACTATCCAGATAGAGGAATTCGGTGTGGCGACATCCGCCGAGCGCCAGCCGGACCTGCGCGACATTCCCGGTTTTTATCAGCAGGGGTGCGGGAATTTCTGGCTTGCACGCGTTGACGGAGAACTGGCAGGAACCATCGCCATCAAGGATACGGGTGACAACGTCTGCGCACTGCGGAAAATGTTCGTAAAAAAAGAATTTCGCGGCAAGGAACAGGGCATCGCCGCCGCACTCATGAACACCCTGCTCGACTGGGCCGAAAACCGCAAAGTCAAGGCGATCTATCTCGGCACCGTGGATGTCTACCACGCGGCACACCGTTTCTACGAAAAGAACGGCTTCGTGGAAGTGGCCCGCCATGAAGTGCCGGATTCCGTCCCGCTCATGGACGTGGACGTGAAGTATTATCGATACAGTTTCTAGGAGAATTTCCAGACATCACGCCGTAAATTCAGTCGAGCATCCTGCGAAGCCATTTCTGAAATGCAGGCTCGATTTCGTCGCGAACGCGTGACAGGTCAGGATGCCCGCTGGCGAACATGACCTCAATGCGATCTCCGGGACGATAGCGTTTCCAGACATCATGCGGCAGAAATGCCGAGGCCTGACGGACAAATCCGTCATTATCCACATACTTGTAATTCACAGTAAAACGGGACCCGTCCGAGGTTGCGGCAGTGGTGCTTACGGCAACCACCAGCCCTGTCGTGTGATCCTCGCCATACAGGCGTAATCGTTCCTCGCGCAGTACGTCATACGGCACATGGTACAAGAAAAAACAGATGATGGTGACAGCGGCAAGCCCGAGAACAACACGAAAAACCTTCTGTGCAGGAGTACGCTGAGGATATCTGCCGGGAGTAAATATCATGCCCATCAGTACACCGACTGATTCTCACACGCAACCATGTGAAAAAATAACGTGAACTGCCGAATCCCCGCTTGCATGCCACTCCATGACGAGCTAAATTGAATTTGCCGACACAGGTGCGGCATCTCAACCGTCCATATCCCGAACAGCGGGAAGGAACATATAATGCAATTGAATATCAATGACATAGAAGCAAGCATCCTGCGCATGACCGCAGTGGTACGCCAGGATAAAGCCGCCGATGTGGCGCGCAGCTTCGGGGACGACCCTGACCCAAAGACCCGTCCACTCGGATGGTGGGTGCTTGCATACGGAAAACCGCTTGACCGGGATTCCTTTGACAACCGCGAAGACGTTCGTGAACAACTCATTCAACAGGTCCGCGATGCAGGTCTGGTGCTTCAGGAAAACGTCTGGGTCTGGGACGAAGCAGGACAGGCACAACTCGTCATATCGACCGTTCCGACACTCCAGAGAGCCGAGATTCTCGCCACCCACCTCAGGGCCAAAGGCCTCTCCATCCGTATCCGCAAGGAAAAGCTGTAAAAGCACCCGACAGTTGTTCTTTCAGGTTTAACAAAACCTTATACGATTACATCAGAGCACGACTCCCCACCCTGTTCTTCTTTCAGATCAATCCGATACAAACGCTATTGAAAACGAAAAAGCCCTGAAAACCTCTTTTCTAAAAAGGATTTCAGGGCTGTCTGATTACGGGATACGTTTGTATCTAATCCATGAGACCGAAATTCCGGAGTTCGGACTGCACTTTTTCTTCCCTGACGGGTTTGGTGATATACGAGACGGCCTTGCCGTGAATATACGCCCGTGATGCCTTGCTGTCGTCATCAAGGGCGGTGGTGATGATCGCCTTGACCTCGTCCGCGGCGGCAACACCTTTACGCTGTTCCACATGACGAATGTGCTCAAGAGCCTGCAATCCGTCCATACCGGGCAGCATGATATCCATGAAAACCACGTCGAACGGTGTTTCTTCTTCAAGGGCTGAGGTGAAGGCTTCCACACCATCCTCGCCCGATTCGACGACGACACAGTCCCACCCCTCAAGGATCATCTTGAGGAACTCCTGATTGATGAGAGTGTCTTCGACAATAAGAGCACGCATTGTTTTACCCGGTTTAGTCGTCCTGCGGCAGATACGGCGTCAATTCGGCCACGGCTTCAAACAGGAAATGGTCCACCAGATGACAAAGCATGTGCCCAGCCGCGATGTGAATTTCCTGAATCACCGGAGTATCAGCGGACGGCACTGTTACCAGAAAATCGGATACGGCGGTCATTTCTCCACCGCTCTGCCCTGCAAGCCCGACGGTAATGATTTCATTTCGCCGAGCTTCACGCATGGCGCGAATGACATTGGAGCTGGTCCCCGAAGTGGAGAGCCCGACCAGAATATCGCCGGGACGGCCAAGGGCCAAAAGTTGTTTGGAGAACACCTCGTCAAAACTGTAATCATTGCCGATGGCGGTAAGAGCCGAGGTATCGGTTGTCAGGGCAAGCCCCGGCAGAGGGGGACGCTCAAGCTTGAAACGATTGGTGAATTCAGCGGCAAGATGCTGGCAGTCAGCGGCACTGCCGCCATTGCCGCAAAACATGACCTTCCCTCCGCCAGCCATGCAAACGGCCATGGTACGGGCAATTTCAACCACAAGTTCGGCTTTGGTGTCAAAGAACGCCTTGCGTGCAGCCAGACCGGCTGCCGCGTGATCCATGACTTTTTTCAATGCTGTTTCCGACATATATTATCCTTCATGAACGATCAGATTTAGTTGGCTGCGACGATATAACAAAACAGTCCGGCACGCAATTGCCCACCCCGCGTCCATATCACGAACGGGAGATGAAAAGACTTTTATTCGGTCCGGTTTTGCGTTACAGCGCAACGCTGTGACGGCGATCAGGAGGCCTGACGCCTGCACACGGAAAATTTCATACTAGCAAGACAAGGCGATATTATCATGACAGAGTCCAAGGAAAGCACGGTCAGGCTGCTCATCACATGCCCGGACCAACCCGGCATCGTTGCCGCAGTCAGCGGGTTCCTTCACGCGAAGGAAGCCAACATCATTCACTCAGACCAGCATTCCACTGACCCGGAAGGCGGTCGCTTCTTCATGCGAAACGAATTCTACCTGCCCGGTCTGGACCTCGACGGTCTGGAAAAACTGCGCGAGGAGTTCGCGGAAAAGGTCGCCAGCAATTTCCCGATGGACTGGAGCCTCAATCCGGTATGGGTGCCGAAAAGGATGGCAATCCTCTGTTCCAAGGTGGACCACGCGCTCATGGAACTCCTGTGGCGCTGGAAACGCGGCGACCTTGAGGCCGACATCAGCGTAGTCATCAGCAACCACCCGGACCTGCGCGAGGCCGTCGAGCACTTCGGCGTCCCCTTCCATCACGTCCCGTCAGGCAAGACCCTGCGTGACAAGGTCATTGCCGAGGACACCATCATGGAACTCATGGGCGAGACCGATATCATCGTCCTTGCCCGCTACATGCAGATTCTCACACCCGACTTTGTTGCCAAGTACAGCCGGCGCATCATCAACATTCACCACTCGTTCCTGCCCGCATTCGTGGGAGCCGACCCGTACCGCAGAGCGCACCAGCGTGGAGTCAAACTCATCGGTGCCACGGCCCACTATGTCACGGCCGAGCTGGATGAAGGCCCCATCATCGAACAGGACGTCAACCGCGTCACCCACAGCCATGACATTGACGACCTCAAACGCCTCGGTGCGGACATCGAACGGCATGTCCTTGCCCGCGCGGTAAAATGGCACCTTGAAGACCGAGTCATCGTGGACGGCAACAAAACCATTGTTTTCCGCAGATAATCCAATCTCTTCAACAAAATAAAAGCCCTCGCCTTCAAACGAAGACGAGGGCTTTTTCCATTTCGGTTATTCAATCTACCGAGGAACGGCATCCCCGATAACAGCGTCTTCGGGACGAGCCGTCTGTTTTTTGGCAACACCATACAGTTCAAGCAGCTCGGCAAGTTTCACCTTGAGATTGGTCGTGGTCCGCGCCACCTGTTCAAGGTTAATGAGAACCATGATGTCCACGCGGAAAATAGCGCCTTTCCACAAACCCTGAAGAGCCTCGTGCAGTTCGGGCTCCAGACTGAGCATGGACAAAGCTCCGTCAAACTGTTTGGCGGTCTTTGCCTTGAACAGCAACATCCCTTCACGGGTAGTATCGTTGGCAAAAAGCTGTTTCTTGCGGATCTTGCTCATGTTCGGCAACACATCCACCTCGGCTTCGGGCACACGGCGGGCGCGTCCGCTGCGCACCTGAATCTTGCCACCTTCACTGTGCCCCGTCTCCCGAAGGATATGGACCGTATTATTTTCCAGCAAAAAGAAAAGCAGTTTTTCCAGCGTCGGGACACTGAAATTCCTGGCCAACGGACGGATGGCTGCGATCTGCTCCGGAATGAACTCCTCAAGCGCCTTGAAAAGGCTGTCACCAGTCATGCCTATGGCAATGGCAGCTCCCACGCCCACGGCGATCAACTGATCGAGCAGAAACTTGAATTCCTTCTGCTCCTTTTTCACTGTTTCCTGATCGCGATCATCGCTCTTTTCCGGATTTTCTTTCCGGGCCTGAGCCTGAAGCACCTGCTCCTGATACCGGGCTTCAAAATCACTTGCCACGGAGTCAATGCAACTGATGCGTGACGCCTGCACGAATTCATTGGCTGAAATTTTCTTTGCCTGCGAAAGGGAAGAAAGCCCTTTCACGAGCATGTTCTGAACGAGTTTTGCCTGCTTGCGCCCCTCGAATTCGGTCCGGCTGGACACATAACTCTTCTGAATCCGTGTTTTCTCGATTTTCTGATTCGTGGGATTCAGCTTGGAAAGAATGTCGTCAAACAGGAAGCGGATGACGAGAAAACTGCGTTCCTTGGATATATCGAACTTTTCGCCGCTCAGAATTTCCTTGTGCGCCTCTTCCACCCGGCTGGCAACGAACTGCTCCACAAAGGCCTTCCAGAACTGCTCGTTCAACTGATGCTGCTCGATAAGCTTGCTGTAGTCCTGCAAGGCGTCCTGGCCGAAATAACGCAGAACAATTTCTTCGAAATTATCCGTAATCAGCGCCATGGCGTAGACAATGCCCTGCACGCATTTGATGAGCATGGACTCGGTGTTGATCAATCCGGCCTGCAACTCGGCGGCCCGTGCCGTATCCTTCACCTTGACCGCTTTCTCATAATGGGCAAGCAGGACGATGAAATTGGCAATACGCTTGTGGATGTACTCGTAACCGGGATGACCGACGCGGCCGCACAGAAGTTCCACGACACTCTTCTGCTGTGCCTTGAGTAGTGGATACTCGTTGATGCTGCCGTGGTTGATGCGGATAAACTCAAGAAGCAGTTCACGCTCCATGACCTCACGCAGGGCGGATCGCTCCTTGAGTGCGCGGAGCTTTTTCTGATAGGCGGTGAGACGCTGTTCCTTGTCGAGACGCGGCCCAGTGGCTTGAGGAGACGATTCAGTCATGAAGTACGGCAAGTCCTTGTATCCGTTAAAATATAGCGAACATTATGCCAACTTCCACATTTTTGCAAAAAAAATATCCGAAGCAACCGACCTGATATCCTCCCTGCGCCCCCGTAATCACTATATTCACCATCCACAGAGAAAAATGAAAAGCCGCCTCTTGACCACCTCTCTGGAAAAGGCAATAAATACGGTGTGATCATATGTACCGGCTGTGGCCGTAAAAATGACGATGAAGCACGTTTCTGCAAAAAATGCGGAAAAAAACTTCAGTCGTCCTTCCAGTCAACGGGGCCTGTATCAAGCGGCCCCGCTCCCCTTGAACGCTTTGAAAACAAGCGGCTTCCGGCCGACGCATGGGCCTCGCTCAAACGCATGGCCGAAGCATGGGTCTATGTCCTGATTCTCGCTGCCGTAGGCGCAGGCTGCATGATTCAGGAAACATGGTGGCCCCTGTATCCCACGGTGGGCCTGATCGGATTGATAGCCTGGTTCCGCCGAATCTGATTCCTGCATCAAAAAAGCCCCACACCGGCAAGGCGCGAGGCTTTCAAATACATCATCCCTGAAAAGCTTTACTGGGCACCGTTCTCCGAAGCCTGATCGTCTGCCCCTGTGTCGTCTGAAGAGGTGGCGTTATCCGCAAGGGCGTTACGCAGATCCTCCTCAAGCAATTCGGGAATGGGACGATCCCAAAACTTTTCATCAAGCTGTTCCTCGATGGTCTTCTGGGAGCAGGCCACAATGCGCTCGCTGGTCGGGCAGTCCGGCGGGAAGTAATCGACGACCGCACATTTGGCGGCACTGTCGAAATGATACGGAATGGACCGGGTAACCGTCTGAAAATCCTTACCCTGTATGCGAATCATGTCTTTGTACACGCCCACGAAAAAACGTGCCTGCTTGTTGGCGTAGAAAACTGAAAAAAGATACACGTTCTCACGCACCCGAGAAACGTAATTGACCTCAACGGGGTCTTTGCACAGGGTCCGGGCCACGATCTGTCGGCCCAGCGAGATATCCATGTCCATGAACTCGGTGGCCTGCGCCGGCAGAGCGAAAATTATTGCAGCCATGACCGCGAGAATGATTCGTGTGATGTATCGCATGCTCCGTCCTGAATACTAACCCATATCGAGAAAAAGCTGAAAACCGTCCGGGTCCGAGGTTTCACATTTTTCCTTGCATCCGCAACACTGGAAATGGCCTTCCTTGAGATACCAGACAGCCTTCCATGAGCAGTCGCAATTGAAATACTCGTACACCGAGGCGTCCACCGCGCCACGATAGCGCTTGTAGCCCTCATTTTTTATCTTTTCCACGAACTTCATCGTCACATTTTTCCAATAAGTATAGAGTGTCCCTGAAATGGCTGTACACCGCCGTTCGGTTTTTTGCAAAACCCGAAGCGCATGGCAAGCTCTTTTACACACATTGACAGCAATGAGGAAACAAGCGTTATACTGGTATGAACTGAAAAAGGATATTGCCATGCCGCATACGATGAAACAAAAGCTCTATCTGCTGCTTGAAGACCAAAGCAACGTCGAGCCGCGCGCCCGATGGGTCCGCGCCTTTCTGGTCGTGCTCATCCTGCTCAGCGTGGCGGCCGTTATCATCGAAACCATGGAAGAGGTTTCCGCCGCATACCGCCACATATTCAGGGGAATGGAATATTTCTCCGTCGCCGTTTTCACCGTGGAATACATTGCCCGACTCTGGGTCTGCAATCATGGATGCGACAAGCACAACGGCATTCTGGGATATGTGAAGCACGCATTGCACCCGCTCATGCTCGTCGACCTGTTGGCCATTCTTCCATTCTACCTGCCCTACTTCCTGCCGAACGATCTCATATTCCTCCGCGCCATCCGCCTCATGCGATTGCTGCGGGTACTCAAACTCGGCAGATATTCAGACGCCATTCAAGTTTTTGCCTCGGTTGTCAAACTCAAAAAGGAACAACTCGCCGTAGCCGGATTCGGTCTCGGCATCCTTCTCATCATCGCTTCCAGCCTCATGTACTACTTTGAACGGGAGGCTCAGCCCGCGACCTTCAGCTCCATTCCCCACGCCATGTGGTGGGCGATCATCACACTCACCACCGTGGGGTATGGCGACGCATACCCCATCACCGCCATGGGACGACTCCTCGCCTCATTCATCGCGCTTCTCGGCATCGCCATGTTCGCGCTGCCTGCGGGCATAATGAGTGCGGGATTCGTTGAATACGGGGAAAGGAAACGAAAATCGAAAACGTGCCCGAACTGCGGGACAACAATTCCACCTGAAGACGGAACCTAGGCCGTCTCCACGGGAATCTCGCCGGGCACCGCCTGTCCGGGCTGCTGCGCCTGCGGCTGCCCGCCTGTCACAAGGGCGTGCATCTTGGCAAAGGAACTGTCCAGCGGTTCCTGCTCTTCCACAAGCTGCCGCAGAAAGTCATTGATGGGACCGACCATGCCGATGGACGCATCGACCTCTGCGTTGGCACCCCTCTGGTATGCACCGATATTGACCATATCTTCCACGCGCTTGAACGTCGCCATATGACGAAGCAGCGTACGGCCGTCCGCCTGCGCTTCCTTGGTGGTAATATCACTTCTCAGACGACTGATGGACCGAAGCACGTCAATAGCGGGATAGTGCCCAAGGTCAGCCAGTTCGCGGGTCAGCACGATATGACCGTCAAGAATGGAACGGGTGGAGTCGGCAATGGGTTCGGTAAAATCGTCACCATCGACAAGGACGGTGTAGATACCGGTGATCGAACCTTTCATGCTCTTGCCCGCACGCTCAAGCAGCTGCGGCAGATGAGCGAAAACGCTCGGAGTGTAACCTCCACGGGTCGGAGGCTCGCCCGCGGCCAGACCGACTTCACGTCCGGCCATGGCAAAACGGGTCACGGAGTCCATCATGAGCAGGACGTCCTTGCCTTCATCACGGAAATATTCGGCAATAGCGGTAGCAGCATAGGCTGCACGCATACGAATGAGCGGACTCTTGTCCGAAGTGGCGACGACAAGCACGCTGCGGGCCATGCCTTCGGGACCGAGATCGCGCTCCATGAATTCCACAACCTCTCTGCCACGCTCACCAACCAGGGCGATAACGTTGATGTCCGCCTTGGTGTAACGGGCCATCATACCGAGCGTCGTGGATTTACCGACACCTGAACCGGCCATGATACCCACGCGCTGTCCCTTGCCGAGTGTCAGCAGGGAATTGACCGAACGAATGCCCACGTCGAGCGGTTCGTCAATACGGGGACGTTCAAGCGGATTCGGCGGTTCCCGGTGCAGGGGAACAAACGTTTCCGGCGTGATAGGTCCCTTGCCATCGAGCGGATCGCCGAACGCATCAACGGCACGTCCGAGCAGGGAATAGCCAACGGGCATGTGCGGCGGCGTGGCCGCATTCTGGATGAGGGAACCGGGGCTGATGCCGCGCATGTCCGAATAGGGCATGAACAGACAGGCTCCATCCTTGAAGCCGACGACCTCCGCGGGAATGGGGTCGCCGCCGTCAGGAATAAGATAACAGACAGAGCCGAGCGGAGCCTTGATGCCATGGCCCTCGGCGATCAGACCGACAACCTTGGTAACCTTGCCGAACGTCTGGCAAGGATCGAGTTCTTCGAGCAGTCCGAGTCTCGATTCCTGACTCATTCCTACTCCCCGCCCTCAGGTGCGGTCACCTGCGCGGCCAGTTGTTCGAAAATGGGTTCAACGCCTTCCCACCGACTCGAAACAAGATTGTCCACCTTGCCGTCGGCGGCTTCCACAAGCACGCCTCCCGCCTGAACGGCCGGATCGGGTTTGATGGACCAGTATTCAAGCGACGGGTTGCGCTGCTGAATGTTGCTCAAGATCATTTCCAGACCGTCAGCATCTTCCGGAGCACACTTGATGACCAGTTCGCGGCGGGATTCAATGCGATCCATGGCTTCAACCATGAGGGCCTCAAGTGACTGTTTCCGACTCTCGACCATCTCGATATTCAGGGTCTTTTCCACTGCCAGCCGAACGAGGTTGACTATATCCTGACGGCGCTGATCAAAGACATAGCCGCCCTGTGACCCAAGCTGAGCCAGCAGATTCTCCACCTCACCGGACATGGCCTGCCGATGCTGTTCAAGATCGGCCTGCGCTTGCGCAAGCCCTTCCTCATAGCCTTCATGGCGGGCCGCAGCCCGGAGGGCCTCGGCTTCCAGTTCGGCAAACATCATGATTTCCTTGGCCTTTTCCTTGGCCTTGGCCTTGACGCGCTCCAAATACTCGTCGTTGGTAGCGTCGTCCCAAAGCAACTGACGCTTGCCTTCGATTTCCTGAATGGTCATCTCGTCCGGGCCGGGAGTTCCCATACCCATGACGACCTTGCCGGTCAGGTGCATATCGGAATCGTTCTTAGACAAAGACATCACTGCCACCTCGGCTGATAACGATCTTGCCCTCGTCTTCCAGACGACGGACGGTCTTGACGATACTCTGCTGGGCCGCCTCGACTTCGGAGAGCTTCTTGGGCGGCATGATTTCGAGATCTTCCTTGATCATGGTGGATGCACGCTCCGACAGATTCTTGAAGAACTTGTCCTTGAGATCGTCGCTTGCACCCTTGAGCGCCACGGTGAGATCTTCGTTGGAAACCTCTTTCAGCAATTCGCGGATTGCCACGTCGTCCACGGCTTTGACATCCTCGAAAACGAACATGAGGTTGCGGATATCTTCTGCCATCTGAGTGGATTCTTCTTCGATCTCGGAGAGAACCTCTTCCTCGGTGTTGCGATCCACGGCATTGAGAATTTCGGCAACTGACGGGATACCGCCCACTTTCTTGCCTTCCTTGCCGCCCATGGCGATGAGCTGACTCTGAAGCACCTTGTCCACTTCCATGAGCATTTCCTCGGCCACAGCCTCCAGCTTTGCCAGACGCATGAGCACTTCGGCACGTACACCGGCAGGCAGGTTCTGGATGAGTTCGGCAGCCTGATCCGGGTGCAGGTGTCCCAGAATAAGTGCGAGCGTCTGCGGGTGCTCGTTCCTGAGAATCTGCGCCAGAATGCGCGGGCTGACGTTTTCAAGTTCCTGGAACGGCGTGGGGCCGGTATCCAGTTCAAGAGTATCCATGATGTATTTCGCTGTTTCGCTGTCCAGGGACTTGGTCAGCATACGCTTGACCGCTTCGGCACCGCCGACGAGGAGTTCCGCGCCGTAGGCCAAGGCTTCGTTGTACTCCTTGAGCACTTCGAGCACCTGTTCCCGAGGGATGGAATCGGTTTCGAGCATGGCCTTGGACACGGCCGCGATCTCGTTGCGCTCCATCCGCTTGAACACTTCCGCCGTAAACTTCTCGCCAAGGGCGAGCAGCACGATGGCTGTTTTCTGCGGTCCGGTAAAGTCTGCCATTTAGGTTGCCTCCTGAGTGAGCCATGTCTTGAGAAGGTGCACGGCCTGGTCCATGTTCTCGTCGGACAGCTGGACGGCGTGATTCTTCGCGTTTTCCATGCGTCGTGACATGTCCATGGCCTCTTCGTCCACCTCTTCCTCTTCGAGGGCGAGGCGTTCGGCACCGGGCAGACCGGCCATTTCCTCGATCTCCTGCTCGGCGACACGCGGCCTGATAAGGGCCATGATGACCGGGCGGACAACCAGGATGAGGAACAGGAAGATCAGGATACCGTTGAGGAACGGCTTACCCAGACGCTGTGCATACTCAAGCATGGTACGCATCAGGGAATCCGAATCGTACAGGGCGGGTTCACCGAAGGAGATGTTGCTCACCTCGATAGTGTCACCGCGCACGGAGTCGAAACCGACAGCGTTGGCGATCAGATTCTGAATACGTTCGATCTCCTCGGCGGAACGCGGCACGTACACGGCTTCGCCCGTGTCCTCATTGGTCTGCCATGTTCCGTCAACAATAACCGCAACCGAGAGACGTTTCAACTCCCCTACCGGGGCAATGATATTTTCTTCCTGCTTATTGATTTCATAGTTGGTGGTCCGGGATTCACGCGTGGAATCGGACGTGGTACGGGTACCGGTAAAACCGTCGCCGCGGAAGTTGGCATCAGGTTCGCCGCCTGCGAGATTGGCTGCGCCCTGTGTGGCTTCCTCGTTACGGGTTTCAGAACGGACAACCGCGCCGTCGGGATCGTAAACTTCCTTGCGGATCGTCTTCTGGCTGAAATCGAGATCGGTGTTGACGCGGGCGACAACCTTTCCGGGGCCGACCACGGGGCCGAGCAGCTCCATGATGCGGCGCTGGATCTTGTTTTCGATCTCGGCCTTGTATTCAAGCTGGGTATTGGACATGGCCAGTCCGGCCGTATCATCTTCAGGAGTATACAAAGGACGGCCCTTCATGTCCGTGACAGTGATGTGCTTGGGCTGCAACCCTTCGACGGCCATGGACACCAGATTGACGACGCCCTGAATTTCGTTGGGAGACAGTTTCCCGTCATTCTTCATCTGCAGGATAATGGATGCACTGGGCGGCATCTGATCTTCGATAAACAGAGATTTCTGCGGGATGACCAGATGCACACGCGTCTTTTCGATCTGCGGAAATTCGGTGATGGTACGGGCCAGTTCCCCCTGCAATGCACGCTGATAGTTGATGTGCTGCACAAAGTCGGTCTGACCGATCTGGACGGAATCGAAAATTTCAAAGCCGATGCCCTGACCGTGCAGGTTGCCTTCACCGGCCACCTTGAGACGCAGTTCGTAGACACGGTCAGCAGGAACCAGAATGGTCTTGCCGTTGTCGGTCAGCTGGTACTGTTCCTTCTGCGCCTGCAACATGCCAACAACCCGAGAAGCATCTTCAGGATAGAGATTGGTCATGAGCAGCTTGTAATCAGGCTTGTTCATCCAGTAGACCATAAGCACGAAAGACAGACTCACGGATACGGCGAGTCCACCAATGAGAATCCGCTGCGCGACAGTGCGATCGGACCAGAACCCTAAAAATTTTGCCCAGTACTCGGCTATGAACGGAGGCATCTCTTATCTCCCGCAGATTGTGTTGTATTTCCGTTGTTCCATTGTCACACGAAGCCCTAGAACGGCATGCGCATGATTTCCTGATACGATGACATCAACTTGCTACGAACAGCGCTCGTCATGGACATGGCAAGGCCGGCCTTCTGCATGGTTATCATCAGTTCGTGGACGTTCTGCCTCTTGCCCGAAGCGAACTCCTCGATCATCATTTTCTTCTCGGCCTGCATGTCGTTGACCTTATGGACCGATTCCTTGAGCGTCTCACTGAAGCCCTGCACCGGCTCCTGAGGCTTGGCCAAAGACTTGGTAACCGTGTTGTTCACTGACTTGCGACGAACATCCATGGCATTCTGGTATGCATTTATGGCAACGCTTTTTACGACCATGATACTGACTCCTTACTAACTCTGTCCGATCATCAGTGCCCGGGTGAACATCTGCTTGACCGCGGTGATGGTTTGCACATTGGCCTCATAACCACGCGAGACAGACATCATGTTGGTCATTTCCTCGACCACGTTGATGTCAGGATAAAAAACATATCCCTGATCATTTGCATCAGGATGGTGCGGCTCGTAGACCTGCTTGAACGGCCGCTCGTCTGCGGTCACGCCGAGAACCTTGACGCCGCGCAGATTGCGGTTGAGCTGGTTGTCCATGGCCTGATCGAACGGCGAATAGACGGGGGTTGCCTCGAACGAAACGGATTTGCGACGATACGGACCGCCTTCCAGCGTCTTGGTCGTCCGAATGTTGGCCATGTTCATGGAAATGACATTCAGATTGGCCCGCTGGGCCTTGAGACCGGACGAACCGATGTCGAGTGCTGTCATGAAATCCATTACTTACCTCCCTCCATTATAACCTTCTGCATACCCTGAAAATTCTTTTTGATGACACTGGTCAGGGCGTTGTACATCATGCCGTTCTTGGTCATGACCGACATCTCCTTGTCCAGGTCCACCGAGTCCTCGCCATACACATGACGCGCCTCGAATTTCTCAACACCGCGTCCCTGGAATCCTTCCGGATCGAAGACCGCAGGCATGTGATCCTTCTGAGTTCGAGTCATCTTGCCGCGCGCATCCTGATTCAGGGCGCTCTGCAGACGCTGCTCAAACTCGAGGCGCTGGGCTTTGTATTCCGGCGTATTCACATTGACGATGTTGCCCATGACGATATTTTGACGTTCCAGTCTCATATCCAGCACCTTTGCCGTCAAATTGATGTGGCTTCCGAAAAGTCCTCTCATGCCTTGCTCCTCCTACGTTCCTTGCTACTCGGTTCTTGTGGCGGGCAGTTTTTTCCGCCGAACACGCAGAGAGATAAGCAACTAATGTTCCAAACATGTAACCACTTGCTTTTAAAGAATGATTTTATTCGAAAGCAATTTCATCACTCCTTTTCGCCAAAAAACAGCCTGCCCGGTTACCCTCATATATAAATAAAGACATGGATGCCGTTACACCGCACATTTGAGGCGGACTTTTTTTCCGCCACCCAACACAGTCACGCCATATCAAGACTAAAATCAAATATATCAGGAATATACCATACAAAGACCCTTGCCAAAACAGTCCTAAAGCGCGTAAAAATGCACATTGGCACGCACTTTGCTTAGAACGAACACGGGTCAAATGTGACCTGATTCGATTTTTTTCAGCCCGAAAGCGGGCAAAGGAGAATTGGAGGGGAAATGTTATGAGTGGTCATATGGATTATGAAATCAACAAGGAACTCGGTGAGTGCTACCTTTTCATGGGAGAACTCGACAAGGCTGAAGAGTATTACAAGAAAGCCGTCGGCTCCAATGGTATCCACCCCGATCCGTATCTCGGTCTGGCAACCGTTGCCGTTCAACGCGGCGACCTGAACGATGCCCTGGCCATGTACGAAAAAGCACACAAGATCGAACCGACCGACAAAAGTCTTTCCGGGATCGCGCTCATCAGGATGGAAAACGGTGAAAAGGAGAATGCCTTCTCCATGTTCATCGAGGCCATCAAGATGAACCCCGAAAACATGGTCGCCCTGTTCAGCCTGATCAGGCTCGGTCATGAACTGGAACGTGTCGCGGACATCATCCCGCCTCTCAGGGATTACCTTGAGATCGACCCGGGCAAGCACGAAGTGCGCTATTCGCTCGCCGGATGCTATGTCTGCCTCGAGCAGAAGGCCGAAGCACGCGAACATCTCGAGAAAATCCTCGAAATGGATCCGGACTTCGAAGCAGCCAAGGAAATGCTCGAAACGCTCCAGCCTTAAATACGGTCTCCCCTCCCCGTTGGCTCTCCGCTCGCCTGTCTCGGCGGGCAGCGGAGGGCCAGCCTCGGCAGACTGTGGATAAGCGCGCGATTGCGGCGTTGCGGCGAAAAAGCCAGACCCTCGCGTATGGGAATACGCGTCGGCCCTGTATTTTTCTTGCGCCTTGCACTCGCACACTTCTCCACAGTCTGCGCTTCGCCGTGACTGATGCACGGCTCACGCCGGGGAGATACGAATCCACAAAAGAAAAAAGGCAAGCGCGCGATTGCGGCGTTGCGGCGAAAAAGCCACACATCTGTAGGACAACAGATGTGGACGTTGCCGTGCGCAACGCCCCGAAGGGGTGAGCCCCAGGACGGGGCGAATCAAACCCTCGCGTATCGAAATACGCGTCGGCCCTGTTTTTTTTCTTGCGCCTTGCACTCGCACACTTCTCCACAGTCTGCGCTTCGCCGTGACTGGTGCACGGCTCACGCCGGGGAGATACTGCTCGCCGCAGGGCGTCTCCGACGGCCCAAGGACCTTTCGGGAAAGGTTCTTAGGAATCTCCAAAGCTTTTTGGTGCGCTTTGCGAAAATGTGCGAACACGGAAATATTTACTTTTACATTCAAACTGCTGCAGCCGAAAGCGACAAATCCACAGGACAGCGGATTTGAACGTCGGTTCTTCACCGACGCCGCGAAGCAGCATTCATTCCTGCTTTCCTCCCTTACCGCCACCCCTCGCAAAACTTGCGTTTGAACGGCAAATCTGGCACAGCCTCTCAAACACATAAGAGAGGATGTGCATGAATCTATTGCCCGTCAAAAGAGCTATTCTGTCCGTGACCGACAAATCCGGCCTTGCCGAATTCGGTCAATTCCTTACTGACAACGGCTGCGAGCTGGTTTCCACCGGCGGCACCAAAAAAATGCTGGCCGACGCGGGACTCCCCGTCACTTCCGTCAGCGATGTTACCGATTTCCCCGAAATCCTCGGTGGTCGCGTCAAGACCCTGCACCCGAACATCCACGGCGGCATCCTCGCCGACAAGGATGACAACGGTCACATGGAAACCCTGCGCGAATTCGGCATCCAGACCTTCGACCTCATCTGCGTCAACCTCTACAACTTCGCAGACGCCGTAGCCAAAGGTCTCGATCTCAAAGCCGCTGTCGAACAGATTGATATCGGCGGTCCCACCATGCTCCGCGCCACCGCAAAAAACTTCCACTCCATCTGCGTCGTTCCTGATGCCAAGTACTACCCGCAGGTACAGAAGGAAATTGAAGAAAACGGCGGCATCTCGCTCGAATTCCGAAAAGAAATGGCAGCGCTCACGTTCAAACTGACCAGTGAGTACGACGCCATGATCACCAAATATCTGACTGAAAACGACGCATAGCAGCGTTACCAGTCACCAACCGGCCTTCGCCGCGGCAAAGCTGCGTCTATGGTCGATGAAGAAATAATTTGAAAGGCAGATGCTGACACGTTAGTATTTGCCTTTCTTCTTTAGACAGGAGCACTACCATCGCCCAAAAGCCCAAGGGTAACCTTCAGGGGTTAAAACCCAGCCAGATCAAGCGTCTTTCACGACTGTATCAACGACAGTTTCCCACTGATGGAAACTACACGAACGAACAGGCGCGGGAGCTTGCCGAACTCAGCGCCGACACAGGACGTCAGCTCGCACTGCTCATTGACCGGCAGGGCAAGGTTGCCATGGTTCTCGTCGGCGACAACCGCTCCATCTACATCCCGGAACTGCCACGGGCTCGCATGGCTTCCGGCAGACTGCGCGGTCTGCGCCTGCTTCATACGCACCTGACCGATGAAGCCCTGTCACAGGAAGACCTCATGGACATGGTGTTCCTGCGTCTCGATTCCGTGACCGCACTCAACGTGGCGGAAGGCTTCCCGCAGTCCGCACAATTGGCGCACCTGCTACCCCCCAATCAGGAAGACAAAAGTTTCGAAGTCTTTCCGCCGGTTCGCTGGGACCGGATGAACCTCGACCTCACTGCGATCATAGAGGCACTTGAGGACGAATTCAGCCGTCAGGCAGACGGACGCGAACTCCAGTCGGACGAAAATCGCGCCCTGCTTGTCAGCGTGGATGTCACGCCTCGCCCCGTTCAGGAACTCTCCCTTGAGGAATTGGCTGAACTGGCCGACACCGCAGGGCTGGTCGCAGCCGGGACAATGATTCAGCGGGTTCGCAAAAAGAATCCCAAGTTCATCATGGGTAAGGGCAAACTCGCCGAACTGGAAGTCAAGGCATTGCAGGCCAACGCCTCGATCATCATATTCGATCAGGAACTTTCGCCCACGCAGATTCGCAACCTCGCCAAGATCACCGAACGCAAAATCCTCGACCGCACGCAGCTTATCCTCGATATTTTCGCGCAGCACGCCACCAGCGCATCCGGTAAACTTCAGGTCGAAATGGCACAGCTCAAATACACCCTGCCGCGACTGGTCGGAAAAAACCGCGCCATGTCCCGTCTCATGGGCGGCATCGGCGGACGCGGCCCCGGTGAAACAAAACTTGAAATCGACCGCCGCCGTGCCAACGACCGACTTTCACGCCTCAAGAAGGAACTCAAGCAGGTCAGCAAACGCCGCACCCAGACCCGCGAACGCCGTGCCAAGGCAGGACTGCCCATCGTTTCCCTCGTCGGCTACACCAACGCGGGAAAATCAACCCTGCTCAACACTCTGACCCAATCCAAGGTCCTTGCCGAAGACAAACTCTTCGCCACCCTCGACCCCACAAGCCGCCGAATCCGCTTCCCGCAGGAACGCGAAATCGTGCTCACCGACACCGTCGGATTCATCCGCCGCCTGCCGCCGGATCTCAAGGAAGCCTTCCGCGCCACGCTTGAAGAACTCGATTCCGCGGACCTGCTCGTCCTCGTCTGTGATGCATCACACCCTGAAGTCGAAGAACAAGTTGAAGCCGTGCGCTCCATCCTCGCCGAAATGGACCTCGACGAAATCCCCAGCATCCTCGTGCTCAACAAATGGGATCGACTCGACGCGGAGACACGCGAAACCATGCATAACGTCTTTCCCGACGGCATCCCTGCCACGGCCATCAAACGCGCCACCCTCACCCCGGTGGTGGAAGCCATCCTGAACAAAATCTAGATACGCATCGGGGCAGGGCCGCTTGGCTCTGCCCCAATCATCTTCCCGCCCCCATATCCATTCTCCTTTCCTGTTCCTTACCCCACGCGCTGGAAGGGTCTTGCTTTTTGCCATAAACACATATATCAATAAATCTAGATATAGAGATTTGGCAGGAAACGGAAAGCGGTGAAAATCCGCTGCGGACGCGCCGCTGTAACCGGTAGAACCCGTTGAGGACCACCATTCATTTGGGAAGGGAATCAACAAAAATGGGGCCGGAAGCCAGAAGACGCCCTGCCAGGGAGCGAACCACCTCGCGATCAGGTTGGCGTTGCGGATATTCTTGCGATCACCCGGCTGAAAAGCCCGGTGTATTCCTATCTGTCGCCTTTCCATCGAGGTCGTCGTTCCTTGTCTTTCACCCGAAACATGGAGCAGACATGAACGCGCACGTATTAGGTTTTCCCAGAATGGGACTCAACCGTGAACTGAAATGGGCCCTTGAAAAGTATTGGCGGGGCGAAATCCCGGAAACGGACCTTGTTTCCGTTGCCGACGAACTCAAACAACGGCACTGGGACCTTCAGGCCGCATCCGGCATGGACCTTCTTCCTGTCGGCGATTTCTCGCTGTACGACCATGTTCTCGACACCATCGCCATGCTGGGCACTGTCCCCGAACGATTTGCATGGGATGGAAAAGAGATCAGCCACAAGACATATTTCCATATGGCCAGAGGCGATGCCGAAAAAAGCATCCCTGCCATGGAAATGACCAAGTGGTTTGACTCCAATTACCACTACATCGTCCCGGAACTGTCCCCGGACACTCCTTTCAAAAAAAACGACTCCCGCCTGCTGGCCGATGTACAGGCAGTCAAGGCGCTCGGTCACACACCGAAGCCCGTTCTGGTCGGTCCCCTCACCTTCCTGCTGCTGGCAAAGGAAATCGACGGATGCAACCGCTGGGATCACCTTGAACGCATGACCAATGTGTACTGCGACATCATTTCGGAACTCGCCCCGCTCTGCCCGTGGATTCAGATAGACGAACCGATCCTGTGCACGGACATCCCGGATGAAGCCAGACAGGCTTTCACATTCGCCTATTCCAAATTCAAGGCCGTTGCCAACAGCTCCCGCCTGCTCCTGACCACCTACTTCGGCGACCTCGGCGACAACCTTGAACTGGCAATGTCCTTGCCTGTGGATGGTATCCATGTCGATCTGGTTCGCGGTCCGAATCAACTTGAGGACGTCTTGTCCAAACTGCCCTCGCATTTCGCGCTCTCCCTTGGTCTGGTTGACGGCAGAAACATATGGAAGACAGACCTTGAAGCTGCCGCCACCAAACTGAATATCGTCCGGCAGAGGGTCAAGGAAAACAAGATCATGGTGGGCTCAAGCTGCTCGCTGCTCCATTCCCCGGTAGATATCAACGCCGAAGAGCCGCTCGACCCGGCACTGAAACAGTGGATGGCTTTCGCCGTACAGAAATGCGAAGAAATCGCCGCCTTGAAACAGGCTGCATCCGGAGCGGGCACACCGCCGCTTTTCGCCGAAAACAAGGCAGCCCTTCTGGCAAGGGCAGCACATGCCGATGTCGCTGACACCCGGACCCGTGAACGACTTCAGGCAGTGACACCGGAGATGTTCGAGCGTACTTCCGCGTTCGCTGAACGCTCGGCCATTCAACGCGAACGTCTCAACCTTCCCCTTTTCCCGACCACGACCATCGGTTCGTATCCCCAGACCACAGAAATCCGCAAAACCCGTCTGGCATTCAGGAAAGGCGAACTGTCGGAAGCTAAATACACGGAAGAAATGCAGGCCAGCATTTCCACTGTTGTCGATCGACAGGAAGAGCTTGGCCTTGATGTTCTGGTTCACGGTGAACCGGAGCGGAACGACATGGTCGAATACTTCGGCCAGCAGCTCAAAGGCTTCTGCTTCACCTCAAACGGCTGGGTGCAGAGCTACGGCAGCCGATGCGTCAAGCCGCCCATCATATATGGAGATGTATCCCGTCCGGAGAAAATGACCGTGGACTGGGCAGTATACGCGCAAAGCCTGACAGACAGGCACATGAAGGGAATGCTGACCGGCCCGGTGACCATTCTGTGCTGGAGCTTTGTCCGCAACGACATTCCCAGAAGCGAAGTCTGCCGTCAGATCGCGCTCGCCATCCGTGATGAAGTCGTTGACCTCGAAACAGCCGGAATCGGCATCATCCAGATCGACGAAGCCGCCCTCCGGGAAGGCATGCCTATAAGGAAAGCCGATCAGGATGAATACCTGCGCTGGGCCGTGGACTGCTTCAGACTGACGGCCAGCGGCGTCAAGGACAGCACGCAGATTCACTCGCACATGTGCTACAGCGAATTCAACGTCATCATGAAATGGATCGCTGAAATGGACGCCGACGTCATCAGCATCGAGGCAAGCCGCAGCCGCATGGAATTGCTCGACGCCTTCGACGCCTACCAATACCCCGCCGAGATCGGACCGGGGGTCTACGACATCCACAGTCCGCGGGTTCCCGGAGCCGACGAAATATACTGGCTCCTGCAAAAGGCACTGAAGGTCATTCCTTCGGAACGGTTATGGGTCAACCCGGATTGCGGACTGAAAACCCGCGCTTGGCCGGAGACTCTTGATTCCCTGCGAAACATGGTCTCAGCCACCAACCGCCTGAGAAACGAACACACTCAATAGCAAATCTCGTACGTCCGCGCCTGCGCAGTGATTTCGGGCGCGGACGTTTCTTTCGAATGTATTCATGAAGCGGAATTTATTCACGGAATTCCGGCATTTCAATTCGCTTCCGCACAACAGATTTTCCGACCATCGAAATATCAGATTTTTTTACTGGGAAAAGTCGTGGCATTGCCATTTTGAGTATGATATTGGGGGTCAGCTTTGAGCGAGGGATAGTATTATTCCATGGGATATGTCATGATCCTGTGGTGTTTTTTTGTTGCCCAAGTTGCGGAAAGGTTCTGTCAAAAAAACAGCCTTTTGAACCGGGCCTGAAAGACCTCCCTCTCTGCAAAATGGTTGTGTACGGTGCGGCACCATAGGAGGGACCGCGCCTGGAATTGCCTTTCATTTACGTTTCGAGGAGAAAATTATGCTCAAAAAATGCATGATCCTGTGTGTCATGGCGTTTATGCTGGTCATGTCCGTCAATGCCTTTGCGGCCGACGGTGAACTTTCTGTTCTGGATACGATGTACACCGACAAGGACGGCGATCTCGTCGCTGACTTTGCCGAAGAAGGGAACTGTAAGGATCCCAGCACGCTCGTATTCACCTACACCCCGGTCGAAGACCCCGCTGTCTACAAGGACGCCTTCGCCGACTTTCAGGAATACCTGAGCAAGGCCACTGGCAAGCGTGTAATCTACTACACCGTTCAGTCCAACGCCGCAGAAGTCGAGGCCATGCGCTCCGGCAAGCTGCACATCGCAGGTTTCTCCACCGGCCCCACCGGCTTTGCCGTCAACCTCGCAGGTTACGTCCCCATCGCCGTCAAGGGTTACCCCGAAGGCTTCCAGGGCTACAACCTGATCGTCGTTGTCAAAAAAGACAGCCCCATCCAGAAAATGGAAGACCTCAAGGGCAAAAAAGTGGCTCACACTTCCGCTTCCTCGAACTCCGGCAACCTGGCACCCCGCGCCCTGTTCCCTCCGCTGGGCATCACCCCGGACAAGGACTACACCGTTGTCTACTCCGGCAAGCATGACCAGTCCATCCTCGGCGTTGCTCATGGTGACTACGACGCCGCTCCCGTGGCTTCCGACGTTTACGACCGCATGGTCTCCGCCGGTCGCGTGGACAAGGACGCCCTGCGCATCATCTACCGCAGCCCCAAGTTCCCCACTTCCTCCTTCGGCATCTCCAGCCAGCTCTGCCCGGAACTGGCCCAGAAGATCATCGGTGCTTTCAGGACTTACCGCTTCCCCGAAAGCATGCAGAAATCCTTCAAGGGTGCTGACCGCTTCTACCCCATCACCTACATGCAGGACTGGAAAGTCATCCGCGAAATCGCCGATGCCACCGGCACCAGCTACAACAAGGCAGGCCTGAAGGCCATGGCAGCCAAAGAAGCAGCCAAAAAAGCCAAGAAAAAGAAATAAACACCTCAAGGTTCTGAATACAGTGAACAATCAAAACAACAATGGGAATGGGGGGGATACCCCCCGTTCCCTTATCGTTAAAGACGTCGTCAAGGAATATGTTGCAGGAAAGCCCGTTCTCAAAGGCATCTCCTTTGAAGTGACCGGCCGCAGCACTGTCGCCATCATCGGTCCGTCCGGCACAGGCAAGAGCACACTGCTTCGATGCATCAACCGGCTCATCGAACCGACCGGCGGTGAAATCCATGTCGCAGGACAGGACATCACCAAACTCTCCGGCACCGAACTGCGCCACGCCCGCCACTACATCGGCATGGTCTTTCAGGAGTTCAACCTTGTCGAACGACTGTCCGTCATCGAGAACGTCCTGTGCGGACGCCTCGGTTTCACCCCGGTATGGCGTGCATGGCTGCGCAAATACCATCAGACGGATATTGACCGCGCCTACGAGCTGATCGAAAAGGTCGGCCTCGGCGACTTTGTCACCGCCCGTGCGGACAGCCTGTCCGGCGGCCAGCGTCAGCGCGTCGGCATTGCCCGCGCCGTGATGCAGAATCCCGACATCATCATGGCTGACGAACCGACATCCTCGCTCGACCCCAAAACGTCCGTGGAAATCATGGAGCTGCTGAACGAATTCTCGCGAGTGCAGGACATCCCCCTGATTATCAACATCCACGACGTGAACCTCGCCAAACGCTTTGCAGACCGCATCATCGGCATGAGCAAGGGCCACGTGGTATTTGACGGCAAGCCCGATGAACTTCAGGACAGTCACCTCAAGGAAATCTACGGTGGGGAGGACTGGCTGGCATGACCGCGCATTCCGCTGCAACGAGACGCCCCTTCAAACCCAGTTGGCTCGCCCGACTCGGATGGGCACTCGTCATCCTTTACGCCATCTACGCTGTCTCGGCCCTGGACATTTCCTGGTCGCGATTCGTGGACGGTCTCGGCAACGGCGCGAAATTCATCGGCGAACTGTTCCCGCCCAACTTCGACCGCTGGAAGCTCCTTGTTGAGAATCTTCTGGAAACCGTGGAAATCGCGGTCATCGCCTCGGCGTTCGGCATCTTCCTGTCCCTGCCCATCGGACTGCTTGCGGCACGCAACCTGATGCCGCCGTGGGCCACATGGCCTGCGCGCACCATCATCTGCATCTGCCGCTCCTTCCATCCGGTGATCTTCGCCATTCTGTTCGTCAAGGCAGTCGGCTTCGGTCCCATGGCAGGCATTCTGACTCTCGTATTCGCATCCATCGGTTTTATCGGCAAACTCTTTGCCGAGGCTATTGAAGAAATATCCCTCAAGCCCGTGGAAGCCTGCAAGGCCGCAGGCGCACCATTCATGAGCGTGCTTATCTACGCAGTCATGCCGCAGGTCCTGAACCGATTCATCGGCTTTGCCACCTACCAGTTCGACGCCAACATCCGTAACTCCACCATGGTAGGCATCGTCGGAGCGGGCGGTATCGGCGGCACACTCTTCGCCGCATTCCAGCGTTACGACTACGACTTCCTCTGCGCCATCCTGCTCTCCATCATCGGACTCATCATGGTCAGTGAATTCCTCGCCGTAAGGATCAAGGGGGTCTTCAATGACTAAGCACTACGAATGGGAACGATTCACCCCGGCACAGAGAATGGCACGCTTTGCCATCTACCTCGGCGCGGTCATCGCATTGGTCATGTCCATGCGGACCGTGGAAGTCATTCCGGAATTCCTCTACGACGCTCCCGAGCAGATCGTGGACCTCTTCACCCGCATGTGGCCTCTGGACACCGCGCACTATGCCGTCGGCGTCCATGACGCACTCATCGAAACCCTGAACATCGCCTCTCTGGGCACCGTGCTCGCACTGTTCATGGCTTTCCCGGTGGGACTCATGGCCGCAAACAACATCACCAAAGTACCGGCGCTCAACTGGTTCGCAAAGCTGATTCTCGTCTCCTCGCGTTCCGTCAACTCGCTCGTCTGGGCCATCCTGTTCGTGGCGATTTTCGGCCCCGGCGCACTCGCCGGAACCGTTGCCATCGGTTTCCGTTCCATCGGTTTCTGCGGCAAGCTGCTCGCCGAAGCACTTGAGGAATGCAATCCCGGCCCGATCGAAGCCCTCAAGGCGGCAGGCGCACCCTGGCCGACCATCATCATCAAGGGCTACTGGCCGCAGGTCGCACCGGCATTCTGGGGCATTACCCTGTTCCGCTGGGATATCAACGTCCGCGAATCCTCGGTCATCGGCCTCGTCGGCGCTGGCGGCATCGGTGTCGCTCTCGACACCTCGCTGAATCTGTTCAACTGGGATCAGGTCTCCCTCATCCTGCTGTGCATCTTCACCATCGTCATCGCCGCCGAAGTGTTCGTCACCAAAATCCGCGAACGCATCATCTAGAGACCAACAATACAAAAACAAAAAACGGGCCTGCTCCATATGGAACAGGCCCGTTTTTTTTGGCTTTATCTCCGACTGGCGGAGGCAATCCTAATCCAGCAGTCTGAACGGAAATTCGTTTCCGGTCTTGAGCAGGTGATCGTAATCGAGATCGGCTTCAGGGTCATGCGGCCAGCCGCAGACCACGCAACCGGCGGCCCGGGCAGACTGCATGCCGACCGGAGAATCCTCCACAGCGATGCAGCGTTCCGGCTCGAAACCGGCCTTCTTGGCTGCAAGCAGGTACGGATCCGGCGCGGGCTTGCCCTGTTCACAGTCCTTGCCGCTCACAAAGAACTTAAAAATATCGGTCAACCCGAGAATATCGATGTTGGCCCGGACCACAGCTTCTTCGCCATTGGAAACGCATGCCTGCAAAACGCCCTGCGCGGCAAGCTTCCTGACGACGACGAGCGATCGTTCAAGCCCCTTGTCCGCAGTGAGGCGATCAATGTACCAATCTTCGCAATCCTTGCGAAAACCGGCTTCAGTAGCAGATGCATCAAGACGGGATTCGAGAAGCGCCCATTTCTCCTGCATGGTCTTGGCGATAAGCTGAAGATTGTCTTCCGGGGTCAGGTCCAGTCCGTGTCCGGCGCACCAGTCACGAATGACTTCATAGTGCAAGTCCTCGGTATCAATGAGGGTTCCGTCCATATCCCAGAATACGGCGCGTATTGTTTTCTTCATTAAGAATAATTCCGTAAAAGGTGAATGTTCCGTTGTCACACCGCTTTTTTCTTTCCAAACAGCACAGGCGGACAACGCCGAATCAGGTGCATAGCGCAAAAGGTTCTCCCTGTGAAGGGGAAGAAAAGGGCAAAAAAAAGCCGGGATGTCAGCATGCACACTGCACACCGGCACCCCGGCAGCCATGTCCGGGCGGCAAGGCAGACCGCCGGACAGGCAGATCGGATTACAAACCGACCTCTTTCAGATCATCGCCAAGATACTCACGCTCGTTCTCACCCAGTATACCGAGTGACAGACATATCAACGTCCACAGATGCACCACCGGGAAACCGGCTTCAAAATGCTCGCTCAGATCATGAATCTGTGAATGGCAGTTATGACAGGGGGCTATGCAATAGTCCGCCCCGGTCTGAAGAATCTGATCGAGCTTGATGCGCCCGTAATCCCTGCGCGCATCGCCATAGCCGGATTGCAGGAATCCGCCACCTCCACCGCAGCAGTAGTTGTTGGATTTGTTCGGCCACATGTCGATGAAGTTTTCCTCACCCACAACCGAACGCACCACGAAACGAAGATCATCGGCCACGGGATCACCCAATGACTTACGCACGAGCTGGCAGGGGTCCTGAACCGTGAATGTCACGCCACGGTCCTTGTTCCAGTCGGAATTGACCGGGAGCTTGCCCTCCCGAATCCAACGGGCGTACAGCCGGATAATGCTTTCCATTTCAAAATTATGCTCGACATTGAACTTTTGCAGTCCGGCCCGGACTGCGTAGAATTCGTGTCCTCACTCCGTGTTGAGCCAGACCTTGCACCCCAGATCCTCCACGGCCTTGGCCTTGTTGCGAACCACGGTTTCCCACGCCTCGTCATCGGCAAGGAACATGCAGTAATTCTCTGCGGCCCAGCCCTTTGTGCTGTAGGTCCAATCCGCGCCGACCAGATTCAGTATCTTCCACAGCGGAACCATCTCATCCGGCTCGGTGACCGGTTCACGCGAATTCTGGTTCAGGAAATAGTACGCCCCCTTCCTGTCCACGGATGCCAGCAGATTCTGCATTCCGGGCTGGGATTCTCGCACCTCTTCAAGCACGTCCTCGACAACAAACTTGAAATCCTCGCTCGATGCACCCATGGCACTGTTACCCGGCGTATTGAGCGCCTGTTCGCAGGAACCGAGAATGCCCTTGGGGCGTTCCTCGCGCGGCCATGATTGGCGGCAGAGATACACAAGCTGGGGGATGTCCACATTCATGGGACAGGCATGCACGCAACGACGGCACATGGTACAGAGCCAGACCCACGGCGTTGACGTGATAGCTTCTTCCTGCCCCAAGGCGGCGAGGCGGAGAAATTTTCGCGGGTTCATGTCTTCAAGCCCGGTGGCCGGACAACCGGATGAACACGCCCCGCAAGTGAGGCACATGTTCAGATTGCCACCCTCAGGCAGCAGATCCTGCACCTTTTCCATGAATTCTGATTTCTGCGGCTCGACAGCAAGTACGGCGGCTTCGCCCATGACGACCTCCCGGTTGGAGTGTGGATGCCCATGCATTGCGATGTAACACCACCAACCTAGCAAAACCGGGACCACCGGACGCATGCCAAGCACACTCACATATTTCAGGGAGTTATAGTATCTCAGTTATGAAGAATGACGCCCCATGTTGCACCTTGCTCTGCAACGCATGCAACATATGTTGCACACGCCGCAACATTGCAACAAATCTAGAGACCGAATTTCTTCCGCTGACGCCAGAGCGTCGTACGGTTGATTCCGAGGGCGCAAGCCGTGTCGGTCACATTCCAGTTGTGCCGGTCAAGTTCCCGGCGCAGTCGCTCCCGCTCATCGTCGCCGCTTTTTCCGGCAGCCCCCGGCACGCTCTCTCTGGAAAACTCTTTCAACGACTGCGGGAGATCCACAGCCCGTATCTGGTCCGAAGTCGTCAGAATGACACCGCGTTCAATGACATGGCGCAATTCGCGCACGTTGCCGGGATAATCATAGTTCAGCAGCAACTGCATTGCGCGGGGACCGGGTTCCCGAACACTCTTTATCTGTCTGGCAGCAAATTCTTCGGTAAAATGCTCGATAAGCAGAGGGATGTCGCACCGCCGTTCACGCAGAGGGGGCAGGCTCAGTTCCACCACCCGCAGCCGGTAATACAGATCAGAGCGAAACTCCCCCCGTTCAACACGATCAGCCAGATCAACATTGGTGGCAGCCATGAGCCGCACGTCCACGGATTCCGGCGAAGTCGCGCCAAGCGGCAGATACGCCTGCTCGTCCAGGACCTGCAACAGCTTGGCCTGCGACTCCAGAGGGATATCCCCGACCTCGTCGAGGAAAATGGTTCCGCCCTGCGCCTTGGCAAACAGTCCGGGTTTGTCCTGCCGGGCATCGGTAAAGGCTCCCCGGCGGTAGCCGAACAGCTCGGACTCGAAAAGATTGGCAGGGATGGCGGCACAATTGACTTTGACATAGGGACCGGCAGAACGCGGCCCGAGATTGTGAATGACCCGTGCCAGCAAATCCTTGCCGGTTCCGGTCTCCCCTTGAAGAAGCACGGTAGCGTCAGTGGGGGCCACGACCTCCACCGTATCGAAGAGCTGCCGCATGACGGGATCACGCCCGACGATGTCGGAAAAACGGTACGACTGCCGTACGCATTTTTCCAGAGCCTGCCGCGCTGTCAGGTCAAGGATGGATTCCACACCACCGACCACGTTGCCGTCTGCATCAGACAGCACTGCCGCCGTGATTTCCACGGGAATACGCCGATTGTTTCTGTTCAGGATTTCAAAACGGGCCTTGAGGACACTCCGCCCCGATTCCATGGCCTGCCGGAGATGACATCGTTTGACGCACCGCTCGGCACCAAAGATGTCGCGGCATTTCCTGCCCACGGCCTCGTCTGCGCCATACCCTGTGATACGCTCGGCCTCGCGGTTGAAAAAGGTGATATTCCAATCCCTGTCAACGGCAAAAACACCGAGGGCGACGCTGTCCAGAATCAGTCTCAGTTCCGCGGAATCGACTTTCGCATCCATGGCGCACCCCAGACCGACGCATGGTAACGGCTCTATCGGACCCCACGTCCGATCCCCGCCCCCTGCTGCCGGGACTGCCCAACCATAGCACTTCCATGGAAAGGTGGCAAAATCCACAGTGGAATGGAAGACTTTAGAACATGGTGGCAGCTACCCGCTGACTCTCGGCGGACTCAAAAAGGATCGGTTCCTTATCGTATCCGGCTATCAGCCTGCCCCCTGCTGCTTTTACGAAGACCACCGAATACTTCAATCTTTTACAGGAGTCTTCAGCTTGGCGATCAGGAATTCCTCCACGGTCGCAAATTTCACTTCCGGCGCATCGGGATACACAAGTTCGCACTCAATACCGAGTTTCCTGCAATGTTCCCTGAAACCGACACCGAAATTGGCTGTATGTGTAGGGTCCTCCTGCGGCTGTCCCATGGAGGGCGGCGCACGATAGAACAGGGCGACCGGGGGAGCCTCCGGGCCTGCAAGGACATACGGTGAATATTCGGAAATCCACGGCAAAAGGTTGTCCCGCTTGGCCAAAAACTGTTCAAAATCCTTTTGACCGAAGGCTTCTCCTCCATACCGGCTGTTCGGAGTCCATGCTTTCATCTGTACCGGGTCCAATGTTGTTTGCGCATCCTTGGCTGCAACGCAGGACAGGCGGGTAGACTCCCTGGCGACCGGATCGTTGCTTTCCGGGACGGCAAGATCATCATGATAGGCCAGCCATAGAGAGGTGCAGGCACCAGCCGATCCGCCAGCCGCACCAATGCGAGTCGTATCGATATTCCATTCATCGGCTTTGCTGCAGACAAACTGCAACGCACGAGCCGCATCGTGCAACGGCACCTTTACAGGAGGAAAAACGTTCCCGGCCTGAGAAAGAAACCGGTAATTGATCGCGACAACGGAGATACCGTTTTCCAGCAGCGTATCAACATCCACGGAGCGATGGACCCGCTCCTTGCTTCCAAAAAGCCAACTACCGCCATGAATCACGACAACCAGCGGCGCAGGTTCATCAGACGGAGCTTTCCAGAAATCAAGAACGTTGCGTTCATGGGGACCGTAGCTGACGTTGGACATGGTGGGCCGTGGAACCGAAGGGTCATATTGTCCTTCCGGACCTGTAGCCAAGGCGGTCATGCTGAACAAAAGAAAGGCGGTGAAAAGGCATGCTTTGATTTTCATGTACGAATCAGTCCTGAAAAGTTGGTTGAACCGCTATCCGAGATTCATGACACATTAGTACCTTGAACGTGTTTACATGACGCCAAGCGAAAAAACAAAGAGTTCTCCAACTGCCGCCTTCACTGCCTGAAATCAAAGAGGAGACACCCCATGCAAACCAAGAACGGGCTTTCATGAAAAGAATCAATCATAAAAAGCGATCCTGTTCCGGCCTTCATCCTTGGCTTCGTACAAGCTTTGGTCTGCCCTGCGCAGCAATTCAGCGATACTGACATCTCGGGTATTATTCCAGGACACCCCTATGCTGACAGTATATGACAATGCCCCGCCACGGGTTGGAATCACGGAAGCGGCAATACGCTTCCGCAGTCGTTCGGCAACACGAATGGCTCCGCCGAGGTCTGTCTCAGGCAGGAACAAGGCAAATTCCTCGCCTCCAATCCGAGCCAGCAGATCCGCTTCCCTCAAAATCTTGCGGCACTCAAAGACAAAGGACTGCAGAACAGTATCCCCGGCCTCGTGACCATATTGGTCATTCACGGACTTGAAATGATCGAGATCAACCATAAGCAGGGAATAGCCCACCGGGTTACGACTCAACCTTTCCATGGTAGCCTTGACCTGACGGAAAAATTCCTTGCGTGTCAGCGCGCCAGTCAGATCATCCGTTGTAGCCAGCCTTCTGAGACGCATCTCCTCGGCCTTGCGTGCGGAAATATTGTCCACAACCCAAAGCACCCCCTTGGTCAGATCGACAGGCACATTCGTATCGACCGCCTTTCCCGAAAGCGAACACCACACAGGACTGCCGTCCTTGCATCTCAGGCGGTATTCCACATTCAACTGCGCACCTTCAGCCAGTGCGGAAAAAAATCTTTCACCGAAATCCTCATACCGCTCTTCGGACAGATGCAGCTTCCGTATATCCAGATTGACCATCTCGTCAGGCGACTCATACCCGAAAATATCCGCCAGAGCCTGATTCACCCGTTTCACAATCCGCCCGCCCTGCAAGAACATAAGCCCGATCTTGGTGTTGGCAAAAATGATTTCCATTTCATGCAGGGACGCCCGAAGATCCGCATGCGCATTCATCCTGAATGTAATGTCCCGTATGGCCGCGACACGACACGGTTTGCCATGACAAGAGACTGTCCGCCCCCGAACCTCCGCAGGGAACATGGAGCCATCTTTGCGTACTCCCATGACAAAATAGGGTTCATTGACCTCTTTGCTGACGTTTGATTTTGCGATTTGGTGATATTCCGGCGAGACAAAATCCAATATGACCATACCCAGGACTTCAGACTGGCTATAGCCGAGTACTTCCGTGACTTCACTGTTTGCAGCCACGCACCGCATCTCTTCATCAAAAACACCGAGAGCCTCAAACGCACTATCCGCTAGCAGAGTTTGTATCTCAAGCTGCTTCTCAAGTTCCTCAATGCGCGCCAGTGCTTCCTGCAATTCCATCATTCCCCCAAATACCTAGTTCATCCAGTAACTAATCCTATTCAATATAATGTAAAAACGTCAACCAACACTCAAAAGACAAACTGCAACGCCCTGATTACGCTTGAGACATGAGAATCCGCACACTGCGTACTCGCTTTGACATACCATCAACTCTCTTGTACTAGCCCGCTCTGGGCTGACGTTCCAGCCCGCATAAACACCGTCCGGCGCTCACCGGACACACACGGTCCCCTTTCCTCAAGAGCGATCTTTTCGGGACCGGTAAAAGGCCGCGACGGCCAAGGAAATATGTAATGGATACAAAGGCACTCAACTGCACTGATTTCCAATACGACGATTTTCTCGAACAATACGATTTCTCCAGCTGCCTCGTCTGCGGCGCATGCTCCAATGGCTGCCCCAACACCGGGGCTCCCAAATCCGCAGGCTGGGATACGCGCAAAATAATGCGCATGCTCGCCAACAATCTGGTGGATGACGTCGTCAAGTCGAACTTCCCCTGGCTGTGTACCGGCTGCGGCCGCTGCGCCAGCACCTGCCCCGGCGGCATCGACATCCCTTCCATCATGGCGCACATAAAGAGCCTGCGCCCCCGCGAAAATGTCCCCGGCTCCCTGCACACCGGCATGCAGAACAATATCGACACCGGCAACAACCTTGCCATCAGCAGGGATGACTACCTTGAAGGCATGGCCGAACTGGGCGATGAAATGGCCGAGGAATGTCCCGGCTTTTACGTCCCCGTGGACAAGCACGGTGCCGACATTCTCTTTTTCCCCAACTCCAAGGAAGTCTACGGTGACTTCGAGGACCAGTTCTGGTGGTGGAAGATATTCTACGCCGCCAAGGAGAACTGGACTGTCCCGTCCGAAGGCTGGGAGGCTGTGGACTGGGCACTCTTCACCGGCAATGCCGACGGCAACAAGAAGCTGGCCGGTCGCAAAATCGATTACGTCAGGGAACACAACATCAAGCGCATGATCATGCCTGACTGCGGCGGTGGTTCCTACGGCTGCCGGAAAGGCATGGAAAAGCTCATCTCCGTGGACCCGGACAACGAAGTCGGATTCATCTACCTCTACGATTACCTCATGGAACTCATCAAAGAGGGCCGCATCAAGCTCGACAAGTCCGTTCATGCCGGAAAGAAGTTCACCTTCCACGATTCCTGCAAGCACGGCCGCGAACTCCAGCGCAACTTCGGCAAGGGCTACTTTGACGAACCCCGCTGGATTCTTCAGCAGTGCGTGGACGATTTCGTTGAACTGACCCCCAATCGTGAGAAAAACTACTGCTGCGGCGCAGGCGGCGGCATGTGGCCCGCTCCGTTCGAGGACCAGTCCGCATGGCACGCCCGCTACAAGCAGCAGCAGCTCAAGGACAGCGGCGCAGACGTCGTCGTAGTCGGCTGTTCCAACTGCCGCGACCAGATCATGAAGCGCATCCCCAAGTACTTCGAAGGCTGCAACTACGAAGTCAAATACATCTGGGAAGTGGTCGCCGATGCGCTCATCATCGAGCCGTGGGAACAGGACATGATCGAAAAAGCCGAAGCCGCCGCACAGACGCAGTGGGACAAGTTCGGCGTTGAGATTACCGAGTATTAAAGGCATGGGTTGAAGCCGCCTTCGGCGGTATAGATGGGTGATTTCGTCTCCGACGGCTTAAGGCCGAAGGCCTTAAGAATCCCAGTGCGCCTTCGGCGAAAGTTGATAAATAAAAAAGCAGCCCCGACAGAAATCTGTCGGGACTGCTTTTTTTATTATAATCAACTCGCCGAAGGCGAGAAAGGGAGTCCAGAGGGTATAGCCCTCTGGCCGCCGGAGGCGAAGTGACCTGACATCGCCGCGCAGCGGCATCCCCTTCTGATTTCTACAACTTCTTCAGCTCCAGTTCCAGAGCGGCGAGGTAATCCGAGAGCATGTCGGGCGTGATGTCGCCCATGTGCCCGATGCGGATAATGACGCGGCGTCCTTCGGCTTCGAGGGCAGCGTTGAGTTTTCCGTAGCCCGGGTCCATGAGATAGCCTTTGGCGCGGAGATTTTCCTTCACCTGCTGCTTGAGCTGCGCCACGGTCACGCCTTGCGGGCAAACCACGGTGGACAGGGTCGGAGAGCGGTAGCCTTCGGCAGCGAACATGTCGAAACCGTCGAGTCCTTTGACCCATGCTTCGACCATGCCGCGCATGTCGGTGTGGCGGGCAAAGCGATTCTCGATGCCTTCCTCGTTCACGATACGGTCGAGCTGATACCACATCTGGTTGACGAGCGTGCCGTTGGGCGTGGTCAGGGTCTGGTTCTTGTGCGCTTTTTCGAGCTGCCTGTTGATGTCGCAGGCATGGCCCTTGTTGGTCACGGTGGCGGCTTTTTCCTCGGCTTCCTTGGAAACGAAACCGATACCGAACCCGGCGGACAGGGCCAGTGATTTCTGGGTGGCGGTGACATACATGGCCGCGCCGGAGTTGGCGAGGTCGATATCCGCACCGCCGAAGATGGACACGCCGTCAACGAGCGGCATGGCGTCGTATTTGCGAATGAGCGCACACACGGCCTTCATGTCGTTCATGACACCGGTGGATGTCTCGTTATGAGTGAAGGACACCACTTCCGGCTTGAGTTCGGCGAGCTTCTTTTCGAGCACGTCCATGTCGATGGGCTGACCGTAATCGAACTTGAGATTCTCGGCCTTTTTGCCGTTAGCGACCGCGATGTTGTAGTAATGATCGCCGAACGCACCAACAGAAACATTGAGCAGGGTCTCGCCGTCCGCCACGAGGGAACGGATGGAGGCTTCCATGGCGGAGGAGCCGGACCCGAGGAACAGCACAGGCTCGTACGTGTCGCCCGCCCCGGCCAGCTTCCTGAGATTTTCACGAATGGGAACCATACGCAGGTCGTTTTCCGCATCCCGATGCCCGAATTCAGGCAACAGCGCGGCTTCCTTGACGTCGTCACGGATATAGGTCGGGCCGGTAATAAAGAGCTTCAAAGGCGCAAAATTCGGTTTGCTCATGGCGGTGATACCTTTCTACTGAGGGTAAAAGAATGAAAAGTAACGTCCAATTCTGGACCGGACCCCGTGCATATAACGAAGGATGGGGGGCTGTCCAGATTTTGGGAAGGGGAAAAGAGCCGCACTTTTGGTGCTCCAAAAGGCGAAAGGCGGAAAGCCAGTCGCTCACGCTCCTTCCGTGTCCTGCGCGGACGGCGGTACTTTTTGGCTGAGCCGCCCCAAAAAGTACCAAAAAACTCGGCTTTTGCTTGATTTACCCGCCAAGTCCTCGCAGCCCAAGAATCTGATCTGATCGGGGCGGCTCCACATCATGAAAAGCGCAATCCCTGCCATTCCGACCAGTACGGGATTATGTCCATTCAATCATATCCCGCCACCAAAGCCGCCTTCCCCTCTCAGTCAGCTTCTAAGACTGTGAGGTTTAATTGGCTCGTCCTCGCCTTCGGCTGCCAAGCAGGTAAAAGGCAAGTGCAAAAATCAGAGTTCGTCTTTTCGTCCCTGTGCTTGCCTTTCATTCACTCCCACACGAAGACCTAGCTTAGCCCTTATCTTCGAAGCCTAGAAACTGACAAAACGGAAGCCGCGGCTCTTCGAATCCCGGAGCCGTCTTCGGCGACTGGATTCGGGAGCGGCCCGTTTTAATCAGATTCTTAGCTCCGAAGATACAAGGCGGTGAAATCAAGCAAAAGCCGAGTTTCTTTGGTTCTTTCTTGGGGCGGCCCAGCCAAGAAAGAACCCCGCCGGGAGGGCATGGAAAGAGCGTCAGCGACTGGCTCTCTGCCTTTTGCCTTTCAAGCCGCAGGCAACATCCCATAAAAAAAGGCCACCGCTTCGGTGGCCCTTCCTTTTCCATCATTCTTCCAAAGAAGAAACTTATTCCTTCACCGAACCTGCAAGCAAACCGCGAATGAAATATCTTCCAAGGAAAATATAAATCGCCAACACCGGCACCGCCGCCATGATCGAACCCGCCATGGGCAGGTTCCAGCTCACGGCCTGCCCTCCGGCAAGCTGTGCAAGCCCGACAGTGATCGGGTTGTCCGCATGGCGTGTCAAACAAATGCCCCAAAGGAATTCGTTCCATATCTGGGTAAACTGCCACAGACTCGTGACCACGAAGCCCGGAATGGACAGCGGAAACACGATGCGGAAATAGATCGAGAAAAAGCCCGCACCGTCCAGTCGGCCCGACTCGATGAGCGCCGTGGGAATCTGCGAATAGAAGTTGCGAAAAATCAGTGAAGTTATCGGCAACCCATAGACGATGTGCGCGAGAATCAGACCGGGCAGGCCGCCGTAGAGATTCATGGCGCGCAATGTCTGGAACAGCGGGATCAGAATGACCTGATACGGAATGAACATGCCGAACAGGAACAGGGTAAACACGACCTCGCTACCGTAAAATTTCCACTTGGAAAACACATATCCGTTCAGTGAGCCGAGTATGGTGGAACCGGCTGTGGCGCACAGCGTCAGAATAATCGAATTAACGAAATTCGGCTTGAGCAGATCAATGGCCTGAGAAAAACTCGACCAGTTGATGACGGTCGGGAACTCCCACGCCGTGGGCAGGGAAATATCCGCAGGCATCTTCAGCGCGGTCACTGCCGCCATGTAAGCGGGCAGCAGGAACAGCAGCGCGAGAACCGCGAGCGTGCCGTACAGGAAAACGGAGCCGAAAGTAATCTTGCGTGTCATGACTTAGCCCCTCTTCCTCTGGCGATACTGACTGACGAGATACGGAACAATGAACATGGCCGCCACAAGGAACAGCACGATGGCGATGGCTGCACCGCGCGCAAAATCATTGGCGCGGAACGTGGTCAGGTACATGTTCAGCGCGGGATGGCCGGTCTCGGCGTTATCCGGGCCGGTCATGGCGAAAATGAGATCGAACATCTTGAGAGAGATGTGCGAAAGAATGATGACCGCGCTGATGGTGATGGGCTTGAGCATGGGGATGGCAACGTGGCAGTAGTAGCCGACCTCGCTGGCACCGTCGAGCATGGCAGCATCGCGCAGGTCCTGCGAAATGCCGTTGAATCCTGCGAGATATAGCGCCATGGTATACCCGGCATACTGCCAGATGGTCGCCATGATGATGCCGAGCGTCGCCAGATTGAAGCCGTGCGTCTCTTCCATGAAAAGCGCCTGCGGCAACAGTGAGCCGCCGAGCCATGCGAACGCGCCGATCACTATACCGGGACCGAGCCACCGCTTCACGGCACGGCGGGAATCTCCCTTGAGACTCCACAGGCCGACCAGAATCAGAATAAATGCGGCCACGTACAGCAAAATCTGAAACAGGTTCTGCCAGTTGAAATCGAGAATGGAGGCGGTGCTGGAAAGCCAGTCAAATGTCAGCGGGTCCATGCCCACATATGTCGGCAGGATATTGACGCCGCCCTGCGGAGCGAGCAGCCAGCGCCAGATGGTACCGGATACGATGAACGACAGGGACATGGGGTACAGGAAAATAGTGCGCAGGACGTCTTCGCCCTTGGGCTTGCGGTCGAGCAGGATGGCGATGAACATGCCCAGCCCGATGGCTCCTGCAAGGAGCATGACGGAATAATAGACCGCATTCACCAAATCCTGACGGAATCCGCTGCTCAGGAAACCGGTAAACAGCTCGACATAATTATCAAAGCCGATGAAATTCTTTTCCGGCTCAAGGGCCAGCGACCCGGAACCGCCCCAGTCGGTCATGGACGTCCAGATGGTGTTGCCGATAAATCCATAGACGAAAATCGCTATCAAAACGATAGACGGCAACAGCGTCAAAAACGCCTTTATCCTGTCACGCGATGCTTCCCGCATAATTACCCCTATGCCTCCGGCGGACGCTCGCCGCGGGGGCGTCTCCGACGGCTTAAGAACCTTTCGTGAAAGGTTCTTAAGAATCTCCTAAGCTTTTTAGTACGCTTCGCGAAACTGTGCGAACGCGAAAATTCATTTCTTTCAAATACAATAACTTTCGCCGAAGGCGACTCGGGATTCTCAAGGCCCTCGGCCTTGAGCCGCCGGAGGCAAAATCACCCGTCACCGCCGCAACGCGGCATCAAGTCCTGATTTCAACAACTCCATGCCGGGGCATCAACCCCGGCATGGAGGGTTAGGATTACTTAACGGCCAATACCTGCCTTGTCGGCGAGCTGCTGACATGCAGCGGCTGCGGCCTTGGCGTTCTTGGTCTTCAGGAACATTTCCATGACGGAAGCGAATCCGCCCATGAAGGTCTCATTGGCGGCAACGCCGTGAGCCAGGGAACCGACCACGCGGTCCTTGCCGAAATCAGCGGCAGCGGACTGGAGGTAGTTGTTGTACTTGCTCAGGTCGGAGTCGACACGGGCGGAGATGGAACCCTTGATCGGGTTGAACGCATCACTGCCTTCCTTGGAACCGAGCACCTTGAGCCATGCAATGGCGTTGTCGCGATGAGCAACACCCTTGGGCAGGCAGAAGGAATCGGCGAGGAACATGAACTGGCCGGAGGTACCCGGAGAAGCGGCCCAGCCAAAGTCCTTGCCCGGAGCCATCTTCTTGGTGGTGACCATGTAACCGGCGGCCCAGTCGCCCATGATGTTGAAAGCGGCGCGGCCGTCGATGACCATGTCGGTGGCCTGCTGCCACGACAGGGAGGAAGCGTCGGAATTGGTGAACTCAAGCACCTTGCCGAAGAGTTCCCATGCCTTGACACCTTCGGGGCTGTTGAACTTCAGCTTGCCTGCCCACAGGGCGTCCCAGTTGTCAGCGCCGACAGCGGCGAGGGCAACGGATTCCCACAGGTGGTTGGCGGTCCAGTTCTGAGCCAGAGCCAGCGGCACGATGCCCTTGGCTTTCAGCTTGGGAGCGATAGCGAGGAAGTCGTTCCAGTTATTCGGAACTTCGACGCCCCACTTCTTGAGGTTGGCCGGGACGTACCAGAGCACGTTGGAGCGATGGATATTAACAGGAACGGACCAGATGCCCTTGTCGGTACCGATCAGCTTGACCAGTCCCTTCGGGAAAACGTCCATCCAGCCCATTTCCTTGAACAGCGGAGTCAGATCTTCCATGCGGTCAGCCTTGACCCAGGTACCGATGAGTTCCTGTCCGGCGTGAACCTGGAAGGAATCCGGCGGCTCACCACCGAGCATGCGGGTCTTGAGAACCGCTTTCGCATTGACGCCGGAACCGCCTGTGACGGTAGCGTTGATGACTTCCACTTTGGGATTCTGCTTCTTGTAGATGTCGATGAGCGCCTGCAGGGCAGGACCTTCATCACCGGCCCACCAGGAGAAGATTTCGAGATCGCCGGACAGTTCCTTGGCAACCGCGTTCTGCGGAGCCGAAAGCAACAGGGCAGCGACCATCACGATGAGAATTTTCGCAAAGGCCTTTTTCATGATACCTCCTATGAGTGTCAAAACAATTCCTCCAACCAATCAAATAACTATTAAAACAACCACTTCGGAGACCGCAAAATCAACGAAGCGCATTGGTCGTTTCCGGATCAAACAGAACCATTCTATCGAACTCGAAACCGATGGGAACGATCTCTCCGGGGTGGGCGACAACGCGCCCTTCCACCTCGGCGATAAGTTCGTTGTCGTCGTCAATGACGATTTCGAGGTGAGACTGGCCGCCGAGAATTTCGGAGACCACCACTTCACCGCTGCACCACCATTCCTTGGGCAATTTTTCGATATTGTCGCCCATCTTGATGGCGTCGGGCCGGATGCCCGCAAGCACCGGAGCTCCATCCGCAATCTTCGTTTCCGGAACGTTGGGAACCGGGAAGGTCGATTTACCCGCCACCACAAACGGCTTGCCGTCAATAATTCGATACGTGCCTTCCAGAATGTTCATGGGCGGATTGCCGATGAACTGGGCCACGAACACATTGTCGGGCTTTTCAAAAACCTCGATAGGCGAACCCACCTGCTGAATGTGACCGTCCTTGAGAATAACGATACGGTCGGCAAGCGTCATGGCCTCGATCTGGTCATGGGTGACATAGATGGTCGTCGTGGCGAGCCGCATCTGCATCTTGCGCAATTCCATGCGCATCTGGGTGCGCAACTGGGCGTCGAGATTGGACAGCGGTTCGTCAAAAAGAAAAACATCAGGCTTTCGTACCATGGCGCGCCCCATGGCGACCCGCTGGCGCTGACCGCCGGACAGCTCGGACGGCTTGCGGTCAAGGTACGGTTCCAGCTCAAGGATTCGCGCGGTTTCGAGCACCTTTTCGGCAATATCATCCTTGCTCCGCTTGCGCATTTTCAGAGAGAATCCCATGTTCTCGCGCACGGTCATGTGCGGATACAGGGCATAGTTCTGAAAAACCATGGCCACGTTGCGATCCTTGGGCGAGACCTGATTCACCACCCGGTCGCTGATACGGATTTCGCCGCCGCTGATTTCCTCAAGCCCCGCGACCATACGCAGCACCGTTGACTTGCCGCACCCGGACGGGCCGACCAGAACGATGAACTCGTTGTCATTGATGTCGAGGTCGATACCGTGGACCACTTCCACACTGCCGTATTTCTTGACGACCTGTTTCAACTGAACATTTGCCATGTTTTCACCTGTATGCGCTTCGTTTCCCGTTTCCTAACCGATGGAAAAACGGTACTCGGTTGTCTGTTCATATTTTTCACCCGGCCTGAGCACGACAGACGGGAACTCCGGTTGATTGGGCGCGTCCGGGCACCCCTGCGTTTCAAGACAGATGCCGCAGTGTTTACCATATACAGCCCCCGCCTTTCCGTCGAGTCCGTCCGGCAGGAAGTTGGCTGTGTAGACCTGCAATCCGGGCTGGGTGGAGAGTACTTCCAGCAGTCGCCCGGAATCACGATGATACAGTCGCGCTGCCGGATTCAGTTCGCCGGGGATTCCATCCAGCAAAAAATAATGGTCGTATCCGCCACTGCCACCCAAGACCTCGTCATTGATCCGCGCCCCGATCTCAGTGGCCCGGGAAAAATCCAGCGGGGTATTCGCCGTATCCAATATCCCGCCGGTGGGAATCATGGACGCATCGCATTCAAGGTAGCGGGATGCATTCAGTTCCAGCGTATGGTCAAGAATGTCCCCGGCATCGTGCCCGCCGAGATTGAAATACGCATGGTTCGTCACATTCACCACGGTGGGAGAATCGGCAGTACCGCTGAATGACAGACGCAGGCCGGTCTCCGTCAGCGTGTACGCCACTTTGAAAAACAGCTTGCCGGGGTATCCCTCTTCATGATGCTCGCATTCGTAGGTCAGGAAAACCGCAGGTCCGTCATCCGTCTCCGCGGCCTCGGCATTCCATAAGCGGGTATGAAAACCGTTGCGCCCGCCATGAATGTGATGTTCACCGTGATTGCGGTCCAAACTCCAGACCATGTTGCCGAGCACGAAACGGGCATCACGTATGCGCCCTGCGGTCCGACCGACAATGCATCCCATATAGTAGGGGTCCCGCCGGTAACTATCCAGATCATCATACCCGAGCACGACGTCTGCCATGGCACCGTTCCGATCAGGTACCTCCAGCCCGACAAGCGTGGCACCGTAATTCGAAATGGACGCCCGCATGCCCCGCGCGTTGCTCAATGTGAATAGCGTCACCTTGCTGCCGTCCGGCATGCTTCCCCATGCTGTACGCTCAATGGTCATGCCGCTCTCTCCTTTCGCCGGGACGAGCCGCGAACGCGGAGTTCGGTGTCGAGTACGACCGTCTCGGGTTCAAAGGATTTCTCTTCCGCATCGAACTGCCTCAGCAGCAGCTTAGCCGCAGTCCGGCCCATCTCGAATGCGGGCTGAAACACCGTGGTCAACGCGGGCTCGATAAGCGCCGCCGCCGGAGTATCGGAAAATCCGACCAAAGCCACGTCATCCGGGATGTTCACGCCAGCCTGCTTGAATCGGACAAATGCCCCTACCGCCACGGGATCATTGATGGCGAGTATGGCTTCGGGCAATTCGTCGAGCGCAAGATACGCCTCGGCCCCGGCCCGTCCGTCCTCTTCACGATATCCGCCGTGGATATGAAATTTTTCCTCGAACGCCAGACCAGCGTCACGCAAGGCGTCCCGATATCCGAGATACCGATTCCGGTTCAGGGAAATGCCTTCCTGTCCGGCAAGGTGCCCGATGCGCCGGTATCCTGACTCGACAAGATGCGTCACCGCTTCATACGCGGCCCGGTAATCATCGATAACGACCTTGCTGGTAGGCAGGTCCTCCACCACTCGGTCGAACTGGACAAGCGGAATCCCCTGCCTGAGCAGCGAATCGAGATGCTCATGAGTCGTGGTTTCCGTGGAGATGGCGATAATCAGTCCGGCCACTCGATGCGAGGCCAGCGCCTGTGTATTCAGTACCTCGCGGGAAAGCGTCTCGTCCGACTGACAGACCATGATGGTGTACCCGGACTCATAAGCGACTTCCTCGATCCCGCTGATGGCCGTGGAAAAAAAATCATGCCGGATTTCAGGGACAATGACCCCGATGGTGGTGCTTTGCTGTTTCTGAAGTGACTGGGCAAGCTGGTTGGGACGGTAGTTGTATTTTTCGGCTGCCTCGACAACACGCTTTTTGGTCGCTGTGCTTATGTCGGGATGATCGCTCAGAGCACGGGACACCGTGGACGGAGAAACGCCGAGCTTTCTGGCAAGATCCTTGATGGTAAACTGGGCCATGCCGCTACTCCGCCTCGCCCATGCGGGAACTCGGACATCCCCACCCCGGCCTGCGGATCATGAGCGGCAGCACCGCGCCCGGTCCGAACAGCCCTTCCATGAACGTGCGATATGCCGGAAGCCGGTCTTCCGGGACATACGCCTGAATGGTTCCGGCAAAACCGCCGCCCTGAATGCGCCACGCCCCGTCTCCTTGCAGAAAACGCTCAGTGAGCGCCAAGGCAAGCGGGATAGGCTGGTCAAGAAAATTCGTTGTACTCACGCAGTTTTGCAGCAGCCGCCACGAGGAATCACCCGATGCATTGACCAGTCGCATGAAACGCTTCATGTCACCGGAGGCAAGGGCATCTGCCTGCTCTCCGGCCCGGTCACTTTCCTCGATGAAATGCAGCAGCCGGAGCACGGCCCGATCACCGACTTCACGACGGATAAGCGGCGCGGCATCAAGTACCTGGGCCACAGTCAGCCCGCGTGCCGCATCCTGCCCCAACACCTGTGCTGCGCGAAACATTTCGTCCGGTATGGCCGCATATTCCGGGGTCAGGTCGGCATGACTGCCTGCGGTATCCACCACCACGAGCCGGTAGCCGCTGTCCGCAAAATCACATTCGATCCCACGAACCTCTGGCGCGTTCTGGTCTGAAAAATCTATGGAGAGCACGCCTTGTACCGCACAGGCCAGCTGATCCATGAAACCGCACGGCTTGCCGAAATAGACATTTTCCGCCTGCCGCCCGATGCGCGCCAGTTCCACGTCCGAGATGACACCACCGTTGAACAACTGATTAAGGATACGCCCGATACAGACTTCAAAGGCGGCAGACGAACTCAACCCCGCTCCCACAGGGACATCGCTTGCCAGACAGGCATCAAACGAATCGACCAAGTATCCCTGTTCCCTAAAGCCGTGCACCACCCCGCGAACCAATGCGGCAGAAGTTCCCTCTTCCCCCACACGCGGCGAGGAGTCACCGAGATCAACCTCAATGACCTCGGGAAATCCCTCGGAACGAATACGGATATATCCACTGTCGGATGCGGCGGCCACTGCAAGACAGTCATAGTGAATAGCTGCGGCCAACACCACGCCGTTGTTGTGGTCGGTGTGGTTGCCGCCGAGTTCTGTCCGCCCCGGCGCGGCAATCAGGACACCGTTGACGCAACCGGACCACGCCTCCATGCGCCGCAAAAGCCCCATATACCGCTGCCGCTGTGTGAAAAGGCTTTCCTTCCCGTACATCCGGGTCAGGACAGCATCCATCTCCCCTGATTCCAATGCATTGAAAAGCCCTGACGACCAACTCATCCGGCACTCTCCATGTAATGTTCTTCGGACAGATCGCGCAGACGGGCGGCCGCAGACTCTGCGGTCAAATCGCGTTGCGGCATGGCCATCATCTCGAAACCGACCATGAATTTCTTGACCGAGCGGGACCGCAGAAGCGGCGGATAGTAATGCAGGTGAAAATGCCAATGCGGGTGTTCACGGCCATCGGTCGGCTGCTGGTGAATGCCCATGGAAAAGGGAAATGAAGTCTGGAAAAGATTGTCATACCGGATATTGAGCCGGACCATGGCATTGGCCAGATCGGCCCGATGTTTCCGGCTCATGTCAGCAATGGATGCCATATGCACCTTGGGCAGGATCATGGTTTCGAACGGCCACACGGCCCAGAACGGGACGAGTACCGCAAACGAATCATTTTCGAAAACCAGCCGTTCACCATCGGCCAGTTCACGCTTCAGGTACCGACACAGCAGACATTCGCCCTTTTCGTCCAGATGCACGGCCTGCCGGACATCTTCCATCCCTGGATACATCGGCACACTGCCCGTGGCCCATATCTGTCCGTGGGGGTGCGGATTGGAACACCCCATGATCGAGCCACGATTCTCGAAAATCTGAACGTAATTGATATCTTCCCGTGCCCCGAGTTCCTTGAATTCGCGGCACCAGACATCCACCACTTTTTCGGCACGCTCCACGCCAAGACGCGCCATGGACAGGTCATGACGGGGAGAATAGCAGATCACCCGGCAGACACCCGACTCAGCCTCGGCAACCAGCAGGTCGTCCGATTCCTGCGAACCGTCAGAACCATTCGGCATCAGCGCCGCAAAGTCGTTGGTAAAAACAAAGGTGTCCGTATACTCGGGATTGACGTCTCCCCCCGCCCGGACATTGCCGGGGCAAAGGTAGCACTGTGAATCATATTCCGGCAGCATGGACAGGTCGGCAGCTTCCTGCTGCCCCTGCCACGGACGCTTGGTCCGATGAGGTGAAACCAGCACCCATTCCCCGGTGAGCTGATTCAGTCGTCTATGCGGCTGATCGTCAAAAAACATGACCGTCCCCTGCTGCGATTCGAAAATTCTTCTTGAAAGAGCGCCACATAAGGCTTTACCGGCTTTCAAGAGCGTATATACAAACGTTACCGCAAACGTTTGCGACACACCTTTGTAAAAAAACACACACGCCCATTTCTGTCAAGAGAGCACACAGAAATCAGACGACTCCAGAGCTTCGAATGAGGTGCCTTCAAGGTATCATGGTGGGCCGCATTTCAATAGAAAAAAATTTTCCATTACGATCCCTCACAACTTGTAAGGAAATCCAAACTCTCCGTTGCAACAGAGCCATCGAGCCTGTATTGTCAAAAAACAACTTTCGGGAAGGAAAACATGAATACAATTCGTTTCGGTGTACTCGGTACGGCCAAGATAGCACGGACGCAGGTCATTCCTGCCATGCAGCAATCCCACCTCTGTGAAGTTGCGGCAATCGGTTCCCGCACGGCTGATTCCGCACAACAAACCGCTGATGAACTCGGCATTCCCGCATCATACGGGAGCTACGAAGCACTCCTTGAGGCCCCGGACATCGACGCCGTGTATATCCCCCTGCCCAACCACCTGCACGTGGACTGGACCATTCGGGCGCTCATGGCCGGGAAGCACGTACTCTGTGAAAAGCCCATCGGCCTCGACACGGACGAGGTCAATCGTCTCATCGACGCCACGGCGCGCTATCCCGACCTCAAGGTCATGGAAGCGTTCATGTATCGCCACCACCCTCAATGGGTCGAGGCGAAACGCCTTGTGGACGCCGGGGAGATCGGCGAACTGATCACCGTCCAGTCCTTTTTTTCCTATTACAACGATAACCCCGACAACATCCGCAACAAAGCCGAAATAGGCGGCGGCGGACTCATGGACATCGGATGCTACTCTGTCTCGCTGTCCCGCTTCCTGTTTGATGCCGAGCCTATCCGCGTCTGCGGATTTGCCGACTTTGATCCGCAGTTCGGCACTGACAGGGTCTTTTCCGGCATGATGGATTTTTCCGGAAGGGTGGCAACATTCACCTGCTCCACGCAAATGACCAAATATCAACGCGTCAACATTCTCGGCACGCGCGGACGCATAGAGATTCTGATCCCATTCAACGCACCGGCAGGCGCACCAACCCAGATCATCCACCAGCGCGACGGGCACGAGGAACCGGTTCGCACCATTACATTCGGCGTTTGCGACCAATACACGATTCAGGGCGATCTTTTTGCCAAATCCATCCTGCATGACACGCCGGTTCCCACGCCGTTGACCGACGCATGGGCAAACATGCATGCCATGGAAGTGTTAATGGTGAGCGCGAAAAAACAGGAATGGGTTATCTGTTAAAACCTGAAATAATCTTATTTTTAATTAACAATACGTTGCGCCTCGAAAGTCATTGGGCTGCTCACTTCAGGTTTCCGAATTCTGCCAAAGCGTTATCACTTTATTAATTTATTCTTTTTGTGACCATAATCAGCTTTTCCACGTATATAAAATATGATTTAGCCCCCAAAAAGCTGTAAGACTCCTCATATTATTGGCAAGATAAACGTCTTTCGATGGAGAAACATGAGACTGAAAAGAATAGCTTTATCCAGCATATTCATCCTGGCGCTACTCATCATGGGCACCGAATATGTCGTGTCGAACTACATCGTCAGAAATGGCTTTGATGAGTTGGAGCGGCAACAGGTGGCATCCGATGTCCGACGTGTCAGGAATGAATTTTTGGGCACTATTGAAAATCTTGACACTTTCTTATGGGATTGGGCTTCCTGGGACGACACATATGACTTTGTAAATAATCAGAATGTCGAATACCTCGAATCAAATCTGCCTCTTGCAACTTTTCTGGAACAGAACCTCAACATAGTCCTCATCCTCGGCTCCGATGGCCGCAGTCTTTATGCCCGCGCCGTAGATGAAGACGGCAGGGATGACGAATCACTCATTAACGAATTTCAGGCCGTGATCACAAAAGACGGCCTGCCGCAAATCACACAGGACGGCAAAACCGCTGGGCTCCTTATCATGTCCGATGGCCCCCTTCTCTTTGCCAAACGTCCGGTACTCACTTCCGGCGGCGATACATCCTCCGGCGGTTCCATGATCATGGCCCGCTTTCTCATGGACGATGAAATAGACAGTATATCCAAACGACTCGAATTGCCGATTGTCGCACAGACGCTGAATCAGATTCACCGCGGCACAGCAGTCCCGCTGGACCAGCTTCTGACCGACAAGAAAGACATGATTTCGGTCAAGGATCAAAACACGATCAACGGCTTCACCCTGCTCCGGGATGTTTATGGCCAGCCGGCACTCGTGCTGACAGTCACGGAACCTCGCAAGGTTTCACACCATGGGCGTGTTGTCGCACTCTACAACACCCTTTTCATCGCAGCCATCCTCATCGTGTTCAGCTTTCTCATGTATCTCCTGCTGCAAAGAAAAGTTCTCTCCAGAATGATACACCTGAACCAACAGGTCCAGCGAGTTGACATGTCCAGGGAGACACCCATGCATGTCACGATTTCGGGGGACGATGAAATTTCGCAACTGGCTCAAAACGTCAACGCCATGTTTGTACAGATCGCCGAAGACCAGAAGGCATTGCGTCGTGCCCATGATGACCTCGAACAGAAAGTGGCCGAACGAACCGCTGAACTGGAAGAAGCCAATCAGGAACTCCTGTGTCTGGACAAGGCAAAGTCACATTTTCTTTCATCCACATCGCATGAACTGCGGACGCCGCTCACATCCATATTCGGTTTCATCAAGCTTCTGGAGCGCTCTTTCAAAAAACGTTTCCAGCCGCACCTGAACAACGTGGAGGAAGCCACCAAGTATATTGGCACTCACCTCGAAAACTTCAAGATAGTACGTCAGGAAACCGAACGTCTGGGACGGCTTGTCAACGACCTGCTCGACCTGAACAAAATTGAAGCGAACCGGATTGACTGGCGCGACAGCGACGTGGACGTCAAGAAACTCGTTCATTCCGCAGCCAACAGCATTGTCGGCCAGTTCAACGACAACCCGGACATAGAATTGATAGTAGACACCCCCTTGTCCCTCCCTTCACTTCACGTGGACGGAGATCGAATTCACCAGGTACTGATCAACCTTCTGAACAATGCAGCCAAGTTTACAGAGAAGGGTTCCGTAACGGTCTCGGTTCGGGAGTCAGGCGAAAAAGCCATTGAATTCTCGGTAACAGATACGGGAACAGGGATTTCTGAAAACGATCAAGCCCAGATATTCGAAATATTTTATCAGGCCCAAAACGGCAGCGAGCAGTATGGTCCCCAGTTCGGAACAGGACTCGGCCTCGCCATCTGCAAGGAAATCGTCGAGCATTACAACGGAAAAATATGGGTAGAATCAGAGGTTGGAAAAGGGAGTGCGTTCAGATTCCTGATTCCGATACAGACAGCCGCCATTTCATCTGAACAGGACTCGCCTGAATAATCGTCTTCGGTTCACCTGCTTGCCTTTTATTCTTACTTCCACGCAAAGGCCGAGCTTAGCCCTTAGCTTCTGAGCCTAGAAGCTGACAAAACGCAGGCCGCGGATCTTCGAATCCCGGAGCCGTCTTCGGCGACTGGATTCGGGAGCGGCCCATTTTGATCAGATTCTTGGCTACGAAGATACAAGGCGGGTAAGCTAAGCAAAAAAGCAGTTTCTTTCGTTCTTTCTTTTCTGCTTTGGCAAAAGAAAGAACCCCGCCGGGAGGGCTCTTACAGCTTGGAGGAGCGACAGCGACGGCTCTTTGTATTTGATGTCTTTTTAAAGAAAAGACAAAAGGCAGAAACCCAGTCGCTCGCGCTCCTTCCGTGTCCTGCGCGGACGGCGGTTCTTTCTTGGCTGAGCCGGCCCAAGAAAGAACCAAAGAAACCCGGCTTTTGCATGATTTATCCGCCAAGCCCTCACAACCTAAGAATCTGATCTGATCGGGGCGGCTCCACTCCATGAAAAGCGCAGTCCCTGCCATCCCGGTCAGTACGGGATTATGTCGATTCATACGGGTTCCGCCACTAAAGCCGCCTTCCCCTCTCAGTCAACTTCTAAGGCTGTGAGGTTTAATTGGCTCATTGGGATTATCGAATGAAATAATGGCGAGAAGGCAAGTACGGCCACAAAAGCCAATCTTTTGTTCCCCTTCTTGCCTTTCATATTTGTTCCACACGAAGACCTGCCCTAGCCCTTAGCTTCTGAGCCTAGAAGATGACAAAACGCAGGCCGCGGCTCTTCGAATCCCGGAGCCATCTTCGGCGACTGGATTCGGGAGCGGCCCGTTTTGATCAGATTCTTGGCTCCGAAGATACAAGGCGGGTAAGCTAAGCAAAAAAGCAGTTTCTTTCGTTCTTTCTTTTCTGCTTTGGAAAAAGAAAGAACCCCGCCGGGAGGGCTCTTACAGCTTGGAGGAGCGACAGCGACGGCTCTTTGTATTTGATGTCTTTTTAAAGAAAAGACAAAAGGCAG
>Ga0209692_10000233_pt1 | contig 171952 bp, 131 predicted proteins | sample tdDd472_FD_187129 | JGI IMG/M metagenome (GOLD analysis project Ga0209692, IMG submission 187129) | Marine sediment microbial communities from the Atlantic coast under amendment with organic carbon and nitrate - tdDd47.2 (SPAdes)... | ecosystem: Environmental > Aquatic > Marine > Coastal >... | reverse complement strand
AGGCTTACCAATGACCTAAGTTTACTGTCGGTTGACCGATGGGTGTTTATGTCTTGTTTCACAGCTGCAAAACAAACTGAGGTCAACCTTTTTTACCCCTTTAATAAACCATTCGTGATAACCTTTATTATTTCTGAAAAGTTTGCTCATGAACCTGACCTGCCCATTAATAAATGCCAATCTGGATTCTGCCATATTTAGTCCAAGTACCTGTCCCATTCGGTTGAGTAAATGCTCCGTAATTGATTCAAAAGGATACCATTTATGCCCCGTTTTTGTAATGTAAATAGGCCAACTTTTAGGGTTGTGGGCTCTGACTCTTCCATGCTCATATTCATATACTCTTAACAGTTTTTTGGTGCATCACCACCAACCGACACGCCTTTTATGATTCGGTAGTGTTTTTTGGAGAGTGAAGGGATTAGTCCAATCAATTTGGTGGAGTCACCTGAAATATGAGCAATGGGTTCTCTCTTTAATTTTTTATTGGATAGCTCCATCGGAATATGAGTGGTCTTTCATTGCGCATTATATCCTATACATTGTAAATAAAAAAATGATCACAATTATACTTTCCATTATTTAGCATCCAATAAACCGTTTTGATGGCTTAAGACCGTTCAGAGATGAGTTTAGATTGTCTCGTCCTGAAATAAGTTGTGAAAAGTAATTCGATTCAAAATTGAAATGTCAAAAGACACTTTTATGACTTTTAACGCCAATGTGTTAGTTTTAAAGCATTCATCACTAACCGTGCTAATTGATTGACTCACTCTAACTTCTCATACTTAGAAGAAGAATTCCCCATACTGTTCAATATTGGGCAAGCCTCAGAGTATCATCTCCATACTGATCCTGTTACCTCAATTTTTAAGATCAGGCAGTTTTCTGAGCGATTGACCGAAATATTGTTTGAAGAACATCAGCTTGAATTTCCATATGAGAACAGTTTTCATAACCGGCTTAAAACGCTGGAATTTGAGCGAGTACTACCATATACCATTAAAGACCTGTTTCATAGCTTAAAGAGCAAAGGCAATATTGCCGTGCATCAAAACAAAGGAACCGTTGAAGATGCCAAAGGTGTACTGTTCTCCGCATTTAAAATTGCCAAGTGGTTTTACGCTACCTACTCTCAGGAAAACCGGGATCTCTCGGATGTAAAATTTTCACACACCAGAAAATCTGGATGCCAGACATGCACTGAATGAACTGGAACAACAATACCAGGAACTTGAGGAGAAGTTCAATCAATTGCTTAACGAGCGTAGCACTGCTGGTCTGGAGTCTGAGCAAAAGAAGCAAATCGCCAGGCGATCTGAAGAAGCCGTTCGCAAAATTGATCTCAATGAAGCGGAGACGCGTGAGCTGATCGATGAACAGCTGAGAGAAGCTGGCTGGATATGTGATACAAATACATATAACTACAAGACCAAACGAACGCTGCCCGAAAAAGGTAAAAGCATGGCCATTGCTGAATGGAAATGTGATCAAAAGTGGGCTGATTATGCGCTCTTCATAGACATGGAGCTTGTGGGAATTGTGGAAGCGAAAAAGCACATCAGCAATGTGAAAGGAGCACTCGGACAAGCCAGGGATTACTCCGAAATTGTTCAGCCACTGAATGAAACGGCTTTTCCTGATCACCCCAACCAACAGCAATACAAAGTTCCCTTCTTGTTTGCTACCAATGGAAGATCATACCTCAAACAATATGAAATTGCCTCTGGTATCTGGTTTTGGGATGCCAGAAAGCAAACCAACTTAGAAAAGCCACTCGCTGCCTGGTTTTCACCAAAGGATTTAAAAGAAAAGCTGGTTTTTGATGAGCAGGTTGGTGCCGATAAACTTTCTCAATCACCTTATGACATCCTTACTGATCCTTCCGGATTAAACCTGAGACCTTATCAAATAGAGGCCATCAAAGATCTGGAAGAAAAGATATTGAAGTATCCGGAAGATACGCGGGCATTGATTGCCATGGCGACTGGTACGGGGAAGACACGAACGATGATTGGCATCTGCTACCGGCTGATCAAGTCTGGTCGCTTCAAACGTATTTTGTTTCTGGTAGACCGTACCATGTTGGGTAATCAGGCGGCTGATGCTTTCAAAGAAGTGAAGGTAGAAGGATTGCAGACTTTTGGCGAAATCTACGATCTGCAAGATCTTAAGGCGGCAGCTACAGAACTGGACACCAAAATCCATTTTGCTACGGTGCAAAGCATGGTCAAGCGCATAGCATACAGCGATAACCCACCAAGTGTAGGAGAGTATGACTGCATTGTAGTAGACGAAGCACATAGAGGCTATACGCTGGACAAAGACATGGATGACGAGGAGTTCATCCTCAGAGATCAGGAGGAGTTTCAAAGCAGGTACAGGGCTGTATTGGATTACTTTGATGCCTACCGGATTGGACTCACTGCCACACCGGCCATTCATACCGAAGAGATTTTCGGGAAACCGGTATTTAACTACTCTTACCGACGGGCCGTGGTAGAGGGTTATTTGATTGATTTTGAGCCGCCTGTAGTCTTCAAAACCAAGCTATCTGACGATGGCATCATTTGGGAAAAAGGAGATATGATCAAAATCTATGATCCTGAAGACAATGATATCAAGGAACAGGAAGTCACTGAGGATGAAGTGAAAGTGGAAATTCAGGGTTTCAACCGAAGGGTGATTACGGAGAGCTTCAACAAGACGGTCTTAAGCGAATTGGTCAACAATCCTGAATATGCCATTCATCCTGATGACAAAAAGAAGACGCTGATCTTTGCGGCCACTGATGCTCATGCAGATCAGATAGTGGATATTCTGTACAAGGAATATGAAGAGATGGGTGAAGATGTGGACGTGGATGCGATCAAGAAAATAACAGGCTCGGTCAAAGAACGGGAAGACCTACTCAATCGGTTCAAAAATGACCAATACCCGAGTATTGTGGTCACAGTTGATTTATTGACCACAGGAATCGATGTGCCGGCTATCTGTAACTTGATATTCCTCAGACGCGTTAATTCGAGGATTCTCTACGACCAGATGATTGGCCGGGCTACGCGGAGATGCGATGAGATTGGAAAGGAAGTCTTTCAAATCTATGACTGTGTAGGCGTAACCGAGATCATGTCCAAAGAAGACGTGATGAAACCCATCGCGCCATTGGTGTCCAAAACCTTTGTGGACCTGAAAGACGAGCTGGCATTGATTGAGGATGATCTGAGAATACAAGTGAAGCTCGATCGGATCATTGCCAAATTGCAGCGCAAGGTGCGTTCTTTCAACGAGAAGCAAATGGAAGGTTTTAAGCATTTGGCCCGGACAGATCATCCATCCGATTTGGGTATGCTCCTAAAATCTTTGGAACGGGATCAGCTCAAAGCAAAAATGGCCGAGTACCAACCGCTTTGGGAATACCTGGACCGGCAACAAGCGAAGAAGACCTACGCCATGCTCTACAGTGATCATCAAGATGAGCTGAAAGATGCCTATGCGGTTTATGACAAGAACCTGAAGCCGAAAGATTACATCGAGTCCTTCACGGAATATATCCAAACGCACCAAAATGAAGTCACTGCGCTGAAACTGGTCATCACCAGACCTCAGGAGCTGACTCGTGCCGATTTGCTCACGTTGCGATTGCAACTGGATGAGCAGGGGTTTTCTGACAAAAAATTGAATACGGCCTATAAGGAACTCACCAATCAGGAAGCGGCGGCAGACATCATCTCCCTGATACGGACAGCCTCATTGGGTTCGCCGCTGATTTCACATACCGAGAGAATCAAAAATGCGGTCAATAAACTGAAGGATTCTCAGCAGTGGAATCCCGTGCAGCTCAAGTGGTTGGACAAAATAGAAGCTGCCTTGCTCAAGGATTCTATTCTCCACGTTTCAGATTTAGATAAATTGCCTTTTAGTAATGATGGCGGACTGAGGAAACTGGACAAGGTTTTCAAAGGAGAAACGACCACCATCATCAAAGAACTGAACGACTATTTATACGCATAACCTACTGGATTTAATTTGAGGACGGCCCTTGTTCATTTTAGGTTTTTGTATCCTGAAATCAGTCAGAAATAAAAGCTGTTTGAATCCTTAAGAAATTGATCATTATCATTAGAAATAAAATGGATGAGTTTCTTTTATTTCCTGATTACAGGTTTCAAAAAGCGTTAAGAAATGAACACAGGCCTAGATTTTTGCCTACTTTTCATCAATGGAAAAGTAGGGTGAATAAATAATGAGATTAGCGGATATATCAAATCTGATTGATAGCCACTATGATTTAGATAAATTGCCGTTTAGTAATGATGGCGGACTGAAGAAACTGGACAAGGTTTTCAAAGGAGAAACGACCACCATCATCAAAGAATTAAACGATTACTTGTACGCATAACCTATGGCGCTAAGCACCAACGAGATAGTTAATAAACTGTGGAACCTCTGCAATGTCCTTCGGGACGATGGGATCACTTATCACCAATACCTCAACGAACTGACTTTCATCCTTTTCTTGAAAATGGCCAAAGAAACCGGCAAGGAAGCCGACTTGCCGGAAGGCTATCGGTGGGAAGATCTCCGTACCAAAGAAGGTATAGAATTGCTCGACTTTTACAAGATCATGCTGGTGAAGCTGGGATCTGAAGGTGCTGGCAAGACCAAAGAGATTTATAACAATGCCCAGACCAACATCCAGCAACCGGTGAACCTGCGCAAGATCATCACGCACATCGATGAGCTGGACTGGTACGATGCACGTGAGGAAGGTCTGGGTGAAATGTATGAAGGCCTGCTGGAGAAGAATGCTAGTGAGAAAAAGAGTGGTGCCGGACAGTATTTTACCCCGCGACCACTGATCAACGTGATGGTGCGGCTGATGGATCCCAAGCCCAATGAGCGGCTCAACGATCCCGCCTGTGGGACGTATGGTTTTATGATCGCGGCGTATCATTACCTCAAGGCGCAAACCAATGACTTTTATGACCTTTCGGAAAAGGAAAATGAGCGCCTGCACAACGAAGGTTTTCATGGTGCGGAGCTGGTGAGCGATACGCACCGTCTGGCCCTGATGAATGCCTTCCTGCATGGCATGGCGGGCAATATCTTTTTGGGAGACTCGCTGAGTGCAACGGCTGAGCAATTTAAAAACTATGACCTGGTGCTGGCCAATCCACCTTTTGGGGCCAAGAAAGGCGGAGAGCGACCGACCAGAACCGACCTGCTCTTTAAGAGTAGCAACAAGCAACTCAACTTCCTGCAGGTGATCTACAGAAGTCTGCACACCCGAGGTGGTGCACGTGCGGCAGTGGTGCTGCCGGACAATGTGCTGTTTGAAGACGGTGATGGTCAGCGGGTGCGACAGGACATCATGGAAAAATGCGACCTGCATACCATCCTCCGACTGCCAACAGGTATTTTCTATGCCCAGGGCGTGAAAACCAATGTGTTGTTCTTCTCTCGTGGCACAAAAGACAAGCAAAACACGCAACGCGTATGGTTTTACGACATGCGGAGCGACATGCCCAACTTCGGGAAGCGCACCGCCTTTACCGAAAGCTACTTTGCGGACTTTGAGAAAGCATACACGGCAGAAGACCGTACGAAAATCAGTGATCCGCGCTGGAGAGTTTATAGCCGAGCGGACATAACCGCCAAAAACGACTCGCTCGATCTGGGACTACTCACCGAAAGCAGCAATGGAAAAGAAGAAGAACTGGGCGAACCGATAGAACTGGTACGCGAAGCGGCTGACGAGCTTAAAGCCATTCAAGGGGAGTTGGACAAAATGATGGAGCTGCTGGGATGAGTGAATTACCAAAAGGTTGGGTTGAGGCAAAGCTTGAAGACGTTGCTAAGTGGAGCTCTGGTGGTACTCCTTCGCGCAGTAAATCAGAATATTACAGTGATGAAATTCCATGGATTAAAACGGGTGATCTAAACGATTCGATTGTCGAGGATGCATCAGAGTATATTTCGGAATTAGGATTGAAGAACTCAAGCGCTAAACTGTTTCCAAAAGGATCAATAGGTATCGCAATGTATGGTGCGACTATTGGTAAAACAGGAGTTTTCGGACTATCTGCTGCTACTAATCAAGCTTGTGCTGTTGCGGTACCAAACGGAGCAATAGTTCCTTCTTTTCTACACAGCTACCTGAAATTCCAAAAACCTGTTTTTATTGAAAAAGGAAAAGGAGGAGCACAACCTAATATTTCACAAGGTGTAATAAAAGAACATCCAATCCCCCTTCCACCATTAGCGGAGCAGGAGCGGATTGTGGAGAAGCTGGATGCGCTCTTTGCCAGTCTGGACGTGATCAAAGACAAGCTGGATCGCATCCCCGAACTATTGAAAAACTTCCGCCAGCAAGTCCTCACCCAGGCTGTGACGGGGAAGTTGACAGAGGAGTGGCGGGAGAAAAAAGACATTGAAGAGTTTAAGAAGTTTTACCAAGAATTGGAGAAGTTTCATTTAAGTAAGAAAAAACCTGTCAAAGTTCGAGGACAGAAAGGGATTGCAAATGAAGTCATATTTGAAGTTCCGGATTATTGGAAATGGATTCCAAATTACTACTTGGTAAAAGATGGAGGGAATGCAATTTGTGCAGGTCCCTTTGGAACAATATTTAAAGCTAAAGACTTTAGAGATTCAGGAGTTCCAATCATATTCTTAAGGCATGTAAAACCTTTTAATTTCAATCAGGAGAAGCCTAATTACATGGAGCCGACTGTTTGGAAGAAATTACATCAAGAGTATTCTATTTATGGAGGAGAAATGTTGATTACTAAGTTAGGTGATCCTCCAGGTGATGCTGCTATTTATCCAAAGGATGCCGGTGTGTCAATGGTAACTCCTGATGTAATGAAAGCTGATTATAATGAGCATTTTATACTTCCTGAGTTTGCCGCCTATTATTTTAATTCAAGAGCATGCAAGGAAATTATTTCAGAAATTTCTTTTGGAATGACTCGCTTAAGAATTGATTTAACAATGTTCAAGTCTTTTCCAATTCCCATTCCTTCTTTAGAAGAACAACAAGAAATTGTTCGTCGGGTAGAGGAGCTTTTCGCTATTGCCGATCGGGTAGAAGCGCAGTACACCTCCCTCAAGGAAAAAGTAGACAAACTCCCTCAAGCCATCCTGGCCAAGGCCTTCAGAGGAGAGCTGGTGGATCAGCATAAGGGGGATGAAAGTGCGGAGGTGTTGTTGGAGCGGATAAGGTCTGAATCACAGATTAAAAAGATGACACAGAAAACACGGATTTAGTATGGGGGAATTGAAATACAAAGACATAACAGAGAAGGTAATTGGTGCTTCTTTTGATGTGCATGGATTTCTTGGGAATGGATTTCAGGAGGTGATTTATCAAAGAGCTCTGGCATGGGAAATGACTCAGCGTAAACTTGAGTTTGAGCGGGAAATTGAACAGGATATTTTTTACAAAGATTTACCCGATCCCATCGGTACGAGAAGGGCTGATTTTGTGGTGGAAGGGAAAGTGCTGGTTGAGCTCAAAGCTATCATTGAGCTGCAAGATGTGCATATGGCTCAAGCATTGAATTATCTCAAAGCTTACAAGTTGGAGGTTGGCCTTTTGATCAACTTTGGCAGTAAAAGTATGACTTTTAAACGCCTTGTCTTATGATGTAGCGTATTAAATCTGTGCAATCCTTTAATCGGTGGAGATCTGTGATTCAGACAACTTCGGAAGTAGAAGCCTGCAATTTAAAAAGGTATTTAATCCAAAATACAACTCCAATCCTGACATCCTAAAATCCGGAAAATCATGATTCAGACAATGAAAGAAATATTGGTAGCGGTAGAGGAAAGGGTGGAGTATGGGAAATGATTTTTTTATACGAAACGGATTGCTCCTAAATCAAATTTGCTGATTCAAAATAAAGCTAGAGAAGAAAGCTTTGAAAGAAGAATCAAGGAAATCAGAGGACAGGCTCAAGGTGTTTCAAATGTATTCGAACCTATTTTGAAAGGAACTCTGAAAGTCAAAAGTTTTTGATCCACAAACTCTTTGAAAGATATTAACATTTTATTAACCTAATTCGTTAACAACTTTATATTTTTGCAGTGAAAATCAATTTCAAATCCAAAAAACTCGAAAAGCAATTGACCATTCCTAAGGAGATATCAAAAGCTTTTGGGGTGATGGCCAAAAAGGTAAATCAAAGGATGAAGGAATTGAAGTCTGCTGAAACCCTGGAAACAATGAGGACTATTCCAGCAGCGGATTGCCATGAACTAAAAAATAACCGAAAAGGCCAATTGGCAGTGTCTATATCGGGAAATTATCGGATCATTTTCATACCTGATCATGATCCAGTGCCAGTAAAAGATGATGGAGGAATGGACTGGACGTCTATCACCATCATTGAAATAACAGAAGTGAAAGATTACCATTAGCAAAACCCTCGCATCATGAAAGCCGACATTGCATTACAAAAATCCCTGCTTTCTCCCCCAGGAGATACTATTCAGGAGACCATAGATGAATTAGGAATGTCCCAGGCAGAATTAGCGGAACGTATGGGCCGCTCCAAAGAAAAGCTCAATGACATGATTAAAGGTCGCGAGCCACTTACTACTGAGACAGCTCATAGATTGGAAAAAGTGCTGAGCATCCCAGCGAGTTTTTGGATCAATAGAGAGGCTGAATATCGACGTGAAGTATACGAAATCGAGCAACAAGAGAGACTAGCAGCCCAGCATGATTGGATGAAATGCTTTCCCATGAAAGAAATGAAAAAATATGGGTGGATTTCACAGAGTGCAGACAAAAATCAGTTGGTGAGTGAATTGCTTTCATATTATGGTGTGGCTTCTACACAAGAATGGGAGCGAATCTACATTGATAAGGAAGTGGCGGTGGCATTTAGGATTTCTTTAGCCAATACGAGTAATCCATATGCTATTTCTGCCTGGTTGCGACAAGGGGAACATGAATTTTCAAATCTCAATCTTGGAGAATACAGCGCCATAGCATTTAAAAAAGTGCTTCTGAAAGTGAAGGATCTTGTCAATCAATTTCCTCCTGATTTTGCCAGGCAACTTCAAGAGCTTTGTGCTGCGGTAGGTGTTGCAGTTACCTATGTACCCAAGCTTCCAAAAGCCCCAATAAGTGGAGCTTCTCGGTGGTATAGAGGCAAGCCGCTCATTCAATTGTCTGGAAGGTATAGAACTGATGATCATTTTTGGTTCACCTTCTTTCATGAAGCCGGTCACATTCTGCTACATGGTAAGAAAGAGATTTTTCTGGAAAATGTAGAAGGTACCGAGATTGACCAGACCAAAGAGCAGGAGGCGAATGACTTTGCTGCTAAATACCTTTTGACGGATATGCAACTTCAAAAAATCCTTAAAACACCTAATGTCACTGAGGAAACGATTAAAGACTATGCAAATGAGTTCAATACTTCACCAGGAGTAATCATCGGACGGTTACAGCATTTGAATATAATTGATTGGTCAGTGGGCAATGACCTAAGACAAAAAATTGATCTGTTCCCTGAAACCATTTGACAACTGAGTAATAAGGAGGAATTGAAGCTTAAATAGTGCTTGTCCATAAACTCAGAGTTTGAGTTAGAAAGTTCTCTAGCAAGGCTTGAGAAGTGCCAAAAAACGGAGTTTACCGAGGTAAATGAGTATTTTTGGCGCAAGCGTAACGCAGCTAGAGGACTTTATAGACAAACTCTAAATAAGCCATTGCTTGTCTTCCTGAGCTTGTCGAAGGAAAAGACAAGCATCTCACTTCTACCCACCTTTCCAATACTTTCTCCATCTCCTCCACACTCTCCCACCAAAAGTGTTAAACTTGCTGAATCACCCACATCCTCCCACTAAAGGGGTAAAACCATCTGATTTCTCAAATCTTTCATTCAATCACCCAAATTTTAGTGCCTAACAGCGAGTGAGTTATGCATTTTACTCCCGCAATACGTCGAAAAATCCCTGTTTTTAGCCTAAATATTAATTTTTTTACTTTGGTGGTAGAAAGTGGGTGAAAGTGGTTGACTTTGTCATGATTTTTCATACTTTTGTTTCGGTGGTTTATATTTTTCTAAGTCCCGAAGTTTCGGGATAGCTCAAACATGGCTTTTTTTACAAGCGAGTATGAGTGCAAATTGGATGCTAAGGGTAGGCTGGTCTTACCTGCAAAGATTAAGACCAGTCTTCCCGAGGTTTCCACGCACGAGCTCATTATCCAAAAAGGATTTGAGCCTAATCTTAAAGTGTATCCGATGCTTGAATACAAGAAGATACACGCCAAGATTGCTGCGCTTAGTGATTTTAACGCCGAGCAGAGAAAGCTAAAACGCCAGTTCTTCAGGAGCATCACGCAGGTGGAGTTGGATAGTGCAGGAAGGATGTTGATACCCAAGTCGGTGCTCGCTCATGCCAGTCTGGAAAAAGATGTGATCCTGGTAGGTATGGGCAACCATCTTGAAATGTGGAATCCTCAGCTATTTGAGGAATATCAAATAGACGATCCGGAGGAATACTCTACACTGGCCCAGAAATTCCTGGACGAGTAAATGAGCACCTATCACACACCGGTACTTCTTGCTCAGTGCATTGATGCACTGAACATACAGTCCGATGGTGTCTATGTAGACGTCACCTTCGGAGGAGGCGGGCATTCCCGTGAAATACTCAGCAAACTCGATGAGGGTATGCTGTATGCTTTTGATCAGGATGCTGATGCAAAGGCCAATGCTGAAGAATTGAAGCAGAATAGTTCTTTCACATTTGTTGAATCCAACTTCAGGCACCTAAAGAGGCAGCTGAGGTTTTATGGCGTTCGCCAGGTCGATGGCATTCTTGCTGACCTGGGTGTGTCTTCTCATCAGCTGGATGAGGGAGCGCGAGGCTTCTCCACCCGATTTGATGGTGAGCTGGACATGCGCATGGACCAGAACGCTGATTTCACCGCCAAGGAAATCATCAATGATTATGAGCAAGACAAGCTCATTCATATCCTGAGTGCTTATGGTGAAATCAAAAATGCCCGTACGCTGGCCGCTGCGATCATACGTGCGCGTGGTACACAGGCTATCAAACGCAATGAGCAGTTGCGGGAGGTGGCGCTGAAAGTAGCTCCGAGAGGTAAGGAAATGAAATACCTGGCGCAGTTGTTTCAGGCCATTCGCATAGAAGTGAATGATGAAATGGGCGCGCTGCATGAGTTTCTGGAGCAGACACCTGAGGTGATCAAGCCCGGTGGACGACTGGTGGTGATGAGTTATCACTCGCTGGAAGATCGCCCGGTAAAGAACTTCATCAACACGGGCAACATGAGAGGCAAGGTGGAGCAGGACTTTTATGGCAATGTGATCAGACCATTTGATCCGCTGACGCGCAAGCCTGTGATCCCGGACGAGGAGGAGATCAAAGTGAATAATCGTGCGAGGAGCGCGAAGCTGAGGGTTGGAGTTCGAAATGAAGAATTAAAAAAATAGACCCCACCCATCCTCCCCTTGATAAGGGCGGTTCGGCGCTCCGAAGGTGCCGTAGGCGGAGGGGTTGATTGAGAATTGAAAATAAAAAAGCCCTGATTGGCGGAGGGTTTTGAATAGTAAAAGGTGAATAGTTAGGTGGTGAATGGTAAATAGTGAATGGTGAAGACTTGCCCGAACACGCAGTGGGCGGGGTGAAAAGTAAATAATTATAGTCGTTTAGTTAAGACTATCAGTCCCCTCTCTTAATGACAAGAGAGGGCACGGGTCAGTTGACAAAAAAGGACTTAACTAAACGACGGAAGTACTGCTTGAAGAATTGAAGAAATAGACCCCACCCATCCTCCCCTTGATAAGGGCGGTTCGGCGCTCCGAAGGTGCCGTAGGCGGAGGGGTTGATTGAGAATTGAAAATAAAAAAGCCCTGATTGGCGGAGGGTTTTGAGAAGTAAAAAGTGAATAGTAGGTGGTGAATGGTAAGTGAATAGTGAAGGGTAAAAGGTGAATAGTTGGGTGGTGATAAATTGAAATATGTAAAACGCTCTGTCCTCCCATTTATAAGGGGAGGTGCCGTAGGCGGAGGGGTTGAAAAGAAAATGAATTAATAAAAAAGAGAATAAGAATTAAGTAAACCAATAACCAATAACCAATAACCAATAACCAATAACCAATAACCAATAACCAATAACCAATAACCAATAACCAAATAAAGTGGCAACTAATACATACAAAATACCAGGAAAAGCAAGTGCGGGACGGGGGAGTTTCTTCTCAGTGCTGGATAAGCTGCTGCCAATGGATGAGTCATTGGCCCAGGTTATTCATGTGCGGTTCCTGCCACAGATCTTATTCATTTGTACGCTTAGCGTCATCTATATCGGAAGTCGTCACCATGCGGAGAAGCGCATTCGTGATATCAGCAAGCTGGAGACTCAGGTGGAGGACCTTCGTGCCGACTTTACCACACTCAAAGCAGACTATAAATATGCCAGCAAGCAATCCGAAGTAGCTAAAAAGGCTAAAAAACTCGGACTGGTAGAAAGCGATGTTTCACCTTATAAAATTGTCGTGAAGGAAGAATGAGCATTAAGAAAGCCATATTGCTTCGCGTAAGGATCGCGTTTATGCTGGTATTCCTGTTTTCGGCGGGAATACTTTTTCGCATTGTTACCATCCAGTATGCTGAGGGTGAAAAGTGGACGAGCTATGCCGAGTCTATGGGTTTGCAGGTGATGAAGGTGAACGCCACTCGTGGCAATATCTATGCAGACGATGGTAGCTTGTTAGCCACTTCTTTACCTTTTTACAGGGTGGCCTTCGATCCATATCTGCCGAGTGACGCATTGTACAATTCACATATCGATTCGCTCTCGATATTGCTTTCCCGGTTTTACGGAGACTTATCACCCAATCAATATAAAAGGAGAATTGATGAAGCGCGGCGGGAACGCCGCAGGTATATGGTGCTGAACAGGAAGGAGGTCGGTTACCAGGAGAAAAAAGCCATTGAGCGCTGGCCTATTTTTAGAGAGGGCAGACTTACGGGTGGAATTATCTTCGAGAAGGTGGAAAAAAGATTTCTGCCTTTTTCGCATTTAGGTTATCGAACAATTGGTACGGTCAATTCAGACAATCGTGGCGTGGTGGGACTGGAGTATAGCTTCAATCGCCAGCTGGCAGGCATCAATGGCGAGGGGCTTTTTCAAAAAATGACTGGAGGAGACTGGAAGCCTGTTTACGATGGTACTGAGATTCGTGCGAAAGATGGCTATGACATCCAGACGACCATCAATGTAAACCTTCAGGATGTGACCGAATCAGCGCTGCTGAAGCATTTGGAAAAACACCAGGCGGATTATGGCGTGGCGGTGTTGATGGAAGTGAAAACCGGCGAGATCAAAGCAATTTCTAACCTCAGCAGAAACAGCGAAGGAGAATACTACGAGCGATACAATTACGCAGTGGGAAGTCAGGGAGCACGTGAGCCGGGCTCCACTTTCAAGCTGGCGAGTATGATTGCATTGCTGGAAGATTCCAATATCAAGCTGACCGACTCTGTGGATACCGGAGATGGTGTGATGAAGTTTTTCAACGAAACCATGCGCGATCACAAGCCAGGTGGCTATGGCAAGTTGACCGTAAAGGAAGTCTTTGAAGTGAGTTCTAACATCGGTACGGCTAAGTTGATCACGGATCATTTTGGTGCTAACCCTTCCCGATACACCGATTACATCAAAAGCATCGGACTGGATAAGCCATTGGGTTTTCAGATGGTGGGTGAAGGTATTCCATACATCAAAGACCCAACGGATAGTACCTGGAGTGGTATTTCATTGCCATGGATTTCTCACGGTTATGAGTTGAAAATGACTCCTTTGCAGACTTTGGCTTTATACAATGCCGTAGCGAACAATGGCAAGATGATCCAGCCTTTGATCGTGGAATCGGTAAAGAAAGCCAACAAAACGATTGAGCGCTATGAAGCTAAAGTGATCAATCCGAAGATATGCTCTAAGGAGACTTTGCGCGATGTGAAGCTGATGTTGGAGGGTGTGGTAGAACGTGGAACGGCTTCTAATATCCGAAACAAGAAATTTAAAATAGCGGGTAAAACCGGAACCGCCAAGAAGGTGGAGAATGGTCGCTATACCAATAATTACTATACCTCATTTGCGGGATATTTTCCAGCGGAAGATCCGCAGTACAGTTGTATTGTGGTGATTGATGAACCGAAAGGATTTCACATCTATGGTAGCGATGTGGCCGCACCAGTGTTCAAAGAAATAGCGGACAAGATCTACGCATTGGATACGGAACTTCACGAAGAGTTGCCTGATCAGCGTGAGCAGTGGGCGGGGGTTTTTCCGGTGATCCGGTCAGGAAATCAGGATGAACTTTCCATGATCAGCAATGAGCTGGGTATTTCCAATCATTCAGAAACCACTGCTGAGTGGGTGAAAACTGATGTGGTAAACAACTCGGTGTTCTGGGAAGACAATAGTATCAAAGCAGAGCGGATTCCTGATGTAAGAGGGATGACGCTACGTGATGCGCTGTATGTGCTGGAAAATGCAGGGTTGGAAGTGGAAGTGAAGGGGCGCGGCAGAGTGGAGACACAGTCGCTGACACCTGGCAGTAAGTATGCGAGAGGAATGAACATTAAAATTAATCTGGGTTAATGAAGTTGTTGAAAGACATATTGTACGGAGTATCGCTGGCTGAGATCCATGGGGATCGCAACAGGGAAGTGTCTTCATTGGCTTTTGACTCCCGTGAAGTTGAAACTGGCAGCATGTTTTTTGCCATCAAAGGCCTTCAGGCAGATGGTCATGACTTTATAGGTACGGCCATAGCGAAAGGTGCTGTGGCGGTGGTTTGTGAGCAGGTGCCGGATGCGATCAACGACGAAACGACTTTTATACAGGTGGAAAACAGTGCTGCTGCGATGGGCATCGTGGCAGCCAATTTTCATGACAATCCATCTAAAAAACTGAAGCTGGTAGGCGTGACGGGTACCAATGGTAAAACCACGACAGCCACCTTGTTACATCAGCTTTTCCAGCAGTTGGGCTACAAAGTAGGCCTGCTGTCAACGGTGGAAAACAAAATTGATCACAAGGTAATGCCTACAAAATTCACCACACCGGATGCGCTCCAGCTCAATGAGTTGATAGCCCAGATGGTGACTGAGGGCTGTACGCATTGCTTCATGGAGGTGAGTTCACATGCTTTGGTTCAGGACAGGACTTCTGGGTTGAATTTCGCTGGTGGCATTTTCACCAATATCACCCATGATCATCTGGATTATCACAAGACATTTGACGAGTATATCCGTGCCAAGAAGATCTTATTTGACAAGCTGCCCAAAGATGCGTTTGCACTCGTCAATGTGGATGATAAGCGCGGCATGGTGATGTTGCAAAACACCAAAGCGGACAAGAATACTTTCGGACTCAAAGCAATGGCCGATTTCAGGGCCAAGATTCTGAGCAACACGCTTCAAGGACTTGAGATGAACATCGATGGAGTGGATGCATGGTTCCGACTGATTGGTGACTTCAATGCTTACAACCTGCTGGGAGTTTATGCTGCCGGAGTATTGCTGGAAGAGGGAAAAGAAGATGTGCTGACGGCTTTGTCTCAGATAGATGGAGCACGCGGAAGATTCGAGCAGGTACTCAATCCAAACGAAATCCTGGCGATCGTGGATTATGCGCATACGCCGGATGCTTTGGAGAATGTGCTGAAGACGATTGATTCACTGAGGACGAGACAAGAGAAAGTGATCACAGTGGTGGGTGCCGGAGGAAACAGAGATAAAACCAAGCGGCCTGAGATGGCGAGGATTGCAGCTGAGTATAGCAATAAGATCATTCTTACTTCAGACAATCCGCGCAATGAGGAGCCAATGGATATTCTCAATGACATGATGGCCGGTGTGCCCAAAGTGTCACAGAAGCACACCATGGTGATTGTGGATCGTAAGGAAGCGATTCGTACGGCTTGTAATCTGGCGGAAGCCGGAGACATTATCCTGGTAGCAGGCAAAGGCCATGAAACCTACCAGGAGATAAAAGGAGTGAGAAATCACTTTGATGATAAAGAAATTTTAAATGAAATGCTGAATGGTAATTGATAATGAATAATGGAGAATTGAAAATGCCTGGTGTTAAAACCCATTTTCAATTTTTAATTATCAATTAATAATTAAGAAAATATGCTTTACTACCTGTTTGATTATTTGGATAAACAATTTGACCTGATAGGAGCTGGTGTGTTTCGCTACATCTCATTCAGGGCAGGTATGGCTGCTGCGATTTCTTTATTGATCACAATTGTGTTTGGTAAGCGGTTGATCGATGCCTTGCGCCGATATCAGTTGGGTGAGTCCATTCGTGATTTGGGTCTGGAAGGCCAGATGGAAAAAGCCGGAACTCCAACTATGGGTGGTATTATCATTATTGCAGCTATCATTATCCCAACTTTGCTTTTTGCACAAATAGGAAATGTATATGTGCAGCTGCTGGTAATCACAGCGCTTTGGATGGGTTTAGTTGGATTTTCTGATGATTATCTGAAGATCAAGAAGAAGAATAAAGATGGACTGAAAGGTAATTTCAAAGTCATTGGTCAGGTGGCTGTTGGTTTGTTGGTAGGATTGGTGATGGTGATGCATCCTGACGTTGCAATTCCTGAATTAGGTGGTATTGGTATTGAAGATAGTGGCTCTATTGTGACGACTATTCCATTTTTCAAAAACAATGAATTCCAATACGATTGGCTGTTGCCTTACTTCCTGGAGGATTATACCTGGTTGATGTATGTGTTGATCGTGATATTCATCATCACGGCTGTAAGCAATGGAGCCAATATCACCGACGGGTTAGACGGGCTGGCAGCTGGTACTTCAGCAATTATCGGTTTGACATTGGCCATACTCGCTTACCTATCTGGTAACGCCATTTTTGCGGATTATCTGAACATCGCTTTCATCCCCAACTCTGGCGAGCTGGTGATTTTCGGGGCGGCATTTGTCGGGGCATGTATTGGATTCCTTTGGTACAACTCTTATCCGGCTCAGGTCTTTATGGGTGATACCGGAAGCTTGAGTATTGGAGCCATCATCGCCGTTTTCGCATTGGTTATTCGCAAGGAGCTTTTGATACCGATCCTGTGTGGGATTTTCCTGGTAGAAAATCTTTCAGTGATCATGCAGGTGTCTTATTTCAAATACACCAGGAAAAAATATGGAGAAGGACGCAGGATTTTCCTGATGTCGCCACTTCATCATCATTATCAGAAAAGAGGCTGGCATGAAGCCAAGATCGTGACGCGATTCTGGACTTCCGGCATTTTACTGGCCATTATCACTTTAGCAACACTCAAACTTAGATAACTCAATATGACGCTTGAACAATTAACTCACCGCAACGAAAAATTCCAGGAGCTGGCATCTCAGCTGGCAGAACTGCTACCGGGAAGCAACCTACTGGCCTTTTCTACTTCCATGATCAGGACTTGCAAAAAGCTTGATAAACTGGTACAGAAAGTGTTGTCCTCTAAATCAGATACCGGTTTTTTCAATCAAATCGATCTGCTGGAGGAAGAGATTGATGAATTGATCTTTATGATGGATCGGTTGGATGAGGCCAATAGAAAAGGAAAAATGGATGCGATTACCGACGTGGTAAAACAAGGCTACGAACTGGTGTCGCTGTACTCTCTGGTTTGTGACCAGATATTGGAAAGAAAAACAAAGAACGAGGACGAATTTAAATGAGTAAAACCCTCACCATATTAGGCGCAGGAGAAAGCGGTATCGGTGCAGCCCTTTTGGGTAAGAAGCACGGATACAGTGTGCTTGTTTCTGATGCTGGCAAGATTTCCGCAGAGCGAAAAACGCTGCTGGATGAATATGGTGTGGAATATGAGGAAGACGGACACGACGTAGCGCGCATATTGAGTAGTGATGAAGTGGTGAAAAGTCCGGGTATTCCTGATCAAGTTTCTTTGGTTAAGACTTTGGTAGCCAAAAAGATTCCGGTGATTTCAGAGATCGAGTTTGCTTATCGATACATCCCGGAAAATGCAAAAGTGATTGCTATTACTGGAACTAATGGCAAAACCACAACCACGTTGTTGACACATCACCTGTTGAAAACAGCCGGTTACAATGTGGCTTTGGGTGGCAATGTGGGCATTAGCCTGGCCAAGTTGGTGGCTGAAGCTGACTATGATTACTATGTGGTGGAGGTGAGTAGCTTCCAGTTGGATGGTATTGTGAAGTTTAAGCCTGATGTGGCGGTGTTGCTCAATATCACGCCAGATCATCTGGATCGGTATGAGTATGATTTTGAGAAGTATGTAGCCTCAAAATTCAGGATCGTTGAGAACCTGAGTCATGAGGAGGCATTTATTTATTGTGCTGATAGTGAGCCTGTGAGCAAGGAAATGGCTAAGCGTAGGATTGAGGCATGCTTGTTTGCAGTGAGCACTACGCCAGACACACGCTGGCAGGCTTATATGGAAAATGATCATCTCATTTTCAACTATCAGTATAAGGATAAGAGTAAGAAACACAGCATTCCGGTATCGGAGATTTCCCTTATCGGAAAACATAATATGATCAATTCCATGTCGGCAGTGTTGAGTGCGCTGACAGTGGATGTGTCTATTGAGAATGTGATGAAAGGTTTGAAATCTTTCGTGAATGCACCTCACAGACTGGAACCTTGCGGAGTGATTGACGGAGTGAAATTCATCAATGATTCCAAGGCTACCAATGTGGATTCCGTGTATTACGCATTGGATGGGATCAAGAGCAATATCGTCTGGATTGCAGGAGGCATAGACAAGGGCAATGAATACGGACAGATTGCTGAGTTGGTCAAAAAGAAAGTGAAGGCACTGATTTGCCTGGGAGTGGATAATGAGAAGTTGAAGGCCTTTTTCGGGAAAGATTTGAAAGCAATCAAAGAAACCCGACTGACAGCCGAAGCAGTACAAATGGGACTGGAACTGGCAGAACCGGGAGATGTGGTGATGCTATCACCAGCTTGTTCCAGCTTTGACCTGTTCAAAAATTATGAAGACCGTGGTGACCAGTTCAGAGCGGCAGTTAAGGAATTGAAGAAATCTAAAAAAGCACAGGTATGAACACGATAAAAGATTGGGCATACAGAAACTTAAAAGGTGATCCGGTGATCTGGTTCATCGTTTTCTTGCTTTCGATGTTGAGCATCATGGTAGTGTATAGCTCTACCGGCAGCCTGGCTTATAAACATATGGGTGGAGATACAGAGTATTATCTGTTCAAGCATTCTGCTCTTGTATTGTTAAGTCTGGTGGCCATGTGGGTGGCTCACAAGATTGATTACAGATATTATGCAAAGCTTTCCAGGTTGGCGCTTTGGGCTTCTGTGCCACTTTTGTTGATCACCTGGCAGTTTGGAAACAACATTAATGAGGCCTCCCGATGGATCACTATTCCATTTATCAATCAGGCTTTCCAGCCATCGGACCTGGCCAAGCTGGCATTGGTGATTACCCTGGCGGGGATGCTTTCCAAAAAACAGAAAAGTATTGATGATTTTCAACGGGCCATCATTCCAATGCTCTTATGGATTGGTTTGATTTGCGCCCTCATTGCCATGACCAACGTGAGTACGGCAGCTTTGCTTTTTGCAACCTGCATGCTCATGCTTTTTATTGGCCGTGTACCAGTCAAGTACCTGGCAATACTGGCATTGATTGGCATTGTGGCAGGAGGTGTAGCATTGACTTTTGGTCAACGATCCGGAACTGCAATCAGCCGTGTAGAGAGGTTTTTTGATGAAAGTGAAACGCCTTTCCAGGCCAAGCAGGCATTTATTGCCATCGCTACTGGTGGCGTGACTGGCAAAGGACCAGGGCAGAGTGATCAGCGAAACTACCTTCCGCATTCATATTCTGACTTTGTGTATGCAATTGTCATAGAGGAGTATGGTTTGATCGGAGGTGTAACAGTGATCTTGCTTTATCTGGCGCTGCTCTATCGGGGAATGAAAGCCGCCGCAGAGAGTCATCGGGCATATGGAGGTTTGCTTTCGGCAGGCTTGTCTTTTGCGCTGGTGATGCAGGCTATGGTCAATATGGGTGTGGCTGTAGGGCTGGGGCCAATTACTGGTTTGCCTTTACCGCTAATCAGTATGGGAGGAACCTCACAGCTTTTCACGGGTCTGGCACTGGGAATCATCCTGAGTGTAAGCCGTGGAGAAATTGATGATATAAGGTCGCCACTGGCGAATCATTTTAATAAAGAAAAAATTAAACAGGCAGCATAATCGAAGCTCAAAAGAAATATCGCATTATGGTAAGTGGTGGAGGCACCGGCGGACATATTTATCCGGCCATTTCCATTGCCCAGGCATTGCAGGACATGCTCCAGGATGTGGAGATTTTGTTCGTGGGCGCACAGGGTAAAATGGAAATGAAGAAAGTGCCTGAAGCTGGCTTTGAGATCGTTGGACTCTGGATCAGTGGGATTCAGCGCAGCCTTTCATTGCAAAACCTGATGTTTCCTTTGAAACTCATATCCAGCACCTTGAAGGCGTTTAGCTTATTGCGAAGCTTCAAGCCGGATGCTGTTGTGGGAGTTGGAGGTTATGCCAGTGGACCATTGTTGTATGCAGCTTCCAGCAAGAAAGTGCCTTGCCTGATCCAGGAGCAGAATTCTTATGCAGGACTGACCAACAAGCTTTTGGCTAAGAATGTCCGGAAGATCTGCGTGGCGCATGGAGGCATGGAAAAATACTTTCCGGCTGATAAGCTGGTTGTGACTGGTAACCCAGTGAGGAAAACAATCTTGCTGAAAGAAGATCAAAAAGCGGAAGCTTATAAGTTCTTCGATTTTGATCCTTCTAAAAAGACTTTGCTTATTGTAGGTGGTAGCCTTGGTGCCAGATCAGTCAATGAGTTTATTCTGGCAGGCTATGAAAGACTTGCAGACTCTGGTTACCAGGTGATCTGGCAGACTGGAGGCTACTATTTTGAAGAAATGAAAAGCAGGATTGAAAAACCTGCTGATAATATATTGATGAAAGACTTTGTGCGCGAGATGCACTATGCATATGCTGTGGCAGATGTGGTGATTTCTCGGGCTGGAGCACTGTCTATTGCGGAGCTGATGCTCACTGGCAAACCCAGTGTATTGGTGCCAAGTCCAAATGTGGCGGAAGATCATCAGACCATCAATGCGAAAGCTTTGGTGGAGCGTGATGCAGCCATTTTGGTGAAAGATAGTGAAGGAAAGGAAAAGCTATTGGATACAGCTTTCGAACTGATGGAAGATTCAGATCGGAGAGCTGAGTTGAGTAAGAATATAAAGGCCATGTCGCACCCGGATGCGGCGCGTGACATAGCCAATGAAATAATTAAAATGATCGCCTAATGGAGCAAGTTGCTCTTCCACTTATTGAGAAAAGTATAAGCTTCGAAAAAAGTGGTTGGCCAACATTAATGTTATCAATTTGAAGATGGAACTAGATAAGATTTCAAGTGTGTATTTCATCGGGATTGGCGGAATCGGCATGAGTGCGATTGCACGCTGGTTCAAGCAGCGTGGTGTCCGTGTTGGGGGCTACGACCGGGTGAAATCTGCCCTGACTACCGAGCTTGAGCATGAAGATATCTGGATCCATTATGAAGATAAAGTTGCTGATATCCCAATGATCTTCTCAGAGAAGCAGTTTTCTCTGGTGGTGTACACGCCGGCTGTTCCTAAGAATCATAGCGAGTTGACTTACTTCCAAAGCAAAGGATTTGAGGTAATGAAGCGTTCAGAGGTTCTTGGGCTCATTTCCAAAAATCACTACACGGTGGCTGTAGGTGGTACACATGGCAAGACGACTACTTCCTCTATGGTAGCACATTTGCTAAATCAATCTGAAAAAGGTTGTTCGGCATTCGTAGGAGGGATCATGACCAATTATGACTCTAACCTGATCGTAGGCAGTGAAGATGCTCCGGTGGTAGTGGAAGCAGATGAATTTGACAGGTCATTTCTTCGGTTGAAACCTAATTATTCAGTACTGACATCAGTGGATCCTGATCACCTGGATATCTATGGCAGTGAGGAGGAAATACGTAAGGCTTTCGGGGAGTTTTTACAACTCAGTGGAGAGGATGGAAGCACTTTGGTCCATTATCAGGCTTCTTCTAAAGTCAATATTTATCTGGAAAACCTTTACTACACCTATGGCATTGATCATGGAGATATCCAGGCCAAAGCACTCAGGGCGATTGAAGGGACTTTTATTTTCAATTACTCAGGAAAAGGCCGTGTGTTGAAGGATTTAAAGCTTGCTGTTCCCGGGTTCCACAATGTGGAAAATGCAGTGGCTGCCATTACCGTAGCGCTGGATATGGGCATGGACCCAGAGCAGGTTCGTGAAGCAATAGCGAGCTATAGAGGTGTGAAGCGAAGGTTTCAGTTTATTATCAAGGACCCGAAGTTTGTGATGATTGATGACTATGCACATCACCCAACCGAGATAACGGCTTTTTTGAGAAGTGTGAAGACACTGTATCCTAGAAAGAAGTTGACGGTGATCTTCCAGCCGCATTTGTATAGCAGAACCAAGGATTTTCATATTGGGTTTGCAGAGAGTTTGATGAATGCTGATGAAATCATTTTGTTGGATATCTACCCGGCCAGAGAAGAACCTATCCCGGGTGTGACTTCTGATATGATCCTGGATCAGGTTTACAAATCAAACAAAGTGCTGTGTAGCAAAGAGGAGTTGATGGATGTGTTGAAGGATCGCGATATAGAATTGCTATGTACTGTGGGAGCAGGAGACATAGATACAAAAATACCAGAGTTGAAAGCGCATTATTTAAACAAGTTTCAGATTGAAGCGTGACCTAAAAACCATATTGCTAGTTGGCGTTTCTGCAGTTTTTCTGTTGGTGATCATTGGTTTCACCAGCGTGAAAAGCGGTTCGCGTCAGGTCAATGATGTACTGGTGGACATAGAGGATCAGCATGGTAATTATTTTACTGATCGCCTGGAGATCCTCAATCTGCTCAATGCAGAAAGTACGGATTATGTACTTGGGTTATCAGTGAGTCAGCTTGACTTGAAAATGCTGGAAGAACGTGTTGAAGCCAATCCATTCATCAAAGATGCACAGGTGTATCGAGATATCATGGGTAATCTGGTAGTGAAGGTGAAGCAGGCTCAGCCAATTGCCAGGGTGTTCAATGCTAAAGGCCCGGATCAGTACATCGATGAAGATGGCTTTCTGTTGCCAACTTCAGCTCGCCACACAGCAAGAGTGCCGATCATAGAGCCGGAGCGGGGATTTAGCTGGAAAGAAAATATTACGGAAACAGAATACGGAAGGAAGATATTGAGCATGCTGAAGTACATACAGGAAGATGAATTCTGGCGTGCTCAGATTGCTCAGATTGTGATAACAAAAGATGGAGAACTGACTTTGTTGCCGCAGGTGACCAAGCAGGAAATATACTTTGGGATGCCGGATGAGCTGGAGGAAAAGTTCAGAAAGCTGAAAGTGTTTTACAAAGAGATTTTGCCAAACAAAGGTTGGAATACCTATAGTGTGGTGAATCTCAAGTTTAAGAATCAAATCGTCTGTGAGTAGTAGTCAACAGTCGATAGTCCATGGTCCACGTCAAATTGTGGCCTTTGGCTTTGAAAAATTAAGGAATGAATAAAAAGTCGATAGTCAATAGTCAAGTGCCCGTAGCAAATAAAAACTATGGTCAATGGACTGTAAACTGTGGTCTAAAGAAAGAATTAAATCGTCTGTGAATAAATGAATAATAGTCGACAGTCAATAGTCAATGGTCCACTGACAGGTATAATTAAGTATACGCTGCAAAACTGTGGTCTATGGACTATCAACCGTGGACTAGTAAAGTAAACTGCTTAAGAAATGGAAGATAAAATCATCGTCGGGTTGGACATTGGTACCACCAAAATTGTGGCGATCGTAGGTCGCAAAAATGAGTTCGGAAAACTCGAAGTACTAGGCATGGGTAAGGCTGTGTCCGATGGAGTGATCCGAGGTATAGTTACCAATATTGATAAAACTGTCAATGCCATCGAAAAGGCTGTCAATGAAGCCAGCGAGCAATCGGGCATAGACATCAGAGTGGTTAATGTTGGCATTGCCGGCCAGCACATTCGCAGTGCTGTTCATCATGGATCCATCACCCGCGACAGTGACGATGAGATCACTGTGGAAGATGTCAACCGACTGAATAACGACATGTATCGTATTGTGATACCGCCGGGCAGCGAAATCATTCACGTGATGCCGCAGGATTATATCATCGACTATGAAGATGGTATCAAAGATCCTGTAGGGATGTCAGGTGTGAAGATGGAAGCAGATTTTCACATCATTACGGCACAAACCAATGCGATCAACAACATCAATAAGTGCGTGCGCAGAGCTGGCCTGGATATAGAAAATCTGATTCTGGAGCCATTGGCCTCCAGCCTTGCAGTGCTAAGCGATGAGGAGAAGGAAGCTGGTGTTTGTCTGGTAGATATTGGTGGCGGTACTACTGATATCGCTGTGTTTTATGACAATATCATTCGTCATACTGCAGTGATTCCATTTGGTGGCAATATCATCACTTCGGATATTAAGCAGGGATGTATGGTGATGGAGCATCAGGCTGAGCTTTTGAAAACCAAGTTTGGAAAAGCCATTGCTGAGGAAGCCAATCCCAATGAGATTGTTTCCATACCGGGCTTGAGAAACAGACCACCAAAGGAGATCTCATTGAAAAACCTGGCGCATGTGATTGAGGCACGTATGGAAGAAATCATAGAGATGGTGCACACTGAAATCATCACCTCAGGATACAATAAGAAACTTGCAGCAGGTATTGTATTGACTGGCGGTGGTTCGCAGTTGACCAATATTAAGCAGCTTTTTGAATATATGACCGGTCTGGATACCCGTATTGGTTATCCAAACGAACATCTTGGCAAGAGCAAAATTGATTCTGTGAAGAGCCCAATGTATGCGACTTCAGTCGGTCTTGTACTTTCTGGCTTTAGAGCAATAGATATCCGGGAAGATCGCTACAACGAGCGCGCTGCAAAAGGCAGAACAGAAAAACATCGCTCCCGGCAGGGCAGTAAGTTTTTTCAGAACATTCTGGAGAAGACCAAAGGGCTATTGATTGATGATATTGATGATGAAAAAGATTATTGATAAAGCATAAACCAACTGATAACCAAAAAACAGGAAAGCCGGTTCGCCGGAATAACAAAATGAATCTTAGATAGAGGACTACATAAAAAACCAAACGTCATGGCAGAAAATATGTATCAATTCGATTTACCATCGCATCACAAATCCATCATCAAGGTGGTGGGTGTAGGTGGTGGAGGCAGCAATGCTGTCAATCACATGTACAACCTTGGGATCAAGGATGTAGAATTTGTGGTTTGTAACACAGACATTCAGGCACTGGAAAGCAGTCCGGTGCCCAATAAATTACAGCTGGGGGTTAACCTTACGGCTGGTCTTGGAGCGGGTGCCAATCCTGAGAAGGGGAAGAATGCAGCCCTGGAATCCAAAGAAGATATTCGTGAAATGCTGGCTGAAGATACCAAAATGATCTTTGTTACGGCTGGTATGGGAGGTGGTACCGGTACTGGAGCTGCTCCTGTCATTGCACAGGTAGCTCGTGAACTGGACATCTTAACTGTTGGTATTGTTACTGCGCCTTTCATGTTTGAAGGACGCAAGAAGATTCAGGCTGCCAACGATGGTATCGCAGAGCTCAAGCAGCACTGTGACACAGTGCTGGTCATTCTCAATGATAAGCTCAGAGAGATCTTTGGCAACCTGCCGATCCGTGAGGCATTCGGCCAGGCGGACAATGTACTCACTACTGCGGCCAAAGGCATCGCTGAAATCATTACGGTGCCAGGTTATGTGAACGTGGACTTTGAAGATGTGAAAACCGTCATAAAAATGCCGGTGCGGCTGTAATGGGTTCTGCCCAGACTTACGGAGAAAACCGAGCGAGACGAGCAGCAGAGGAAGCGTTGAACTCACCACTTCTGAACAATCAGAATGTGAACGGAGCTGAGAAAATTCTCCTTTCTATCATGTCTGGTGAGGAAGCCGAGCTTCAGATGGATGAGCTGGCAGATATCACAGATTACATGCAGGAGTTTGCAGGTGATGATGCTGAGGTGATCTTCGGTCACGGTGTGGATCAGGATCTGGGAGAGAATATCCGGGTGACGGTGATTGCAACTGGTTTTGGTGGCGTGCAGGAGATTCCTACCGCTCCAAAGAAGAAAAACGAAGTAAAGCAACCTGAGAACAAAAGGGTCTATGACCTTGAAGGCCCACGTCAGATTCAATTGTTTGAAAATGAGAAAAAACAATCTGATGATGAGGACGAAGAGGAGGAAGAAACTACTTCAAAAGAAGATCTTTTCAGATTTGATTTTTTGAAAGATGAAATTAAAAAAGCTGTAGAGAAAGAAGATGAGCTGGATGAAGGAGAGTTTGAATTTGATCTTGGAGGTGATTATGAAGTCTTTGATGAAGACGAGGAGGATGAGGTAGAAGAAGAAAAGGAAAGAGCATCTTCTGACATCTTCTCTTTTGAGAACATCACCAGAGACCATGACAACTCCAAGCGACTGGAACTGATGGAGCAGCGCAGAAGACGTGAACAAATGCTGGAAGGCACTGCCAAGCAAGACATTTCTTCACAGAATTATAAAGACAAGTTTGATGTGCCGGCTTATGAGCGTAAGAAGGTTACTTTTTCTAAAGTACCTCACAGCTCTGAGCGCAATATTTCCAGGTTCAATCTGACTGATGATAATCAGATCCTGGGCAATAATAAGTACTTACATGATAATGTGGACTAGGCTCACGGGCTTAGTCGAATTTGATTATTCATTTATTTAAGCAGGTTCTCTGCACATGACGATAGGTCGCCTCAGATTGGGCGACCTTTTCTTTGTTATAGCAGTTTTCAAAATGATTTGTTATGCGGATCAAGCAATAATTCTGATGGCTAATCCTAATAATAAAAGGTGCATTTTTTCAGGGTTATACCACAGAGTTTCACAAAGGACCTCAAAGTTTCACAGAGGTTGTTGGAAGAATGCTTTGTGTATCTCTGCGCCTTCTTAGTGCAACTTCGTGTAATGATTAAGGGGCATTTTGGCAGGGTTATACCACAGAGTATTACAGAGGACCACAAAGTTTCACAGAGATTGTTGGAGGCATGCTTTGTATACCTCGGAGCCTTTTAGTGCTACAAATGAGAATGACAATGAAGCTTTTTCACTGATTTTTTCGATTGATTCATTGTTACCTCAGTATTAAATAAAGGAGGTGTTTGATAAAAAATAACGAACCGTTTGGTGAAGTTGATTTGTTTTTTTTGACATTGCGTTATTAAATAATTTATTACACTGTCTAGATAATAACAAAATGACCAAATCAATTAACCGCCTTGTAATTGTATTCCTGCTTTTTTCACTGATAGCGTGTCATAGGGAGGAAGAACCAGCAAAGTCTATCAGAAAGGATAAGTACAACGTATCCTTAAACGTAGCACAAAACCTATCAAGCACTTTAAACATGCAAGAACCCTACACCACCAACAGCAACAGCAATTATCGTACTGATCATAAGAAAGAGATCGACTGGGTACAACCGGTGGCTAATGATGCCGGAGAGGTGGGTTGTTATGTAATCAACTTTAAAGATGATCAAGGTTATGTGATCCTTTCCGGAGATTATCGTACGGTACCTGTTTTTGCTCATGCTGATAAAGGCAGCTTCCCTGCACCGGGAGATTCTTTGCATGTGAGTCTGGCAATGGTGCTGGAACAGGCCCTGGATCATGTGGATTACACGAGAGATAGCATCCCGGAAGTAACTCCTGAAATACTAAGTTTATGGATGTCTATGGGTTTAGATGGATCGATTCCTCCACCATCTCAATGTGATTGTTCTAACCCTACTTATGAATGTGAGCAGACTTGTAATACTGGAGGCTCAAGTGGTGGAACAACCGGTGGAGGAATAACAGGAGGAGATGGAGGTGGAGTATTGGGTCGCCCATACACTGAATATGCATACTCTTCAAGAGGTATAGATCCCAAATATTTTATGCTCGAAACTGCCTGGGAACAACGAGAATGTTTTAATGATCATTCGAAAGATTTAGGTTGTACTGGGTATGAGGACACAAGAGCATGGGCAGGTTGTGTGGCGATAGCTATGGCTCAAGTGATGAGATATTACAAATATCCTCCTGATACATACAATTGGGATGCTATGCCGATAGATAAAAATGATACAAGTGCAAACTGTGATGAAGCTGCAAGATTGATTCGTTACTGTGGAGATGCTGTAAATATGCATTGGGGCTGTAATGAATCACGGGCACAGCTGTCAAATGTGTCCCGCAGTTTATCTGAGCTCAGTTATTATAACGGTGGAAATGTAAAGAGTTTTGATAGGTCTGAAGTATGGGACGAAATATTTAGTACGCACCCAGTGATTCTAGGAGGTTGTAGGGATTCTTTCAGTATTGGAAATTGGAATATATGGGGTACTCATGGTCATGCCTGGGTCTGTGATGGGTACAAGAAAGTTTTTGATTCTAATGGAAATCTTGTTTCTTCAGAACTCCACATGAACTGGGGTTGGGGCCCTAAACAATTGAATTGGACCTATGACTTTATCACAAAAGATGGAACAAGAAATTATCAATATGGTCAACAAATGATTACCGGTATTAGAGTGATTCGGTGATTCGGAAATAAAAAGCTATGAAAAATTTAATTTTGATTATTCCCATAATATTATTTGGGTTCTCTTGCAATCCTACAAATATCCGGGATGGTGAGGCGCTTGAGCATGATCTGGAATTTATATATGTGGATAGTGCAGGAAATGATTTATTGTATTCTTCGAATGAGTTTCACTACAACAAACAGGAAATTAAACTCTACTATCAGAACGGTGATCAATTAGAGGAACCATATTACAAAGATGCAAGTGCTCCTAAGGGTTTCCTAATTAATTGCTCTGACAGCTTACACAAATGCAGTCTGGATTTGGATGCAAGTTTATATCTCGATAGTGAAAATGCCTCCATTACTTACCTGAAGCTTAGCGATACTGATACAGATACAATTAAGTGCAAGTACAAGGGAGGGCTTGACTATAGCTATCAGTATCTAATAGCTGCTTGGTATAATGGTAAACTTCTTTTTGGTGACAGTGTACTCATTCCGGATAAGAAACTATTCACTATTGTGAAGTCTCAGTAGCCATTGAATTCATTCACAAAGATTATCCATTTGGTTATGTTATTGGAAATAACCCTGGTATCGGTAATTTTTTCACCCTCAATGCAAACGTTGATGCTACTGAGCAGCCAACAGTTACCTACATCCAATGGAACCAGGGTACAGTAGATACTTTAAAATCTGAAATAGTAAGAAATGGTACTCGGATTGGCATAGCTAAACTTTGGTACAATGATCAGCCAGTGGAAGGTTGGTTAACCCCGGGGTTTCAATATGTGGAGGTGGTGAAGTAAGGGCAAATAGAAATACTTTTCTCAAAATGGCTTAGGTTGTATTAAGTAGATGATTCTAACGACTACTAATATTTATCATGTTAATTATTAGCTAAATGATGGGGTTTTGTCCTTTTCATTGAAAAATTTATTTCATATGAAGATTCGTTTTATTAAACTTGAAGCTATTATATAATTTCACTAAATATGAAAAATCCTTTTGCCGGCATAGTCAAGATGTTTCAACCCAAGTATTCTGTGGTCGTTAACATGTACCATGTGATACCTGGAAACCCTATTCAAAAGGTTGAGCACAAACATGAATTTGACAAAGGAGCACTTGATGAAGCCACAATGTATTTCACCAAAATAGTGAGAAAACACAGTGAGCTTGGATTCCCAAATACAGAAGTTCAGTTGGTCAAAGGTAGAAAAACTGTGATCCAGACTAAAAAATATGGTCCGGTTGATCTGGTGAAAAACCTGAACGTTAAGAGCGCTTAAACTGACTTTTTTTATTGAAAATATATGAGCCTTCCGGATAAATTTCGGAGGGCTTTTGTGTTTGTGCCATTATAGACCATAGTCATCAGACTATAGACCACAGATTTCTAGCTGAACCAACTATAAACTGTTGACCATGAACCATCAACTATTGACTGTGGACTCATTTATGTTCCACTGATATAATATTTCTCCTGACTGTTGGGTTATTGAAGAATATCGTCTAGGTTGAAATCCAATTTATGTAACGCCTTTATATTGTTAAAAAATCATGGAAAAGATGAAAAGATACCTGTATCTATTGGTAGGGATTTTTCTCACCCTGAGCGCCCTGGCCCAAGAAAAACAAATGCTGGATCTTACAGAAAGCATCCCGCTAGATTCAGAAGTAAAAATTGGTCAACTCAAAAATGGTTTGACCTATTATCTCAGAAAAAATGATAAACCTGAAAATAAGATTGAGTTCAGGCTGGTGGTGAAAGCCGGGTCGATCCTGGAAGATGAAGATCAATTGGGACTGGCTCATTTTACGGAACATATGGCTTTTAATGGTTCTGATAATTTTGAGAAGAATGAACTGGTTAATTATCTCCAGTCTATCGGTGTGGAGTTTGGTGCGGATCTCAACGCATACACCAGTTTTGATGAGACTGTCTACATGCTGCCGATTCCCACTGAAGACCCAGCGGTAGTTGACAAGGGACTGATGGTGCTCAGAGACTGGGCCGGAGGTCTCACATTTGATGAGGAAGAAATCGACAAAGAAAGAGGAGTGGTGATAGAAGAATGGCGCCTGGGACGAGGCGCTGATCAGCGAATGAGGGATCAGTGGTTTCCATTACTGTTTAAAGATTCCAGATATGCTAACCGTCTTCCGATAGGCAGTGAGAAGATCATTCAAGGTGCTGATTATGCTACGGTCAAGCGGTTTTATGCAGACTGGTATCGGCCAGATTTGATGGCTGTTGTTGCCGTGGGAGATTTGGATCCTGCAGCTATGGAGAAGAAGATCAAAGAGGTCTTTGGTGACCTGAAAAACCCAAAGAAAGAACGTGAAAGAGCTTACAGTCCGGTTCCGGATCATGAGGATACTTATGTTGCCATAGTACAGGATGAAGAAGCAGCATTCACCCGTGTCAGTATGTATTACAAGCACAAAAAGCTGGAAACTGAGCGATTGGAAGATTACAAAAGAGAGTTGATTTACTCGCTTTACAGCGATATGATCAATCAGCGATTGGATGAGCTTAGAAGACAAGAAAACCCGCCATTCATTGGAGCAGGTGCTGGCTATGGCGGTTTGGTACAGACCAAAAGTGCGTACTTTTCCGCAGCGACAGTTGGAGAAGATGGAGTGCTCAAAGGTCTGGAAGCGGTTGCCACAGAAAATGAAAGAGTAAAGCGTTACGGCTTCACAGAAGGAGAGTTGGAAAGGGCCAAAATCTCGATGATCAAAGGCTATGAGCAGGCATTGAAAGAAAAGGATAAAACTGAGTCTCGCAGTTATATCAGAGAGTATGTCAATAATTTCCTCGACAAAGAGCCTATTCCGGGAATCACATTTGAAACAGCATTTGCAAAAAAGATTGTGCCGATGATCACTTTAGATGATGTGAATGCTCTGGCCAAAAACTGGATTTCTGATCAAAACCGGGTGGTAGTAGTTACAGGTCCTAAAAAGGAGGGTGTCACTATGCCATCAAAGGAAGAGATACTGTCTGTGCTTTCCGGAGTAGAGCAAGCGGAGTTGGAGCCATACGCTGATGACCTGGCAGGAGAGGACTTGATGGAAAATATTCCTGAACCCGGAAGCATTGCTGCCGAAACTAAAAATGAAACCGTAGACCTTACGGAGTGGACACTTTCCAATGGAATGAAAGTAGCCTGGAAATCCACAGATTTTAAGAATGATCAAATCCTGATGACTGGGTACAGCTGGGGAGGTACTTCGCTGTATCCTGATGAAGAATATTTCTCAGCCATCAATGCTTCTAATACTGTTTCTCAAGGTGGTGTTGGTCAGTTTTCACCGACAGATCTGGAGAAACTGCTTTCCGGCAAGGTGGTAAATGCGTCTCAATACATTGGTTCACTCCAGGAAGGAATGAATGGCAGTGCATCTCCTGAAGATCTGGAAACTTTATTTCAGCTGATCTATTTACATTTTACTGCTCCAAAGAAAGATGCCGGAGCATTTAACTCATACATCAACCGCCTGAAAATGATCCTGCCAAACCTGATGGCCAATCCTAATTATTACTTCCAGGATCAGGTGGCTAAGGTGATGTCTCAGGATCATCTGCGTGGTGGTGGTTTCCCAACAGTAGAGGATTTAGAGAAAGTTGATTTTGAACGGGCTTTTGAGATTTACCAGGAGCGATTTGCTAATGCAGGAGATTTCAAATTTGTTTTTGTTGGGGCGATTGACCCTGAGCAACTCAAACCACTGGTGGAAACGTATTTGGCGAGTTTGCCTGCTACTGATGAGCGCGAAAGCTACAAAGACGTTGGAGTCAGACCTCCATCAGGTATTGTGAAAAAGACTTTCAATAAAGGTCAGGATCCAAAGAGCTCGGTGAAGATATATTATGAGGGTACGGCGGATTTTGATTTTGGAGAAGATTACAAGCTGACCACTTTGGGAGACATTCTCTCCAATCGCCTGATCGATGTGATCCGGGAAGAGAAAAGTGGTGTGTACGGCGTTAGTGCCAATGGCGATATGGATAAGAATCCATATGAATCTTACGAAATGACTATCAGTTTTCCATGTGGACCAGAAAATACAGAGTCATTGATAAAAGATGTTTTGGATGAGGTGGAAAAGCTAAAAAGCGAAGGCCCTTCTCAGGAGGAGCTGGATGAAGTACTGCAGGCCCACAAGCAAAACCGAAAAGAGGGTCTTGAGAAAAATGGTTACTGGCTGAGTAAAATCAAGTACTATGATACTGCTGGGGCTAATCTTGACGATTTCTATGCTTATGATGATCGCGTAAAGTCCATCACAGTAGCTGATGTGAAGGCAACAGCCAACAAGTATCTTACTGGTGAAAATTACATTCAGTTGGTGCTGATGCCGGAAGCAGGAGACGAGTAGACAGTGTGAAATTATACATAAGAAGAACCCTTGTTCGGCAGTCGGGCAAGGGTTTTTTGATTTGAAATCTGTAATTATATTTATTTGATCGAATTGGATAGGCTACATGGTCTCAAACTTGAGAACCAATTTGGATAAAAACATTGAAGAGGTTACGGCGAAGATGAGAACTACCCTACTGTTAATATTGATTTTTGGATTACCCTTTTTGGCTTCAGCATCTTACCAGTACAGACCTGTGTCATCGCTCATTGAGAGTTATCAGCTGCAGTTAGATGAATCAGAAAAACAAGAATTTCTGAGTTTGATGGAGGAGTTTCGCAGTAAAATCAATAGTGATGCTTCACAGATTTCTGACCTGCTGGCAAGGATAATTGCTGACAGCACACAGCAGGGAGAGCTGCTAAATGTGTATACATACATGTATGTCAAAAGTTTGACAGCATTAAGTCTATTTGATAGTGCGAGTCATATGATGGGTACACTGTTGTCAAAAGATTTGTCATTGATTTTAAAGATAGATTGCCTAATACTTCAGGGCCGAATCTTAAAGATACAGGGATTTTTTTCAGAGTCTCTTTTGGCTTTTACTGAAGCCCATCGATTACTCTCTAATATGAATGATCCTACAGGTTCTGCGATTCTGTTTGTAAACCTGGGAGAGTATTACCGGGCGATTGGCGAATATGAATTGGCTGCTGAAAATTTACAAAAGGCTCAAAAAATTCTAGATACTCTTCAGCGCAACATTCCATTGGAAATGTATCTCTATAGCCGAAAGTCCGCGGTGTTTAATGAAACAGATATGGTAGATTCGGCGCTTAGATCATCGCAGTACTATCTCCATCTGGCTGAGAAAAATAACAATAGCGTGCTAAAGGCAGAAGCATATAATGAGTTAGCATCTACCTATTCCAAACTTGGGCACGATGAAAAAGTAGAAGAAATGCTTGAGCAGGCCATTGCACTTTGGCAGGAAGCCGGATATGACAGATATTGGGTCAATGCTGCTGGTAATTTAGTGTCGTTTTGGGTGTATCGCGGAGAGTGGGAAAAAGCTCGCCCACTGATGGATCAGGTTTTACCTGTGGTGAGGGAGCGACAGTGGTATTCGGTGCTTTATACTTTTTATGAGCATGAGGCATTTTACCACCTGTATTATGGGGATATCGATAAAGCACATCTTTATCTGGATTCTGCCCGTGAGACGGTTTTTCAGGATAGAAAGACCTTTCTAAACAAAGAGGTGGAGGTTATCAAAGCACGGTTTGCCGTAGATCAAAAGCAGCAGGAGCTTGAAGCTCAAAAGCAGCAGGCAAAGCAGGAGTCAACCAAAGTGAAATTAATGCTGTGGGCATTTTCTGCTACGGTTTTATTATTGATTGTTTTGGGATGGTTTGGGATGAAAGTTTCTCGCAAAAACAAATACATCGAAGATATCAACAATCAGCTCAATGATGCTGTAAATGTGAAAGAAACGCTTCTAAAAGATCTCCATCACAGAATAAAAAACAATCTTACTTTTCTGATCGGACTCATACAACTACAAAAGTCTCAAACTACTAGTCAGGAAGTGAAAGACGAGCTGGGGCAGGTAAAATCCAGACTGGAGTCCATGGCGTTACTGCATTCATCAATTCTCAGTAGAAACAACTCAGATGATGTGCCCTTACATCTGCTATTCGGTCAGATAAAGAATCAGTTCGAAACCTTGTTTACTTCATTCAGTTTGGAAATCCACGCTGAGACAAAACCTCTTTTTCTACCATCAGATAAGGCGTTGCTGTTGGGGGTAATTTTGAATGAGCTGATCACCAACTCTATAAAACACTCATCTATAAAAAACGGGCTGGTTTTGCACTTGCATTGCCTGAGCAATCCATCCACTCTGCGGTTTAGGTTGGTACACGAACCACTTAGAAAAAATGTAGCCATAGATTTTCAAAATCCTGTGGGCGTAGGGACCAAATTGATCAAACTTCTTGTTAGTCAATTGAAAGGTGAAGTTGAATATTTGAAAGAAACTGATGAAATCACTTTAAACATTAGCCAACCTGTTTTATGAAACTCAAGATAGCAATATGTGAAGATGATTTTATCATTAGTAGTTTGTTAGAGTCCTACATGGAAGAACTGGGATATGAAGTCTCGTTTGTGGTGGATACCCAGTCAGCTTTTTTGGAAAGATTGAATGACGAAACTCCCGATTTGGCACTTCTGGATATCAATCTTGATGAAAATAGTATGGAAGGAATCCAAATTGGTGAGATATTGAAATCTGAGAAAATTCCTTTTATCTATGTGACGGCTTACACGGATGCATCCACACTCCAGTCGGCTGTTGTTACAGAACCCGAGGGCTATATCGTAAAACCATTTACTCAGCAGCAGTTAGGAGCTCAAATAGAGCTCGTACGCTCAAAGATTGAAGCTGCAAAGTCAGAATTGAAGGTCTATTCTACAGAAGGGGTAGTAGAGTTGGATCTGACCACTGTGGAGTATATCGAGAGTTCAAGAAATTATGCTTTGTTTTATGACAGTGAGACCAAAGAACCACTTAAACTCAGAGTGCCACTTAAGGAAATCGTCGGAAACCTGCCAGAATTTATGGTGCAAATTCACCGCTCATTTATTATCAACATTAATGCTTTAAAGAAGGTAATTGGAGATAAATGTTTGTTGAAATCCGGGACAGAATTGCCACTAAGCCGCGGCAAAAAATCTGAAATCAAGCTCTTGCTGGAGCAGTATATTAGGTAGAAAATATACAGGTCACTCATCCTGTCATTTCATAGGTTCGTCGAAACAGCAGGCAGTTCGTCCCTGCATACTTGCACTCCGTCCCTCGCTTTAGGAAAGCTGATACAGTCAATCATAGATTTGATGGTCCACCCAACTGACTATCCATGAAAGACTCGATCAAGGCTCTATTCACTTCAAATGATGTATGCGAAAAAACTAAAAGAAAAAGTGTATTTGAGCTTCACCTGAGCTTTGCTCGTCTCACTCTAAAATATTCAAACCAGTCGTTTGGGCTGTTAAAAAGGATTTCCATAGTGTTTCTATTGGCTATTTTGTCCCTTAGATCCTATGCTGATACTAACGTACCAACAATAAAAGCTACAGTTACCCCGTGTAATGGAGAAATTAAAATTAGGGTACTGGTAGGTGATGCCGAAGGTAGCGATCATGATCATATTAATGGTGATGAGAGAATTACAGCTACTGTAAATGGAGTTGAGACGTTTTTAGCTTATGTGCTGTATGATTCGCTACCAGGTTTGGCAATTGGTCAAGAGGCGTATGGTGTTTATCATACTGGATTAAGAATAGATAATGTAGCAGGACACCCATTTTACCTTTATGTGGATACTGATATAAAGGATTATTTTTTGCCGTACGGATCCATTGATGTTAATTATAGTGAAGGTGAAGTCATTTTCATGGACTTCAGAATGCGGATGCCAGAAAGCTGGTATGGACAAAATGTAGACTTCAGATGGTTTGGTCGATTCAATCCTGCAAATGGGGATATGGGTCCTTTTTCAGTGAGTACCAATGTAAACTTACCTTCAGTTCCTGATCCATATAATTTTTCAGCAACAAAAGATGTTTGTGGCCAGGTGGAGCTTGATTGGACCAATCCGTCCTTCAGTAGTGGATGTGGAAATGCTGGGAATTATCTCGTAGATGTTCTTAGAAATGATGTGGTCATCGCGAGTGTAAATGCAGCCACCACGAGTACATACATGGATGACCTGCCCGATAATGATTATACCGAGTATAACTACGACATTCGAAATCGATTAATTCCAGACAAAACACCGTCACTGTCGCAGCCTAAAAGTGGAAAAGTGCGAGCCAAAGGTAAAATCTTGCCTCCTCCCGATAAACCGGTCATTCAGTCTGTAAGTCAGGATGAATGTGATGGGATCATCAACTTGAACTGGTCTGTAGACGGTGCTGTGCCTGATGGATATCAGTTGCAGTACAGAAAACAAGGCACTACTACCTATACCACGGAGTTATTGGATGGCTTGATTACCAGTAAAGAAATTCGTGATCTGGAGAAAGGTGTCAACTTCGAGTTTTTGGTTACTGCACGTAATAAATGCAATGTATATGGTGCTGTTTCTGATATGGAAACAGGACTCGCAGCAGCAGATCCTCCCAAGCCTGTTCTCACCAATGTTGTGGAATCAGGAAGTGGTTTCCTAGTTACATGGCCCCAGGTGGCTGTCCCTGGTGGTAAGCTTATATTGGAACGAACCATGTTCGGTGGAGGAGGCTCCACGGACATCATTATAACGGATCAAAATTCCAGTTCCTATCAGGATAATTCCATTCAAGAGTGTGTTACCTACACCTACCAGTTAAAAACAACCAATAACTGTATTACCGATCCAATACGATCGGATTTGGCTGTTAGCATCAAGTCTTCGCCAGATTTGACTCCTTCATTTACAAACCCTACACTTACTACTTCCAAAGGGTATTTTCCGGATAAGGTGGAGTTGTCATGGGAAGTGAATTCTACCCTACAAAGCAAAATTGGAAATTTCAAGATTTATCGCAGGCCTGTAGGCAATTCTTCTACTCCTACGTTGATCGCTTCGGCCAACAGTTCTTCAACGCTCTACATTGATAACTCGGCCAACGCAGGAGTTTTATATGAATATTTTGTGATTGCAGAGGGTAGTTGTGAGAACGCTACCATCAAGTCATACAGTGGTAGTATGTCTGCCATAAATTCCAGCTCGGCTGGTGTAGCCTATGGAGTTGGGTTTAGAAGCGCTACGGCTACCGTCAGTGGTCAGATTGTTTTTGAAGGAGGAACAGGAGTAAGAGGAGTGAAAATGAAAGCGGTGAAGAGTAGTGGAGCCAATGGGACTTCACTTTACCTGGATGGTACTGCTTCTATTTCAGTTCCACATCAGGCATCACTCAATCCTACCGCTGAACTAACGGTAGAGGCTTGGGTAAAACCAGTGGCTGTTTCGGGCACACAGGTAATTGTAAAGAAGAGTGATGGTGCCAATGGATATGGACTGGAGCTTAATGGATCCAACGCAGAGTTTTGGGTTTACGTGGGAGGTATCAAGAAAACCGCATCATACGGCGTGACTGCTGGCGCCTACCATCAGCTGACAGGCGTATTTGATGGAGATAGTATCAAGCTATATGTCAGTGGGGTGAAACGCGCCAGTCTATTAGCGTCAGGTACAGTTACATCTAGCACAGCACCTTTGTATATAGGTGCCGATAATACCACTTCCAAACTAACAGGTCATTTGGATGAAGTTCGTATTTGGAATGTTAAAAAGTCTCAGGAAACTGTTGTTCAGGATTTTGACAGAAGAGTGGATGGAGGAGCTGTGGGATTGATTGCCTACTGGAACATGGATGAAAATGTAGGGAGTAATACCTACGATCAATCCAAAACTGGTGATGTGTATAATGAAAACCATGGTACTATTACTAGCGGATTTAGCTGGACCACTGTTGTGCCAAATGAACTCTCCAATGCGGCATATACAGATGCAGGAGGAAATTACACCATTAGCAATATTCGGTTTACGGGCAATGGAGAGACGTTTACTATCACACCGATTTTGGTGCCCCATGTGTTTACCCCAGCTACTAAAAATATCTTTTTGGGTGAGTCATCCAATGTGGTGAACAACCAGGATTTTCTAGATGAGTCATCATTTAAAGTAGCAGGCCGGGTTTTATATGACCCTGATTTCCATGTTTTCAATGGGAACATTAAAGTAGGTCAGGAACTACCCGTTGCAGATGTCTTTATTTTGGTAGACGATGTGCCGCTAATTGCTGCAGGTGGTCAGCCGGTGCGTACAGCTGCTGATGGTTCGTATGACATTCGTGTGCCTATAGGTCAGCACTCTATTTCCGTATCTAAGCCCGGACACAGCTTCAGTCTTGGACGATTAACTGACAATTTCCTGGCCGATGAACCACAGCCAATCATATTCAAGGATACCACCACACAGACTGTAGTAGGTCGAGTGGTTGGGGGAAATGATCAAGCCAATAAAGAACCGGGCCTAAGCCGGTCCAAGAACAATATTGGTGTTGCTCGTCTGGAATATCTATCCGAAAATGGTAACTATACAGCTAAGGTAACTACCGACTCCCTTACTGGAGAATACATTGTTAGGCTCCCGCCTTACAAGTACACTGCCCAGCCTTTTACCATCACCAATCCAGAACCAGATATTGAATTTAGTGCGGTGAAGGGTTTCGATATGAACATGGATGTTTCTGGTAGTCTTCCGTTATTGACCACCCTGGATACAGTTGTTGTTGGAGGTGTGGCTCAGGTAAACAGCCTCCAGTATCACAAGCAGAAAGATTTTGTCTACTACGCCCCACCATCACTTATTGGGATCAATGCCGAAGGCAATACTGGTCACAAGTTCATTGGTGCCGATAAAATAAAAGTGGGAGGCGCAGAAGCAGATGTATCGGGTTTGCCATATGCTGTTTTTGAGCAAGCAAAAGATTATGGGTTCACCTTTAGAGGTGCCGAGTTTTATAGAAATTATGATAATTCATCTCAGGTATTAATTGATACGGTGCTGATTAAGAATGGGAAAATTCAGATAAGTAACCAACTCGCAATCAATACGGTGGAAACACTTGAGTTGAATGAAGTAGGGGAGTCAGCCTATACGTTTAAAGCAGGCATTCCTAATGTATCAAAGAATCCTACGTTTGCAGATCAGAGCTTTACTCGCACTTTCACCGCAAAATTAGAAGTGTTTAATGCTCAGGGAACAAAGGTAGGTGAAGCTGATTGGAAGCCAGATCCAGCTGGAGTGAACACAATCTTCCGAGGCTTCGTTTTCGGGGTGCTACAAGACGGTAGCACCTTTGCTACGCAGGGTCCGAGTGTCGTGGAGTTCATACTTCGCGACCCTCCCGGATCCAATAGTACGGCCACTCTGGCCAAAGGGACTTCATTTACACGGTCTGTAGGTTATTCTTTGGCGGGATCTGTCTCGCAGAATTGGGAAACTACGATCAATGCAGGTACTCAATTTGAAGCGGGGATCATTGGTTTTTCTACTGAAACTAAGGTAGAGGCAGACGTGAGTAAAAATACCAGTATCGCCATGTCCATTAATCAGGAAGGTCAGTTTGAAGAGACGGTGACTGTAGAGCGAGAGTGGACAACCAACGGCGATCCTTTCTTGGTGGGGGCTCCTGGTGACTTGTTTATTGGACGGGCCAGAGCATTTGTATTTGGTATTGGAACAAATGTTCAGCTAATAAATCAAGCAAACTGCAGTTTGCCAGGTGTAGAGTGCTATGACATGCCGGCTATCAACGTTGGTGGAACGAACTATGTGGTCGGAACAAGCAAGTCTTTAGCGATGGCTCCTGGAGGAAAAGAAACCATGTTCCTGATCACTCAAAATGCGATTTTGAATTTGGAGATTCCAAGACTCAAGCTCTTGCGTGATAAACTCTTCGAATCAGCAAAATATATTGACAAGCTAAGTGGTGATGAGGCTGCTGGGTATGGTAGAAATAACGACGATGACTTTTTTGGAGCATCGGCAGGGCAGACGATTACGGATAATGCGGATGGAACCAAGACCCATGATGGAATTAGCTATACTTTCCACAACCCGAATCTGCCACTGGTTACCGAAAATATAAACGGTTCACCTGTAGTCAAGCAAAATCCAGCTAACGTGGATTCGGTAAGGTGGTACAATCAGCAGATCAAATTGTGGCAGGAGGCAATAGCTAGAAACGAGCAGGAAAAATATGAAGCCATCAAGGCTGGTGGTGGAGAAGCCATAATTTATTCGGCAACTGGAACAGAGGCATCAAATACTCGAACGGTAGAAAAAACAAAGGCATTTTCGGTAGGTGTGGAGCTGACAGTAGCGAATGAAATAATTACAAGCGCAGGAGTAGAAGTAGCCGGATCAGGTGTTAGTGCTACTGGTACACTGAGCATGGAGTTTAGTGCTGGTACCTCCCTTTCTACAACAAGTACGAACACGGTTTCCGTGGGATATACCCTGTTAGATACAGATGAAGATGACCGCTATTTGCTGGAGGTGTTTAACTCCCCTCAAGGAAACGGGCCTATTTTCACCATAGCTGGTGGAGAGACGTCTTGTCCTTACGAAGGGGAAGTGAAATCATTATTCTATAAAGATCCGAATACCAAGGATTTTGTCACTTTAAGTGCTGCTACCGTGCAGCGAGAGCGACCTACCATTGCGATAAATGGTTCGACTTTGGTTACTAATGTTCCGGAAGATGAAGCTGCTATTTTCGAAGTACGTTTAGGAAATAGCAACTCACTGGGCCAGCGAATGATCTATCACCTGGCAGTGGATGGCAATGAATTCGGTGCGATTGTCAAAGTGGACGGTCAGATTGTAGACACAGATTTCGCGGTAGATGCGCAGAGCACTGTTAACAAGGTCATCACCGTGGAGAAAGGTCCAGGAGCTACGTTTGAATATGACGACATTGTATTGCAGTTCCATTCGCCATGTCAGTTTTCGGATGGGACCAGTAGCGATCAGGACATCTTTGAGCAAATCACGATCCAGGCGCACTTTATTCCTACCTGTACTCAGTCAGAGTTGGTGCAGCCACAAAACAACTTTGTGGTGAATTATGAAAAGAATAGCCAATTGCCGATCAAAGTGGGTGGATATGATATCAACAGTCCGACATTTGAAAAATTTCAGGTGCAGTACAAGCCGTCCTTCTCTTCTGCCTGGACCACAATTGAGACTTACTGGAAAGACGCAGATCCACTGTTTCCGGATAGAAAGATCATCCCTAGAACCTCTTTTACCACAGACTTTATATGGGAGTTGCCTCCATCAGATGGCTACTATGATGTACGGGTAATGACTTATTGTACCGATGGTACCGTTTCTGAATCTCCAGTGATGTCTGGTTTAGTAGATCGATTTAATCCGAGACCATTTGGCACACCTTCTCCAGCGGATGGTATATTATCTCCAAATGATGATATAGTCATTCGATTCAATGAGGTAATCGATGAGGGAATTTTAAACCCTAGCAATTTTGATATCAGAGGCGTGCTCAACGGGTCTGCGCTAGATCACAACACCAGCATCCGATATGATGGAACAAGTGGGTATTCAGAAATTCCTGATGGAGTAAATCTGGCAGGGACTTCCTTCTCTATAGAGATGTGGGTACGCAGGGATCAACTAGGAACAGCTCAGACATTGTTTGAACAAGGAAGTACAACAGACGAATCCATTTATATCGGGTTTGATGCTTCCAATAGATTGGTATTCCGCGTGGCTGGAGATGAGATAGTCACCAACACTACGCATACTGATACAGACTGGAAACATTACGCTTTTGTGTTTGACAAAGCAAATGCTACTGGTATTATTTATAAACAGGCTACTAAAATCATTGATTTTGTAAGTTCTAAAACATCACTTTCAAACGAATACAGGGGTGATGGAATCATCAGGTTGGGTAGATCTACAGAAGGTGCTGATAGGTACTTCAGTGGGAATATTCATGAGTTGAGACTATGGACGCGCGTTAGAGACGATGCGGCCATTGCACCATCGATCAACAAGCTTTTAACGGGGAGAGAACAAGGCCTGGTGGGTAACTGGCCAATGGATGAAGGTGATGGTATGCTAGCTAGAGACATTGCCAGGTCTAGAAATGCTTCGGTCAACGCCATCTGGCAGATAGAGCCAAGCGGTCAATCACAAAGTTTTACTGGCACAGGTCTGGTAGTGGCGGATGGAGCTACGGTTTCGGCCAATGATGAGATGGACTTTACCGTGGAGTTTTGGTTTAAGGTGCCATCTGCAGGTGATTATGTCTTCTTTAGCAATGGCAAGGGAGATGGAACTGATGGCAATGGTGACGGCTGGGCAATTGGGTCTACCAGCACAGGTGAGATCATGGTTTATCATAATTCAACATCGTTTGAAGCGGTATCTAATACCACCAACTATTTTGATGATCAATGGCACCACTTTGCTTTTGTGGTCAACCGCATCGGAAATGCTACGGCTTTCATTGATGGCAATCAAAAGAACATCATGCAGAGTGAAGGCTTTAAAGGGTTTGGTGGTCCTAAAATTGGAATCGGTGCCCGATATTATTCAGATGGAGCAGGCTCATACATTCAGCAAAACCATCTGGTTGGGTCACTGGATGAAGTGAGGGTTTGGAATATGGCCAGGCTGCAAGCTCAGATTGCAAGGGACAGGCTCAATAGATTGACTGGTGACGAACCTGGGTTGTTGGGCTACTGGCCATTTGAAGAGTATTCGCTGGATGTATTTGACAGACCTCAATTAACTCCAACGCTCGAGGATCAGTCTATGTCGCTGGATCCAACCACACTTACTTATGTGAAAAATGGAAACGATGGAGTGGTAAATGGAACTGGAGTTGCATACTCTGGTTTGGTGCCTCCAATCAAATTACAAAGACCTGTTAAATCCATATTGTTTGATTTTGTGGCTAATCAGGATGAGATTGTCCTTACGCCAAAGGTTGATGCATATTTCATTGAAAATGTCACACTGGATATTACTGTAAAGAACATTCGTGACCTTGCAGGAAACTTATTGCAATCACCTAAGACCTGGATCGCCTATATTGATAAGAACCAGGTGTTTTGGAATGATGTGGATGAGCATTTTGACAAAGAGTCTGGTCAGGATCTGATATTCACTAATCAGATTGTGAACAGTGGAGGAGCTTCTAAGGATTTTACCATCTCTAATATTCCTCCTTGGTTGACCATCAGTCCAAGCTCTGGCACCATCTCGCCCAACAGCCAGAAGACTGTGACCTTTTCGGTAAATAAAGATTTGAATATTGGACAATATTCCAATAGCATTAATCTGACCACAGATTTTGGTTTTGATGAAGTGTTTTTGCTGAGTCTCAACGTGTATGAAAATCCACCAAAGGATTGGGTATATAACGAAACTCAATTCCAGTACACCATGAGTCTCATAGCCCAGCTGGAAGTGGATGGAGTCATTTCTATTGATCCGAATGATCGGCTCGGGGCATTTGTCAATGGTGAAAACCGAGGATATGTCAACCTCAAATATGTGGAGTCGCTTGACAAGTACATGGCTTTTCTCAATATCTACAGCAACAATGCATTGGGCGAATCAATTGAGTTTAGGATTTGGGATGCCAGCCAGGGAAGGGTTTATACTCAGGTTCAGCCTGGATATACATTTGAAGCCGATACCAGAAAAGGTGAAGTGCTCACCCCGGTACTGATGCAAACCCAAAACCTTGTGCAGAAGATTCTTCCGGTTGTCAATGGATGGCAGTGGCTGTCTTTTAATTTGAGTTCTTCTGACTTTACGAATGTCAATGACTTCATGGCGACAGTTGAGGCACAGAATGGCGACCAGATAAAGGGGAGTGTTTACTTTGATCAATACGACCCGGACAATGGCTGGATCGGTACCATATCCGGAAATGGCGGACTCAAAAATGGAGAACTGTATAAAGTACGGGTTACTCAGCCTGGCGATCTGGTTTTCGAAGGGGCTGTGGTTGATCCTGGTACCGTCAGTATCAACGTGGCTCCTGGCTGGAACTGGATCGGGTTCATCGCGCTGAGAAATATGGAAATCAATGAAGCGCTTTCCAATTACAATGCACAGACGGGTGACGAAATCAAAAGCCAAAAGCAGTTTGCAGTATATGGAGGCTCGGCACATGGCTGGCTAGGAACGCTGGAAAGCTTGAGTCCAGGTCAGGGCTTTATGCTGAAATCCACCCAATCTTCAACATTTGTTTACCCTAAAGAGACTTTGAATAATGGACGTGTAGCAGCACCGGATTATTCTTATCTCACAGACGGGTCTCTCACAGTAAATGTGGAGCAATACTCTGAAAATATGAGTGCTATCATGCAAATCAAAAACCTGTCTGGTGATCTGCTCACTGATACATTGATTGCCATGGTGGATGGACAGGTGAGAGGTATTGCATTGCCTCGTAGCAATCCGGAACTTACTGAACCGAGTTATTTTATGACCATTTCCGGATTAGGATTGGCGGAGAAAATTGAATTTGTCGCGCTGGATGGGGAAGAGCTTTCATCATTGGCGTCAGAGGAGCAGGTTTACTTTGGCACCAATACTTCCATTGGTACACTGAAGGAGCCGATTGTGTTGATAAAATCAACTGAAAGCAAGCTCTTTGGGGATTTAGAGATTTTCCCAAATCCATTTACAGACATGCTCAATGTAAGGCTGGGAGAACTGTCTGGCGAGCAGGTGATAATATCCATTCATGACATTACCGGAAGATTGTTATACCGTGATCAGGTTTCCAATACAGGGCATTGGTTCTGGGATGGTACCAATCAAAACAGCCAGATCCTGAGCAAAGGAGTTTACACGATTTCGGTAGAAGCAGGCGGAGAAGTGAGCTCGCACAAAATCATCAAAGAATAATCCACAACCAAATAAGTGATAGACGTGAAAAAGATATTAATTTCTCTATTTGTGGCATTTCTCTCTGCAACAGCATTTGCAGATGCGCCACCTAGCTGGGCTTCACCAAACCCGGCTGATTATCAGTTTTCAATGACTGTGACAGCAAGGCTCAGTGCCAATGGTGTGTATCTTGAAGACAACACCGACCAAATAGCAGCATTCGTTTCTGGCTCGGTGCGGGGACTGAGTGCACCCACGGTATATGTGGCTTCCACCAACGAATATGTGGTGTTCATGCAGATTTATAGCAATACTGCATCGGGTGAGAACATCACCTTCAAGATGTATGATGCGAGTGCGGACCTTACTGTAGATGCCATTACCACATTGACATTTCAGAATAATACAGCTGTTGGGTCAAACACTCAGCCATTGTTAATTACAGACAATAACCAGCCTACTGCAATCGCCCTCACAAGCACTTTTGTGGATGAAAACCAGTCTGCGGGAACTACGGTTGGTACTTTTTCGGCGACAGACGCTGATGTGGCAGATACCCATACATATTCACTGGTGAGTGGAGATGGAGATACTGCAAATACACTATTTTCTATCTCGGGGACTTCCCTCCAAACTGCCCAGGTTTTTAATTATGAAAACAAATCATCTTATTCTATCAGGGTCAGGGTTACGGATAGTAAACAAGGGACATACGAGCAGGCATTTACCATCATGATAAATAATACCAATGATGCTCCAACTGCTCTATCCTTATCAGCAAGCACGATTACTGAAAATTCACCAGTTGGTACTTTGATCGGTGAGTTTAATACTACGGATGTAGATGCCGCAGATACTCACAGTTATTCTTTGGTAGCCGGAACAGGAGATACTGATAATGCTTCGTTTGAAATTACTGACAATGGACTTAGAGTGGCAGTAGAGACCAATTATGAAAACAAATCTTCTTACAGCATCAGGGTGAAAACGACTGATGCTTCAGGCGCTTATTTGGAGAAGGGCTTTACCCTGACAGTGCTCAATGTCAATGAGAAACCTTCGGCGCTGACTTTATCAAATACCAGCATTGCTGAAAAGAGTGCCAGTCTAACCACAATCGGTACGTTGAACACTACCGATGAAGATACTGGCGATTCGCATTCTTATTCCTTTGTGGATGGCAGCAATGACAATGACAGCTTCGTGTTGGATGGCAGCACGCTGAAGTCTTTCGGTGAACTGAATTTTGAAAATGATCCAGTATATATCATTAAGATCAGGACAGAAGACAATGCGGGTGCTACGCTGGACAAGCAATTTACTATCAATGTTACGGATGTAAATGATGATCCAACTGATATCGCACTTTCTGCTACCTCCATCGCTGAAAACCTCAGCACAGGAGCGTCTTTAGCTACACTGACCACTGAAGATGAAGATTTTTCAGATACGTTCACTTACAGCATGGTGGCAGGGACTGGAGATGATGACAATGCTTCTTTTAGCATAAATACCAACTCATTGCTTACTGCTGCAAGTTTTGATTATGAAACCAAAAGTGAGTATTCCATCAGGCTGCAGGTAGCAGATGCTTCTGGTGCTACTTTTCAAAAGGAGTTTGCTATCACAGTAGTGGATAAAAATGATGCCCCGATAAACCTGAGTGTGACAGCTACCAGTATTTCTGAATCGCAGCTAGCAGGCACGCTGGTGGGCAGTTTACTAGCTGAGGATCCGGATGCAGGTGACACCCATACATTTTCGTTGGTCTCCGGTAGCGGAGATCAGGACAATGACGATTTCATCATTACCGGCAATGGACTGTACAGTGCTGTTCAATTTGATTTTGAGACCAAATCTTCCTACAGCATTCGAGTAAGAGTGACCGATCAAAGTGGAGCTTATTATCAAGAAACAATTGCGATTGCTATCACGGACAGCAATGATGCTCCGTCTGCATTGTCACTGAGCAATACTTCAATAGCAGAAAATAATAGCATTTCTCAAACCGTGGGAACTTTATCTACTACGGATGAAGATGCCACTGATAATTTTGAATACACGCTCAATCAGGAATTTGATTATGCATCTTTTTATCTGGAAGGCGCTGACCTGAAAGTGGGTAAAGTGCTGGATTTTGAAAGCAAAGTGTTTTATACCGTCAAGATTTCATCTACCGATAAAGGGGGCGAAATCATCAGCAAGCAGTTTGTGATCAAGGTGACAGATGTCAATGATAATCCTTCCATGGTTTCTCTGGACAATAGCAACATCAATGAAGGACAGACTATTGGCTCACTTGTAGGGAACTTGTCCACTACTGATCAGGATGTTTCAGATACCTATACTTACAGTTTGGTAACTGGTACAGGAGACGACAACAATGATTACTTCTCCATTTCCAGTGATGAGTTGCTGATTGCCCAGACAATTGATTTTGAGACAACAGCTTCATTAAAAGCACGTATTCGCTCTGCTGATGGTTCTGGTCAGACTGTGGAAAAGGCATTTGTAGTTACCATCAATGATGAGAATGACGCCCCAACAGGACTGGAGCTTTCTAAAAATACGGTAGCCGAATCTGCGGATTATGAGACCAGGATCGGGAGTTTTTCCACTACAGACCCGGACAATATTGATCAGCACTCCTATGAATTGGTGAGTGGAACCGGCTCAGATGATAATGCCAGTTTTATTATCCTGAATGGTTCGTTATATACCGCGGATACTTATGATTTTGAAGCTAAAGACAGCTATACCATCCGTGTTGCGACTATTGATAAAGGAGGGTTGACTTTCGAAAAGGCCTTTGATATCACCATCACAGATGCCAATGATGCACCTGATAACATCATGCTGTCCGCCACTACTTTTGCCGAAAATCAACCCATCAATACTTCAATCATTACTCTGAGTGCTTCTGATCAGGATGCTTCTGATACTTTCACCTATGCATTGGGAAGTACGGACATGTCTGGGTTTTATATTGAAGGCAATGAGATCAAAACTTCCGCATTGTTCAATTATGAAAAGGAGGTTTTTTATACCATTTCAATCAAAGTATCAGATACAAAGGGAGCCAGTTTTGAGAAGCAGTTTGTGCTGCAAGTGACTAATATAAATGATGCGCCTACAAATATTGAGCTGTCCAACACAGGAATAGGTGAAAACCTGGAATCAGGTGCCGAGATCGGGGAGTTGAGTACTGAGGATGAAGATGTTGTGGATAGCTACACTTATCAGTTTGTATCCGGAAATGGTTCGGATGATAACGGAAACTTCACTATTGATGGAAACAAAGTGGTCACGGTTGCAGCTTTCGATTTTGAAACCAAGTCTTCCTATAAGGTGAGAATTTCCACCACGGATAATGGAGGTTTGAGTACCGAACGAGCTTTTGTGATCAATGTCACAGATGCAAATGACGCACCTACAGATATTGCTTTGTCAAACTATGAGGTTGAAGAAAACCTTCCTAAATCAACGGAGATTGGCACTTTGTCTACTTCGGATGCAGATGCTGTGGATTCATTTACTTACAAGTTAGTACAAGGTGAAGGAAGTGATGACAATGGATTTTTTGGTTTATCAGACAATGGACTTCTGACAGGACAGTCGTTTGATTATGAATCTCAGAGTAGTTTCAGCATAAGAGTTCGGTCTACCGATAAGTCAGGTGCTTATGTGGAAAAGTCTTTCTCAATAGAAGTGATCAATACCAATGATGCACCTACATCTCTGTCAATTAGTAGTGATAAAATCAATGAAAATCAAGGTTTACTTGCTACAGTAGGTACATTTAGTACCACAGATGTTGACCCAAATAACACATTTACCTACAGTTTTATCAAAGGTTCAGATGAGGATTTTTTCATTATTGATGGTGATGCATTGAAAGCCAAAGCAAATCTCGATTTTGAAAGCCGATCTCTTTACAGTGTGGAAGTAAAAACTACTGACAATTCTGGTGGTAGTTACTCTCAGAATTTTGCTCTGCATGTGGTGGATGTAAATGATGCACCTGTTTCCCTGTCATTGGACAATACCTCAGTAAAAGAAAATGCTCAATCTGGAATTTTGGTTGGGGAGTTTTCCACTGAGGATGAAGATGTCAATGATAGCCATACATTCTCGCTAATCAGCGGAAATGGGGATGATGATAACGGTAGTTTTTCTTTGAAGGACAATCAATTGCTTTCAGCGAAAACTTTCGATTATGAGTCTCAAAGTGAACTCAAAATTCGGGTAAAAGTAACCGACGCATCTGGTGGGACTTTTGAAGAAAGTTTTGTCATCGCGGTAATAGATCAGAATGATGCACCTACAGGCTTGTCGATTTCTGATTCTGAGTTTGAAGAAAACCTGCCTTTGAATACTGCAATTCTCACTATAGAAACGATTGACAATTCTGCAGACGAGTTTGTATATAGCCTGGTAGATGGAGCAGGAAGTGATGATAACTATCGGTTCAGGATAGACGGAAACCAACTGGTTACCAGAGATTTTTTCGATAAAGAACAGACAGCTTCAGTTTCTGTAAGAATCAGAACTACTGATCCTGTGGGAAGCTTTGAGCAGAGCTTTACCCTGGAGGTGACGGATGTGAATGAAGCCCCGGTTATGGACGACCAGACTTTTTACCTCATGGAGCAAAGTCCGGCAGGTACAGTAGTTGGCACCGTGAAAGTTTACGATGAAGATGAAGGTCAGGCACTGACTTTTACGCTTCTGAATAATCAGGTAGATGACAGAGTCAAGCAATTTTCTATTGATGAAAATGGAGTTTTGACGGTACTTGATGATGAATTGAGCTATGAAGATGTTCAGAGCATTTCGCTGGAGATAGTAGTAGCTGATGACGGCTTGGTCAAGCTGGGAGATACTGCAGTCATCACGATATTGCTGGAAGATCAGATAGAGTCCGAATTACCAGTCAATAATGTGGTCACTCCTAATGGCGATGGAATGAATGATGTCTTTTTCATTCAAAATGTAAGCCTTTACTCAAGCTACACCTTGAAGATCATGGATGCTTACGGCAGTGAAGTATTCAAGATAACTGGCTATCAAAATGACTGGACAGGGCAAAGCAGTTCAGGAAAAACTTTACCAACAGGATCATATCTGTACCAGATGAAATCACCTGATTCGAGCTATGTCTATCAGGGTTCTATCACCATTATCAATGAATAATCACCGCTAACTAAAAAGGGCATGAAAAAGATATTTTACATAATAATTTTACTGAGTATGACAATGGCTGCTTCTGCACAGTCGCTGCTCAATTCCGGTCTTTCAAACAAAAACCAGTTTACCTACAATCCTGCTTATGCGGGCAGTGCGGGCAGGTTGTTCATGGCGATTCAGGCTAGCAACTATATGGGTTCTGTCAGCTCTGCGCCAAGGTTCGGTTTGTTTAGTATCCACGGATTGCTGTTCGATAACGTAGGTTTTGGAGGTAATGTAATGGTCACTCAAAGCGGACTCCTGACCAATACCACTGCTGAGGTGGCAGGGTCATATCGAGCGGCTTTTACCGCAGACCATTCCATTACGTTTGGGTTGAACATGGGAATGTTCAGGTCCAACCTCAACGGTAATAGTGCGGCTTACAATCAATATGTAAATACAGATGATCCTCTTTTAGCTGATGGTTATTATGATAATACAGTATTCAAAACCGGGTTTGGGTTTGTTTATCGCTACAAGAACTTAGAATTTTCTAATTCCCTACCGAATTTCCAGCAAGGCACCAGGATCAAACCTGAGCTGGTTTCTTATCTGGCATATTCTTACTTCACGACTGATAATTTATGGATGATCAAGCCTTCCGTGTCCTTTTTTACCCCGGATCAAAGTAAGGAATTATTCAATATCAACCTTCAGGGGCAATGGAATGAAAAAGTTTGGCTGCAAGCAGGTTATGTGACCAATGGTAATGTCAATTTTGGGATTGGTTTTAACTTGGATTTTATCAGTGTTGGTTATTCATACGGCTATCCTACGGGTTCGCTGGGCAGCATTACCAATAGCCTGCAGGAGGTACTGGTTACTTTTGCATTTGGCAAGAAAGATTATAGTCACAACCAGGATATTTATGGCAGCCGCTTTGGCAATAAACATGTAAAATTTAAACCTTCTGGTAAGAGGAAGGATTCTTTCGCCAACTACAGAACATTAGAAAATGAATACCGGTCTCTCAAGGATTCCCTGAAAGACCAGGAGTCAGCAGCAATTCAACAAAAACTAGATGCGCTCAATGACCAGATGTTGTCCTTGCAGGACCGCCTGGAAGCGGTACATCAGGAGTCAGATCTGGAGTCTTTTGGAGAGCGTATGAAAGATGGCTACTATGTAGTGGTCTCTACATGTGATAATTTGAAATGTGCACTTGGAGAGCAAAAGATTATGCTGGAAAATGGTACGGAGACAGAGATTGCCTTCAACCCAGCCAAAAAATTCTACTATGTATTCACCAACAAAATTGATGAATTTGATAAATCACTAACCGTAATGGAAGCAATGCGAGCTAAAGGCCATGATGATGCCTGGGTGTTAGTGTATCGAAAGGATTGAGAGCACTATGCCAAAATTCCCCTGACAAAAATCATTCACGAGGTTCTCAAATATCCAAGTTTTGGAGAACCAAAATAGCCAACTTCGATATGTGAATAAAAAGCATCTCATATCGTTTCTGGCATGGTCACTGCTTTTTTCCCTGACACTCAAGGATACTTACATCATATTCTTCAGCAAGATTGAAAAAGTCAGGGTTATTGAGAAAGCTGAGTTTGAAGAAGAACTGACCGAAGATGGAGATAAAGTAAAGCTCTTCACTGGTACAATGGATGGCTTCTTCTGTCCTGATTGGTCCACTAAGAAGCAGGACATTCCGCTGATAATTAATGATGTCATTCCCACAACTTCTCCAGTAAATAGGTCAAGAAAAGTAGCTCTTTTTATTAGTTTGTGTTGCCTCAAGCTGGATAATGTAAACTCATCTCTCAACTAACAGGCCTCTTTTTCAGAGGTTTGTTCCACATTATCCACATACCACTTTTTACAAACTATTCTATCCATTATGAGAGCTGCTGATAATAAAAACACGAGCTTAAAAGACACCTTCCAGTTTGTCAACAAGGTAATTCTGGATGGACTCAAGGAAATTAACCCATGGGCCAATATCAGGATCATGGGTACGAATATTCTGCCTGATATCATGGCAGGAGTTGTTGTTGCAATCGTTGCATTACCTCTGGCTCTTGCCTTTGGTGTAGGGTCGGGACTTGGAGCCGTCACTGGTATTTGGGGAGCTGTTGCTGGTGGTATCATCGGTGGTATCTTCGGTGGTAGCAGAGTGGGAGTGAGCGGACCTACAGGGCCCAAAATGGTACAGCTGGCCGCCATAATGGTGGGTTATCGTTTAGCCTCCGGAGAACCTGATTTGACGGTTGCTTTTTCCCTGATTTTTTTCAGCGGTCTTATTCTCGTTGTGCTGTCATTTCTCAAAGTATCCAAGCTGATCTATTTCACTCCTTATTCTGTAGTGGCAGGTTTTATGTGTGGAATTGGGGTGATTGTAATGTTGCTGGAGTTTGACTCTTTCCTGGGACTTCCAGCTCCACATTCTATCATCGACGCACTTTCTGATATTCCAGTTGCAATTATGCACATCAGTCCGGCGGCTATTTCAGTGTCCATACCTACACTGTTTCTGCTGTTTGCCTGGCCATATTTTGGTAAGAAGGTTCCCTTACTGAAGAAGTTTCCCTCAACCCTTGTAGCACTGATCGTTGGTACTGCCATAGCCAATGGATTTGCTCTGGACATAGAATATATCGGAGATATTCCGCATGGATTACCTAAGATCTATTTGCCGGATTTTACACTTTTCGGTGAGTTGTTTGTGCCAGCTCTGTCATTGGCAGGTTTGGCAGTTTTTGACTCGCTACTTACCTGTATTGTTGCTGATCACATGATTGGCGAAAAGCATAGCAGCGATCGCGAAACTTTTGGTCAGGGGTTAGCCAATATGACGGCTGGCTTGATCGGTGGACTGACCACAGCCACTGCCACCATGAGAACAGTAGCCAATATCAAATCAGGTGGACAAACACCATTGGCTGCCGTAGTGCATGGATTAATCCTGATGGGCCTTGTTCTAGGACTTGGTTTTTTGGCAGAAAGCATCCCGATGGCCTGTCTGGCGGCTATTTTGATTAAGGTCGGTATTGATATTCTGGACTACAGGATTCTGCCTGTGTTGCATCGTTTGCCTCCTACAGACATGATTGTTTTCTGGGTAGTGTTGATCGTTACTATTGTAGAGGATCTGTTGGTAGCAATGGTTGTAGGTGTGGTTTTAGCCTTCTTCAGATTTGTGCAGGAGATGAGTCGCATTTACAAGCATCAGGTCGTTTATCTTGACAATGTGGAGAGCAATCTGATTAGTGATCAGCTCAAGAACCGCATCAAAGTACTCAAGCCTCAGGGACCATTATTCTTCGGGTCTATTGAGCCATTGGGAGAAAGTTACGAGCAGGCAAAGACTCATAATATCATGGTCATTGACCTGAAAGGTGTCACCATGATTGACCTGTCAGGAGCTTATGCACTGGAAGATTTGATTCTGAAAGCTCAGGAGGATGGCAAGGATGTGTTTATCTGCAATGCTTCGGAGAAAGTAGATAAGGTGCTCAGGAGCGTGAAAATCCTCGATCATATTGGTGAGAATTCATATTTCACCTTGGAAGCTGATGCGCTGATCAAAGCCCAGGAAATGGAGATGGTGAAAATCACCGAGAAATACCTTACTGAACAGATGGGCGCTGTGCTCACCAGTCAGGTGGACAAAGAGAAGCTGGTAGGAGCCGCCAATTATGCACATAGTGTTACTATTGATCCGGAAAGAAGAAAGTACTACCATGAGCATGGCGACAGTCATATTGCTTTCTCCAAAGCTGTGGAAGACTTTCTGGTAGGTCCTGAGATCCTGGGAATTGATATTGATGGCTATCATGGACAGGCCGATTGCCAGATCAAATGCAATGTGGTCGACAACTTCAAAGTTTCTTCAGTAATCATTACTGTTTTCTGCGAGGACGAAGTGTTGGAAAAAGGCAAGGCGGAGCACCTGGGTGGAGACGTGTGGAGCTATCAAACTCAGATTGAAGGGGATTGTGGTCTTGGGTTAAAAGTGAGGTTTGAAGCTGTGGATCTTCCTGGCAACCATTCTCTTAAAGAAGCTACCGTGGTTCATGCCATAAGGGAAAAGGCATAAAGAAAAAATTACATAGTGTGAGGAATAGAGAGCTCTTGCTTAATGGCGAGGGCTTTCTTTTTGGGATCAAAAAATGAATTGAGGATTATCAAATGAGACGGTAGTGTTTTTTAGTTAATGTTAGCATTTCTCATTTTAGGGAATCTGGTAAAAAATATTTTAAATGATTCGTAAGAAATTCCGCCAATCAAAAAAATGAAAGCCTCTTGGTAAAAAGAACCCTTAAAGATTACCCAAAGGAATAAGACGATTGCATGGAGTATCCAAAAATTCCTGTTGATTTCAGAAACCCGTTCTGTTATGGCTAGCAAGCAGATTGCTCCGATAGTATATACTAAGGCAATCTCATAGACGGCTAGAAACTCATTTCTCATGAGTTCAGCTGTTAGTATAATTATCAGGTTTGAGAATGTTAGTACTTTCCAGAACGGTTTATCCACCTTATTTCCTAGCAAATTTCCAAAAATTATTATCGCACCATGAATGCGCATATACAATTCATCAAATACTCCAAGAAACAGACTAGCTGATAAAAACAACAGATAACTAAGCAATAATAGAAATGTGGTTCTTCTTTTTTTGTCAGGATAATCATCCAAATAGTAATCCGCCAAAGCGATTAAGAAAAAGTGGATTACCTGCCAGAAAATTAACTTTACGGGGATCATTTCGCTGATTCCTAATAGGAAAAGAATGATTACCAACAGTGTTTGAATGGTAAGATTAACCTTTCTCCTTAATTGATCTGACATAGAGTGTGTGATATCCATAATTCGATTTGTGCTAACGATTCGATAAGAACTGCTAACCGTTTCAATTTTTCGTAGTGACTTTGATTTTGTACTTGTTGATGGATTCTCCCATATACTCAATTGTATTCGAGGAGTGAGCCTGTAATTTAAGAAACTCCAGTCACGTTTTTTTCTAGCTCATTAATGATATTTTGGACATGGAATTTATTGGGAGTTCTGTCTAGAGAAATTCTGTCAAGTTCTAAATCCAGCATTGAGGTTAAGTTGCATAAAAGATTGGGGATAATGAGATGTGTAAGTGTTGTTGGTAGTGATACTGAATTTGGTTGAGTTGTATTTCAAGTAGGGTATCCTTGATAATTACTATTAGGATCAAAACTCTCGATTCGAGTTAATTAAGGCACATTGCAGTTTGGTAATACGATACAGAAAACCCATTAATTGATGTTTTGGAACATTTTTGAGGTTTCAAGTATGGCCTTGAAGAAAAAGCGTTAAGAATTTCAAACGTAGGGTCGAAAAGAAAATCATGCTGTCTGAAGGCCGACGAAGGAGGATAAGTTTCATGATTTTCCGTCCATACGATTGAAATTTAGACTTTTTGTTCACAGCCTTGGGTTTTTTGCTTCGTTTTTGGGCCAAGCCAAAAAGGAAGAGCCTCCACGGCTAAAGTGGGTTAGAGCAATAAACAAGTAAGCCCCAAGTAAGCATCAACGTAAGATACTAGCCCCATTACATTAAATCCAATATCTTTTTATCATAGATTCAGTAGTTCATTCTGACCTACTCCACTTTCAAAAAATAAAGTGATTCGTCTGAATTTGCTAGGACGGAAGATGTGGAAACTATAGAGTCGGCTATCAGAATGAATGTGTCCTTTTTGGTGGGTCGGTTGATAAATATTTTGGGTGATTTGAATGTGTAGCTTCCTGATTCGTCAAAGCTCACACTATCATTGTAAGTCTTGAAATAACGGCATTGGTTCCCGTTTTGAAACTCATAGTATTGGTAATTCTCTCCTCCAAGAATCCAGTACGCCACCAGGTCATCGGCTTTCCATTTGGTGCCAGCTATGGTTTCCTGTGTAATGACCATTGTGTCTGTTTCTTTGTGGCAGGCCAGAGCGAAAAGTAAAAGAAGAAAAGCAAGCCATTTATGCATATTCCTAATTTAACCTAAATTATGCATTACTGCATAATTTGCCCAAAGGGCAGACGAAAGCTTCGCTTTGTCTGGTTACCCTGTGACGAGAAGTCAAGGTGTGACCGCTTGCGCGTCATCACCTGACAAATATTTCTTTTAAATGAAATATTTCGTCATTATTCAATAGAATATTTTGGGTTGGTTAGCTAAATATTCTATTGAATAATCCGGGTTTAAGCATAATGGCTGAATTCAACTGAAAACAAGAAAAGCAACCAAAATGGCTGCCTTTCTTAATCAATCTTTTTACAGATTTGGCTGAGGTGTCATCCTCAGATATGGTTTGATTTCCTTATGTCCTTTCGGAAATTTGGCCGGAATATCTGCCGTAGCAATTGCAGGCACTACCACCACATCCTGACCTTGAACCCAGTCAGCAGGAGTTGCCACGCTAAAGTCAGCAGTAAGTTGCAATGAATCGATCACGCGCAATATCTCAGCAAAATTTCTTCCCGTACTAGCCGGGTAAGTGATAGAAGCTTTGATCTTTTTGTCAGGTCCAATGAAAAATACAGAACGCACAGTGAGTGTTGCATCCGCATTTGGGTGGATCATGTCATATTTTGTTGCCACCACTCTGTCCGGGTCCGCAATAATTGGGAAATCAACTACACAGTTTTGTGTTTCGTTGATGTCTTTGATCCAGCCCTGATGAGATTCCAAACTGTCTACACTTACAGCCAGTACTTTGGTGTTTCGCTTGGCAAATTCGTCTTTCAGTTTAGCTGTACGTCCCAGTTCAGTGGTACACACTGGTGTGTAATCAGCAGGGTGTGAATACAGAATACCCCAGCTGTCTCCCAGCCATTCGTGGAAGTCAATGTCACCTTCTGTGGTGGCTACCTGGAAGTTTGGCGCTTCGTCTCCTATTCTTAAAGCCATAGTAAATATTGGTTTATAAAGTGATTAAAAATGTCTGTGTGAAGCTAACGCTTTTCAGCTTTATGATGTTTGACGAAAGTCAGTTCTTTTGATGCCAGGGTTGGAAGTTTACAGTACTGACAATAATCATTGACTTTCAGCACTGGATATTTCGTTTTAGTTACTGAGACCAATAGTTAAATATCATGTCATTTGGAGGACCAATAGATTCTATGGTTAATGCCAACAAGCAAAACCTAAAGCAGCTTGGTAAGCGCAGAAAACTCAAAGACATTCAAAGTGAGTATAAAGCATCTGCCGGAAAGCCTATCAAGATTCGTGAATCCGGTGTGGAGGAGATGAATCGGTTTAAGGAAAAACTCGAAAAGGACAAAAAAAGAGATCATTTCCAGTTTATCCTGATCGTAGGCCTTACCCTGGTGATCATGCTGATTTTGATGTTTTGGGTGATGACGGCAGATTTTTCCGGAGTAATTGATTTAATGGATTAGTCACTTACCAGGCAGATTGCAAACCATTTTCTATGGCTTTGTGGTATTTTTCTTTATCAAACTTGTAAAGAATCGGGGGTTTGTGTGCTCCTCCGGTTCGGCGTTCATCGGTTTGGATCAATATGTCATAGGCCAGCATTTTACGGCGGAAGTTTCTTCTGTCTAGCTCTTTCTCCAATACGGTTTCATAGAGTGCCTGGAGTTCTGGCATGCTGAAAAGTTCCGGTAAAAGGTTCAAACCAATCGGTTGGTCATTCAGCGCTTTTTTGAGGTCATGGTGAGCACGCTTCAATATCTCATAGTGATCGAGCCATAATTCCGGCAGATCATGGAGGGGTTTCCATTGGCAATCTTCAGAAACGTCATCAGGTGTTGGGCTTTTAACTTGTGAATATTCCACCAGGGCGTAATAGCCGATTGTCACAAATCGCTGGCTGAACCATTCCCGTAGTGATTCATCGATCATTCCATTCTCAATCATCTTGTCTACATGACCAGCTTTGTTTCTGCTGACATTTCCAAATAAGTAGAATTGCTTGAGAAAAATATCATCTAAACCAGTTCTGTTTTTCAAAACTCTAACAGCTTCGGTATCTACATCCTGATCGGTTTTTACAAATCCCCCGGGAAGCGCCCAGCAATCATCATTTTTGGGTTTGAGGAGAAGTACTTTGAGCTCATTCTCATGGAAGCCAAAGATCACGCAATCTATAGATAAACCAGGGTGTAGTTCATTAGTGTTAGGAATCATCTTCGCGGTTTTGCCACAAAGGTGTTTAAAAAATAATAATTAATGACTATGTTTGTGTCGAAAAGACACAAACAAAAATGAAACAATTATTCCCCTTCCTTTTTTTACTGCTGGTGGCATGCTCACCTGGTGGTAAGCAAACCGCAGATTACAAAGACCTGAATGGCAATGGTCAGATGGATGTTTATGAGGATCCGAATGCCTCACTTGATGATCGAGCTGCCGATGTAGTGTCCAGACTTAGCCTGGATCAGAAAGTTGACCTGGTAGTAGGTCTTGGTATGAATATCCCGGGTATGACCGAAAGCAAAAAACCTGAAAAAGTAAAAGGTGCAGCAGGTAATATCATGGATTTTCCCGAGCTTGGCATTCCCTCAGTGGTTTTGGCTGATGGCCCTGCGGGGCTGAGAATAGAGCCAACCAGAGATAGTACATCTGGCAAAACATATTACTGTACTGCATTTCCTATCGAATCTGCCATCTCTTCATCGTGGGATCTTGAGCTTGCACGCAAGGTCGGTGAAGCTATGGGTAGTGAAGTGAAAGAGTATGGTGTAGATGTGTTGTTAGGCCCTGCACTCAACATTCATAGAAATCCACTGGGTGGAAGAAACTTTGAGTATTATTCTGAAGATCCATTGCTAAGCGGTAAAATGGCTGCACACATGGTCAATGGAGTGGAATCCAATGGTGTTGGTACATCCATTAAGCATTTTGTGGCTAATAACAACGAGACCAACAGAATGATGATGAACGTTACCGCGAGTCAGCGAGCACTTAGGGAAATTTATCTGAGAGGTTTTGAGATCGCTGTAAAAGAATCACAGCCATGGACGGTGATGAGTTCTTACAATAAACTGAATGGAACATATACCAGCCAAAACCCAGAATTGTTAACTACAATCCTTCGCGATGAGTGGGGATTTGAAGGATTGGTGATGACAGATTGGTTTGCAGGAGACAATGCCGCTGAGCAGATGAGAGCTGGTAATGACCTGATCATGCCTGGAATGCCTCATCAAAAAGGGCAGATAAAAGCAGCCCTGGCTGATGGCTCCCTGGATATCAAATACGTAGATGAAAACGCTAAAAGAATTATCAAACTGGCATTTCAGTCTTCTTCAATCAAAGGTTATGACTACTCAGATCAACCTGATCTAAAAGCCAATGCTCAGGTAGCAAGGCAAGCTGCTTCTGAAGGAATCGTCCTCCTGAAAAACAATGAAGCACTTCCATTGGATCCTGAAAAAGTCAATATTGCTGCGTATGGCATTGGTTCTTATCAGTTTATAGCAGGGGGTACAGGAAGTGGCGATGTAAATGAAGCTTACACAGTTTCTTTGGTTGAAGGTTTGAAAAACACCTCTTTCAAAGTGCACGAAACGATCCTGGCGAAATATGAAGAATACATCGCTGAAGAAAAAGCCAAAAGACCAGAAATTAAATCAATTTTTGAATATCAGCCACCTTTGGATGAAATGCCTGTTTCTGATGCTGAGCTTTCAATCGGAGTGAAGGAAAATGATTTGGCATTGATCACATTGGGTCGTAATTCCGGGGAGTTCAGAGATAGGACAGAGGATGGGGATTTTTACCTGACTACTACAGAGCTGCAGATGATCGATAAAGTGTCAAAAGCGTATCACGCGGCAGGTAAGAAGGTAGTGATGGTGCTGAATATTGGTAATGTGGTGGAGACTGCCAGTTGGAGAGACAAAGTGGATGCTATAGTGCTGGCATGGCAAGGTGGCCAGGAAGCTGGTAATGCGCTGGTAGATGTGCTTACGGGCCAGGTAAATCCGAGTGGTAAACTGCCGACAACCTTCCCAATCGTGTATGATGATATACTAAGCTCAAAGAACTTTCCGGGAGAAGAAATTCCTGGTGCTGAAGAAATAAAAATGGGAGCATTCTCTATGGGAACCCCGTCACAGATCAAGTATGAAGAAGGTATCTATGTTGGCTACAGATATTTTGATTCTTTTGGTGTTGAAACCGCCTTTCCATTTGGTTTTGGGTTGTCTTACACTACTTTCGATTATGGTGACGTGGAGCTAAGCAGCGAATCGTTTGACGGTACACTTACAGCTACTGTAGAGGTGATTAACAGCGGAAATACTGCTGGTAAAGAAGTCGTTCAACTCTATGTGTCTGCACCAGGTGAGAGTATGGATAAGCCCGCGAAAGAATTGAGAGATTTTGCTAAAACTAAATTATTGAAGCCAGGAGAGAGTGCTACTTTGAACTTTACACTCACAGCTAGAGATCTTGCTTCATTTGATACCGAGAGATCTGCCTGGGTAACAGAAGCTGGTCAGTACGAAGTAAAAGTAGCAGCATCAGTTGCTGAGGTGAAGTCTTCAGCCACTTTTAAAGTCCCTGCTGAAATTATCGTGGAAAAAGTACACAACGTACTTGCCCCGGACCAGGAAATTGTGGAGGTAACTAATAAATGATTATGATTAGAAGGATTTTAGCTTTGTTTGTTTTGTTGCCAGGCGTATTGCTGGCACAAAATAACTCAACACATAATTACAAACTGGAGAAAGATGTGCTTTGGGCTTCTCCCGAAGGATTTGATCTAACCATGGATATTTATACTCCGGATACAGGAAAGGATAGCTATCCGGTGCTGATCATCTATCATGGAGGCGGTTGGCTGATCAACAATAAATCCATCATGGATGAGATGTCGCAGTATGTGGCTTCTCATGGGGAATATGTGGTTTGTAATGTCAACTACAGGTTGCTTGGAGATCAGGACAATACTGTGACCATGGATGAAATTGTTGGAGATGTGTTTGGAGCGTTGTTGTGGGTGAAAGAGCATGTTGCTCAGTATAATGGTGATCCAAAGCGGGTTGCAGTGACGGGAGATAGTGCTGGTGGGCACCTGGCTTCTATGGTAGTCTTAATGGAGAATAAGCTAAACGATTGTGGATTTTCAGAAGGACCGGATGGGTTTAGATCAAGTTATATTCCTGAAGGGAAGAAGCTTAAAAAGCTTGTCAAAAAGGGAGGAATGGAAGTTCAGGCCGGATTGATCAGCTATGGAGCGTTTGATTTGTTAGCGGCTTGTCAGGGGGATTTTGAGCAGGAATCAAACTTTTTCTGGCAGATGGGTGGAGCTAAGGCTCGACCAATATTTGGAGATAGTATCTCGGTAACAGAAAATCCTGAGTATTACAAAATGGTTTCGCCAATATATAATATCCCTAAGGCTTCTGAGAGGAAATTACCGCCCCAACTGCTCACTGTAGGTAGCAAGGACGATCTCACTACGCCCGAGTTGGTTTCTGCGTACAAAGCAAAACTGGAAGAAGCCGGACATCCAGTTGAATATTGGGTGCATGAAGGAAGGCCACATGCTTTTTTGGACTCAGGAACCAATGACTATCTGGGCATTAGTTTTGACAAAGATGCGATTCCAGCGCTGGAAGTAATGTTAGATTTTTTAGATAAGGTTTTGTAGTGGATAATTACAGTAGGTAAAGATAGAGGGCTTCAGTCGGAGCCCTTTTTCTTTGTTATTCCTGCATTTTCCAAATTAGAAACTTGAATAACGAACATTTTCCTTTTCAGCAATTAACTTCGGACAAAATTGAAGACAATGAGAAAATTAGGTTTTATCGCAATGGCTATGATGGTTTATGCCTGCTCATCAAAGAAAACCGAGTCAGCCCAATCAGAAACTATGGAGGAGAATCCGGACATTACCATGACGATCGGAACCTATACCGATGCGACAAGTGAAGGAATCTATGCTGTCGATTTCAATACCAAAACGGGTGAACTTTCAGGGCTGAAATTGATGGCCAAAAGTCCAAGTCCATCTTATCTTGCATGGTCTCCAGGTCATGGTTTGCTGTATGCTGTGAATGAGCTGGAAGGCGGGCAGGTTTCTGCTTATAAGTATGAAGGTGATACTTTGATTGCAATCAATGAGGCAGGAACCAACGGAATTCATCCTTGCTATGTAGATGTCAACGATAAGGGAGATAAAGTAGCTGTAGCCAATTATTCTTCTGGGAATGGGGCAGTTTTTGAGCTTAAAGAAGATGGAAGCATTGCAGATTCTTTGTTTACTTATCAGCATTCCGGAAATGGACCCAATGCAGACAGACAAGAAGCACCTCATGCCCATTGTTCTATATTTTCACCTGATGGCAGATTCGTTTATGTTGTGGATCTGGGGATCGATCAGGTGAAAGGGTACCCTACAGCTGGTCAAAGTATTGGCAGTGGTTTTACGGCTCTGGAACTGGAACCAGGAGATGGCCCACGCCATTTGATTTTTCATCCAAACAAGCTACAAGCTTTTCTGATCAATGAGTTATCGAACACTGTTGTATCTCTGGCAATTGATACTGCAACGGGTATTTTTAAAGTGATTGACCGTGAGTCAACAATTCCTGAAGATTTTACGGAGCACAGTCAGTGTGCTGATATTCACCTGAGTAGTGATGGGAAATTTCTTTATGGGTCTAATCGTGGGCATAATAGTATCGCAATCTTCTCTGTTGCTGAAACTGGTAAGCTGGAGCGAATTGGTGTGGAGCCGGTACATGGAGAATGGCCAAGAAATTTCACCCTTTCACCGGATGAAAAGTTCCTTTTGGTGGCTAACAAGGATACTGACAATATTGCGATTTTCAGCCGTGATGCTAAGACTGGAATGTTAACCTACACCGGCAATCAAATGAGCTTGTCTAAGCCAGTTTGTTTGAAGTTTTAATCAGGAAAATTTCTTTTTGCTATGGATATTCAAACTCGAAAGCTTCATTTGATTAAAGAAATTCTGGATATCAGTGATGAATCTATAATTGACAAGCTTGAAACGATGCTCAAAGAGAAGATCAATGAAGAAACCCAACAAAGCAAACCTTACTCTATAGAAGAAGCTGAGGCTATCTATAAGAAACGAATGAATCTCTGAGTTTACAAGATTAGATATGTCCCCAAAGCGTGAGTGAAAAGAATAATGTTCCGAGAGTAATGGCAAACAGCAGCGTCAGGGTTTTTAGCTTTTTAATTCTTGCATTATCCTGAATCAGTTTTTCATGCAGCCATTGCATGTATTCCTGAGATGCTTCTCTAAATAGCGGTTTTCGAAAGTGGGCTGTTCCTTCAAGGTAAGCTTCTCTATCAAAATTTCTGAATTTGGCGGACAGGTCACCTCGGAGTAACAATCGGTTGCTGCGGTTGACATTGACCATGTCCTTGATAAATCCTACAGCTCTCATAGTGTAAAAGGGTTGATTGTTGTATGAGTAAAGGACGTGAAAATATTTTTAGCTTAAAGTGACTTTTATCATACCATAAAATGAATTGTGAGGTGTGCTTTGCACCATGGAAAATAAGTTTTATCAAATCCCGGAACACCTCAAGCCTAAGAATGTAGGTACTGATCATTTGTTCAAAAATGGAATCATGGAGAAACTCACACGCACACATATCTCTGTGCCTGTTACCATGCATTCATTGATTGTGATATTGTTTGTTTATCTGTCTGTGCAAGACCTTAGTGTGCTGTCAGTGGCGGGTTTATTTTTTGCCGGCTGGCTTACCTGGACTTTTGCAGAATATTGGGTACATCGGTATGTCTATCATGTACACACGGAGAAAAAATGGTTGTTGAAGATTCAGCACATGGGACATGGTATCCACCACCAGTACCCAAAAGATCCTACCAGGTTGGCTATGCCACCAGTTCCGGCTTTGATGCTATTGACGATCTTCTATGCAATCTTTTGGCTATTTCTGAGAGAGAAAGCAGTGGCTTTCTTTCCGGGATTCCTATTTGGATATTTGCTTTATATCTCACTCCACTATGCTGAGCATCGGTTCAAAACGCCGAAGTTCGGTCCGCTGAAAAGATTGTGGAAAGTGCATGCTATGCACCATTATAAATACCCAGAGGATAAGGCATTTGGTGTGAGTACTTTATTGTGGGACAGGGTTTTTGGTACGATGCCTCCGGGAGATATTTGAGGATAAAGCCTGGGGGTGAGTATTAATCTTTCGATTTTAACATTTCCCAAACTTCGGTTTTAGTTTTACCGAAATGTTCTCCAATGCTTTTTAGGATCGAAGATAGAGTGCCAACTTTCAGAGGTTTGTGATTGGGGATAGTGATGTGATGTGTTCCATTTTCTTGGGTAGTTAACCTAATGTGACTTCCTGTTTGCCTTGTTGCTTCATATCCAAGTTTTTTGAGAAGTTTAATTAAATCTTTGGCGAACAAATCTTTTGGAATACTCATACACCAATGATTTCTTCCTTTACATAATGAAGACGTATGATTTTTGGTGCATTTTCTTCAAAATGACAAGTCACTGCATCTTTGATGTTTTGTTTGAGTTCGTTGAGTGATTCACCTTCAGTGAAGATTGATTCACCGAGTGCTTTAGCTTCATACCCACCCTCATCAGATTCTTCTACTATAAATATAATTTCATTCATTACAAGCAATTTAAGTTCATTTCAAATATTGAGATTCAATGAATTTATAAAATTCATAGTTTGTTTTCGAAAGATCATCGAATCCCTTTTGTAGAAATTGGATGGATGCATTGATTTGGTTTTTATGCCGTTCAAGCTCTTTGTTAAATTCAGTTCTGTCCATAGAGTAAGATAATCAATTCGGTTTTCTGGATTATTGGATGGAATAATAACTTTGCGCTCTGTTGGTTTTAAATTTGGTATCTACGTATTTGAAAGATTAAATTCCCACTTTCTAATAGAGGTTCCAGTGAAGGTAGTTTTTGAAGAAGATAAATCAGGGCATTTGTATCTGCTAAATACTTACTCCCACTCATTCCTTACTTTCTTTTGGTAAGCAAGACCATCAGGAAAAGCATCAGGAAGTTTGCCGTAGAAATCTCTGAGTGATTTTTTTGGAGCTTTGGATTGCAGTTCTTCCTGTTGTTTTTCAATTTCTTTTTTTTCGCTCTTGGCAGGAATTTTAACAAGTGATCCCATTTTATCAATTGATTTAACCAAATATAAACAATAACCCGACCATCTTTCGTTCAGCATTAATCTTCTTTAAGTCTACTTTGTCATCTTAGCCTTTTACCCTTTAATTCCCTTAAGGGAAAGGCGAAAAAATCAATTTGGCTCCCTTCATCCCGATAGCTATCGGGAGGGGTAAAACAAATTGATTTTCTAAGATGACAAAGTAGGATTAACATGGTTATTAAGGTACAGGAATGATATTCGCCATTAAAGTTCTTTTTGTTCATTTCGATTTTCAAATAAAATCCAACAATATTGCGTTCACTATAACCAACCGTACCGAAAGGAAGTAACTAAGATCCATGGCGGTATCTATCCAGAACCTCACTAAAATATTTGGCGAACAGAAAGCAGTCAATGACATTTCTTTTGAAGTAAAAGAAGGAATGATTACAGGTTTTTTGGGTCCAAATGGTGCTGGTAAATCCACCACCATGAAAATGGCAACAGGTTATATCAGACCGACTTCAGGGACTGTTTTGCTGGATGGGATAGACGTGACTGAGCATCCCTTAAAAGCCAAAAGCATTATGGGTTATTTGCCGGAGCACAATCCGCTTTACCTGGATATGTATATCAGGGAGTTTTTGGGGTTTATTGCTGGAGCTTATCATCTGAAGCAGCCGAAGCGCAAAGTGGAGGAAATGATTGATTTGGTTGGTTTGCAAAGAGAAAGTGGAAAGAGAATTGGTGCTTTGTCAAAAGGCTATCGTCAGCGTGTAGGGCTTGCCAAAGCTTTGATTCACAATCCCAAAGTGCTGATCCTGGATGAACCTACAACCGGTCTGGATCCTAACCAGATTTTGGAAATCAGGCAGGTAATCAAAGATATTTCAGCCGACAAAACTGTGATCCTTTCTACACACATTATGCAGGAAGTGGAAGCCATTTGTGATCATGTGGTCATTATCGATCGGGGAGAACTGGTGGCGAATGATGAGCTTTCTGTACTTAAGGCGGGATTGAATGAAACCAATGGCATCATACTGGAATTTGAAAAAGCCATCAATCAGAAAGTATTTGAAGAGGCTGGCTTTGAACTGAAGGAATATGGTAAGAATGCCTATTTGATAGAATCTGAGAGATCGGACCTTCGTGCTGAGTTGTTGAAGATTACGTCTGAACATGACTTGCCGCTGGTGAGTCTGACGAAAGCTCAGAAATCACTGGAAGAGATTTTTCATCGCTTAACTCAAAAGACGGGAGTATGATCAGCATATTCATCAAAGAAGTGAATGAATTCCTCAACTCGCTTATTGCGTATGTGGTCATTGGCGTGTTTTTGATTGGAATTGGTTTGCTGATGTGGGTTTTTCCGGATACTAACGTGCTGGATTATGGCTATGCGAGTATGGAGCCACTTTTTAGCATGGGACCTTACGTGTTCATGTTTTTAATTCCTGCTATTACGATGAAGTCATTTGCGGAAGAAAAACGTGCCGGGACTATCGAACTGTTACAGACACTGCCTTTCAGAGATTCTCAAATTATCATGGGTAAGTTCCTCGCTGGATTTTTCCTGGTGTTCTTTTCTGTGCTGCCAACACTCATTTATTATTTTTCCTTGGATCAGCTAGGCAATCCTCCTGGAAACCTGGATACTCCAGGGATTATTGGTTCTTACATTGGGTTGGTGTTGCTTGGAGGAGTGTTTACAGCAATTGGTATTCTGTCCTCGGCACTTACAGGCAATCAAATAGTTTCTTTCATTCTGGCGGCATTCCTAAGTTTCTTTTTTTACTCAGGTTTCGATTCACTTGCAGCTATTAATATTTGGGCCGACTGGTCATACTACATTGGTCAGGTGGGCATCATGTCGCATTACACTTCCATTAGCCGTGGCTTGCTGGATTTCAAAGACATTGTTTATTTCATCAGTCTGATCGCACTGATGTTGTTATTCACACAGTTAATTCTTGGATGGAGAAAATGAAGTCAGGACACAAAATAGGACTTTTACTGCATCTGGGAATTGGTATTCTGGTGATAGTACTACTTTTTCAAGTGGCCAATCGTTTCCGTTTCAGGTTGGATATGACCGAGGAACAGCGCTACAGTATTTCCGAACCAACAAAGAATTTACTCAGCCGAATGGATGGAAATGTGTTGGTAGAAGTCTATCTGGCAGGCGAGTTGCCATCTAACTTCATTCGTTTTCAAAAGTCCATTCGTGAGCTTTTGGATGAGTTTTCCATTTATACTCCGGGAAGTTTTGATGTGAAGTTTGTTGATCCGTCTCAAGCCAGTAGTGCAAAGGCAAGAAATCAATTTTTTCAGGGTCTCATCAATCAGGGGTTGCAGCCAACCAGACTGAATGCAACCGAAGATGGTCAGACGATGCAGAAGATCATTTTTCCGGGAGCAATCATTTCTTACCAGGGAAAAGAGCTTGCACTCAATCTGCTGAAAGGAAACAGAAGCACATCTCCTGAGGAAATTATCAATGAATCAATCGAAGGATTGGAATATGAGTTTGCCAGTACATTGAAGCAACTGACCAATCCGGGTAAAAAACGAGTAGGTCTTGTAGTAGGGCACAATGAGCCTGATACTGCTCAGTTGGCGGGATTGACCAATCTGGTTTTGAAAAAGTATGATCTGTTTCGAGTAAACCTTCCGCAGCGCACAACACCGATTACAGGATATGATTTGTTGATTGTTGCCAAGCCAACCACTGCATTTTCGGAGAGGGAAAAATTCTTACTCGATCAGTATGTGATGGCTGGTGGACGTGTTGCATTTTTCATCGATATGCTCAAGGTCAATATGAATGAGGCCTCCGGTGAAGGAACGGTTGCTGTGCCATACGAGATTGGTTTGGAGGATTTGCTTTTCAAATATGGATTACGCATCAATAATGATTATGTGGTGGATTTGAATTGTGGAGATTTTCCGGTGGTGGCTGGCAATATGGGTGACAAGCCTCAGATCAGCATGCTTCCCTGGCCGTATTTTCCGATCATCACCAACTATGGTAATCACCCGGTGGTCAAAGGAATGGATGCTGTGCTCACACGGTTTGTGAGCACCATCGATACGGTGAAAGCCGTTGGCGTGAAGAAGACACCAATCATGATGACCTCTGATCATACCAAAGTTTTGGGAGTGCCAATTACTGTGAGTTTTAATGATTTAAAATCCGAATTGCTGCCTGAGAAGTTCCGGAGTGGCCCAAAAGCCGTTGGTTATTTGCTGGAAGGAAAATTCACTTCGATGTTCAAGAATCGGTTTCCACCAAAAGGATTTAAACGTGATGAGATTGTTGAGGACGGAGTTTACAATAAGATAGCGGTGATTGCGGACGGTGACCTGATCAGAAATGAGTTGAGCATGGAAGAAGGAAATCCGCTGGCTTTGGGGGTGGATCCATTTACTCAAAAGTCTTATGCAAATGAGGTGTTAGTGACCAACCTGATTGATTATTTGGTGGATGAAGACGGACTTATTGATACCCGATCTAAGGAGATCAAAATCCGTCCGCTGGACAAAGTGAAGGTGAAAGAAGAAAAAACCAAATGGCAGCTCATCAACCTGGTTCTTCCTGTATTGGTGTTGGTGCTTTTTGGCATAGCGAAGATGGTTTGGAGAAAACGTAAAAACAAGTTTTGATCATGGGGAAGCGTAACAAGAACTTGTTGATCATTTTCATGATGCTTTTAGTTGTTAACGTACTTTTTGCATTGATTGGAGGCGAAAAAGGCGGTGTGTCTTTTGATGAAAACAAATTCATTTTGAGTGACACCAGTGCTGTTAAATTCGTGAAAATCGGGAATGATATAGAACTGAAGAAAACAGGTGCTGATTGGATGCTCAATGATGAGTTTGGAGTAGATCCTTATTTTAAACGATTGTTGTTTTCTATTCTGCAGCGTGTGAAGGTCAAAAAGCCTGTGGATATCGATCAAGAAGAAGGGCAGCTTGTTCAGGTTGGCGGTGAGATGCCGATGACTTTTTCCGTGTGGGGTAACGCTACCAAGACCAAAACCTACTTCGCACTGGAAGGAGATGATCAGGTTTATGAAGTGCACATACCAGGCTACAATGATTATCTGGGAGGAATTTTTGAACTTACCCCTGATCAATGGCGTGATCGCTTACTTGTCAATGCCAGCTGGCGAACCATCCAGCACCTGACACTTGATTATCAGGATTCTGATGAAATAGATCTGGACATTGCTTTCAACGATGACTTTTTCCATGTGAAGGATGTTGCCCCAATTGATTCCAATGCCGTGGTGGAATACCTGAACCTATTCCAATATTTTCAGGCGAACGAATGGCTGAGTGCAGGTCGTTTTCCCCGTTATGATAGTCTCTCTAAAATGCCGCCTTTAGCAACCCTAACTATTGAGACGATAGACAGAGAAATGCCTTTTATCCTGGATATTTTCCCAAAACTGGAAGGTGAAAGATTCAATATTGGAATGACTGTGGGAGAATCGCTACTGGTGATTGATGAGAACAGGATGAGAGGGATATTGAAAAGGAGAGAGGATTTTTTGTTGAAGGAGGAGTAGGTATGAGGATTCAGGGTTATTATTTTTTCCATACAGCTTACAGGCATAGAGATTCTATCTAAAAAACTTACTTTAAAACAATCATCGAAACCCTCAAAATTGAACTTCCCCTGGAAAACTTTTTATTCCTCCAACCAATTCTCAGGTATATTTTTTCCAATAACATTTTCGGGTTAAATTTGACGCCCAATTGAAATCCCTACGCGACTAATTTACGCGTTATGTAAAAAAGCATTTTATACGAATGAAATTAGCATAGGCAAGTGGCATATCTACCGTGAATTGTTTTAATTCTGGGGGGAAGCCAAAAGCCAAAAGCCAAAAGCCAAATTTATACACATGAAATTTATTGTATCATCTTCTTATCTGCTTAAGCAACTTTCCGCCATCAACGGAGTGATCACAACCAACCCGGTGGTGCCAATCCTTGAGAATTTTTTGTTCGAAATCAACGATGGCACGTTGACGATCACGGCATCTGACCTGCAGACCAGTATGATCACTGAGATCGAAGTGGAAGCCAAGGAGGATGGAAGTATCGCTATTCCAGCAAAGATCTTGTTAGAAACATTGAGAAACCTGCCAGAGCAACCGGTTACTTTCTCGATTGATGCAGATACTTACAGCATTGAGATCAATTCTGACAATGGTCGGTACAAGCTTTCTGGTGAGAATGCTACTGATTTCCCTAAGATCCCGACAGTGTCTGATGGATATGCCGTGAATATGTCTTCAGGAGTTTTGGCGCAGGCAATCAACAGTACAATCTATGCTACCAGCAACGATGAGTTGAGACCAGCGATGACCGGTGTATACATCAAGTTGGATGAGACCAATACAACTTTCGTGGCAACAGATAGCCACCGATTGATCAGATACAGAAGAGTGGATATTGCTGCGGATATGGCACACAGCATGATCATTCCTCGTAAAGCGCTTACTTTGCTGAAAGCGACTTTGCCTTCTGAAAATACCAATGTGAACCTGGAGTTCAATGCTTCTAATGCTTTCTTCAGCTTCAACAATATAAAAATGATTTGTCGTCTCATCGATGAGCGTTTCCCTGATTATGATAACGTGATTCCTTCGGACAATGAAAATAGCATGGTGATCAACAAGAGTGCTTTGTTGAGCTCAATGAAGCGTATCGCCATTTATGCAAACAAAACCACTCACCAGGTAAGATTGAAGATTACTGGTAGTGAGCTGATGATCTCAGCTGAAGATTTAGACTTCTCTAACGAAGCAAATGAAAGACTTTCTTGTGAGCACGACGGGGAGGATATCGAAATCGGGTTCAATGCTAAGTTTTTGATTGAGATGTTGAACAATGTGGACGCAGAAGAGATCACTTTGAAGCTAAATGCTCCAAACAGAGCCGGTATCATTTTACCTTCAGAGCAGGATGAAAACGAAGATATCTTGTTGCTGGTAATGCCAGTAATGCTAAACAACTACGTTTAATACCTTATAAGAATTTATTTAAAATGCTCTCTGGTTTTCCAGGAGAGCATTTTTTTTGCTTTTAAAACTGTATAGCCAGGTAAATGTCTACACTGGAAAGGTTCAAACTTGTAAGATTGCTTTGGTTTTGAGTAAAGGTGATTTCCTTACTGTCTGTTTTTGCTGACTTGAAGCGCAAGCCAGGGTTTACGTAAACAGTTTTGGCTTCTAGCAGCACGTTGAGATCAATAACATACCCAACTGCGGAATTGTATTTAGCATAGCCGAGTTTAGAGCCATCCAGCTTCGCTTTATACTTCCCAGGAAAGGAAATAAATGGACCAATTCCCATTCTGAAATAGTTTCCCCTGGACATGGGGATTTTTAAATAGCCAACACCATAAAGGTTGGTTTTAAAGAATGAGGCGCTAGATGTGACCGAGCCTCCTGATCCTGTGCTTGCAGAAAACCCAAATACCAGAGATTCTTCCAGTAGAAGCTCTGCATCAAAAACTTTGGATCTAAGGCCTGTGCCAAATGATAAATTGAATCCAGCTCCTGGACCAAAATTCATGTCGGCATAGGATCCGGAAGTATTGAAAGTCATTTTCTCATGATTCAGACTAAATCCACGACCTGCCTGAGCTTTTAAGTAAATGCCTCCTGGTAAAGGTTTGCTTCGGCGTTGTGCCTGAGCTTGTAAGCTAACAGCAACAGCTGTTAAAAAAAGAAGGGTTTTGAAAAAGTATGTCATATCTCGATTTTGCGACAATATTAACACCTTTTTCAAAACCCTTCCGCTTCATGGGAAAGTATAACTAAAAGCTATTGTTAACTTTTTGTTTTTCTGCGTGAACCACCTTTTTTCTTTTCAGGAGTTGCCTCGGCAAGTTCCTTGCATTCAGCATAGGTGAGTTCTTCCGGCTTTTTATCCTTAGGAATTTTCACATTCTTTTTGCCAAACTTGATGTAGGGTCCGTAGCGTCCTTTTAATACAAATACCGTATCATCTTCATCAAAAGTTTTGATGTATTTATTAGCGTCTTCTTCACGTTTTTCCTGAATGAGTTCAATTGCTTCTTCTTCCGAAATAGTCAATGGATCTTGTTCGGGTTTTAGTGATACAAACTTACCCGCATGACGAATATACGGTCCATATCTACCTACAGCGGCAGTCATTATTTCACCTTCAAACTCGCCAACTTCACGAGGAAGTTTAAATAACTCCAATGCATCTTCCAGGGTGATGCTTTCAATCAGCTGACCGTGACGTAAGCTGGCAAATTTTGGTTTTTCACCACCATTTTCTTCATCTTCCATTTCACCTAGCTGAACATAGGCACCGTATCGACCAAGCTTGGCAGTAATTTTCAAGCCTGTCTTTGGATCAATTCCTAATTCACGACCTGCTTTTACTTCAGATCGCTTAAGCTGCTCTGTGTCTTCTATCTTACTATGAAATCCTCCATAGAATGATTTGATCATATCTCTCCAGCCTATTTTTCCATGGGCGATATCATCAAATTCCTGTTCTACTTTTGCGGTAAATGAGAAGTCAATGACATTTGGGAAATGCTCAACTAAAAAGTCATTCACCACCATGGCCGTGTTGGTTGGGAAGAGTTTGTTCTTTTCAGCACCCGTGATTTCGGTCTGTACCGTTTTATTCACCGAACTCTCGCTCAATAACAGTTCACGGTAGGTTCTCTCATGACCTTCTCTGTTTTCTTTGGCAACATAGTTTCGCTTGATTACGGTGGAGATGGTTGGTGCGTAGGTAGATGGTCTACCGATACCCATTTCTTCCAGTTTCTTTACCAGGCTCGCTTCTGTGTATCTAGGCGGATGTCTTGTGAAGCCCTCTCTGGCAAGCATGCTTTTCAAATCCAATACCTGACCAACTGAAAGTGGAGGAAGCATTCCTGCCTGTTCTTCATCATCGCCTTCTTCGTCGGTAGATTCAATGTAGACTTTTAGAAACCCCTCAAATTTCACTACTTCACCTCTGGCGACCAGCTTCTCATCGTTGGTGCTGATACCGATGGTAGCAGTCGTTTTTTCCAGCTGTGCGTCGGACATTTGCGAAGCAATGGCGCGCTTCCAGATCAGGTCGTATAGCCGTCTTTCTTTATCATCACTTCCTGCATTCTGCACAGAAAAGTTAGTGGGCCTTATCGCTTCGTGAGCTTCCTGTGCTCCGGCACTCTTGGTTTTATAATGTCTTTCATTGAAAAATTCCGGGCCGTAAGCTTTTTGGATTTCTCCTTTGGCACTGGCAATAGCTTCCTGTGAAAGGTTCACAGAATCCGTTCTCATGTAGGAGATTTTACCTGCCTCATAAAGCTTCTGTGCAACACTCATGGTCAATGCCACAGGGAAACTCAGCTTGCGGCTGGCTTCCTGCTGCAAGGTGGAAGTGGTAAACGGAGGTGCTGGGGTCTTCTTTGCTGGCTTGGTTTCCAGGTTTTCAATGTTGAAATCGGCCGATTTACATTGATCCAAAAAGGCCGCAGCTTCTTCTTCAGTACTGAACTTTTTTGGAAGTTCAGCTTTGAGAATTTTACCATTTTCCAGGTTGAAATGTGCTGTGATTTTAAAGCTGGATGTTGCTTCGAACTGATCTATTTCTCGCTCTCTTTCTACAACCAACCTTACCGCTACAGACTGAACACGTCCTGCCGAAAGACCGGTTTTGATTTTTTTCCAAAGAACAGGTGACAATTCATATCCAACCAGGCGATCAAGGATACGGCGTGCCTGCTGGGCATTAACCAAATCCTGATCTATTCCTCGCGGATTGTCTATTGCATTCAGAATGGCATTTTTAGTGATTTCACGAAATACAATTCTTCTCGTCCGTTTGTCATCCAGGTTCAATGCGCTGGCAAGGTGCCAGGATATTGCCTCTCCTTCACGGTCATCATCGGAAGCGAGGTAGATGAATTCAGATTCTTTTGCGAGCTTCTGTAGTTCTTTGACTACATCCTTTTTATCAGCGGATACTTTATAGGTGGGTTCGAAATCTTTTTCGATATCAATAGCAAAATCATCCTTTGGCAGATCACGGACATGACCATAAGATGATTTCACCTGGTAATCCTTACCCAAATATCCCTCTATCGTTTTTGCTTTTGCCGGCGACTCGACTATAACCAGGTTTTTTGCCATACTTCAATTTTTTTAAGGCGGTAAATATCTTTAAAATTTATTAAATCCCTAAGAAATCAAATATTCCAGATAGCAAAGCTGACATTATGCAACGAGTGTTCTGGTAATTTTCAGGGATTATTTTTGGTGTAAACATGAAGGATTTTTTCCAAAGAACAACAGCACTCTAACTTCTAAGTCAGATTCTTGGTTGGCACTCTTAACCACAAAAGTTATATTTAGCCACCATATCCATCAACTTTAAGCATTAAAATGATTAAAAACCTTTATTTACTCAGGCATGGACAGGCTGAGCATGGCTTTAGTCTGGATGATTTCGACAGGAGCCTTACTCCTGCAGGGATCAGCCAGCTAACATCCCTGGCTATGGCATTGAAACGGCAATCTTTTTACCCGGATCATGTCTATTGCAGTCCTGCCCGGAGAACACAACAGACCGTTGAGATATTGACCGAGCAAATAGATTATACACTTCCTGTCGATTTCCTGAAAGACATTTATGAAGCTTCTGTACGCACTTTATTTGAGATAGTGACAGGTACAGATGAATCCTTTGATAATATTTTGATTGTTGGTCATAATCCAGGATTGTCTTATTTATATGATTATCTCACTTCTTCCAGTTTTGGTGATATGACCCCCGGGGAGCTTGTCAAAATTGAATTTGAAAATCAAAAATGGTTTGAGGTGACCAAAGGATCAGGAACCAAGAAAACCATTTAACTCATGCAAATACTAGTTGCCCCCAATGCATTTAAAGAATCTTTGGAAGCGGATAGGGTTGCTCATTCTTTGATCAATGGGCTAAAGGCAAGTGATTTGTCATGTGATTGCGATGCACTGCCGATAGCAGATGGAGGTGATGGTAGCTTGCCAGTCATAGCTCAGTATCTGGATGCAGAGGTTTTGGAGTTTTCTGTAAAAGGCCCTTTAGGTGATCCGATCAATGCCAGATTTGGGTGGCAAAGAGATCAGAAGATTGGAATTGTTGAATTGGCTGAAGCTTCAGGAATTCGTCATCTCAGCGTTGATCAACTTGATCCATGGCAGACTTCTACTTTTGGCACAGGCGAATTGATCAAAATGCTTGTAGAAAAAGGTGCCGAGAAAATCTATCTGACTGTTGGTGGAAGTGCCACTGTGGATGGGGCTCTGGGAATACTAAGTGCTTTGGGGACTCAATTTTTTGATGATCATGGAGCGATTGATGGTCCTTTGACTTCAGACCTAATCAGGATTTCTTCTGTAGACTTGTCGAAGGCTAATGCTTTGCTGGCTAATACTTCATTGCATGTCCTATGTGATGTAAATAACCCATTGCTTGGGTCAGAGGGTTCTGCAGCGGTATTTGGCCCGCAGAAGGGTGCAAAACCAGAAGATGTGGAGAAACTTGAAGCAGGTTTGTCCAATCTAGCTAGAGTGATTGAGCGGGACTTTGGAAGATCGATCGGTACTATGCCACATGCGGGAGCTGCAGGAGGAGTTGCTGGTGTGCTACATGGCTTTTTCGGAGCAGAATTGATCAATGGCGGTGAGCAGATTCTTAAGTGGGCCGCATTTGATCAGGCATTGGAAAAGGCCGACGTAGTAATCACAGGAGAGGGAAAAATAGATGAACAGACGGCTTATGGAAAAGGACCTGGCCTGGTGGCCAAAAAAGCCAAAGATGCTGGTAAATATGTGATTGGTATTTGTGGAATGGTGAGTCCGGAACCCAGGTATTACGATTACTTTGATTGGGTCTTTCCGGTAACCAATGGCCCACAAAGTCTGAAGGATGCTTTTGCCAACACTGAAAAAAACCTCGAAAGAACAGGGATGATGCTGGGGCGAATGTTGAAATTCGGTGATCGGTAAGTTGGTAATTGGTGTGTTGGTAAGTGAAAAAACCTCTTCCCTTGAAGCATAAGGAAAGAGGTTTTAGATCAGTTTTAGTCCCTGCCTAGCATAAAACCTATGACGCCTCCAGTTAGTGCCATCATGACCATGCTTACTAATGGATCTACAAGAGCACCAGTGAGGTTCATTAGATTACTGGTTCCATACATATTGAGGCTGTAAGCAAGGCCCATGATCAGTCCAATCATGGCTCCACCTTTCAGCCCATCGGCGAAAGTGGTGATGTTGGCCCAGTTGCCAAAGATGTAAACCAGCAGATAGGCCTGACAGATATTGCCCAGGATCAGTGACCACCAGATCATGTCATTGTCAGCACGATATACACCGGTAGCGCTCCCGCTATTGCTCTGGTAGAAGTCCATCATCAAAACTCCATAAAAGAGCCATCCTAAAAGGAAAATTACAAGGAACCCAACCAGGGTTGCCAGGATTCGATTTTTTGCAGTCATATTGTTTTGGGTTAGAATGGTTAAATGACTACTAATGTACTGATTTTAAGGATCAACTGCCAGAGTGAGCGGGTTGTGGATTTTGGAAGCGGATTTTTAAGAGATTCAGAATTGACTATTCAACTGTTTCCAAACTCTTCTGAATGTTCTTCAAGTTTTTAAATACATCTCGAACTTCGAGCATTTCCTTAGTGGGTTCCTGATAATCGGCAATGAATGTGAGGATATTCTTGTGAGTCCCATCTTTGAAATAGAGAGTGAGTGTCACCTGATATTCTTTACTGGTCTCCTTGTGGGCACTGGTATATTCATCTACCAGTTTAGAGGTGACTTCAGCGTTATCGATTTCAGAAAAGGAGCTTTTATAATTTCCAATGACCAGAAAACCACTCATAAAATCCATCCGGATGGAAGTCCTTCCGGTTGTTTTGCTGTAAGTGCCAAAAGCAGCAAGATTGATTACTACGAGCAATATGCCTCCAAAAATATAATCGAGATAGAGAGCGAAGGCTATAGCAACAATGTTGAAAAGTATCGTAAAGGAGATGATCAAAAACCTTGTTCCAATTCCTCTTTTGATAGTAAGAACTTTGGAATACCATCTGAATTGGTAGTCATTTTTCTCCAAAAGGTCAATTGCTTCCTGGCTGAGGGGTGATTCGAGCATTAATTTCTTTTTGAAGAAAGATAATAAGTCTGCTACAACTTACTATCAGTTTTGGCTATTCTTTCCTTTCAGGCCCCGTAAAAACTCCACAAAATTATCACCGCTGTATTTAGCCATGCCGTGACGGGTGACGACTATTTCACCTTCAGGAGAAATCACATAGGTGGTGGGAATAGAGCTGGGATTATAAACCGATGGCAAGCCAGATTTCAGGAAGTATATTGGCATGGTGAATTCTTTCCGAGCCACAAAGTTGATTGCTTTTTGAGGTTCATCGTCCAGGCTGATCATCACAAAGGCAACTTCATTGCCCACCTCATCATATAGGTTTTGGATATCTGGCATCTCGGCCACACATGGAGGACACCAGGTAGCCCAGAAGTTGATGAAAATAGTTTTGCCCTTAAATTCTTCGAGGCTGTGACTTTTCCCCGAGACATCAGCCAGCATTACATTGTAGCTGGCTTTTGGTGCATCTTCAGTGGTTTCGGGAGATATAATTCCCGTGGCTAACACTATTCGCTGTAGCTGACCAATCACTTCGGTGTGCAGCCCGGTTACATATAAGAAAGTGCCGATGGTGACCAGGATCATCCATTCTATGAGTTCACGGCGGTACTTATTCTTTTTGGGTTTTGACGCCTTCTCGTCTGTTGGCTTAGATTCTGACATATCTGATTCAATAATGGGTTGTAAAGTAGAAGGCAAAGTTCATTGATTCTGAATCGGATTTTAGTGACTTGGGTTACAATTCGGGTGTCGGGTCCTGGATTTTCGGATTTGAGCTTTGGTATTGGTGTATGAAATGACTTTGATTAAGATGAAGCTTTGAGTTTACCATGTGAGCCCTTCTGTAACTCTATTTCATTCAAATGTTTCTCCCCAAAGCTAATTTTTGCGGTAGTGTTGATTCGATTGGACAAATGTTTGGTTTACTATTAGCCAAAAACTGTATTCGTATTATGAAAATGCTCTAATTATTTTTACAACAGTGTTTTAAATTCAAGTCATGAGAATGGTTTAAAAAGGATCATTCTCATGAAATTGGCTGAAGTACCCGTTTTAGTACTTATTATTGGATTGGAGAATAAATAGAAAGGCTGTCTACTAAGATGGCCTTTTCTGGTTTGAGGATTGTTTAATTTTTTGACTCCAGATTTTTGTACTTGGCAAGCATGGCCTCAAAATCAGGATCACCTTTTAGGTTTTGCCAGTCTTTGTCTTGAACTACCATGTTTGGTGTTATTTCTAAATCGTTCAAACTAATTTCAAGATTCTTAAGTGCATTTTGTTTGTCTCCTAAAATTGCATAGATACAAGATAGATTATATGCTTTTCCGCCCAGATTTCTGGCTTTTTGAAGCACTTCTAAAGCTTTATTAAAGAAATTTGTGGACTTTTCCTTTGAGGATAAATGACCAATATCAATAAAAGCTTTGCCTAAATTATAATATGCCTCTGAATAGTTTTGATCTAGTTCAATTGCCTTTTCAAATTTCGTAACAGCTTCATTGTAGTACTCTTTTCCCTCTTTGGGTGATTTATATTTCGCCATCTTTATCAAAGCTCCCCCCCAACTTTCAAAGGCTATAGGACTAGTTGGATTTAATTCTAGAGCTGTTTTATATTTTGAAATTGCTTCTGAATATAATTTTTCATCATTGGTGGAATGAGCCCATTCTTCGAATGTATACCCCCAAAAAAGATACCCCCAATAATCTTGAGGGTTGTGTTTGACCCAGGCTTTACAATCAATTAATGCCTCATTAAATTTCCTCAAATCTAGATAGAGCATTATTCTATGAAAAAGAGCCTGCCAGTACCCCGGATCTAAAGCTAATGCCTCATTCAATAAATCAAGTTTTTGATTAGATGATTTTTCTGAAAGAGCTTTTTCAATTAATTCTGCAATTTGCCTTTCTTTTTCTAGTTTACTGCCTTTGCTTTTGGAGTTGCTGATTTCTGAGAATAGTGAATTGAATAGCTCAAGGTAATCCAATGTTAAAAAGTCTTTTTTTTCAATAGGCAAACCCAAGCGGTGTACTTCCTTCCACCCCAGTTCTCTCTCATGATGAATAACTCCAAAGTAATTAAAACTTGATGTGTCAAGTTCAGAAAATGTGGATTTTTGAATATTCCAGAGGAGTCCTTTTTCTCTGGCAAGTTCAGCTAACTTATTGTCATGATAAGGTATTCTGGTCAAGACAAAATTGAGTTCTGGTCTTATGTTTTGACGGAGTGTAAGAAGTGATTTAAGTACTGTCTTGGCACCGTCAAGGTTTTCTTCATTGTTAATGGCCAATACCACACATTTATCTGCAAGCAACTTCAAGGTAATAGAAGCCGATGCAGTAACTCCGGTACGGGAATCAATGAGGAGGTAAGCCGGTTTGAGTTGTTTTTCTATTCTGCCCTTAAGGTCAAGCAAGAGAGGCACGCCATTTCCTCCGTCTTTGAATAACTCTACCCAGTTGATAGATGAGAGCTTGTTCCAGTAAGAAGGTTTACTAAATTGACCAGCGGTCATCAGGTAAAGCTTTCCATTTCCCGAAGGGTTAATTTCAGAATAGTATTCAGTGAAATCTTTAGGGACCTGGTCGTTTTCCTGGAAGTAAGTAATATAATCTACCAGTCCTTTTTTCTCCAGTGCAGGTGTGTTGTTGATCTCACCCTTGAGCTTATAGGTGAGTCCCGGCGCTTCCAGATCAAAATCTAAAACGAATACATCAATTCCCAGGTCACACAACTTTTTAGCCATGTTGGAAAGTGTGAGTGTGCGACCCACTCCCCCTTTATATGAATAAAAAGTAATGGATTTCATTAGGCTGCCATTTTAGATTCTTTCTTGTGTGTCAGATTGAGCCTAAAGTCAATATGGTCCAAAAAAACCTTCTTTTTTAAGAAAGGAAACTTTGCCTCATTTTTAACGAATTCTTTTTCTTTAGATTCTTTGAGAATCTGGGTAAGCTGTTTTTTGCTTTTGAGAAGAATTAATTGATATTGGGGATTATCAAGGAGTGCATCATGAACCATCCTTACATAAGGATAGTCCTCTGTTTTCTCTGAAAGAAACTCAATATTCAATTCGACCAGCTCTTTGGGTAGTGTACGGAAATAATCTGTAGGGTTAAAAGGCTCCTTTATATCCTCCCCCTGTTCTATCATTCTGTTCTGAAGTAGTCTTTCTAAATATGCTTCTATTTGCGAGTAATTATCGAATGACTTATCAGATTCTTGGAAGCCATGACTGGAAAGTAAGGAAAGATCATGTTCATCAAGGAGGATTTTATTGTCCAGATGAAATGGCTGTTTGATCATGAAATGTAATTCTCCTTCATGCACAACGCCGTATCCAGTTTCTTTATTCTCAGCAATAAGATGAAGCTTATTCATTCACCAAATCAAGTTTAATGTTTTTATTTCCAGCGTATTCCGTCAGTAAGTTATTAAAACTGATCAGATTTTTCAGGCTTGTTTGATTCCTTGTGTTGCCTCTTTCCCGAAACTGCTTTTGAATCGTATCGCTAATGATGCGATAATGATCTTTTTTCAAGCGAATTGCTTTCAAACATTCACTCAGGAAGATATCTTTCCATGTGATAACCTCCAAATAATCATTATGGTTTCCCGTAAGTGGGAGCAAGAGTATATTTTTGAATTCTTCTGCTTTACAAGCTTTCACTTTATCGCATAATTTCCAGACAGCTAACTTTTCCAACTGAGCTTTCGTACATAAATCACCTTCAATTTTTTGATAGTTCACATTTCCTCCGGTGAAATACAAAAAGCCTGAGCCATCCTTTTCCAAACTATTGAACTTGAGAATAACAAACTCTTCATGCTTGAATTCCTTTTCTCTCAGTACTAATGTAACATCACCCCAATGAGGAAGACCAGAAGTTCCTGCTGTAATTGCCAGATATTTGAACTTCTTACCGTTTTCAAAACTATTGTCAAATTTGGTTCTTTGATTTACTCTACCACCAAAGTGTAAAGAAGGATTGCCAGGGTTGACTTCCCAGTTATTTAAATATCTTCCTGATTGTAGTATTCTTGAGGCTGTAGGAATACCGGAAAACTCTTCCCAATTGATCGATTCTTTTCCCTTTTGGACGGTAAAACCTTTTAATGTGGTTATAGAAAATTCCTTGTTTTTCGAGAGGAATTGACGAAAAGCATCCGTCTTGTCGGTTTGAATCTTGTGGTGTGACCTATTTAAAGCGTCAGCATTTTTTTCGGCAAGGGTTAGTATATTTTTCATTATTTTGGCGAATAATGGATGCAATTAAAAGCATCAACAATTGAAAAACAAATTCGAATCAATTAGTCAAGTGTGTTGTGCTACCTGATTTTTGTTTCTATTAACTCATACCTGCTCATCCTTACCCTTTAGATAACTTCAATTATTTTTAATCTCTTTTTCTCTTCTATCTGTTTTTCATAAACCCTATTTTTGGCCGCCCTTTTGGAAAGGAAATAACCGGAATAAAGAATTGATGTTCTCGTAGTGGAGAACGACGAATAAAACTCAAACATGATCAACTATTCAGCCAAAATTGCGCAGGAACTCAACCTGCAAGCCCGATTTGTAGAAGCTACTGTCAAACTATTGGACGAAGGTGCTACGGTGCCCTTTATCTCCCGATACCGAAAAGAACTGACCGGCACCATGGACGAAGTGGAAGTAGCCAATGTGCGAGATCGTGTGGCACAGTTGAGGGATCTGGATAAGCGTCGTGAAGCGATCCTTAAGTCTATTGATGAGCAGGGTAAGCTAACACCTGAGCTGAAAGATAAAATAGATGCTGCCGAAACCATGGCCGTACTGGAAGACTTGTATCTTCCTTACAAGCCAAAGCGCAAAACCAAAGCTTCTGTAGCCAAAGAAAAAGGTTTGGAGCCTTTGGCTAAGGTGTTGTGGGAGCAAGGTGGTTTGTTGCCAGAGCAGGAAGCTGAAAAGTATATCAGTGAAGAGAAAGAAGTGGCTGATGTGGCTGCTGCGCTTCAGGGAGCAAGAGACATTATGGCTGAGTGGATCAGTGAAGATGCTGAAGCCAGAAAGAAAGTTCGTGGGCTGTTCAAATCGGAAGGAATGATTGGCTCCAGGGTCTTGAAAGGTAAAGAACAGGAAGGCCATAAGTATAAGGATTACTTCGAGTGGGAAGAGTCGCTGACGGATATTCCATCGCACCGACTGCTGGCGATCAGAAGAGGAGAACGAGAAGGCATCCTGATGATGGATACTTTTATCCCGGAAGAGTCAGCAATCAACACGCTTACTCGCCAATTTGTAACTGGGAACAATGATGCTTCGGAGCAGGTAGAAATCGCATTGAAGGATTCTTATAAAAGACTAATCAAGCCAAGTATTGAGACAGAAGTAAGACTGGAAAGTAAAAAAAGAGCTGATCAGGAAGCAATTAATGTGTTTGTAGACAATGTGAAGCAGTTGCTAATGGCAGCTCCATTGGGTCAGAAAGCTGTGATGGCGATTGACCCGGGTTTCAGAACAGGTTGTAAGCTGGTTTGTCTTGATAAACAAGGTAAGCTGCTGGAACACACAGCCATCTACCCAAATGAACCAAGAAAAGACATTCAGACCTCAGGTGCTGTAGTAGCAGCTTTGTGTCAAAAGCATAACATAGAGGCGATTGCCATTGGGAATGGAACGGCAAGCCGTGAAACGGAGCAATTTGTAAAAGGTATTGGGTTGCCTAACAGCATACTTGTTGCTATGGTAAACGAGAGTGGTGCTTCGATCTACTCGGCTTCAGAAGTAGCTCGTGAGGAGTTTAAAGATTACGATGTAACTGTAAGGGGTGCCGTGTCGATCGGTCGCCGCCTGATGGATCCACTTGCCGAGTTGGTAAAGATTGATGCCAAGTCCATTGGTGTTGGGCAGTATCAGCATGATGTAGATCAAAATCAATTGAAAACTTCTTTGGATGACACAGTGATGAGCTGTGTGAACGCCGTGGGGGTAGAGTTGAATACCGCCAGTAAGCAGCTTTTGACTTACGTGTCAGGTTTGGGCCCTTCTTTGGCTGAGAATATTGTGAATTTCAGAAATGAGCATGGAGCTTTTAAAAGCCGTGCAGATTTGAAGCATGTTCCTCGTCTTGGAGACAAAGCTTATGAGCAAGCAGCTGGGTTCCTCAGAATCAAAGGAGCTAAAAATGTATTGGACGAAAGTGCCGTTCACCCGGAACGATACGAAACGGTAAACACCATGGCCAAAGATCTTGGCTGTACAGTTGAGGATTTGGTGAAGGATAAGAACCTGAGAAGCAGAATTGATCTGAAGAAATATGTGACTGATGAACTTGGCCTGCCAACTTTGAAGGATATTTTGGATGAATTGGCCAAGCCTGGGCGTGACCCTCGTGAACAGTTTGAGTCGTTTGCATTTGCAGATCATGTACATGAAGTCAGTGACCTGACCATCGGAATGAAGCTTCCTGGAATTGTTACCAATATTACCAAGTTTGGTGCGTTTGTAGATATTGGAGTTCATCAGGATGGATTGGTACATATCAGCCATCTTTCTGATAGCTTTGTGTCTGATCCTGCCAGCGCGGTGAAGCTCCAGCAAAAAGTGAATGTGACTGTGTTGGAAGTGGATGTGCCAAGAAAACGAATTTCACTTTCTATGAAGTCAGATCCATTTGGCCAACCGGCACCTAAAGGTGGTGGACAAAAGAGAGCTAGAAAGCAACGTGAAGAAAGAGAGCCGGAGGGAGACTTTCAGACAAAACTTGCGATGCTGAAAGGTAAATTTGGAAAATAAATGAAATACACCCGGAGCATATTTTTTTTAATGGTTATTGGCCTGCTGGCTTGCCAGAAGGAATATTTTCCTCCGGGTTTGTATGGTTATCAGGTATTGAGACTTGTAGATGGTGGCTCTGGCAAAGTATGGACTGTTCAGAGCCTGGAGATCAATGGAGAGTCACAATCCATGGATACCTGCATCAATCAATATGAACTACATGCGACTGTCAGCAAAACAGCCGTGGATCTCTATCAGCTAAACTCTTGCAATCCGGTTGATACAGTTTATTATGGAGCAATGACAGCTACAAGCGCTGGAAACAGTGGGTCAAACAAGAATCTTTTCACGGATTCTTTGCTGTTTACTGGTGGTAGGGTGAACTATGTGATTGTCAAATACATCACTTCACAGACTTTCGATTTTGAGCGAGTAGGCAGTGGTAAGCGGTATAGTTACCACTGTGTGAGTGAGTAATATTCTTTTAAACTAATTCTTAACCAACCTTGTTACTAAATCTTCCGAATTGGTCGTTAGATCATACTATTTGATCGATATATGAAATTTATCAGAAGAAACAGGATAATTCCTATTTAACTTGTAGGGTAGTTCGATTTTCAATACCAACTTTTATGTTTTCTAAAGCTTTTATATTCAGAGGGTTTATCCTTTTGGGAATTGCCATAGGAAGTTCTGTAATCACCATTGCTCAGACCGGCCCTGGTGGAGTAGGCAACAGTAATGGTATTAATAATCAACCAACCAATGTTTTATGGCTGGATGCCGGAGATCTGTCGCTTGCCAATAATGCAGCGGTAACGACATGGTCAGATAAGAGCGGTAGTGGAAATGACATGACCCAGTTTGGTGCCTACAATACTCCCGTTTATCAGAGCAACGGGCTGGCCAGTGGAGCTTACCCTGTGGTCAGATTTGATGGAACAGAGCGCTATCTTAGCGTGTCAGATAATAGCACAATCAGTGGTCTGAGTGAAGTATCCATGATTTTGGTATTTCAGTCTTCAGCCTTAGGTGGATCTCCTCGTGGTATTATTTCAAAGCGATTAAGTTCCACAAGCAATGAAGAGTACTCTTTATTTTCCTATACCAGCGACTACCTCGATTATGATATTCATACTACTTCCGATAGCCGTTCCACCACTTCTCCAACAGCAATATCTACCGCTACAGATTATGTGGTTTCAACAATTTATAATGGCAGTATAAAACAGATTTTTCTTCAAACAACACAAGCTGGGTCCAACCAGTCGAAGACAGGAACCATCAATGATGGAACTGCTCCTCTGATTTTGGGTGCGTTAAACGAGAATTATGGAACTTATTTTTCCGGTGACCTTGCAGAAGTTATTTTGTACAGTCGCGGGCTTAATGAAGCTGAACGATTGATTGTAGAAAATTATCTGGCTGAGAAATATGCGATTTCCATTACCAATGATTTTTATTCCGGTTATTCAGGAAATTACTTTTATGATGTGGCCGGGGTGGGAAACAGCAATGGCTCCACCCATACTAAAGCAACTTCTGCCGGGATGACACTTTCATTTTATGATGGATCTTTTGGAACTGGTGAATTTGTAATGACCGGACACGCCAACGACGCAGCAACTATTGTAAGTGATAGTTTGAATGGAAATGCAACTATGCAGCAGCGTTGGTCCAAATCCTGGTACATTGACAAGACCGGAAATATGAATGTATCAATGGCTTTTGATTTTGGAACAGTCATCAACGGACAATATCCGCAGCAAGCCAGTGATTACCGATTGATAGTCAGAAATGGAGCTAATTACCAGGAGGTAACGACTTCCAATGTTTATGTGTCTGGAGACAACCTGATATTTGAGGTTACTGATGCGAATCTGGTCAATGGTTACTATTCAATAGCTACAGTCAATAGTTCCACAGCACCCTTAAATGGCGGAGCTCAACGTGTGTGGTATTCCTACAAAAACGGAAACTGGGAAGACCCACTTATATGGACCCTCGACGGAGCTGTAAATCCTCTGTATGTCAATCCTTCTTCAAGCATCCCCTCAGGATCCGATAAAGTAGTGATTAATTCAGGTAAAACTGTGAAAATGCTTGACGTGGCTGGTACTGCTGATTATAACAATGCGAACGTAAGTACGCTGGACATCACCGGGAGTTTAGATTTGGGTACTTCTTATGGTCATTCTTTTGGGGTGATATCCGGGTCAGGTACCATTCTGATGCAAGGATCCTCATTGGATAATTCGGATAATTTTCCATCGGGTGATGCCACCTCATTTATAGGTCAGGGTGGAGGAACCGTAGAAATCACAGGAGGAGGCATCCTGATGAATAAAGCCAGAACATTCAATAATGTAAATATCAACCTTTCGTCTGGAACAGCCCTACTGACAGCTGATCTCAGTATGAATGGCAATTTTTCGGTCAACAATGGTACTTTTCAGATCAATGATGCAAGCACTACCACAGCCTTAAATATTACACTTTATGGAAATGCCTATATTTCCTCTGCCGGAAGTGTTACAACCGGATCAGCCAATGCCAGACATCAGTTTAATTTCTATGGCAATCTCACCAATGATGGTACTATTGCTTTCACACAGAGAACCTCGCCGGTTACTGGTGCGCAGGCAACTGATGGTATTGTTGATGCTAACTTTCTGAGCAGTAACAGCGATCAGCAGATTCAGTGTAATAATACGGCGCACTTTTACCGGATAGAAATCGATAAAGGTGATGATCCTACTTATGTATTAAATATTGATGCAGCGGGATCCGGAGATTTTAACCTGAATGGATATGCCGCAGAAGGTCATGCTCAGATAGCACAACTTACAAGCAATGCCAATGCACTTGGACTAATCAAAGGGACTGTGCGGTTGGGAGATAATGTGACCGTTTCGGCTTTGAATACCACAGGTAATTACAACATATCTGAAGCAGCTGTTTTGTGGATAGATGGAGGAGCAGCTACCAAATCCGGAGGTACGGCTATTGTACCTTATGGAGGGCTGGAAGTGAGTGGAGGCCAACTTACGGCGAGTGTTAATAGTGGTGTAACTACCCGCGGAAACGGCTACCTGAAAGTGACCGGAGGAAAGGTTAAAATGAACCAGTTCCGAACTTCCATATATGGAGTGACCAATCAGGGGGGATATACCCAAACTGCAGGCGAAGTGTATATCACTGCTGGGTCTACCAGTACTGATTATTATGCAATGAGTCTCACTTATGAAGGAAATACTTTTGAGATGTCGGGAGGACAACTTACGGTCAATACCAATTCCCGTGGAGGTATTTTCATTAACGGAACCAACGGAAATTACAATGTGACTGGCGGTGAGATAATTTGTGAACTGGATAATAACAATCCATTTGTAATTACCTCAAAAGCACCTTTTTATAATCTTACCATCAGAAAAACAACCAACAATACAGGTTATGTTATTCTGGATGGTGGAACATCGGCTAATGGTTCGTCTGATCCAAGAACACTTGCGGCTCAGCCATTGACTGTTTATAATGATATCATCATTGAGAATGCAAGTGCGGGTTATGTGGATTTTGATGGAGTTGCACAAACTACTAATTACGATGGAAACTTCAATGCGAATGGACAAAATCTGACCATCGGAGGTAACTTCAAAGAACAGGATGGGGCTACATTTACTTCCGGTACCAATACCATCACCTTTAATGGTTCAGGTGTTAGCCTGTTGCAGTTCAGTAACTCGGCTACACAAACTATCAATAATCTCACTGTAGCAAAGAATTACACCAATCAGGGATTGCAGATCATCGGCGGCAATAGTACTACAGCATTCGAAATTGATGGTGAATTTCGATTAGAAAAAGGAAAGTTATTCTGTGATAACTACAATGTGGATGCCCTTGGGGCAATGTATCTGGCAGATACCGTTGGAGATGAATCATCTATCGGTAAGCTGAGTCTCAAAGGGGCTTCACTTCAGACAATTTCTACCAATGACGAAGGGGCTATTTATGATATGGAAGTCAACAATGCAAATGGTATTTCACTGGATGGAACCTTGATGACAGATACTTTAGCACTTACCTTGGGGATTTTTGATATCAATACCAATAAACTTACAGTGAATGGAGCTATTAATGGATCTTCTTTCAGTACTGCTAAAATGATTCAAACAGCAGGAAATGCCTCTGATGGTGGATTGGAAATATATTTTGATGGGGCAATAACTGACCCTGCTGCCCGATTATTTCCTGTTGGTACCAATGCCAACTCAACAGTGAGATACACACCAGCGACACTTGATTTGGAAAATGTTACCGATGATGGATATGTCTACGTTAGTTTAGCAGATAAAGTCCTTGCAACCACTGATCCATCAGGAGGAGATATTCTATCTTTCTATTGGCAGCTTGGTCATAGCTCCTTTTCGGCTGCACCTAATGTTACAACTTTATCAGTAATAGCTTCGGAAGATGATGATGTAGATGGTAGTGATAGTAATGCTACCGATGATGCTACTTCTTTGCCAGATAACTGGGTGATGGGAAAGGTAGAAGCAGGGGAAGATTCGGATGATACACCAACATCTGATTTTGCTTACAATGCCATGCAGACACCTGGCTCTATATCAGTCTATACAATTACATATACCGGTAATGATTTAACAAGTGGGGCGGGGCCTTACACCCTCACCAAGGCAAATTATACAGCGGGTAAACCCGGCAGATTTGCTGCTTCACCCACCGTGTTTTACACTCGGAAAACAGCTAATAATGATCAAAATTGGAATGTTACATCTAATTGGTCTATTACTGTTACCCAAGGCCCTGCAAATGCTCCAAGGTGGCCAGGTCAAAATGGAAACTCTTCAGATATTGTTATAATAGGAGCGCACTCAGACATTGGTTACAGCCAAATACCTGTAAGACTCGATGTTAATGTGAATACCGATATCGCTGCCCTCATCTTTGAGGATGCAGGAACTGGTGAACAGAGGGGGCGGTTGTTCCCACAGTCAGGAACTTCTCATGCATGGGGAGAGGTATCCGGAGATGGTGAAATCCAGTTATTCTTCACAAGTTCTGCCACAGTTCCCACTTTCGATGCCTCTGCAACAGATTTCGGAGATTTTTTTAATGTGTCAAATAGCACCTGGAACCTTTCCCACGAAGGTGGTGCAGGAGCATCCAAACGTGTGACAATGCCGACGTTTCCCAGTGAATTTCCTAATCTTCGTGTAACTGCTACAGGAGGTACCAATGGTGGTACGGACGGTTGGGGGAATCAATACCAAGTGGAATTTGCCAACGACATTACGGTCAACAGCGACCTTCAAATAGCCAATAGAGCTGCACTGTATGTTCAGGGTAACATAGACATAGCCAAAAGTTTACAAATTGGGGTTGGTTATGGTCATGGCAGGCTGAGGTTTCCAAATGGTGCAACTGCCTATTGCGTAACTGTGGGAGACAATGTTATTTTGGGACAAACCTCTAGTGGAACAATTAGTGGTAATTATATTGATGTAGAACCCGGTAATACCAATAACATTACTCACTCATTAGAAGTAGCGGGAAGCATTATTCTTAAGAGGAATGGTAATTCTTCTTATCCTTATCTTGATTTTTATCTTTCATCCAGTGAAAATCAGGTAGACTTGATTCTAACCGGAGAAAGCACAGATTCATTGACAAATGATTCAGGTATTGTTCCAGATCTTTACAGATTGATTATTAACAAAGGCTCAGATACCACTTCCACCTTCACATTCAATGATAATTTTAATTTACACGGAACTGCAAACGATGCTCTTGCTTCAGACAAGGCGCTTGTTTTACAATCAGGTAAACTAATATTGGATGCCCCGGGCATTAATTTGACTTTATCTGATGGAGGAGCAGATTTTGAAGTCCCCGACGGTGCCGGACTTGAGTTGGCCCAGGGAACATACACGGTCTCAGGAGATGATATTGGGATATTGTTGGATGGATTGCTCAGGGTAAGTGGAGCTACTTTGGAGGTAGATGATGCTGTAAATAATGGAAACAATTACATCGAATATAGTACGTCTGGTAGTGGAGTGTTAGAAATATCCGGCGGTAGTCTCACTGTAGGCTCGCAAATCAGGAGAAGTCTGACATCTACAAGTGGAGCATTGACTTATAAGCAAACGGGTGGAAGCGTAACCTTAGGTAAAAGGGCTGCCCCTGAAACAACCCGAGGTGTTTTTGAAATAACTTCATCAGGAAGCTTCATCCACACAGGTGGTGATTTCACCCTTGTGAGAGGAATCAACTCCACTACCGTACCGTCATTATTGCTGGAACCTGGTGATTCAGACCTTACCGGATCATCAATTATTATAGGGAATACAGATACACCTTCAGGATCCGGCAGTAGTCAGATCGGAATAAAGTCTTCGGTGGCTTTGGGGAATTTGTCTATTAACAATTCCAGTGGAAATAACCCTGTGGTCTATTTGTACTCACGTCCGCTGACCGTTTCCGGTACTTTATCTATCGAATCCGGAGCTGGTTTGAACGCCAATTCTTATGACTTGACCCTGACCGGGGATTTTACCAATAATGGTACTTATTTACCTAATAGTAATACTACATTCTTCTCAGCATCGAGCGGCACCCAATCATTCTCAGGTACCGGTACATCCACATTTTATAACCTTACAAAATCAGGTACAGGTACATTGTCATTGTCCCAGGATATCACTGTGTCCAATGACTTAACTGTGAATAAAGGAACCCTGAGCCATGGAACCAATACCATCAACGTTTCAGGTGATGTGACGGTAAAAGGGACTATTTCAACAACTGGTGGTCAGGGTATCGTTTTTAATGGCTCTTCACAACAGGAGCTCTTAGGGCAAACTAACACCAATGTGGATCTGGGAAGAATTACAATCGATAATTTGTCAGGTGTTCAGATACCTGACGGCAATGGTTATCAATTCACTATCAATGATGCCCTGAGATTGAATAAGGGTGTTTTAGATGTGGGGGGAAGTTTGCTCACGATCGGTAAGAATGGGAGTATTGAGGAGGTGAGTACTTTTTCTGCTACCAATATGATCCAGACCAATTCATCTTTTACAGATAATGGAGTTAAGAAAGTGTTTAGTGGAATGGAATCTTCTTTTACCTTTCCAGTGGGGGATTCAAAATATACACCGTTCAACTTAATCACGATCTCATCAATAGATGAAGATGGATATTTGATCGTAAGGCCTTCTAACGAGCGACACCCGGCAATCACTGATGATCCGCTTACAGCAGAGGATGAGACTTTAAATGCCCTGCAGTATTATTGGGTGGTAAAATCAGGAGGTCTGACCAACTTTTCTTCAGGGACTGCTCAGTTTGTATATGATCAATCGGATGTGTCAGTTACCGGAAGCTTTACAGAAAATGATTATATCGCAGCAAGACTTACTACCACTCAATATCAATGGGATAAGGCTTACGCTGGAACAGCCGTAAGCGCAGCTAACAATACATTGACTTTTCCACTGGATCAGAGTTCTGTTTTTGCCGGGGATTATACAGCGGGAATTAACAATGCTTTCAGGGATATACCTCAATATAGAAGTAATGGTAATGTGAATTTTACCGCCATTGCCAACTGGGAAGTTTCACTTGATGGCGGCACCACATGGGCTTCTGCCACTACTACGCCAGTAGGAGCTATTGTGGATGTGAGGACCGGAGATACGCTTACCATTAATGATAATAATGTTCGTTTGCTCAGTACCACCATTGCATCTGGAGCTCGGCTGGAAGTAAATCCTGCTTATTATGGTACTCGGCTGGGAGATGTCTACGGACAAGGAACACTTGTATTGCAGAGCGAGGTTTTCCCAACAGGTAATTATGAGAATTTCTTGACCTGTTCAGGAGGTGAACTGGAATATACTTCAGCAAACAGCTATCCTGTATTGTCAGGAATTCCGAACGTACGAGCAGTGACACTTACTGGAAGCGGATCCAGGACGCTTCCCGCCAATGCGGTGACTGTCTGCAATGACCTTACAATTAATGGGCCTACTCTGGTGAAATCTACTTCGGATTTGCTTACCGTAGACGGAAACCTGATCCTCACTTCCGGAGCAATTCAGTTTACCTCTTCACAAGCCAATATCACGGTCCAGGGAAATACTACACTTACCTCCGGGATATTCTCAGGTTACAATGGAGCCAGTATTACTTTTAATGGTGATTTGACTAATGCCGGGGCCACTTTCAGCGGTAATAGTTCGGATTTTGTTTTTTCAGGAAGTGGTGTTCAACAAATCAGCGGCACTTATGCTCTTGATCATATGACTGTTAATAGTTCCGGTGCAGGCCTTGATCTGACATCCGGTGGAAATATTTCTATTGCTAATTTATTGACAATGACTGACGGGATCATCACCACGTCAGCTGCGAACACAGTTACATTGGGAGCATCGGCCAATTATGCAGGAGCAAGTGTTAATAGTTATTTTAATGGGCCGGTAACTAAAAATTCCATTGCTTCCGCTGCTACGTATTCATTCCCGGTTGGAAAAGGTGGTAGATATGCACCAGCCGCCATCAGCAATGTGCAAACAGGCAGTCAGAACTGGACTGTGGAATACTTCACCAATGTGGTGGATGCCAGCATTCCTACCTCTACCTCTTTTGATCATTCAGATCCGGGTTCGGGTTACAATGCACTCAATAAGATTCAAACGACCGATAGATGGAGTATTTCTTCCTCAGGAAGCAATACAGCATTTGTAAAACTCACTTATGGCAATCATAACAGCTATCCCGGCACTGATCTGATACGAGTGATCTGGTGGGATACGCCCAATTCCCGCTGGGAGAATCAGGGAGGAATTGTAAGTGGGACAAGCGGATCAGGAACAGTAATTTCCGAAAACGCCATTCATTTTAGCACTCAGCAGTTTGGCTTGGGAAATGCACCACAAACAGTGCTTCCTGTGGAATTGATCAATTTTAAAGGAACACTTTGGGACAATGGAGATATCCGGCTCACCTGGCAGACAGTTTCCGAATTAAACAATGACCATTTTGAAATTGAAAGATCTATCGATGGTGATACATTCAAATACCTCGGAGCAGTCACAGGTGCAGGTACTTCTAAATCATTGTTGAATTACAGTTTTGTTGACAAACAGCCGGTTCCTGGTTTGAATTATTACCGGTTGAAGCAAGTCGATTTTGATGGTGCTTTCGAGTATTCTCCATTGATTATGATCAATAATGATCATTTTGCAAGTGGCCTTACGGCATTGGTTTATCCTAACCCAATTCAGGGAAATGAAATTAAAGTAACGCTTACTACTGGTAATGAAACCAGTGAAATTCAGTTCATCATTTATGACCCAACTGGCAAGCGGTATGTTGACCTGATTCAGCAACCAGTGGTTGGAACTGCCTACTATTCTGTTCCGGTATCTGAACAACTGAACACCGGGATTTATTATCTATTGATCAGGCAGGCGGATTATCAAAAAGTGATAAGATTGATGGCTCCCTAATACCCATTCAGCATATTCACAAAATGGGCTGCCATTAATCCGGCGGTTTCTGTACGTAGGGTACTTTTGCCCAGGCTAATCTTTGTAAAACCAATTTTTAAAACTGCATTCACTTCTTCCTGAGTAAAATCTCCTTCCGGGCCGATAAGTGTTAAGGTGTTTGAATTTGACTTTAGTTCATCGGAAAAATAAGGCAGTCCATCTTCCACAAAGGCGATGAATTTTTGATCGGCCTGTGTACTTCCAAGAAATTTATCCAGCTTTTCCAGTTCATTGATTTTGGTGAGAAAGCCACTTTTGCTTTGTTTCAAAGCACTGACAGCTTTCTTTTCCAGACGATCAATGCGCATTTTGTTGCGCTCACAATTAGTAGTCAGAATAAAGGAAATTTCATCCACTCCCAGCTCACAGGCTTTTTCTACGAACCACTCGATACGGTCCGTATTCTTGGTGGGGGCGATGGCAATATGATTGTAAAAAGGCCTAGGGGATAATTGCTCCTCACTCAGAATTTTGAATTCGCAGGAGCGTTTGCCAACGGCGGTAATTTCCACTTCGTATTTCCCGCCCTTTCCATCAAAGATGCCGATCTGGTCACCAACACCTTTACGAAGTACTTTCACACAGTGCTGAAATTCTTCATCTTCCAGAAGGTGTTGGCCTTTGCTGATTTTCGATTGGTAGAAGTAGAGCATGCTGCGAAATTATAACAATTTAGCCTGGAATGCTTTCAAGAGACCAAGGACATGAATCTGTAATTCAATGTCAAAATTGTGTAACACATAAAATGATGCAGTTGGACAACTTTGCTTTGTAAATTCAAGGATTATGAAAACCTTAACAGTAGAGCAGAAGCAACCAAAGAGTAAAATCATCACCGACACTTTTCCGGTAACGGGAATGTCGTGTGCGGCTTGTGCTTCCAGTGTGGAGACGATTCTGTCACATACGGATGGTGTGGAAATGGCAAGTGTCAATTTTGCTTCTAATTCTGTGTTGGTGAAATATTCGGAAAACACAACCACCGAATCTCTGCAAGCGGCCCTTCGCAACGTGGGGTATGATATGATTATCGAAAAGGAAAATGCGGAGGAGAAGCAGGAAGAGTTGCAGGAACAGCACTATCAGGATATTAAAAAGCGAACCATCTATTCGGCAATTCTTACCACGCCGGTTTTCATTATCGGGATGTTTTTCATGGATTGGTCGCCTGGAAAATGGGTTTCATTGGCATTGACCATTCCGGTGCTGTTTTACCTGGGAAAGGATTTTTATATCAATGCATGGCGACAAGCCAAACACCGCAATGCCAACATGGATACGCTGGTTGCTTTGAGCACAGCTATTGCTTTCCTGTTCAGTTTGTTCAATACACTATTTCCTGAGTTTTGGCTTTCTCAAGGGATAGAACCGCATGTTTATTATGAAGCGGCTACAGTCATCATCACTTTTATTTCATTAGGTAAAATGCTGGAAGAAAAAGCCAAGGCCAGCACTTCTTCAGCCATAAAAAAGCTGATGGGATTGCAGGCCAAGACCGTCAGAATCATCAAAAACGGAACCGAACAGGAAGTGCCAATGGGTTTTGTAGGGATTGATGATATCGTAGTAGTGCTTCCTGGAGAGAAAGTGCCGGTAGATGGCAAAGTGACCGAAGGAAGTTCTTACGTAGATGAAAGCATGATTACGGGAGAACCGGTACCGGTTTTGAAAGAAAATGGTGCTTCTGTTTTTGCTGGAACTGTCAATCAAAAGGGGAGTTTCCAGTTTCAGGCGGAGAAGGTTGGTGGGGAGACGCTGCTGGCACAGATCATCAAAATGGTGAAGGAAGCGCAGGGCAGCAAAGCTCCGGTTCAGCGATTGGTAGATAAAGTGGCCAGCATTTTCGTGCCGACTGTGATGGCTATTTCAGTGATCACTTTTATTACATGGATGATACTGGGTGGCGAAGGAGCGATTACACATGCTTTGCTCACTTCGGTGGCAGTTTTGGTCATAGCATGCCCGTGTGCACTTGGTTTGGCAACTCCTACAGCAATTATGGTAGGAGTGGGCAAAGGAGCCGAGAATAACATTCTGATCAAAGATGCCGAGAGTCTTGAGTTGGGGTTGAAAGTGAATGCAGTGGTACTGGATAAAACCGGGACGATTACAGAGGGTAAACCTGTTGTTCAGGAGATTGTATGGAATGCTGAAGTGGAAGCATCGAAGTATAACGCTGTTCTTTTGGCCGCCGAGTCTAAGTCGGAGCATCCATTGGCAGAAGCTGTAATTGCGCATTTGAAAGAGGAGAATGTTACGCCTGCTCAATTGGAGCAATTTGAAAGCCTGACCGGAAAAGGAGTGGAGGTAATGAGTAGCGGTGAGAACTTTTACATTGGCAATGCTAAGCTGATGGGAGAGAAGAGTGTTTCAGTTTCTGAGCAACTCAAGCAACAGGTTGCAGCTTGGCAGCAGGAAGCCAAGACTGTGATTTACTTTGCTGATGCAAACAATGTACTCGCTGTAATCGCCATTGCGGATCAGATAAAACATACTTCGAAAGAGGCCATTGAAACTTTGAAAAAGCAGCATGTAGAGGTCTATATGCTGACTGGTGACAATCAACATACTGCGGAAGCTGTAGCTCAGGAACTAGGACTTGCAGGATATAAAGCTGAGGTGCTTCCTTCTGAAAAGGCTGATTTCGTGAAAGAACTCCAGGAAAAAGGCGAAGTAGTAGCGATGGTGGGTGATGGTATCAACGACTCTCAGGCGCTGGCGCAAGCTGATGTAAGCATTGCCATGGGACAAGGTTCTGATATAGCGATGGATGTAGCCAAGATGACTTTGATGACGTCTGATCTGAATAGTGTTCCAAAAGCCTTAAATCTCTCCAGGCTGACTGTTCATGGTATTCGTCAGAATCTTTTCTGGGCGTTTATTTACAATATCATTGGTATTCCGATAGCAGCAGGTCTGTTATATCCTGTCAATGGCTTTTTACTGGATCCCATGATAGCAGGCGCAGCGATGGCTTTCAGTTCGGTTTCAGTGGTGAGTAATAGTTTGAGATTGAAGTTTAGGAAGATATAATTTGGTGACTGGTGAAATGGTGAATGGTTGAATAGTGAAGGCTTGTCCGAGGATGTAATGAGAGGGGTATTTGGTAGGTAGGTGATCAGTGTGCCAGTTACCTAATAACTCGATAACAACTCAAAACTTGAAATTAAAAATTTAAAACTTAAAAATAATGAGCGAGATAAAATTCAAAACCAACATCAACTGTAACAATTGTTTATCCAAAGTACAGCCAGTTTTGGACGGTGAAGTCAATATTAAATCATGGAATGTAGACTTGACACATGATGATCGTATTTTGACAGTAGACACAGACATGACACCAGATCAGGTGAAGACAGCAGTCGCCAAAGTGGGGTACATTGCTGATTTGGTGGAGTAGTTGATTGGTTTACTGGTGATTGGTTGAATAGTTAATTGATGGATTCGAGTAATCTCTAAATTAGAACCTCTATACCTGATAAGTTGGAACTAGTGAAGGGTATGCTTGATAATTACTATTAGGATCAAAACTCTCGATTCGAGTTAATAAGGCACTTTGGGGTTTGGCAATACGATACACAAAACCTCAGTACCTGATGTTTTGGAACATTTTTGAGGTTTCAAGTGTGGCCTTGAAGAAAAAGCGTTAAGAATTTCAAACGTTGGGACGAAAAGAAAATCATGCTGTTTGAAGCCCGACGAAGGAGGGCAAGTTTTATGATTTTCCGTCCATATGATTGAAATTTAGACTTTTTCTTCACAGTGCAGACGGCTAGTCCTTGGGTTTTTTGACGGTTCGTCGCTGCGATTCGTTTTTGGAAGGTCCGCCGCTGCGGCCAAGCCAAAAATGAAGAGCCACTACAGCTATAGTGGGTTTGAGCAATAAACAAGTAAGCCCTAGTGAAATGGTCTGCCTGAAAAAGCAATGCAATTTCACCATTCGACTAATTATAATTAGCAGAAATATTCTCCCCTTTGGGGAGATGTCTAAAAGACAGAGGGGTCATTTCTTAAAATACTGCCGGGGCGTACAGCCCTGGACTTTTTTGAATGCACGATTGAACGTTGGCTTGGAGTTGAAGCCAACTCCCAGTGCAACTTCCAGATAGGAACTGTCAGGCTTTTCTTCCACTCTTTTGGTAAACTCCTTCACCCTGTAAGTGTTGATCAGGTCACTAAAGCTCTGCTGATAATGTTCGTTGATAATTCGGCTCAGCGTGTGTGTAGCCGTTGGGATCATGTGTGCCAGGCTTTCCAGTGTTAGGTCCTGTTTGGTGTAGATTTTATCTTTTTCCAGCAGGTCATTGAGTTTATCCTGTACACCTTTTACTTCATCGGTCTTGAGCTTATTGTCCTGATATTTTTTCTTTTCGCGGAGCACTTCAGGGTTCTTTACCGCATAAAAAGCAAGTGCAAAAACGATCAGAGAGAAGAGCAGCCAAAGAATATCAATCAGGTTTTCTGATACAAAAAGCAGATCCACTCCCAAGATTTCGCCCGCACCATAAATGATCACTACCAGGAGCCAAAGGAAAAGATAGAATGCTTTGAGGTTGAGAACCCATCTCAGGAAACGAACATAGTTTTTCTGCTTGTCAGAGAGCACTTCTTCCTGTCGGTAATTCCTGATGGTGCGCTGAAACAGGAACCAGTAATAAGCATTCAGAAACAAAGCCACCACACCTGTTATAGCAAAATAAGGGAACAGTTCTTTGTCAATAATACTGTAGATCAGTTCCTGGTTTACTTCGTTGAGGTATGGAATATACAATCCAATCTGAATCAGTACCGGAATGAAAAATGGAATCATTCGTTTCCATGACAGGTCAATCACCAGCAGTTTGTGGATGTATAAATAGAATATCGGACCGTAGGTAAAGAGGATGATTTCTGGCACAAAAATGAGCTTTGGCTGCCAGGTGAAAATATCCGGATCGAAGGTAGATGCTCTTCCCAAAAGAGAAATAGTAATAAGCCCAAGCAGTACAGACAGGTAAGTGTTGGCCTGTTTGTTTTTGTTGCGGATCGTATTGATAGCTACAATCAGAAGTGCCCCCTGCACAGCTCCAAGGACGAGGAAAAACATGTAGACGATGTACCATCTATATGAAATGTCTTCCCAGCTTTCAACTCTTACATGAACCTCGCTATAAGGCCCGGTAGTGATAAAAGTATGATTGGGAATGGCCCTGCCATTTTCACGAGCTTCTACAGAGGCCCAGCTTCCCCGGGTGATTTTGAACTGAATGGTGTCACTGTCGTGCTTTACGGTGAGCTCCAGTTGTCCTGAATCGTTCTTGACAAACTGCCTGTTAGTAATATCAGGATACCACCCATCAAAATCAGCAGTCAGATAGATGGTAGCATCATGTGGGGTGTTGCGTGGCAACTCCTCAATGATAAACTTGGTTAGGTGTTTTGACTCACTTGTAGCAAAGGTGCATAGTCCCATGCTTAGTAGCCATCCCATAAAAAACATCCTGATGTTCACCGCGAGTCTTTGGATTAGGTTTTATGAAATTTCTAAAAAGTTATTCCTTCGAAAATACTCTTCAAACAGAATAGTAAAAATACTATTGATCTTTTTTAAAAGTATCAATTTATAAAATGAGGCGATAAAGATGTTTAATGTGATAAAATTAGAATAAGGAATTGAAAGAGCTAACTTTTTTTACCACCAATAACCCAATCCAGTCATGAAAACTTATTTCCTGTTACTAGCATTATCGCTTATGTCCCTCATTTCAAACGCCCAGCAGACAGCAGACATTCCTGAAGATCAGGTGCCTCCAAATGTAGTGGCCAAGCATTATCACAGTACATCGGCAGCTACCTCCATGTGGCAGGAAATTACCACTAATGAAGGTGTGGAGTATGCTGCTACTTATGATGAGCATGGATTGGGAAAAGTGGCTATTTATAACAAATACAGCCGTTTGGTACGCGAAATCACGAGTCTTGGTACCGATGCTCCAGTGTCAATTGTGTACTTATTGGAAGAGCGATTCGAGAAATTTAAAGTTCTTGATTACCGAAGAATTGAAGATTTGAATACCCAGGTTGTAACATACGAACTCAATATCAAAACCAAGAGTGCAGGGGAGTTAAGTCTTCTGTTTGACAGTAACCTCATGCTGATAGAAGACCAACTTGCAGCGAATTACTGAATTGGAATTATTAGAAGTGTTCACAACTGATTTTTTATCATTTTTTCATAAGAAATACTTTTTCACTGCGAAGTTTCAATTTATAAAATGAAGCGATTGGTAGTGTTTGGTTAAGCAAATTGGAGGAATCTTTTTTAACCTAAACCAAACTTACATGAACAAACAGTTTACTTCATTGATCATTTTGTTGCTTCTTAGCATAGGAGTATTTGCCCAGGTGGCTAACGACGATCGGGTATTGCTCCAGGGATTTTACTGGCAGTCAGCTACTGATTATCCGAGTACATGGTATCAGCAGGTTGAAGCCAAAGCTTCTGACATGAGTGCAGCGGGCATTGATATGATCTGGCTGCCGCCTCCAAGTAACGCAGGTTCCACCGAAGGTTACCTTCCCCGAGAACTCAACAACTTCGCTAACAATTATGGATCGCTTTCCGATCACCAAAGTCTGTTGAGCACTTTGGATGGTCTTGGAATTGAAGCAATTGCCGATATTGTCATCAATCACCGCGTTGGCTCCTCCAACTGGGTAGATTTTACCAATCCAACCTGGGGCACCAACTCCATCACAGCAGATGATGAAGTGTGGAGCAACTCAGCTTATAGCTCTATTTCGCTGCGTGGAAATAACGATACGGGTGATGGCTACAGTGCAGCACGTGATATAGACCATACGCAGACTTTTGTTCAGAATGATATCAATGCTTTTCTGGATAACCTGAAAGCGATGGGTTATGATGGCTGGAGATACGATTTTGTGCACGGTTATGATCCTTATTATACCACCCTTTATAATGGGCATACCAATCCTACATTTTCAGTAGGGGAAAACTGGACCTCAGACAAGCAGGTTATCCAAAACTGGATTGATGCTTCAGGTTCTACGGCATTTGACTTTCCTACATATTTTGCTTTGAAAGGAGTAATCAAGGATAATAATTATTCTTATCTGACTTATCAGGGAGCGCCTTCCGGTGGAATAGGCTGGGATCCTCAGCACAACACCACATTTGTGGAAAATCATGATACACCTGATTACGATCCATCTAATAATGTATTGACAGGAAGTAATGTGGGACAGGCTTATGCTTATTTGCTGACGCATCCTGGTGTGCCGTGTATTTTCTGGCCACACATGTATAGCTGGGGAAGCTCAGTGACCAATGAAATCAAAACACTGATACAGGTAAGAAAAAATGCTGGCATTCATAGCCAAAGCCCTATTACCATTCACCGCAGTGAAACTGGTCTGTATGTAGCTTCGATTGCTGGAACTAACCATACTGTTTATCTGAAAATGGGTTATACCAATTGGGGAGATCCTGCTGCTGAAGGAATGGGTGGTACCTGGGATCTGGTAGCTTCCGGAACTAACTACGCCGTGTGGGCTGAGGCAACTTCCGGAGGAGGCTCTGGTAACGCTGGCTCCATGACGGTATACGCTCAGGGCTTTACGCATGCTTATGCATGGGACAATAATCAAAATGCGCTGATCGGTGCATGGCCTGGGACAGCCATGACTGCCAATGGCAGCTGGAATCAGATTACTATTCCGGATTCTTGTGCCAACATCATTTTCAGCAACAATGGTGCTGGTCAAACTGCTGACCTCAGTACCTGTGCTTCAACACCATATTATTACAACGGTAGCTGGTACGCTACTGACCCAACAGCCGGGAGCGGCTCAGGAAGTGGGGGCACTGGTAGTATGACAATATATGCACAGGGCTTTACACATGCCTATGCGTGGGATAGCAATCAAAATGCACTGATTGGGGCCTGGCCAGGTACAGCCATGACTGCTAATGGCAATTGGTATGAAGTGACCATCCCGGATTCTTGCGCCAATGTAATTTTCAGTAACAATGGCTCAAATCAGACTGCTGACTTGAGTACCTGTGCATCTACTCCTTACTATTACAATGGTAGCTGGTATGCCAGCGACCCCACAAGCACTAGTTCCACGCTGACAGTTTATGCGCAGGGCTACACGCATTACTATGCCTGGGAATCATCATCAAGTGTTTATACCAGTTCATGGCCGGGTGATCTGCTCACTGACAATGGCGATGGGTGGTATTATGGGACTATACCAGCTAGTTGTTCATCGGTGATTTTCAGCAATAATGGAGCAAACCAAACAGCGGATTTATACACTTGTGGACCTGTGGCTTACTGGTCAAATGGAAGCTGGAGTTCTTCTGCGGCGAGAATAGCTGCCGAGAAACCACAAGTTGCCATTTATCCGAACCCATTTGTGACCAATGCCAATGTAGGGTTCCAGCTCAAAGAGCAACAGCATGTCTCGTTGGTTGTTTATAATACTTTGGGACAGCAGGTTGTGGCTTTTGACAAGCAGTTGGAATCTGGCGTGCATGCTATTCAACTTTACCGTGAGCAGTTGCCACCGAGCAACGGACTTTATATCTTGAAGTTGAAGATCGGAACCGAAGAATATACCCACAAAGTGATGGTAAAGTAAAAGGGAATATTCACTAATAATTATTCATACACCTGATTCAAGCTGAGGGTCGTGCAGAAATGTACGACCCTTACTTTTTATTGGGTTATCCAATCAATGAGCATTTTGATAAAGTTATTCCACAGAGCTTCACAGAGCTTCACAGAGAACCTCAGAGTTTCACAGAGGTTATTGGAAAATACTTTGTGCGGCTTGGTGCCTTCTTAGTGTGTCTCTGTGTAACAGTTAAGAAGCGGTGAATTTGCTATTCCACAGAGCTTCACGGAGAACCACGAAGTTTCACAGAGATTACTGAACCGCTTTGTGTATCTCAGTGGCTTCTTGGTGTGTCTTTGTGTTACAGCTGAATAAAAATATCGTGGAACGAGTGATTTTCTCATCGATTATGATTTTATCAAAATACAATACGTTTAATTCTTTGAAAAAATAAAAATGGCAATAGAAAAGGATTGCAAATAGTAAAGTATCAATTTATAAAATGAGGCGATACGTTTAGATAAATAGGGGAAATTGGACGGACAGTTTAATTCAAACCTAATTCGCAATTATGCAATTCAATTTTAACCAACGAACAATGACCGCAGCTCTACTACTTGGAGCCGGATCATTTTTATTTTCCTCATGCCAGAATGAGGACATGGATACTTCACTTGCAAACGCAAAAGCTCAAATCCAGGAAGTTCAGGTGACCAACCACGATGGTCGACCATTTGATGCTGGTATATCATCCAATACTGATGCAAGGTTCACTGCCGGACCTGGTGGTGGCGTGATGATGCAGGGATTCTACTGGGACGTGCCGGATGGCGGTACCTGGTGGCAGACAGTGCAGGGCAAAGTTTCAGCATGGGCTTCTGCCGGAGTGCAGGCAGTGTGGTTGCCACCTGCTTACAAAGCACAGAATGGAGCTTTCTCTATGGGATATGATCCTACAGACTATTATGATTTTGGGAACTACAATCAGAATGGATCAGTGGAAACAAGATTCGGATCTAAGTCTGAGCTTACAGCACTCATTTCTGCAGCTCACAGTGAAAACATGCAGGTTTATGCTGACATTGTAATCAACCACAACAGTGGGGGAGCTTCTGAAGCCAACCAATACACAGGCACCAACACGTGGACTGATTTCACTGGAGTAGCTTCTGGTAAATTCCCTAGAAATCAGGATGATTTCCACCCTAACTACATTCATAACAATGACGAAGGTGCTTTTGGGGGTTTTCCTGACCTGTGTCATGATGTGCCGGCTGTTCAGGACTGGTTGTGGAACCGATCCGATGCAGTGGCTAAGTACCACAAGAACGTCATAGGCTTTGACGGCTGGAGATTTGACTATGTAAAAGGATTTGCTCCATGGGTAGTCAATAACTGGGTTGGTGCAGTAGGAGGTTTCTCAGTAGGAGAGCTCTGGGATAGCAATGTGGATTACCTCAACTGGTGGGCCAACAACGCAAACAGCTCCGTATTTGACTTTGCAGCTTACTACAAAATGAATGATGCCTTTGATGGTAATGACCTGACCAAGCTGAATGATGACATGATGTGGAAGCGCAATTCATACCGTGCAGTGACTTTTGTGACCAATCACGATACGGATGAAATCTGGAACAAAAACCTGGCTTACGCTTACATCCTGACTCACGAAGGATACCCTTGTATCTTCTATCGTGACTATGAAGAGTGGTTGGATAAGAACATGCTCAACAATCTGATCTGGATCCACAACAACAAAGCGACAGGAAATACTACCATCTTGTATGCAGACAATGACGAGTATGTGGCTCGCAGAAACGGTTACAATGGTAACCCTGGATTGATCGTATATCTAAACAACAGCAGCAGCTGGCTGACTCGCTGGGTGCCTACCAACTGGAACAATACACAGATCAAAGACTTTACCGGACACTCAGGATGGTATCCTACTACTCAGAGTGGTGGATGGGTACAAATCCAGGTGCCACCTAATAGCTTCAGTGTTTGGTCACCAAATATCTGATATACATACTTCTGTAAAATCATCGACCTTGTAAATACTTCAAAGGAGGCTGCTCGAAAGGGCAGTCTTTTTTGTTTGTGCTAGTTCATGCTCCAGGGGTCGAAGTTTTCAGGAAATCCAGTAGGATCAAAATGATCCAACAGGGTAAAATTCTATTTTGAGGAAGTTAAGGAAATGCCCAATCGTTTTTATGACATTGAAAGACCTATCAAAAGAGAAAGACTGCCCACTGCACTGTACTTTCTAAAAATGAAATTCAAAATATGCTGAGTACCATTACTAATATCAAGCATAAATGTATCGTTGGAATAATCTATTCTGCTGGTCTCAGGAGAAGAGAATTACTGAATTGAAAGATTGAAGATATTGATAGTGAACGAATGACCATCTTTATCAGAAAAGGTAAAGGGGGGTAAAGACCGTTATAGTTTGTTGAGTAAAACACTGCTGGAAGATCTAAGAAAATACTATAGCTTTTACAAGCCAAAATTATGGTTATTCGAGGGAAATTCAGGAAAACAGTACAGTGGGTACAGTGTTCAGAAAATAATACACAGGGCTGCTGATGGCGCTGGGATTAGAAAAAAAGTTGTTCCGCATACATTGCGTCATTCTTTTGCTACGCACTTGCTTGAAAACGGAACTGACTTACGATATATCCAGACCCTTCTGGGACATAATTCAAGTCGAACTACGGAAACCTGACTGCCGGCATAGGCAGGTATATACTCATGTGGCATCCAATGCTTTGGCTGGAATCAAAAATCTATTAGATTAGTCACCATATAAGAAAAATAACATGACCATGGTCATGTTACAACTGTGTTATCTCTCACTACTGCATGACGAAATCAGAACTTCTTAACACAGCAATCAAGATTTTCGGACTTTACTATTTTGTCCGATTTGTCCAACACTTCTTGGAACTGCTTTTTATGGCAGTTGGAAACAACCTAGTTGATAACGGTCAAATGGAAAATTGGTACATCTACAGCGGAATATCCATAACGGTCATAGTCGAACTAACTATCGCTTATTTGGCAACCTTCAGGACCGAACTGATAACGAACAAGATTTCCTCTAACAACAGTGAAACGGCCGGACTACAAATTTCTAAGACAGATCTACTCGAACTTGCTCTTGCAGTAATTTCGGTTTTAGGTATTGCTTACTCGATTCCTAATATTCTGGCTCATTTAATTGACAACATCTACTTTCACAACCATGAAGAAAGTGTGTTTTGGAACAGGCCAACAAAGAACAGCCTAATCCAGGCAGTTGTAACTCTAGCGATCGGAATATTTCTACTGCTCAACTCGCGGAACTTCGCAAAACTGATTGTGAAACGGGGAACTCAAGACGACCAACGAGACGAAAATAGCGAGAGATAACAGACGCTGATCGGGCATATGTCTTAGTGCTTTCTGGCTGATTTCCGTGCAACTCGACAGTGATATCTGCCGCTGAGAAAGGGCAGTGCTTTCTACAATCTTTTGCTCGCAGGAGATTTTGACTTTCGGGACGCAGTGCCATTTGGAACCGTTGTGAGCTTCGGCAGATTTCACTACTTTAGTGCTATTCACTAGCTGCGGACATACGCCCGATAGCTAGACGTTGGCGGTAATGTAAAATAAACCTCATGTATAAATCAATTTTCAAACTGCAATCAGATTGCCTTGACATAGCAAATCAGAAATTATTTACTCCGTTTATTAACTGTTATGAATTACACAGTTCACGACTTAATGTAAATGGCGTTTCCTATGAAGAAGGGATTGATTATAGCTTCTCTAACGAATGGACAAATTGGATAGGTGGATTTAGCCTTGACGTTTCCGATTCTATTCTCTTCGAAATCGACTATTTCTACATTCGAAAACATGACATTGACGTTTTGAGCTTTTTAGTAGACTCTACCTATGCTAACCAGATGACTACAAAAGAGATTGTTTCAAAACATTACGTAGAAGGACAGTTTTCACTTGACAACGGACTATACAAAAATGCTGTTTTGAACTTTGGAACCGTCTTAGAAGGGCTCCTAAACAAAAGTCTGACGAATACGACACTAGCAAATTTAATTTCTAGCTATAGTGGTGGTGCCAGTACTTCAGATATGACTACAATTCGGAAATTACGAAACAAAGTTCATCCAAATCAAATTAGCTTGACGCAAGATATTACAAGGACGGAAGCTGTGGAAGCCAGAAATAATTTAGAACGATTACTTAAAAATTTATAAGAAAAACACTACCGCCAACAATACACTAAAATGAATATGCAAACTGAGCATTTTGACAGGACATGCGAAAGGGACACTTCTGTGCTTCTAGCCAGTGGGGCGCATACTCATTTTAGTTGAGCGTTGTGGTGCATTATAAAAAAAATGTACTGAAATAGAAATCGGATTCACATCAAATGAAAAAAATTATGCTTTATCGAGTTTATTCTAATTGTCTCTTCTTTCTGTTTATTCTTAGTGCAGTTCAAACATCCTTCGCTCAAGTATCTGAAAGTACTATGTTATCACAACAGACTGTTTTAAATGTTTTATGGGTAGTTAAAACTAATGATACCTACATGACTTCCTCAAACCTAAACGAATTCGCAACTGTTTCAGGTAGTCAAATTAATATGAAATCTGGTTTTGAAATGGTTGGTCAGGCATATTATATTCCAGAAGGCAGTAACAGTAACAGGCATTTAGTTTACAGAGATATAAACAAAGAAAACGACTGGCACCTTACATCTGTAAACCCTCTTGGAGAACCTCCCTACACAACAGAAGGTCCTCTTGGATACGCTTGGAAATTAAATAATTCTCCTAATGGAACTACACAATTATACCGAGGGTATCAAAGTGAAACAGGAAAACATGTTCTGTTAAGTCCCTTATCAATAACTGGATTTTCGGGATATGAAAGAGAACAATTCTATGGTTACTATGGCTACCCACGATTTCTGACCAATTCTAAGTCTGAACTTTTCGAATTAAGTGGATCAAATTTAAAAATCAAGTCGAATTTAATTGCGGGAGGCTCTATTTGGGAATATTGGCATAATGGCAAGCAATATTTGAGTAATTCTGATTACGGACGGGAAATACAGTCGTCTTTAGGTGGTGGTATAGGAGTAGAAGCTCTTCCAACTGAAGGAGGTGATTATTTCTCTGGAGATAACGGGGCTTTTTTTCATGGTTCTCCTATTCTGAGTTATAAAAATGAAATAAATACAAATGGTAAGGGGGTAATTCAAAGTACAAGGGCAATCCCTATGGAGTGGCTATTCCAAAAGTGGAATAATGGATATCAACCCGACATTGAATCATGGTCAGGAAACCTCAATAATCCAGTAATTTATAAAGACTGGTATATTGGAAAAAATATAACTTTTGATGACCCTGGTATTAAGTTCGGACCTGATGACAGCCGTTTAACGCAACAAATAGCTAAATATGAAACGGTTTTTTACACTCCCATTGATCTTGGAGAAGAAGTTTCTATTGAAATACCAACGGGGTATTTGTCAAGCGATTTTACCAAATTTTTCTGGGTTGATGCTGCCAAAGATAACTTAGATGAAGGCTTAACTCCTGTTGCGCAGTTCGATAAAGAGACTAATGGTGTATCAAAATCAGGGTTAATTGGAGGAGCAGTAATTGCAACCTCAGACTACAAACATGCAATGGGTATTTATGGAACTCCAAGTTCTGAAGGTGGGGATGTTTCCTACTTTACATTGTGGAACTTTTTACCTTCAACAGCTAAATGGTCTGCTGTGCATAATGGAATAAAATCAGGTGAACACATTTACACCACATATATAATAACAGGAACTTTGGATGAGGTTAGAGTAGCAATGCGCAATTTGTATATTTATGGCTACAGGTAATTAATTGCTAAAAATTAAAAAGACACCACAACACGGTGTATAATGCATACCCTTCGGGATACGCATCATTAACTAACCGTTGTGATTAATTCATGCTAGATGAAAATAATTAAGAACCTTCCTTTAATTCTGGTTTTTTTTGCTTGTTCGAAAGGACAAATTCAAGAACGCCATTTGCTAAGCCCAATCGGCTTACTTAGTTATTTGCAAAGGGTATCTGGATCAGATACTTTTGAGATGTTTGAAAGGCTGAGCCGACTGTGCTTATCTTAGCGTTAGGCGCAAAATTGAAACATATAGACTGCTCGAACAAAGAATGATAAAAGAATTTCTTATTATAAATCGGGACAAACTCGAATTTGGACTGAAGTGGTCTTCAATAATTTTCATTTCTCTTGTTTTGGTTGCCTTTGCGTGGGGACGGTACCATGGACAAATTCCAGAATGGTCTTTATTCATTACTGTCCTTCTGGTGGCGGGAATTTTCTTCCCTGTATTCTGCATGACACTTGGGACAATTAAGGAATTTCAGGAATACAAAATAACAAAGAGGACTTTAGATCAATATCCATTTAACGAATTGACAAAGAATGGATTTGAAATAATATTGACGAACAAAAAAAGCAAATGGATGTTTAGCCAGATCATGTTGCGGGGACATATTGACGACTATCCTATGGACTGTGAAGTGGAGAATGGGATAATTAAATTAATAGCGCTGGTCAACCGAGATAATTTTAAAAAGGAGCACATGAAGGAATTAAAGAGAGAATTTGGAGACAGAAAGGTTGAGTATGACTGGCTCGGCATTGCTTTAAGGTTCAATATCAAAAAAGAAAAATTTACTTCATTTGGACAATTGAAAGCAGATATCCACCGATTCATTCAATTTTTCAAAAAGAACGAACTTAAGTCATGGGAAAATCCCTGGAACTAAAGCGGTAGTGCCTAACAAAATGTATAATCCATCGCGCTGATAAGGAGGACATTTTTTTATTTTTGCTCAGCGCCACGGCTTACACATTAACGTTGTGAGCAAACCTGAAAACATCATTGCTACTGTTTAAAACCAATGGCCAACACATAGAATAGTTTGAAATATATTTCAAAAACAGTTTGGATTTTATCATTGGTGAGTCTGTTCACAGATACAGCAAGCGAAATGCTGTATCCAATTATGCCAATTTATTTAAAGACAATAGGGTTTTCCATTGTCCTAATTGGGATACTTGAAGGTGTTGCTGAAGCAACAGCAGGACTTAGTAAAGGCTACTTTGGGAAACTTTCCGACATTTCGCGCAAAAGAACTCCTTTTGTACAAATTGGTTATGCATTTAGTGCAATCTCGAAACCAATGATGGCAATTTTTATTTTTCCTCTTTGGATTTTTCTTGCACGTACAATAGACCGTTTCGGTAAAGGGATTCGGACAGGGGCGAGAGATGCTATGCTTTCTGACGAAGCAACACCACAAACAAAAGGTAAAATTTTTGGATTTCACCGTTCGATGGACACTTTAGGAGCAGTTATAGGACCATCGTTAGCTTTGCTTTACTTGTTTTATTTCCCTCAAGACTATAAAACACTATTTTTCATAGCATTTGTTCCTGGACTATTAGCAGTGCTATCATCATTCTACCTCAAGGATAAAAATGCAGATAAGCAAAGTTTAAAAGTAAAGACACCTTTCTTTTCATTCTTAAAGTACTGGAAGGTAAGTTCATCTGAATACAGAAAAGTTGTAATTGGGCTTTTGATTTTTACACTGTTCAATAGTTCAGATGTTTTTCTTTTACTCCAGGCAAAGCAAGCCGGACTGAATGATACAATGGTAATAGGGGTTTATATTTTTTACAATCTGATTTACGCATTGTTTGCCTTTCCAATTGGCATTTTAGCGGATAAGGTTGGACTAAAAACAATTTTCATCTTCGGTCTTGCTTTATTTGCGATGGTTTATTTCGGAATGTCCATGAACACAGACCTATATTTCTTTTTTGGGTTGTTTTTTCTTTATGGTATTTATGCTTCTGCAACAGAGGGGATTTCAAAAGCATGGATTTCTAATATTGCTCAAAAAGAAGACACCGCAACTGCGATAGGTACATTTACCGGATTGCAAAGCATTTGTACTTTGATAGCAAGTTCACTAACAGGATTTATTTGGTTTTGGTTAGGAGCAAAAATTGCATTTTTAATGATTGCATCTGTTACTTTAATTGTGATCGTATACTTCCTGACTGTTCCAAAACCGAATACTTTTAAATATGAAAATAAATAAACCAATAGACAAAAAAGGGCAGTACACAACATCGTGTATAAAACATTGTCGTTTAGGTGGTTAAATCAAGTGTTTTGCCCTGCATCAGCTTTTGTGTCGGCGGATAGTAGGCTTCCAGTTCCCAATGTTTCACACATAAAAACGTTTTGTGAATAAAATATCACACCAAGCTAACAAGAAAGAAATATTTTCTTTTTATAAGAAAGGATAAGTCATGATACAGTTTGTAAGGCATCCAGTATTTACATTGATTTCATGTTTGCTTATGATCTCTACAACAACGATTGCTCAAGATGATCAGTAGAGCGAATATCCCCAAAACAAGCGGGTTTCTCGTCAGAGAAATTAATAGAACTTGGGTCCTGTCTGGAAAATGTTGGTTCTTCGTCCTTGTTAATAATCTCAGAGACCGTATCGGATCAGGCAAAGCCTTAGAAGCTATTAATACTTCTCGGCACTTGGCACGCAACCAGACCAAAGGTTTCCGCATCTACATTAATAGAATTAATTAATTGCCTTAAAAAAATGTTAGATAACCCAAAGATCAATATCAAAATAAAGCTTGCTGCCTTATGGACATCTGTTGTTTTCTGCTATCTATATGGAGACTATTTTGAATTATATGCTCCGGAAAAAGTGGACAGCCTTATTACTGGCGCCAATGTTTTGGACAGTCCATCCAAACTATTGATTGCCTCGGTAACATTAGCAATTCCTTCTGTGATGGTTGCTTTGTCAATCCTATTGAATCCAAAAGTCAATAGATTTCTAAATGTTCTTTTTGGGATTGTATTTACCTTAATGATGATATTAATAGGCTTTAACTCATTAACTCCCTGGTATGGCTTTTATGCATTTCTTGCATTTTTAGAAAGTACAATAACCTTCTTAATTGTGTGGTTCGCCTGGAACTGGCCAAAGAAATTTGAATAACGGTGTAGTGTGTATGAGAATCTGTCAGTTCCGCATTCAAAAGGACTCCTGTAAGAGTGATCTTTTGAGATTCTCAGGTCTGTCTACAGTTAGCATATTGTTCGTAATGGTGACTCCTCTTTTATTAGAGTTTTGGCTTTGAGGGGATGCTGGCTATTCTCAAAGTATTCTGTTTCAGCCGGTATCACCACACCTGGCTGGTTTTTACTTTTCGTTTTTCCGCTTACTACTGGCTTAGCAGAGCTTATTATCTACTTCGGATACATCATGCCTCACTTGAGAAGATACATTTTCTCCGAATGGATGATTGTTCTGCTTCCGGTATTTTTCCTCTCCATTCAGCATTACACGTTACCATTGGTCTTTGATACAAAGTTTATCCTGTTTCGAGGGTTGTCCTATTTGCCATTTGCATCCCAATGTGAAGGTATTGGCTACCACAAATTTCAACGGAGATATCGATCCCTGGATAGATGGTTGTGTGATTCCGGTTACCTGGAAAAAGATGTATGGGCAAGGGCGAATTTTTTATACTTAAGTGGGACATAATCTTAATCATATCACGGAAGTACCCGATGTTATCGAGATGCTAAAACGGGGAATAAAATGGGCCAGCGCAAGTAGGTATGCTGAACCTGAGAAATGGAAGTTTCCGGCTTATCAGAAAAGTTGATCGGAGTTGATTCCAGGAACTAGCCATTTTAAGCTAATGTTTTATGTGAGAGTGTAAACTCTATAGCAGGGAGATTTGAATGCTGAATTCTATTCAAGCAAACAATGATTTTTGTCATGTTTGTGGACTTTATTCAGGAGTTTTTAATTGATAACTTGCGTTAAATATTTTTTCCAGCTGATTTCCTAAGAATACTTGTTATCTGTAGTGGTGCTATATGACGATTAATGGTTTTTGAAACATTTTTTTTTATTTCAAGTGAATACATCCGAATTAATTGTAAAGAACCTGAGGCTTTTTGTGGAAAGCAATCAGCTTTCTGACAGGGCATTTGAACGACTGGTTGGTTGGTCAAATGGTTTTTATGGAAAGGTTAAAAACAATGGAACCTCTTTTTCTATTGATAAGCTTGCAGGGATAATTGATCATTTTCCTGAGCTCAACATCAACTGGTTGTGCACAGGGAAGGGTAATATGATTTTGAGTGGCACTCAGTTAGATCATATGGCTGTGTCAGACAGACATGAATTGATTGCTGATTTGGATGCCCTGGAAAGTCAGGTAGGTGATCATGATATGCTCAAAACATGTCGGGTGAAGCTGTTGAAATTGTTGGATGAGATTGATCTTTTGCGGCAAGAACTAAATACTGTATCAGAGAAAAGAGAGGAAGCACTTCAAAAGATCAAGGAGCTCTTAAATTAATTAAGGTAATATTCAGTGAGTAATTGCCTGGTGTCGATGTGTTTTGTCAGTATTCAGATGGCCATACCCAAAAGCGTGATGTCATCGTATTGCATGTTATTGCCTTTCCATTTTTGAATTTCACCTTTATAGTATTCGGCATTGAATTCACTCTCTTGCTCAATCATTCTTAACACCCCTTTTCTGCCAAGTTTTTGTTTGTCAAGGGCATCAAACTGATCAACGAGCCCATCTGTAAATGAATAGATGCCAGTCACTTCTTGCATGTCAAAATATTGGGTGTCAATCCATTTATGGATACGAGTTGCATCAATAGCTTTTTTTGATTTAATGAACTCAATACTCTGTTTTGTTCTTACATATGCAGCAATTCCAGTAGATGTAAAACTTATTTTTTTCTTTTCAAAATTGAAAGTAAATAATCCAATCTCAGCACCTATACCATAATCAAAAGCATCCTCTGTTACAGCATTGTAAGTATTAAGTTGATCGTAAAAAGAATAGACAAATTCCTTTGGACTCTCAGGATTAAAAGTATTCATAGACTGATTGAGGAGGGAGTTGCAAACCATAGAGGTCATAGCTCCTTCTACACTATGTCCGGTGCAATCCACTAACGCTAATAATACACAATTGTCGATTGTTTTATACCAATAAAAATCACCACCGATAAGGTCTTGCTGTTGATGAACTACAAAAAACTGCTTAAAACTTTTCTTGATTTCTTCAAGCTTGGGTATGATCATGCGCTGAATACGGACAGCTTCTTGTAGCTTAGGATCACTTACTGGGAGAACCTCTTTTTGAGGCATTTCCTGAGTGGGCTCTATAGTCTTTTCAGTGGTGATATTGTCGCTATGAAAATCCACTTTTCTGATGAAATTGATCAGTAAAGCAGGGTTTTCAACTTCATTAACAATGATTAGGTATTGGCTCTCACCAATTTTCTGGACGATGAGTTCTTGTTGATCGGGAAACTTGGTTCTTATCCAGTCTAAGGGTTCTTGAGTGTTTAAAAACCAATTGAACCAGGGTTTGAGTGCCGGTTGGTCCAAAAGAGGTTTCAGTACGTTCCTGGAAGAAGCATCGTCTGATTTGTCCAGAATGGAGCAAAAACTCAACTTAGGAAAGTTTTGAAGAATATTATCAGTGTACTGACTCATAAAAGGTGGATGTTTTATGTGAGAAGTTGTCTGATGAATGCTTTCATTCTGATTGTCAAGAGAACAAAATTGATAGATTCAATTTTTTTAAGCATGGCTATCAATATCAGATGTTCATTCTTATAAATGAGAAATTTGTTTCCCTTGAGGTCAAGGAATGAATAATCAAGCTCTTTAAAACAGCCTGATTGATTCATTGCCTTTACAAAAGAGAGTAACTCCTGCTGACCTTCTATAAGATCAAAGGAGGAGGTGTTGGCATTATAAATACTAAGTGTATCTAAAACACCAACATCTCGCTTGAAATTGTTTACTGAAGTTTGGTAATTCAAAATGTGCGGTGAACGCCAGTATAATTATAAATCAGATTCAATTTCAGACACTCCTTTGGCTACAATACTGCGTAGCATTGCCAGGTTTGCCTTGCTTTTATCAGCTGCAAGGTACACCATGTGTGTTCCTTTGGTAGTGCAGTTGATCAGGTGATACTGTGAAGAAAGTGTAATCAATATATCATCAATGCCTTCTTTAAGACCTAATGCATCGATAGCTTTAAGTTTCGACTTGACTACTTCTACATTGTATGCACTAGCTACATCCGGATCCAGAGTTCCATCAGTGTACGAGCCTAGAGACATACCGGAAGCGAGCTCAACTACGGTTACTGCATGTATTCCGTCTGTGCTGTCTTTCGCTTTTTCAATAAATTTTTTAATAAAATCTGTTTTTGCCATAATTATTGTGCTTGTGAAATACTATCAAATGATAGTATCAAAATTAGATGTTTACTTCTGTTTTTAGATATTTATTCGATTAGTGGGTGTTAATTGCCGATATGTGGTAATATTATTGGCAGAGCTTAAATGTAGAATATATTCTTTTTAAACTAAAAAGAATTGAATAAATAAATTCGTAAAAGGGTTACCAATCCTTACCAATAAAAGTTATTTGATATTTGATAACTGAAATTATTACCAAATGTTGTAGCCTGTTCTATTTTTGCAGCCATGGTTATAGAAGAAGTTCACAAATTACTGAAGAGCAGACAAGCGGTATACCCTACTCAATATATCGACAGAGAAATTCCTGATCAACTCATCAAAAACATGTTGGAAAATGCCAACTGGGCCCCAACTCATAAGCTCACAGAGCCGTGGAGATTTAAAGTGATGAAAGGTGCACCAATCCTGAAGAAGTTTGGCACTTTCATGGCGGAGAAATATCGTTCTCTTAATGGTTTGGAATCATTTTCAGTAGCCAAATACGAAAAGCTTAAAATGAATCCTCAAAAAGCTGGGGCCATTGTAGCTATATGTATGCAGCGGGACCTGAGAAATCGTGTGCCGGAGTGGGAAGAGTTAGCGGCTGTGGCGATGGCTGTACAGAATATGTGGATCACTGCAAGTGCTTATAAGATAGGAGCTTATTGGAGTTCGCCTGGATTGCTCGAACATTTTGGAGAGTTTGAACCTTTGGCGGAAGGTGAAAAATGCATTGGATTATTTTATATGGGTTATGCGGATTTTCCGGCAAAAAGACCACCAAGAAAGCCTATTGAAGAAAAGGTGAAATGGCTTTGATTAGGGGTATGATTGTGGATTTACGGATTTGAGAAAGTGGGTTTAAATGCTAAAAAACCCAATAACCCAATAACCCAATAACTAAATTCCCATTTACCACTCAAAAATCACCATCAGGTTGGGTGCGAACCGCATTCCATAGCGAGGTAGAAGATTGGGTGTTATATTCTGGGTAGCACGAACTACATAATCTGTCTGGTTCTTTTGATTGTACAAGTTATAGATGGATAAGCCAATACTGCAAGACCAGTCTCTTTTGTCTGTTTTTGGTATCGTGTAAGAAGCCGAAACATCGAGGTGATGGATATTTGGTAATCTTGTCGGAAGATCTTTGAATGGATTCGGTGGAAGGGGAGCTCCTTTTGGCCTTTTCCGTAAAGCTCTGTTGAAATTATTCTCTGCCTGGATAATGGTAAATGACCTGGTATATTGACCAGAGGCGAATTTCCAGCCTATTGAAGTTTTCCACCTTCCTTTTTGCCAGGCTCCTCCAAGATAAACCACATTTGGCTGACTGTATTGAGAGGTGTAGGTTTTCTGCCTGGCAGTGTCCACTATCACAACGGATTCACTCCACGAGTACCGTGCCCACAGAGAAATATTGTCATTTACCTGGCGCTTTATCATAAAATCAATGCCATACATCTGCTGATCGGCATAGCTGAAAAAAGAATTGTTGGTGAACTTGCTGGTGGATGAATATGCTACATTATTAGCTGTTTTGAAGTAGCCTTCCATATCTATTACCCACTTGTTCTTATTGATAATCCAACCTAACATTGATTGGAAACCGTTCATGATTTTGGCAGTTCTATTGTTGGCTAGTTGCCAAAGTTCATTGTCAAATCCACCACTGATAAACTCAAGTTTTTTAATCTGACTCAGGTATTGATAATAGATTCCAGTTGAGCCTTTAAGGGTTAAGTATTGATTAGGATAATAGTTGAAAAACATCCGGGGTGCTGTGCTAAAATGATTGAGGAGGTTGTAGTAATTTCCTCTTATTCCTAGTTGCAGATAGAATTTAGGATGATTTTTCCATTCGAAATTCAAATAAGGAGAAATGGTAGTAGCAGCGCTTGTTCCACCAACTCTGGTAGGCACGGAATCTGTTGATACGGTGCCTTTAGAATCGTAAAACACTTTTTGGTAAGTCAGGTTTGTGCCAAACTGTATTTTGTTGAGTTTGTTGAAATAATAGGAGATCTCTTCATTAGCACTCAGGTCATTGATAGTGTTTTTTGAATATAACACTGGGCTATTAAAGACAGGAGGCCGAGGCTTATTTTCATAATTGAAGGAATAATCAGAGAGTGATATCGATAATTTAGAATGCCACTTTTCATTGGCTTTGTAAATCCACTTTAAATTAGATCCATAGTTAGAGAGGCTATAATTATTGAGTTCTTTATTGGCCTTGTAGGATATTCCTGTTTGAGTATAAATCGAGGAAAGTGTGATGCTGTTTTTATTGTTGGGCCTGAAGCTGAGGCTTCCGGAGTAATCTTCAAAATTGATCAATAGGTTTTCTCGTAAAACATTAGCTAAAGTGTCTTGAATGGATGTTGCAGCAAAAACCATATTTGAAATCGCCTGAAGTTTTGGCGAGTTCCAGCTGTAAGGATAGGAGTGTCGGGCGCCAAATGAAATGCCCCATTTTTTGTTTTTGGATGGGAGTTTGAAATATCCCATACCATACAAGGTGTTTGTACCAACTCCTACCTTGGCATCTTTATCAGGTTGGTAGTCGGTATTAATTTCTATGGCACCACCTACACGACCACCAATACTCGGATGAAAGCCATTTCTGTAAACTTTGACTTCATTCACAATCTTGGGGTTATAGGGGGAAATTGTTCCATAATAATGCCCTTTGTGAAAAATAGGTATGTCATTATATAGAATGTAAGACTGATCGGTAGAACTACCCCGGATATAGATATTCCCAGGTCGATTGTCTGGATTGGTGATGCCGGGCAACACAGCTAACGAAGCGAATATGTCGCCATCTGTTTCTCCGGGTAAAAGCGGGAGGTTGCTGGTCTTGATATTGATGCTTTGATTGGCTGGATCCATGTCAATTCCTTTGCTTAGATAATCATGGACGGTCACTACATCCAGTTGTAAAAACTTTGGATGCATCAAAACTCTTAGCGTCTTATTATTTAACAATTGGTCATAAGAAAGTCGTTGATCCTCGAATCCTAATACATAGACAATTACCAGGTCATCTGCTTTAGGTTCCAACTGAAATGACCAGTGTCCTTCTTCTTTTCTAAGTTTTACCGGTGTTTGGTTGACAGCTACTACTGGCTCAATGATTGGTTGATCCTCCAGGGAATCTGTTAAGAAAAGAGTGTAAGTAATCTCTTCGGAAACGATGGAATAATAATCGTCACCCAAAGATTTTACGTGTAATGCCGACTGACTCTGTGTTTGATCAATAAATGACTCCAGTGAAAGATTGGTTTCATCATATTGAAGCTGAACATGGCCGACCAGTTCAGGGTCAAAGGTGAATTTGACTTGATATTGATTTTCAAGGAATACCATGGCTTCCCTGAAATTTATTGTGGACTGTTGAGCGGAAAGCACAACCTGCACAAGGCAAGCCATGCCAAATAAAAAGAATCTCATAAGCTGGCTATTCAGTCAGGTAAAGTTTCTTTTGATCAAGTTCATATTTTATTTTCAATGGAGTGAATATCAGGTCAAGGGCGAGTTTAAGGTTGTCATTGGGCACTGTACCTGTAAACCTACGGTTGGTATTCACTTCACCAGCAATCGTCTCAATGTTGTATTGGTCTTTGAGCATTTTTAATACTTCATCGAGAGGAGCATTATCAAACCTTGTCTGAGAAATCAACCACTCTGGTTTTTGATCGGTTAGTAGTTGCTTGTCTTCCCATTGACCAGCATAATAGAGATACGCTTCGCCTTTCGTTACAATTCTCTCCTGCTGATCAGTGGCAGTGGCTTTCACTTTTCCTTCGAAACACTTCACAGAAAGGGATTCATTAAAAGACGACACTTCAAATGAAGTCCCCAGCACACGCACCGCACCGGATTCGGTATTTACAGTGAATGGGCTGCCAGGATTGACTTGGAAAAATGCCTTTCCTTCTAGTTTTAAGGTACGCTGATCACCTGACCAATCATCATCTTTCCAGCTTACTTTTGCATTGGAAGCGAGGGTAACTTTTGATACTCCGTCAGGTAACAAGATCTCTTTGGTTTGTCCAAGTTCTGCCAGCTCTACGGTTTCATTTGACTTGAAGAATAAGAAACCGATGAACATAGCCAAAATTACTGAGGCAGCAATGGACAAAGAGGTCCAACGATTCATAGAAATTACCTTACCTTTTTTCTTGGTGCTCCCTGCTTTAGTAATGTCTCCAGGCTGTAGGCTAAGTGGTTTGTTATCAGGAGTCCACTTGTCAATCTCAGACAATATTTGCTGGTATTTTAGCAAATCATCATTGCTAAATGTTTTCTTCTCTTCTTCGGTGAGCTCATCATTGAGCCATCGGATGATTTTATCTAATTCTTGATCCTCAGCCATTTTCGTACTGCTTTATTATCTCTACGGTCTCACTGCTCAAAACCCTACTATATTTTTCTATCTGAGAGTTCGTCCAAATTCTCTTTCAGGGTTTTCAGCGCTCCTGCAATGTGTTTTTCTACCGTTTTGATAGAAATATCAAGTGTTTCAGCGATCTCCTTATTTTTCAATTTGTCTATTCTGCTAAGTAGAAACACGGTTCTCTGCTTTTCAGGAAGAGAGCTTACGGCATCTTCCAGCGTTTCCTTAAACTCCTCATGTCTGTAGAGAAATTCGGGATTAGTTTCTATTTGCTGTTCCGAATAGTTCTGACGATACTGAAATTTCAAAACCACTTTCTGATGATCCATTTCATCCAGAAATAGCCTGTTGCCTATTGTGAATAAATAGCTTTTCACTTTCTCATAAATCACTTTGCTACAATTGTCCCATAACCTTATAAAGGCTTCCTGGGTGAAATCCCTAGCTTTTTCAAGGTCTCCAAATTTATAATAGAGAAAATTGCGCAGAGGAGTGGAATATTCCTCGTGCACATGATGGAAGGTTTGCTCTTCACAAAGTGATGAGTGGTCGGTAGGCATTGGACAGTTATTGGTTGACATCCAAAGATAATTCCTTGAAGGTTAAATCTTATTTTTTCAGCCATCAAGGTTTTAAAAGCACCCTAATTTGGGTGTATTTATGGATTTAATCATTTCCTGACCTGTTTAAAATTATTCGGTGGTAGGGTTTTACTGATTGAAATCGTAAAGAAGTAAACATTTTAACGCCACCAATAAGATGAACCACGTTCTATCCACGCTTCTGATTTTACTTGCGCATTACCTCTGGGCACAAAGTGCATTCAATGGAATGATATCTGATAATGATGGAAATGTTATTGAAGGAGTAGCTGTATTTAACCGGGCAACTTTTGCCCATACTCATACGGACACTAACGGCAGGTTTTCCTTAAAAGTAAGCATTGGAGACACGCTTTCATTCTCTCATGTCGGTTACGAAAAGGTGAGTTTTGTTTTGAAAGAACTAACTCCGCAAAGGTTCACCATGCAGGAGACCGCTTACGAACTCAGCCAGATTACCATTTTGCCTGAACTCAATGCCATGCAAAAGATCCAGCAGATTGACCTGCAGGTAAATCCTGTTAATTCTTCACAGGATCTTTTGAGGAAGGTACCTGGTTTATTCATTGGTCAGCATGCAGGAGGAGGAAAAGCCGAACAGATTTTTTTGAGAGGATTTGATGCGGATCATGGCACTGATGTGGCAATTTCTGTAGATGGCATACCCGTAAACATGGTTAGTCATGCACATGGTCAGGGTTATGCGGATTTGCATTTTTTGATTCCTGAGACCATCGAAGCAATTGACTTTTCAAAAGGTCCCTACCAAACACAGTATGGAAATTTCGCAACGGCAGGTCAGGTGAATTTCCGAACTAAAAGCAAAGTAAAAAGCAGCAGTGTAAAGCTGGAAGGAGGGATGTTTAATACACGGAGATTGGTCGGCATTATCAATTTGCTGAGTGAAGATAACCCAGACAATGCCTACATCGCTACAGAATATTTGTATTCAGATGGACCTTTTGAATCACCACAGGATTTTGACCGGATCAATATTTTCGGGAAATACACGAAACAGGTTGATAACACCAAAATCACCCTCCAAGGATCAACTTTTTCCAGTGCATGGAATGCCAGCGGACAAATACCACAACGCGCGGTAGATGATGGTTTGATTGGAAGATTTGGAGCAATAGATAACACTGAAGGAGGAAAAACTGGTAGAACCAACCTATCTCTGAACATACGCACTATCTTGTCTGAAAAGAGTTTTACTGAGACCCTCATTTTCTATAGTAATTATGATTTCAAGCTTTTTTCAAACTTCACTTTTTTCTTGAACGATCCTGTGAATGGAGATCAGATTTTACAACGCGAATCTCGCTCAATTTATGGATTGAAAAGTTATTATGCGCAACAGGTTGATATTGGATCATCCGAGTTAAACCTGGAAGCTGGGGTGAATCTTCGATTTGACAGAATTAATGGAGATGAGCTAGCACATACCAAAAATCGTGTGACTGTTTTGGATACCTTGTCACTGGGAAATGTGCGCGAAACAAATGGAGCGCTTTATGTAGATGCTAAGTGGAAACTTAACCGATGGCTGATCAATGCGGGACTGAGATATGATGAGTTTATGTTTAATTATGAGGATTTCCTGAGTAATTCCTATCAGAATCAGGGAGTGAATAAATCCACTTTGAGCCCAAAGTTTAATGTGATTTTCAATCCTACCCGCAACTTCCAGGTTTATGCTAAATCGGGTAAAGGCTTTCATAGCAACGATACGCGGGTGATAATGGCCAATACTACTTCTCATATATTGCCTGCTGCATGGGGAGTTGATTGGGGAACCATATACAGACCTTTTCCCAGGCTATACCTCAATGTAGCTTATTGGTATCTCTTCATGCAGCAGGAGTTTGTCTATGTAGGTGATGAAGGTGTGGTGGAGCCATCCGGAAGAACAATACGACATGGCGTTGATCTGAGTATGAATTACCAATTAGCAGATGGGCTGTTTCTGGATATGAATTTGAACCTGGCCAATCCAAGGTCAATAGATGAGCAGGATGGGAATAATTACATTCCGCTTGCTCCTACTGTGACCAGCACTGGGGGAATTTCTTACCGGAAAGCAGGTTTCAATGGTAGCATGCGCTATAGGTACATGGGTGACAGGGCTGCCAATGAAGATTACTCTGTAGTCGCCAAAGGATATACGGTGACCGATATGAATGTGAGCTATGGTTGGGAGAAATTGACTTTAGGTTTGGTTGTTCAGAATCTCTTCAATGTCGATTGGAACGAAACTCAATTTGATACTACGTCCAGATTGAAGGACGAACCTGCTCCTGTTTCAGAGATTCATTTCACGCCGGGAGCCCCATTTTTTGCCAAACTGAGTACATCATTTAAGTTTTGAGAACAAACAAAAAAAACCCGGTTTTAGCCGGGTTTTGGAATGATTTATGAAAATGAGTAGATGCAATTATGCAAGTTGGTTGTCTAACTTGCCGCTAAGTACAGTTTTTGGAACTGCACCAATTTGCTTGTCTACAATCTCACCATTTTTGAAAACCAACAAGGTTGGAATTGAACGGATGCCGTATTTAGCAGATACTTCAGGATTTGAGTCTACATCTAACTTGCCGATTACAGCTTTACCATCATAATCAGCAGCCAATTCCTGCACCACTGGAGCGATCATCTTACAAGGACCACACCATTCCGCCCAAAAATCCACCAGTACGGGTTTATCTGTATTGATAACTTCTTCGAAGTTCTGATCAGTTAATTCTAGTGGTTTAGCCATTTTAGTAGTATTTAAAATATTTCGAATTCATCCAATAAACGGCAAAGATATGCTTTTTGTTAATGTAGCTACAGCTAAAATTCCGAATTGTTAGCATAATGACATTTCTCTATCAGCCGATGATCACCTTATAATTTACATCCTCCAATTGATCCAGTTCTTTGATCAATTCATCGGTAAGCTCCACCTGAATTTTCCTGCTCGAAAGTTCCAGGTTGATGACTCGGTCTTCATAAGTTCCCAGGATATTGAATTTGAGGGAATTACTTCCAGGATACTTATCGCCATACCTTTCTATTTCGCTGATCAATGAAGTATTGACATCAGACAAGCGCATTTGCAGCTCTATTCCTTTTGTCATTCTTTCACGTATATCGCTCAGAGGCTCCATAGAGTTGATCTTGAATTCCAGGTCGGTTCCATTCCACCTTGTTTGCACGATACCTGTCATGTAGATGAACCAGTCTTTTTCCAGATATGGTTTAAAATCCAGGTAAGCAGGAGAGAAGAGGAAAAACTCATGGCTATCCGTATATCCGGCCATTTTGAAGCGAGCATACGGCTTGCCTTTTTTGGTTGTGAGATGGCTCACTTCTGTGATCATTCCTCCAATTCTAATGTCTTTGCCTTGCAATTTGTCCAGTTCAGTAAGAGCTGATAAGCTGGTATTGGTCAGGTATTTCATCTCAAAAGCATACTGATCCAATGGATGACCAGAGATATAGAGCCCAACCATTTCACGTTCGATGTTGAGCTCTTCTATTTTGCCATAGGGCTCAATTTTCCCAACTTTTGGTCGCATAACAGTGGCAGCATCCGAACCGCCACCAAAGAGTGATACCTGGGCACTTTCTTCTTCCTGCTGCATTTTGTTGGCATAGCGAATCGCCTTTTCTATCAAAGAAGCTCCTTCATCATCTGTCTCTACATATTGTCTGCGATGAAACTCATCAAAACAGTCAAAACCACCGGCTTTAGCCAATGCTTCAAATGATTTCTTGTTAACAGCACGTAAGTTTACCCTTGATGCAAAATCAAATATATCTTTGAATTTGCCATTTTCATCACGTTCTTCAATAATAGCTCTTACGGCAGATTCTCCTGTTCCTTTGATCGCTCCCAGTCCGAATCGGATTTCTCCTGCAGCATTTACTTCAAAGTGAATACCTGATTCGTTCACGTGAGGCCCCAATACCTTGATACCCAAATTGCGGCATTCTTCCATGAAGAAACTTACCTTATCAATCTGGTTTTGGTTATGTGTAAGTACAGAAGCCATGTACTCGGCAGGATAGTTTGCTTTGAGATATCCTGTATGGTAAGCCACCACAGAGTAGCAGGTACTGTGTGATTTGTTGAAAGCGTATGCCGCAAAAGCTTCCCAGTCTTTCCAGATTTTTTCCAGCTTATCTTGTGCATGGCCTTTTTCTTTGGCCTGATCCACAAACTTGGGCTTCATCTTATCCAGTACGTCCCGCTTTTTCTTACCCATTGCTTTACGCAATACATCGGCTTCACCTTTGGTAAAGCCTGCAAGTTTTTGGGAGAGCAACATTACCTGCTCCTGGTAGACCGTGATTCCATAGGTTTCTGCCAGGTACTCTTCCATGTCCTGGAGATCGTAAGTGATTTCTTTTTTGCCATGTTTACGGTCAATAAACTCCGGGATGTATTCCATTGGTCCCGGACGATAGAGGGCGTTCATGGCAATGAGGTCTTCCAGTTTGTCTGGCTTGAGTGCACGCAGGTGCTTTTGCATACCTGGAGATTCAAACTGGAACGTTCCGTTTGTTTCACCTCGTTGATACAGGTCGTAAGTTTTTGGATCGTCAAGTGGTACTTTGTCAATATCGATTTCTATACCATGGCGTTTTTTTACATTCTCAATAGCTGTTTTGATAATGGACAGGGTTTTTAATCCCAGGAAGTCCATTTTCAACATGCCCGCATCTTCTACCACACTGTTGTCAAACTGGGTAACCAACATGTCAGAGTCTTTGGCCCTGGCCAATGGGACAAATTTGGTCATGTCATCAGGAGTGATGATCACTCCACAGGCGTGCACACCAGTATTTCTAAGAGAGCCTTCTAAAACAACTGCCTGGTTAAGCACCTGAGATGGAAGTTCTTTGCCCCGACGCATGATTTCTAACTCAGGAACCTCACCCCAGATTTTGGAGAATTTAGTGCCTGGTTTTTCAGGAACCAGCTTGGCAATGGAGTCAGTATCAGGAAGGGGAAGCTCCATTACACGGCCTGCATCACGAATGGCAGATTTAGGAGCCATTGTTCCGTATGTAATGATCTGAGCTACCTGCGTTTCTCCATATCTCTTCACAACATAGTCGATTACCCGCTCACGGCCTTCATTGTCAAAGTCGATATCAATATCGGGAAGTGACACACGGTCAGGATTGAGGAAACGCTCAAAAAGGAGATCGTACGCAATTGGGTCAACATTGGTGATTCCGATACAATAAGCTACTGCTGAGCCAGCTGCTGAACCACGCCCCGGACCAACAGAAACTCCCATTTTACGTGCTTCGCTTGTAAAGTCCTGAACAATCAGAAAGTAACCAGGATAACCAGTTTTCTCAATTGTAGCCAGTTCAAAATCCAGTCGTTCACGAATGTCATCGGTAATCTCTGGATAGCGCTTTTTGGCACCCTCATAAGTTAGGTGTCTGAGGTAAGCATTTTCTCCACGTTTACCACCATCTTCATCGTCCTGCGGGTCTTTGAATTCTTCAGGTATTTCAAATTTTGGAAGTAGAACGGGACGTTCCAACTTGAACTCCTCGATTTTGTCAATGAGTTCACTGATATTTTCTATGGCTTCCGGCAGGTCGGTGAAGGCTTCCTTCATTTCCTGCTGGCTTTTGAAATAATATTTCGAATTCTTCAGTCCTGGTCGGAAACCACGGCCTCTACCGATTGGAGTACTTTGCTTTTCGTTCTCTTTGATACAAATCAGTACATCATGAGCTTTTGAATCTTTTTCTTCCAGGTAGAAAAGCTCATTTGCAGCAATAACTTTGACGTCATATTTTTCAGCAAAACCCAGAAGAACCTCGTTGAGGTGATTTTCTTCATCCAGTCCGTGACGATTGATCTCCAGGTAGAAATCATCACCAAATAGGTCTAGCCAATACTGTAATGCTTCCTCAGCCTGATGCTCACCAACATTCAGAACCAAATGCCCAATCTCGCTGGAAAGTCCGCCGCTCAAAGCAATGATACCTTCTTTGTGTTGCTCTATTAGTTCCTTGTCAATACGGGGAAATAAACCGTACAATCCTTCTATATAACCCAGCGAGCTAAGCTTAATGAGGTTTTCATAACCGGTTTTGTTTTTAGCAAGGAGCACCTGCTGAAATCTTCGGTCCGGATTGTCTTTGGTAAACTGTAGCTTCTTTCTCTCCTCGGCAACAAAAAACTCGCAACCTACAATTGGTTTGATGCCAGCACCGAGTGCAGCACGCACAAACTTGAAAGCACCAAACATGTTACCCAAATCGGTCAGGGCAACAGCTGGCATTTTCATTTCAACAGCTTTGGCTACAATGGATTCCACATTTGGTGTGGCTTGAAGTACGGAAAACTGCGAATGTAAGTGCAGGTGGCAAAAAGGGCCTTTGATGTCTTCAACAGCTACTTTTTTACTGGTTCTTTTTCCGCTGCTTTTTTCCCTGACCCAAGCAAAATTGGCTGCATCCAGATCTGGTTTTTCATAAGTAATTTCAGCAGGATCTGTGTCATCCCAGGTTTTGATGACTTTCCTGCGCAGACATTCAATGAAAGCCTCGGCAGTCGCATCTACGTCGTAAGCAGCATCATGTGCATCATCAAATGGATGTCCGAAAAGCTTTTCGTATAATTCGACCAGCTTAGGCATTTTTATACGCCCATTGCCCATACGGATATCACAAAACTCCTTGGTAGCAATGCCGGTATCAATGTTCTCAGCTTTTTCAAGAATGTTCTCCATTTTACAGCGGAGATATTCAGCACCGATGATGCTGTTGTCAAACTCGATGTTGTGCCCTACGAGAACATTCGCACGTTTTACATCTTCAGAGAATTTGTCCAGTACATCCTTGAGTGGTTCACCCACTTCCAGGGCCCGGTCGGTAGAAATACCATGTACTTTTTGAGCATTGAAGGGAATGGTGAAGCCTTCTGGTTTTACAATATGATTCCCCTGAGAAATGAGCTTTCCCTTATTGTCATGCAGCTGCCAGGCAATCTGAACCAGACGGGGCCAGTTGTCAAAATCCGTTAAAGGAGCCGTTTTATTCCTTGGTAAACCGGTGGTTTCGGTATCAAAGATTAAGTACATAAAGTGTGGTGGTTATTCTTGGTTACTGGTGAATTGGCTATTGGTTAATTAGTTGCGATTCATTGAAACTATAAACCGGTAAACATTAATTAATGACTAACAATTCAATGAACAAAATAAGAAAATCCTGAGCCATTATTGGAGGAGGAGCAGGGTTATTTTGGTGATGTGGAAAAGTTTCCTTTGACAAGTGCAGGACTTTAGGATTGTGGATTAGCAGATTTAACGGTTTCAATTTTTGGAATGCTTGTAAGCAAAGTAGGAACCTGATTATGATGGTATATGGTTATCAAACGGGAATAGGGAGTTCATACAAAATATGGATTGTTACCTATTGAGATAGTTATTCCAGTAATCTGAGGGGCTGATAATTTTGGTTCCCATGAATGAAGTTATTGTGAAATCATTAGTATTTCCTGTAATTATATAATGTGCGTTAGCGATTGAAGCAAGCTCAAGAAACATATTGTCATCTTTATCTTTCAGTATGTCAAAGGATTCTTTTGGGCTATGAAATTGTCCAATTTCTTCGAGCCTGCTCAAAACAATTTCAGCGTTAAAGAGAAAGTTAGGTATTCGTTGAAATTTCGTCCTTGTAAGCACTTCTGAGTATTCTTCAAAGATTGATTTTGAAAGTAGTAGCTGAACTTTTTGTTCTAGGACTAATTCGGATAGTATGAAAGATGGAAAACTATTGGAAAGGAGAGCTGAAACGATAACATTGGTATCCAAGATGATTTTATCCATTTCTCACTGCACTGATTTCGGCATTGATTTCATCTAAAGTCAGTGTATCTAAGGATGTTCTACTTGCAGCTTCCTGGCATTTAATAATAGCTTCTTTAGTGATCACATTTTTTATTTTATCAAGTAGCTGATCAAAATCTATTGATGAGGAGTCAAGGCCGTATTTTTCAAATTCTTGTTCGGAAAGCTGAATGCTAATTGTTTTCATGATATTGATCTTCAATTAAGTAAAAATACGATAATGCAATTATTTTAGTTCGTACAATATTCATCTGCTCTCGATGCAGTGTGAATTAGAAATGGAATTGCTCTCCGAAAACCTGAGACTTCACCATGCTCTCAAATTCACCCAAAGAAACATATTTTCCATGCTCCAGGGTATAACCTTCAGATCGTTTTGTGTCCGGGTCTACAATCCAATATTCTTTCACCCCGAATTTTTCGTAGAGTGCTTTCTTTTTGATGCGATCATGATCTTTGTTGCCAGGTGAGAGGATTTCTATAATCAGATCAGGTGACCCATGAAGTCCGTCCTTGTCTATTTTTATTGGATTGTTATTAGCAATAAAGAGAATGTCTGGCTGTACGGCATTAGACTGTTCATCCAGGTACAGGTCTATAGGTGCATTAAAAACCTCACCAAGATTATTTTGTCTAACCAAAGTGTTTAAATCTGTAGTTAGATTTGTAGATAATCTTTGATGAAATGGAGTAGGGGCTGGCGACATATAAAGCGTATTTTCTATGACCTCAGCCATAGTTCCCTCAGGCAAAGTCTTAAAAACCTGCATGATCGTTCTGGGAGGTGTGGTCGTAGTTTCAATCATAATGACAATTTAATGAAAATGAGGTATTACCTGAAATCGCAATTGTGAAATCCGATGGTTCATCACTGATTCAAAAAGTAAGATTCATCATTAGAATGATGGTGACAATTGACACGGCTGCAAGACTGGTAATGAGAATTATTCGTTTACGCTTAGCCCTTTGATTTTCTTCGATAAGTTGGTCTTTGATGCCTTTGAGCAATTTTGGATTGGACTTTTTGAAGAGGTATTTTTTTCTTCGCGTTTTGTAGGTGGCATTTTTGAGTTTGTCGTACAGGTTGCCTCCGGAGAGTTTGGAAAGATTCTCTTCATTCCTTTTGGCCATATCTCGTGCTATTCCCAAGGTTCCCATGAAGGTATTTACGATAAATTATGATAATTGGTTAGCTGTACCAGAAGAGGGAGTGTTGAATGAATTGAAACTTTGGTTTTACGTACGTTGTTGATATATTTAAACGTACGTTCTATAAATATCATGACTGTCACAGCTACGGAATTAAGAAAAAATATCTACAAACTTTTGGATGAAGTGTTGGAGACAGGTCAACCGCTTGAGATCGAGCGCAAAGGCAAAAAACTGAAAATCATGCCTGAAAAACCTAAGTCTAAGCTGGATAACTTAAAGAAAAGGGATGTCATGACCGAGGATCCGGAGTATTATGTTCACCTAGATTGGAGCAAAGAATGGAAGCCAAATATATAGACACACATGTGGTGATTTGGCTTGTAGGGGGACGTTTGGATATTTTTTCAAGAGAGACATTGAAGTTTATTGAAACCAATCAACTTTATTTTTCATCAATAATTGAGTTTGAGTTAACCTATTTATTTGAAAGTAAAAAGCTGACTATTCCATCAGATGAAATAATTAGTGTTTTGAAAAATGATTTTGGATGTCAACGAAATGATAGTTCATTGGTTGATCTCATTTCTGAAGCGAATCAATTATCATGGACAAGAGATCCGTTTGATCGACTAATCACCGCACAAGCTTCACTTCAAGAATTACCCCTAATTACAAAGGATAAAACCATCCGCCAGAATTATCCTCTGGCGGTTTGGTAGAATTGTTGGGCTGATGGATACCCTTCGCTTACTTGATTGTGACCATCACATCATACGTAGTAGTAATATGATTCTTTTCACAAATACAAGCATCAAGGTTTTTGTCATCACTTTTTTTGCAATTTTTTACCAAAGCGGAAATGGTTGCTTCTCCTGTACTTTTAAATGAGAGTGAGTAAGTCTGGTCACCTCCGGTACCACCTGCTATCTGAGTGGTTTCTCCATTAAAGTCAACTCTCCAACCTATGCACGTGTAATTTTCAACGTTACTAAGCGTAACGGTTACTTCCTCATCTATGGCAACTTCCGCTTTATCAATACTAATTGTAGCGGAAGGATCTTTCAGGCATCCGCTTAAGCCAAAAGCGGTGAATACGATGAGCAGGATAATTGTGGATTTCTTCATTCTTTTCATTATTTAATTTCAGAAATGTAATTTTTCTAATTAATAATTGAACTATTTCATTTATGAAAAAGAGAAATCTACATGAAAATTACCCCAAAAAGGGTACGGATTTTACGCTGCACTAAGCAGGTTTACTCATTCCTCAACGAACTCACTGGATTAGCTCTGGCAGCTTTCCAACTTTGGAACCCCATGGTCAGCCACGCAATTCCAGCTGCAGCAATTCCGGCGAGCATGAATGTCCAGAGATGAATGTTGGTGCGGTAGGCAAAGTCTTCAAGCCATTGCTGCATGCCGAAATACGCTATTGGTGCCGCGATGATGAAAGACACGAATACCAATTTTATGAAACCAAAAGAAAGCTTGTTGACAATGTTGGTAACAGAGGCCCCAAGCACTTTTCTAATTCCAATTTCTTTACGTCTTTGTTCTGCGGTAAAAGAGGCAAGTCCAAAGAGTCCAAGGCAAGCAATGAAAATGGCTAAGGAAGCAAATACTCCAAATATCTTTCCTACTTTTTGCTCAGCAACATACAACCTGTCAAAGCGCTCGTTCAAAAAGCTATAAGCGAAGGGCTGACCAGGAGCAAACTCATCCCAAAGATTATTGAGATAATCAATAGTAGCAGTGGCTTCTGCGGTACTTAGTTTGAACGAAACATAACCGCTGTTTTTGCCAAGGTGAAATACCAACGGATCAATATTTTCTTTCATGGATTTGTAATGAAAGTCCTTGACTACACCGATTACTTTGTAGCTTTCTGCATATACTGAATCAGGGTTATCTCCGCCGAATGTAGAAATATAACTGGTCAGCGGATCCTCAAAACCCATCTGACGGACAGCTGATTCATTGAGGATTACTGCGGTACTGTCACTTGGAAAGTCCTTCGAAAAATCTCTTCCAGCCACTATTTCCATTCCTAAGGTGCTGATATAGTCATGGTCTACCCAGTGGTTATTCAAAATGAGCGAATTGTTCCCAGAAACACTTTTCCCAGGAAAGTAGATGTTGTTATTGTTGGTAGTGTTGACAGGTAGGAAACTGGCCACAGTACCTGATAATATTCTCGAGTCACGCAACGCTTCATTTTTAAATGCATCCACCTTGTCTCGGAGAATCCATGCGTCATGAACCATCAGTACCTGGTTTTTGTCAAAGCCCAGTTTTTTATCCTGAATAAAGTTTAGTTGATTGAAAACGATGATGGTACCAATGATCATAACAATGCTGACAGTAAATTGAAGTACAACTAATACACTTCTTAATCCTCCGCTTTTCACTCCAAGTGTCAGGCGTCCTTTCAAAGTTTCGGCTGGACGGAATTTCGAAAGATAAAAAGCAGGATAGCTGCCAGCCAGCAGTCCAACAATAACCAATATGATCATTATCATCACAATCATTTGAGAGGTGAATAGCTCCGAGATCAAGAGGTTTTTGCCAGACAGGTCATTGAAGTATGGAAGCAGTATAAATGCGAGTCCATATGCTACCAACGTACTAATGAGTGTGATCAGGAATGCCTCTGAAATGAACTGCCGAATCAGCTGGCTTCTAAATGCTCCAAGCACCTTACGCAACCCAACTTCTTTGGCTCGATTGGCAGATCTGGCTGTGGCCAGGTTCATGAAATTGATACATGCAAGTATCAAGATGAACAATCCAATTGCAGAAAAAATGTAGACATATTTGATATCACCATTAGCTTCCAGATCTCCCAATTTATCAGAGTAAAGATGAATGTCTTTCAATGGAAATAGACTGAATCCGGCATTATTTCCAGATTGTTCAAACTCCGAAAGAGACATGTTCATAAATCGCTCTACTTCCGGGCCGATTTTAGATTCGATTAAAGCAGGGAATTTGGATTCGAGAAGTTTTGGATTTGTTCCGGGAGCCAGTTTCAAATATGTATTGAAGTTGAAACTCATCCATACTGGCGACTTGGAATCCTCACGATCAAGCATGGTGAGCATGACATTGTTGTGAAAATGAGAATTTCTTGGAATGTCTTCGTAAACCCCGGTCACTTCATAGTCCAACTTATTATCCAGCACCACCATTTGTCCAACAGGATCTTCATCTCCGAAGATTTTTGTAGCGGTGGTTTGATCCATTACCATAGTGTGGGGACGGGAAAGACACGTTTCCGGATCTCCATTGATCAATTTGATATCCCAAAAGGTGAAAAAATTTGGGTCAGCATTGATTACATTTTCTTCTTTAAAAGTGAGTTCCTGACCTTTTCTTTTTATGAACCAGTTGCCCGTTCCACGAAAGCGAAAAGCATCCAATACCTCTGGGTAATCACTTTTCATAGTTTTTGCTCCAGGGGCACTCATGAGTGCAGTGATGAATTCATCTCCATTGATAGTGCCGGTGAAATCCATTCGATAGATGTCCTCTGTTTTGGAAAGCTCTTGATCATATTTTAGCTCATCAGTCACAAACAGTACGATGAAGAAAAAACAGGCCAGACCAATGGAAAGTCCGATAACATTAATGGCTGAATAAAACTTGTGCCTGAGAAGGTTTCGGAAAGCTACGACTAGGTAATTGCGTATCATGATTTTGAGTTTGTTTGGCTATAGGTTCTGATATGAGATGATCAACTAAGAGCAAAGGTTGCATTCTCATTACTGTTTATTAAATGGTATTATGTATTGCAAGGTTGTGGAAAGTGCCATTTCTTTGATGGATGGTGGGTTTTGATGTTTGGATGGACTATTGATGAGTAGAAGTTACATTTTCTATTTTCCAGCCTTTGTCTGTTTTTCTGTAAATAGAAGTCCAGCTAAAGTGAGTAGTATCTGATACTCTCTCGTGGTTTTCATTGTCATACTGAACAATCACTTCTTTTTCCACGACGGTAAGGCCAGTGTCCCATCTTCAGAAAACCTGATAATTGGTTCACGTAAATCGTCCCATTTGATGAATTCCACAGAATTAAAATAATTATCAAACCTCTGTAAGCTTTCTGCTCTGGACGGTGCGGATATGCGTCCATTATTGAGCATGATGATTTCCTGAGAAAACTGGTCGACAAAGTGCCCAGCGTTTTTTTGGAAATGATAAGAACGCTGGGCATTATGAAGTTCCAGAATTTCCTGAGTTGCTTTTTTAGAGTCAAAGGATGTGCAACTGAATAACAGTAATGTGATGATCGGGTAAGTGATCGCTATTGTTTTCATGGTTTGTTCAACTTCTCAAAGTCAGGGTTATTCCAGCTGACTTCTTGATAATCGAACAGGTACCGATCCTTTTTCCCTTGCCTGATTTCCAGTTTTTTGAAAACCTTTATTCTGTCCTTTTTTTCCCATTCAGAGAAATGAATGCTGATCACTTCTCCTTTTTTGTAGGGGTTGACTTGTGAGAATCCGGCCATCAGATGATTCTTTTTATCGAAATAAAGTCTGACCGGTAAGCCTAAATGGTCGCTGGCTCTAATTTGCCTGCATTTTTGATCAAAAAAAACTGTATCCTCCAAGAGTCGCATCTCATCATAGCGTTTTTCGGGTTGCATCATCACTTCATGAAACTCATGAGCTTTGAGCACGGCGATTATAGTTGGAGAAAGAGGGCCTTGTGATACACTATTTGTATCTAATCCATAACCTTCATCAAAACTATAAATCGCCGCTTTAAAGGACGATTTATAGTCATAATCTTGTTCAAATAAAACGTAATCATCGGTGAAAGATGAGTTGGTACTGGTGATATAATTTCCAGCAGGACCTACACAATCAGCCTTGGTTCGTAGATTTTCTATTTTAGCTGTTTTACCAACAGCCTTATGATGTTTATTGATAATTCTCTCCAGCCGAGAAGAATCATCACAGGCCATTAGTCCGAAAATCGCTATGAGAGGTAGCCACTTAATCAAAACTGAATATCATATGTGAGTTCTTCTTTGTCTCTTTTGATGATGACTTGAGTCAAGTCGCCAGCCTGGAAAGCTGATAATGCACGCATGTAGCTCATCATATCTGTGACTGTGCTGTCACCAAGTTGGATCACAACATCACCTTTTAGCAACCCCGCTTTTTGGGCGGGTTTATCTTCACTTACTCCATCTATTCTCATACCTTGTCCATCAAACATATAATCAGGGATCACACCGAGGGTGACAGTAAATTTCGGTCCGGAACGACTTTCATCTTTAGTTTTCCGGAAGGTGAGTTTTGATCTGTTTTCCAGCTCTCTTATAATATTTAAAATATGATTTGATACAGTCATGATTCCTTCATAATTGATCAAATCAGCGTCATCAGAAGGTTTGTGATAGTCTTCATGTTGGCCGGTAAAGAAGTGCAAAACCGGAATGTCTTGCAGGTAGAAGGAGGTATGGTCAGATGGACCAATTCCTGATTCTTTTTTGATCACTTTTAGTCCAAAAGTATTGGTGGTATCGATTACATCGGACCAGTCTGGTGCAGTACCTACTCCGTGAATAGCCACTCCTTTTGCGCTATCCAGACGGCCCACCATGTCCATGTTGATCATGTAATCAACTTTGGATAAATCTATTGTTGGATTTTTGGAGAAGTAGTTGGATCCCCAAAGCCCTTTCTCTTCACCTGAAAACGAGATAATAAGAACGTCTCTATTAATTGGAGATTTTTTCAGTTGCTCTGAGATGTAAAGCAAAGAAGCAACTCCGCTGGCATTATCGTCAGCTCCGTTGTGGATGGCTGAGTCACCACGATATAGTGATGAAAACCCGCCATACCCCAGGTGGTCAAAGTGTGCTCCGATGATAATGATTTCATCTCCAGGGTTATCGATAAATCCCAGAACATTTTTACCAGAAGTTCCATTCAGACTGTCTTCTGAGGATAACAGCGCTTTTTCATGTGGGTTGTTAGATTCCTTCACGAAAAATGACTGGTAATATTCCTCAGATCCTGCCGGGGAAATGCCCAATGATTTTAACCGCTCCACGAGGTAGGCTGCAGCTTTGGTTTCCCCTTCCGTGCCCACTTCACGACCTTCCAGAGAGTCGCTGGCTAGTAAAGCAACATCTTTTTTGATTTGAACAAGAGGGTCCACTGATTTGGTCTGGCAACTGACAAAGATCAGCACTGTCAAAATGAAAAGGTTGGTTCGCATGATATAAAAAGTATGTTTAGTTTCGCTTTACTAATTTAACCCTATGAAGCATCTAATTTACATGATCCCAGCTGTTTTGATGATGGCTTGTGGAAATGGAAGCCAAAAATCAGCAGATAAAGAATCCACAGCGGCAAAAGATAGTTTGCGTTATCCTCAAGAGGTTCATTTGAAGAATGTGCGTCAGCTTACCTGGGGTGGTAACAATGCGGAAGCTTACTGGTCATTTGGTGGAGATCAGTTGATTTTTCAATCAGACTTTAAAGAGTGGGGAGTGGAATGTGATCAGATTTTCAGGTTGAATATCGCTGATGCCAACCCTGAGCAAAAGCCACCAATGCTGAGTACGGGAATGGGTAGAACAACCTGTTCTTACTTTTTGCCTGGGGATACCACAATCGTTTATGGTTCTACACACCTTGGTGATAGCCTTTGTCCCGCTGATCCTCCACGATCTGTGGACGGTAAATATGTTTGGCCGGTTTACGCGGATTACGACATTTTTACTGCCGATCTGGAAGGAAATATCATCAGCCAACTTACAGAAACGGAAGGGTATGATGCTGAGGCAACGGTTTCTCCAAAAGGGGATAAAATAGTATTCACTTCAATGAGGTCAGGGGATTTGGAACTCTACACGATGAACCTGGATGGATCAGGTGTAGTGCAGATTACTGATGAGTTGGGTTATGATGGTGGTGCTTTTTTCTCTCCCGATGGTAGTAAGTTGATTTTTCGTGCTTCAAGTCCCAAGACTGAAGAAGAGGTTAAAGTTTACAAAGACTTGTTAGCTCAAGGGTTGGTGCAGCCAACAGAGATGGAGCTTTACATCTGCAATGCTGATGGCAGTGATCTGAAGAAGATCACTGATCTGGGAAATGCCAACTGGGCACCATTTTTCCATCCGTCAGGAAAGAAGGTTATTTTCTCTTCCAACTATGAAGCAGAGCGTGGTTTTCCTTTCAACCTCTATATGGTTAATATTGATGGCTCTGGTTTAGAGCGAATCACCTACGATACAGTTTTTGATTCTTTCGCCATGTTTAGTCCTGATGGTAAATACCTGGTTTGGGCGTCCAATCGCTTCAATGGTGGAGGAAGAGATACTAACCTTTTTATGGCTGAGTGGGTGGATTAAAAATACCTACAGCCAGAGGGTTATATAAGGTGGGATTTTGAAAGAAGTGAGGCGCATTATTTAATGGCCTCACTACTCCTGTCAATTGAGTTATTGTACACTATATGGATTAGCGTTTTTCGTCCAGGAAAGCAACGTACTATCTCTTGTTGTGAAAGGGTTTTGAGGAACAGCCGCATAGTAGGGGTCGCCAATATCATACCCTCTGGATATGAGTAAAGGTTCCTGACCTTTAGTGATATGGACGACCGAATAGCCGAAGAAAGTAGCAGTGCCTTTACTGCCACCATTCCCTGCTACCACCTGGTAAGTTCCCTGGTCTTCTGGTTGTACTCGCTGGTAATCGTGTACATGAGCTGACAGCATGGCCACAACGTGAGCCTCATTTAGCTTTGGCCATAGCACCGGACCTTCAGGTAAGCCATCATGGCCTGTTTCGGGTTTGCCACTCACATAATATGGTTTATGCCCTAATACAAAAATATGATCGATATTGGGATCCTGCTGATACTCTTGAACCTTTGCAACGATCCAATCGGTTGGAATGATTCCTTCTACGCCGTATGGATCTTTCTCAGTCGGTGCATTATAGGTGTCGGTATTCATTACCACAAAACCCACATTGTGCCGGACAAAAGAAAAAGTCATTTGGTTAACCACACTATCAGAACCCGTTACTCTATCGCGATCCTTCGGCATATAAGGAGCCATGTGTTTCATCCAAACTTTGGAAGCACCTTTTAGAGGCCATTCATCATGTTTTGGAATTCCATAGTCTTTGTAGTAAAGCATCTCATGATTGCCAGGTACTGCTACGAGTTCGATTCCTGATTGTTGGATTTTGCTGAAAGTAGAATCCTGATAGAGGTTTACCCATGAGACAAGTTGGCTATCGAGTGCGCCAGTTGTAGATTCCGCAAGTACCAGATCTCCCAGGAAAAAGAGGATTTCAGGTTTGTTTTCCATGGTTGATATTTCCTTGAAAATGCGTTTCAGCGCGCTCAGATTAGCTGTTGATGCATCGGTGGCGGCCGAATTGTCCCGGTCCCCATACTCAACCCTGTTACATCCTACAAAGGCAAAATTGAAATTGTTACCACTGCTTTCAATGACGGGAACTGTTTGAGAATTCGAATTGTCTGTCTTCTTTTTGGAAGAGCAGCCAGCAATTAGCAGACTGGCCATCGCAAGGGATAATAAGTAAGTTTTCATATAAAAGTTGGTTCTTAACGTGGTGAAAATTAATCAAATTAATTTCAAACCAGCTAATTGCAACTTTGTATGACTTAGAATGCGCTGTTGAGTATTGAGAATTTTGGTTTCTTATAGTTAGTTGGATATAAAAAAATCCCGATCCAAAGACCGGGATTTCAATAATTGAATGATGTTATGATGGCTTATTTCAAAGTCACTTTTCTTTCTACAGAGTTGAAAGGACCAGGGATGAGATTTCCATCTTTATCGATAAATTCTAATTTGATGGTCAATTCACCTTTTTCCAGGCCTTCTATATAATAAGGAGCCCAATCTGTAAGCATGTGTTCTTCTCCGTTGATAGTTGCTCTTACTTTGTTGCCATCTTCAGAAATAGATGTGTTGTAAAGGAAGAAATCCAGCATCAATTTCTCAGTGTCCTTGCCGCTATAAGTTCCTTTTGGTCTGCTGTAAAACATGTGTTGTCCATTTTTGTCAAATGGTTGAGCTTCTGTCGGTGAACCAACTGTAAAATCCTGTACGACAAAGGCATTCTGATTTTTTACAGATTCGTGATATGATCTAGAAAGAAACGCCAAAAGTACGTGTTGTCCTTCTTCCAGGTTTTTAGAGAATTCTGGTTCATAGTGTGCTGAATAAGGCCCATTATCCCAAATGAAGTGGATGTGCTGGCCTTTGCCCGAATTGGCAATGCCTCTTTCGGCTGCATCCGAAGTTTGTACTCCTAATTCGTAATTGGTAACACTGAAATTAAATGTAACGTCACCTGTATCCAAAGTGCTTTCAGCCGGGGCTTCTAAAGCCAATGTGGCTTCAGGATAAGCCTGAGAAGCTGGGGCCTTGTATACTTTGTACTTTTCTACCGTTTCTGCTACCGTTGATTCTTCCGATGGTTTGTCAGATTCACTGCTTTTTTTTGCTGGACCGCAGCTTACAATTAATAGGATAGAAAAAAGTGTTCCTAATGTAAGATTGATGTATTTCATAATAAATATAGAGTTTGTATGCTTCGTTTTTGTATGGTTAACTGATTAATTCCAGATAAGTTCGGTATAAATTAGTCATCTTCTTCAGGCATATGAATATTGCCCCTTTCACTGAGCCAGATAGCTACCGGGCGCATGCCTGGTATTTCCTCAAACACCACTATCATCATCACAGTGATTGGCACACTGAGAATCATGCCCATTATACCCCAGATTGCTCCCCAAATTGTCAAAGATAAGATCACTACAAGCGAACTGATGTTGAGTGAATTGCCCATCAGCTTTGGCTCGATCACATTGCCTACTATTACCTGGATTAGTCCCACAGAAATAAGGATATAAACAAAAGGGCCAAACTCGCCAAACTGGAGAATGCCAAACAGTGCTGGAAATAACGTTGCAATCAGTGATCCAATGGTTGGAATATAGTTGAGAACGAAGATCAGCAGCGCCCAGAATATTGGGGCATCTATTCCAAAAAGTAATAACGCAAAATAACTGAGCAATCCGGTCAATAGACTCACGATTGTTTTCAATGTGAGATATCTACTAATGCTATGATCCATTTTTTGAGTGAGCTTGATGATCTTGTTTTGTTTTTTCTCTGATGGATAGAGTGCTTTTAGTTTATGAGGGAACACACTTTCTTCTATCAGGAGGAATAACACATATATCAAAATCAAAAAAGCATCACCTACTAATGCGGATATCGCGTCTACTAACTTACTTGCCAGTTCTGTAACATCCATTTTATTGACATAATCATAAATCTGAGAAGTTACATCCATACCTGCCCATTCATTGATCATCAGTAAGGTTTTATCCAGGTTTGACTCATAAAGTTCTACAGATTCTAAAAGGGTGGTCATGCTAACAAAGAGAAGTTCTATGATGATGAAAATGACCACATTGATAATGATAAAACCGACCATGCTTTGTGCCCAGAGAGGCATGTTTTTCCTTAGCCAGGGTATTTGCTGAATGTTTTCGCGCAGTTCGTGAATGATAAACCAGACGATTAGTGCAACTATAAATGGAATGATATAATCCTGTGAATAGAACAGAATGGTCACAGAACAGAGAAGAATTAAAAGAAAATAGGCTGCTCTGGAGAGATCCATTTTCTCGGATGGCAAAATATTCATATAATCTAAAGATCAGGTTTGGTGGCGATGAAGTTACGCAAATGATTAGTACTTGAAAATGCTAACATCATATAATAAGAATTATTTGAATATAATGCAATTAGGTTATGTGTATGTGAAGGGAAATTGTTTTTAATGTCATTTTTTAAGATAACTGTTAAAAAAATGATAATTGGTTCATGTTAAAAATACCCTATTCTGGGTATGGATTTGTGTAAAATTATTTCTTAGGTTTGTTCTTGTCCGCCATTTACTGCTCGTTGATCCGCCTAAATCAATTTCATAATCCTTATTGGATCTACCCCCAGTTGGTGGTGGACTTGTTTAATGTTCACCTATACCAATTCATTTATGAAAAAACTCGTAATGGTTTTGTCGGTATTTCTCTATGCCGTGATTCCACTCAGTGCTCAGGATGAGTATTCCTCATCCTTAACTGGTGGAAATTTCGACCCTGGAGATTTACTAGTTGAGGTTACAGGAACGCCCTTTCAGGGTTCCTCCCTCATGGATTTTGGGTCTTTGAGGCTTCGCTATGGAGTCACTCAGACGCTCGTTCCACGACTTGGGATCAGTATGGATCTCAACAACACGCAAACTACACCGGATGTAGTGACCAACTTAAGCAAGTTTGAACTGCGGCCGGGATTGGAGTATCACCTGGGAATCAATGATGCATTCAGATCATATGCATTCGTTGATGTGATTCTGGGCTCTCGTTCTGCCAGTAGAGAATCTACTACAGGGTCATCTGTTGATGGAAGTACTCAGGTTCCTACTAGTGCGAATTACAATTTTTCATCTGCTTATCGGGGCTACTTCAGATATGGAGCAGCACTAGGTTTTGGAGCAGATTACCATTTTTCCTCAAGATTCTACATAGGAGCTGAAATTGGATTCCAGCTTTACCAGGATAAGATGAGTGAAATCTCCGTTGACAAAGAGAAATTTCAAGATAGTGTGACTTCCTCTTATGGAAATATGAGTACTCAAAATTCTATAAGAATAGGATTCAAGTTATTCTAACCCAAATCACCGTAACAATGAAAATAAATTACTTTAGACTTATTAGGCATAATGCTAAAGCTCTGCTTGTCGTCATGATAAGCTGTTTAGCATTTATGGCACAAGGCCAGAGCTTCACGATAGACAATGTGAGTGCCCCGGCTAATACAAACTATTATCCCTACGAGGATGTAGATGTTGATTATTCATCTGACTACAGCTGGCCTTCTGATGCCAAATTCTACTTTGTATTGAGTAGCGATGCCCTGTATAGTTCAGATGATCATATGTTGACCTCCGGAACAGCAGCTTCTGGTACTTTAACAGGTACTTTGCCAAATGATCCTGGAGGATATAACTTGTTGGTCGTAGCTGGAAACAGCGGAACAGTTGGTGCATCAGTTACAACAAGTTCTGTTGGAGCAGGAACCTTAACTGTGGGCGGTACCCTTAATGGTACTTACCCATTTGCTATGGACCAGGCTGCTACAAGAGAAATTATATCATCATCCAATGATTATAATGATGGCGACAACTATGCTCTTTTTATAGACATTGATGCGACTAATGTTACCGCAATAAATCCTGTAATACTGGAGTACTCCACTGATGGTGGTACTACTTACACTGCCATGTCAGATGTAGAAGGTGCCAGCTCATTCTCAGCAGTTTCGGATACATTAGTATTTGTACTTCCATCCGGAGCGCTTACTACTGGCGTTACATTTAGACTAAGCCAGGAAAATAGTGCATCATTGGCAGTTGCTACTGAAGACTGGACAGTAAACGATATTTCAGTTCAGAATACAGATGGTTCGTTTGTTCAGTATGGACTGGTGAATTATGGAGCTTTTACTGTGGCGTCACCAACTATTACTTACAGCAATGATGTGATTGCAGATACTGTAGGAGAAGATTTTGGTGTGGATTATGAAGCATTTGGTTTTACTACAGGCGCTGTATTTTATTTCTATTCAGGAACTGATCCTAAAGATATATACGATTCTGAGAAGAGGATTATTTATGATCAGGCTACCACTTCCAGTGGCACATTTGAAGGAACTTTTCCTTTACAGGATGAGGCCACAATTGACAAAAATCTTTATGTAGCAGGAATCTATGGCAACATTGATAAGCCTAAGATCAATTTTGAGGCAAGCGATTTTGCGGTGAGTGGAACAAATAATTCTGGATATACTTATACTTTTGATCAGGATGGTATCAGAAGCATTCGTGCCAATGCTGTGGATATTTCAGGTGAGTCTTATGTGACTTTGCATATTTCTTTTGGAACTAGTTTTACCAATTTGGCTACTGCAGACGGATTGAAAGTTCAATATTCTACTGATAATGGTGCGAACTGGACAACCCTGGATTCTTTGTCTGGTAATTTGACCGGAACTTCTAAAATATATACAATTGATGGAAGTGCGGTAAGTAGTTCCACATCTTTCCGTGTCATACAGAAGTCGTTTAGTAATGGAAGCTCCAATACCTGGCAAGTATCAGATATGCACCTGGAGTTATATAGCGAGGCTTACAATCAAACATATATTACTTACAACCTGAAAAATTATGCACTTAAGGTTACGAATAAGTATGATCCTAATGGTAACACACTTAACAATATTTACCCTGGCGATTCGGTTACCATCTCCGTACGGTATTTTGGAATAGACGCTAAGCCAACTACCAAGGAGTTTACGCTGCTACTCAATGGAAAACAGATCCTGGATAATATCAATGTTGATACGGTATCGTCTACGCTCATCAATATTTCCGGTAATATTCCAAAAGATGCAGATTATTCAAATGCTCAGGATCTTGAGCCGTTAATCTATGATGGTACTTCTCCGATTATTGGAGTGAATTCCAATATTCTGAATGATTATGCAGAAAGTGATCTGGATATTTCCGGGGGTACTTATAATACGACCTATGTGGATTTCAAAGATGCCGGAGATCGATACATAGCCACTCCGGAAATGGATATTACTTCTAATTCTGATTTGACCGTTTCATTATTCCTGAAACGTCTTAATACAGTTAGGAGTCCTTCAGGAACAGGTATTATCATGGAGTATTCAACTGATGGATCTATTTATACACCACTGGATACTATAAGTATTAATGAGGTAGGTACAACAGGGGTGACTTATGAAGTCTCAAACCTGCCTTCAGGTGTAGTGAATAAAACCACTACTTTCAGGTTTCGTCAGCAGAGTAACAATGGAACGGATCTGGATACCTGGAGTATTCAAAATATCATTATCAAAGGATCTACAAACTTCTTCGAACCTGATTACCTTGATTATGATAAAGTACAGGTCAATGTTCTTTCACCCACTATTTCATTGAGTGCTATTAATGATGGAGGTGTTGATCTTTATCCTGGTGCAAGCTTCACAGCTGATTTTCAGGTGACTAATGGTAGCTTCCCTTCCGGAACCAATTTTACACTTTATGTAGATCGTACCGATTTCCCAATAGACCTTAACTCTCAAACAGAGCCTGCGTCTGGTAAATCAGGTACCTTCTCAGCAAAGGTACCTGCAGTAGTTCCAGGAAGTTATACTTTGAAGGTAATGTCTGATTATGGAGACGTCACTTCTAATTCTCAAACATTACCAGTTCTGGGAGTTCAAATCAATAATGTATCTATTACTTCAGCTGATACTGTGAAGGATGGCAGTTCCTATATTATTTACCCTGGAGCTACTATTGATGTTACATACACGGTAGTTGGTGATTATGGAGATGCTACTGCCACTCTTGAGGTATTTGACAATACCACTTCTGTAAACGATTATGTTTCTTTGGCAACCAAGCAAACAGTCGGTGATAAAATTTCAGTTACCCTTCCTTTAGGACTGGACTACAATAGCGATCCTTCGTTTAGGTTGTCTTTAACTGATGGAAATCTTGAAACCACCAGTCTCGTCATTGATCAGTCTTGGGGAAATGATGATTCCGGGTCTGGGTCAGGTGATTTGTTTCCAGTGAGTGAAAGGGTTGGATATTATCCTTCTGGAATGAATTATTGGTATGGAGTAAGTGGAGAGCGATCAGCTACTTCTAAAGAACTTGATTTATCAGTAGAAAAAGTCAAGATCAATCTTGATCTTTCTATCAATTCCTATATCGCTGATCAGGATGTTTACCTTCAGTATTCATTAGATAAAGAAACCTGGGTAACCTTTGATACCACAACAATCACAGGAAACACAGGCGATCTTTATCCTGACTACATCGAGTTGCCTCAGGAGGCGCTATCTACTTCTGTTTATCTGAAATGGATTTATCAGGAAAGTAATGATGTCAGTTCTACTGAAAATTATCCGCAATTCACAGGTTTTCATTTGAAGCAGGTAGAGTTGGATCCGGTTGCGAAAACCACTTTCAAGCTTTCTGATGATAATATCAGTTTGGAGTCGCTTTCAGTGAGTGTTTCAGATTTAGGCAATCCATCTTATCGTATGGGTGAGCAGTTTGTAGTAGAATACAATGCTGATGGGCCATTCCCTGATAACGTGACATTCGCAATTGTGATGGCTCAAACAGGAGAAAGTAAATATCTTGTTTTGGATGAGTCAACTAAAACCGGAGCAGTAAAAGATACCGTTAACTTCCCTTCAGGGGATATTTTTGGAAATAGCTCCAACCCTTATCAACTGAGTGTGGAGCCTTATGTGAAGGTCAATAGCAGCGATTCATATCGTAAGGCGACTGCTCAGACAAGTCTGAATATGGAGAAATATTTCTCTGAGATCAGTGGTCGCAAAACTTCAGAGACTGGGTTTAATTTTTTCACCTTCGATCAGACTGGTGACAGATATCTGGTAACTGAAGCTATGGATATCACTTCTACAGATACTGTGACACTCAATTTCAGTTTCACTTATTCAGGCGGAACACCATCCACTTTACTTACACTTCCTCAATTACTGGTTACTACAGATGGAGGTACCACTTTTGATACATTGATAGTTAAAGGAGGAGGATATGAAGATGAAGGATATATATTTAATGGAGGTTCCTACAATGTAGGCATACCTACTGCGGATATTTCCACATCTACCCAGTTTATGTGGTGGCAGCCGCTCAATAGAGGAAGTGGTCAGAATACCTGGACTGTTTCCAATATCAGTGTTGATGAAGGAGAGTCTAATGCATACAATTCGGCTTATTTTAAAAGAGGTCCTAATAATAATCTATCACAGAATATCAATGCTGTAGTTCCGGATCTTGCGAATTATAGTTGGTCTCAAAATGACAATACTGATGCGGTCTTCAATGGTGAAAACTTTGATTATCTATTCACGATTGATTCGACCAAAATAGATGCCAATGAATTTCCGGAAGGAACAACATTTACTTTCTCTCTACAGGGACAAAAAGATCCTGAAACAGGGGAGGATGTGGTGATTGCTACCACTACAACTTTTGGAGTACAGTCTGCATCCATTCCAAACTACATCAAAAATGGCAACTATAGCATCTATGCTGTGGCCAGTATGATGGTCAATAAGTCCGGTGTAGAGGTTGACACTGTGCTGGATGAACAAGTGATTGCTAATCTTGATATATTCCTGAGAGCTGTCAAAGCAGTATACGGGGGAGACGAAAATGCAACGTTCTACGCAGGTAGTTCTGCTACTTTCACTGTTGGTGTAGAAAATGATGTGACCAACAATGGTACATACGACGCACTTTACGCAAATCTGATCGCTGATGATGGAACCAATAGATGGTTGCTTGCCACTCAGACAGGAATTGCAGATATGACCGTTGATATGCCGCCATTCCTTACCCCAAGTCAGGGAGTTTCATCAGTAGATATTACTATTGAACTTTCTGAAAATGCTGCTTTAGGAAATGTGGGAGATATGTTAGAAAGCGCTTCAGCCTTGACCAATATTGAGAATGGTACTGTTGGAAGTGGTGGTGGTCTTGCCAACTTCCTCAATGGTTATGATTATGCATCGATTGATTACAATGGAGGTGGTACTAGTGATGATGAATTCTGGGGAGGCCAAATTACATTGAATAGTGTAACTGGCCGCAGAGTGATTACTACTCGTGATTTCACATCTGCTGAACTGTCAAACAAACAGATCATGGAGTTTGATCTTTCTTTTGATCAATTACCTGCTGATCTAACAGATAATCAATATCTGGTACTTGAATACTCAATGGATGCCGGAGGTAATTACAATGCCGTGGATACATTCCCAGCAAAGGATGCAACCAAAGCATTGACAGCTGAGACATTCAGGTATACACTTACTGATGCTATTAAAGCTTCTGGTGCAAGGTTCAGATGGAGACAAGAAGAAAGTAAAGGAAATATTGTATTGGATAATATCAGCTTTACTTCTGCTAAATCTCTTCCTTTTGATTATGTGGCTTATACTTTAAGTATCAGTGATCAGGCGTTGTTGATTTCTTCATTTGAGAGTGAGGCCTGCTATGGTGCTGATATCAATGTGAATTATGAAGTGAGAGGTAAGTTCGGCGCTGATAATTACATTAAGGTATATGCCTATGGGGATAATGCCGGTGGTATGTGGCTAAGCGATCAGTTCAAAATTACCGAAGGATCTGGTACAATTACTTTCAAATTGCCTTCTGATGTTCTAAGTGGGACCGATAATAATGACAAGTTTAAGTTTTATCTGAAAGCTTACGACAACACTAATCAGGACTACACTTATAATGTATCTGGTCCGTATTCTGATCAGCGATTGGAACTGGTAGCTCCGATTAACCAGTCACTTACATTGAGTTATAGCAATCCATTAGAGTGTAGCCCACAAGATGTGATGGTAACACTGAATGGTGAGCAGGACTACTTCATGTATGAAATACTGAACATGGCCGATGAGTCAGTGCTAGCCAGTCTTGTTTATGACCCTGAAACTGGTATTGATGATATCAATATTGGAACTATTGCAGAGGATATGACTATAGGTATAAGAACTACCTCTATGACATCTGCTGGTACAGTATGTAACACACTCAATATTACCAATACCTACGATGTGGAAATTCAGCCTATGTACAAGCTTTACAGGAGAGATTATAATTCTTACTCTTCTAGAATACTTGTTGCAGCAGGAGATACCAGAACAATTTGTTCGGGATCTACTGAAGTTAGGTTGAGTGTAAACAGAACAAGCGAAGGTGGAGATCTTTCAGGATCTTCAGTTGAGTGGTTCCGTGATGATCTGGCAACCCCAGTAACTATTTCAGGATCCTTGTTAGGTGACAATGAAACATTAGTTTCAGGTAGCTATTTTGCGAGAATTACTGAATCAAGTGGAGATGCAGTTTGTAGTTATGTAACTGAGTCATTTGATCTGGTTATTGCAGAAACACCAGAGAGACCTGTTGTAACTGTTGAGAGTGGAAGCCTTAGTTTCTGTGATGGAGAAGGAGAGGTGATTCTTGCCGCACCTGAAGGTTATTCATACTACAAGTGGAATAACAATACTTTGTGGACTGGAAGAACACTTGTGGTAGATCAGGCTGGTTCTTACTACGTACAAGTCTCCAATGTTCCATTTGATGCTGGATGTGGAAGTTCTAATTCAGTTCCGGTTGTTGTTGAGTCACAGTATTTACCTGACTTCCAGGTAAAAACTACAACAAGTACTGATGATCGATACAATATTATCGATGGATCATCTTATACAGGCTGTGATCAGTTCTACATTTATTTCTATGATGGTGATAGCTATCAGAACAATAATGGAGAAGTGGTGATCAGTAAGGATGGAGCATTCTATGCCTCAACTCAGAACGCTTACTTTGTTCTTGATTCAAGTGGTGCTTATACCATTGATTGGGTCAGCAGTGATTTGAATTCAACATGTACTGCCAGTATAGGAACTTTCAATCTGGAAATTACTCAGAAACCTGATATTCCGGTAATTACAGCTGGTGGCGCATTGTCATTCTGTGAAGGCTCATCAGTTACTTTGACAGCTTCTGCTGGATATAACTATTACAGGTGGTACAGAGATGGCAGTATCTTGAGTAATAATTCAGCAACCATCACTGTGAAGAGAAATAGTGGAAGGTATCAGGTGGAAGCTTCAATGGTGCCATTTAACCTTGGTTGTTATAGTGATCGCTCTGAAGGTGTCAATGTAACTGTTTACAATGATCCGAATATGAGTATATACTCTAACTACTATGGTAATTTCACCGACGGAGATGTATTTGATATTTGTTCTGTCAATGATGATGTTTATCTCAGAAGTTATAATAGCCCGGGATTACCAGTTACCTGGTATCTGGATGGTAATGTGATAGAGGGAGATGATGAGTCAAATGGTAGTACCGGATATTCATATGTATATCCAACAGCAAGTGGTGCTTACTATGCAGAGATTGTTTATGGTGATATGGATAATGCTTGTACTTATACTACACCAGTTGTTAATGTAGTTTACAATGTGCAGCCGAACCCTGTAACCATAGCAACACCATCAGCAACTGAATTCTGCTCTGGTGATGTAAATGTGGTTTTAACTGCTGATGCAGGATCTACTTATTACAGATGGTACAAAAACGGTTCAGCCATTACTGATGGAGTTGGTACCTCTAACACTCTAACAGTAACTTCTGGAGGTGATTATACAGTAACCGTCGCTGATGCTGAAGGATGTGAAAGTGATCGTTCTAACATTATAACAATCACAGAGAGACCTGTTCCAAGTACATCTATCAGTCTTATTGAAGACGGAACAGATTGTGCTTCTGGAACACTTACAGTCAAAGTAAGTAGCACTAATTCTAAGTACAACTATCAATTGACAGTGAGAGAAACAGGAGCTAACATCGGACCTGTATTTACAGGTAATTCTGGTGGTTTTGTATATGTTGATCTTCCAGGATTGACAGAAACAACACAACTAGGAGTTGCTGTAAGCTTTGCTGATGGCTCAGGTTGTACAGCAGAGGATGAGTATGTAGATACTGTAAGTCCTAATAGTGTATACCTTGATATTAGTGGAAATACTCTGATGGCTGTAATCTCAGGTACTGCACTGAAATATACCTGGTATAGAAATGGTGTAGAAATGAGAAATGTTACTGGTACTTCGTTGACCGTAACTGATGCTGCGACATATTCCATCGAAGTAACATTTGAAGGTGGTTGTACAATCACATCAGATGCTGTCGATCTTGGATCAGGTGGAGCAAGAGTTGCTACATCTTCCAATGGAAGAATGGTAGCCAGCACTTATCCTAACCCATCATCAAGTGTAGTTAACCTGGATGTTCCTGGTGAAAACATGGGAGTATATGAGGTGCAGATTATGACGCTATCTGGTCAGGTGATGATCAAAGGCGAGTTTAACAAATCTGTTGCGGATCATGTGGAAACTATTGATATATCATCACTCGAGAAAGGTATTTACAACATGACTGTTGTGAAAGGCAAGAAAGTTGAAAATATCCGAATCGTTAAACAATAAGAATCATGAATAAAGTATTGAATTATATGATCATAGCAGGCATAGCGATATTGGCTATTTCCTGCGCAGAACCTACAGATCCAACACCTACCCAGATGGCTTATGGTGAGTGGGTGGTAGTGGACTATTTCGTAGATGGCCAGCAAAGTAGTGGTTATCCTATTGAAAGGCTTAACCTGGAAAGGGATGATAGCTATACGATGGTAGATAATAACGGATTTATTTCCGTTGGCACCTGGACAGCAACCGACACAAAGTTGACCTTGTCAGCAGCTGATTCTACTGGTGGAAGCGCATCTTATGATTTTGGTATAACATATCAAACTTTTGAAAAGATGCAGTTGCTTCAAACAATTTCTAATCCTACTGCAGGTGACATTCAGATCAGGTATCTGATGAATAGAGCCAGTAATGGATCTACCTACTAGCATTAGGTGAATTTTTAATAAATAAGAAAAGGTTGACGGCTACCGTCAACCTTTTCTTTTTATGGTCATTTCCAGGCTATTAATCCTTTAAGAAATTCCTAAGAACATAATTCAGAATACCTCCATGCTTATAGTAGGCTACATCCACACTTGAGTCCAGCCTTACTTTAGCCTTGAATGAAGTCTTTTTGCCTTCTGAAGAAGTAGCAGTAACATCCACTTCTTTACCTGCTGAAAGACCTTGAGAAAGGCCATCAATGTCAAAAGCTTCATCACCACTTAACCCCAAAGTGTCCTGGGTTTCCCCTTCCATAAACTGAAGGGGAAGTACTCCCATTCCTACAAGGTTTGATCTGTGAATGCGCTCGTAACTTTCTGTTATCACTGCTTTTACACCCAACAGAGCGGTTCCTTTTGCCGCCCAGTCTCTGGAAGAGCCACTGCCATATTCTTTGCCACCAATCACTACGAGTGGAGTATTGTCTTCCTGATATTTCATGGCTGCATCATATACTGGCATTTCTTCGCCAGTCGGATGATATTTGGTCCAGCCACCTTCCCGAGAAGCGAGTTTGTTGTTGATCCTTACATTGGCAAATGTTCCTCGCATCATTACTTCGTGGTTTCCTCGTCGGGAACCATAAGAATTGAAGTCTCTCTGGGCTACTCCGTGCTCAGTCAAATACTGACCAGCAGGATGTTCCGGGAGAAATTTTCCAGCGGGAGAGATGTGATCTGTGGTGACCATATCGCCTAGTTGTAACAATACGCGTGCGCCTTTAATATCTTCAGGCTCAGGTACGTTTTCAGAAATATTTTTAAAGAAAGGGGCTTCCTGAATGTATGTGGAATTACTGTCCCATTCATAGATATTGCCTTTTGGAGCTTCTAACCCTCCCCAGGCTGCATCCCCATCGAAAATCGTCTCATAGGTGTGTTTGTAGTCTTCAGGAGTTACTACCACATCCATGATTTCATTGATCTCCTGCTGAGTTGGCCAAACATCTTTAAGAAAAATTTCTTCTCCATTGCTGTCCATACCCAGAGGTTCATTATTTATATCGAAATCCATACGTCCCGCCAGAGCATAAGCCACAACAAGCATTGGTGAAGCAAGGAAGTTCATTTTGATGTTGGGGTGAATGCGAGCTTCGAAGTTTCTGTTACCGGAAAGTGCAGAGCAAACCACCAGGTCATTGTCAATTACAGCTTTTTGCACTTCTGGCATCATGTCTCCGGAGTTACCGATGCAGGTAGTACACCCATAACCAACTGTGTGAAACTTCAGCGCTTCAAGGTATGGAAGTAACTGAGCTTTGTGAAGGTAATCAGTTACCACGCGTGAACCTGGTGCCAATGATGTTTTGACCCAAGGCTTTACATCGAGTCCTTTTTCCACAGCTTTTTTGGCCACTAATCCAGCACCAATCATTACACTTGGGTTGGAAGTATTGGTGCATGAAGTGATTGCGGCAATCACCACGGCTCCATCGCTTAGATTATAGCTAATATCTCCACGCTTCATCGGTATGCTCCTAATGCTACCTTTTACCTCTACAGCTTCTGCTGCTTTGCCGCCTTCATAAGCCCAGTTTCCTGTTCGTTCCTGTACAGGAATATAAGTTCTGCTATGAGAGTCTTTGAGCAAGTCGATGACTGTGTGCTTGGCATTTTTAAGAAGGATTTTGTCCTGCGGTCTTTTAGGTCCTGAAATCGTTGGCTCTACGGTACCCAGGTCAAGTTCTATTTCATCTGTATAGCTGATCTGATCCTCAGGATTTCTCCAGAGCATATTTACCTGCGCATAAGCTTTTACCATATCCACATGCGCTTTAGACCTATTTGTTTTCAGCATGTAAGCCAATGTCTGTTCATCGATAGGCCAGTGGGTATCAGTACAGCCAAACTCTGGTGACATGTTACTGATTGTGGCTCTGTCTGGAACGGTTAGGTGCTCAAGACCAGGACCATAGACCTCCACGATTTTGCCAACTACACCATAGTCTCTAAGCAGTCTGGTCACCGTGAGTACCAGGTCCGTGGAAGTGGCGCCTTCTGGCATTTGTCCTGTGAGCTTCAACCCGATCACTTCAGGTAAGATCATATAAATGGGTTGGCCCAGCATCGCAGCCTCGGCCTCTATTCCTCCAACTCCCCAGCCCAATACGCCGATTCCGTTCACCATTGGCGTGTGAGAGTCAGTTCCTACCAAAGTATCAGGAAATAAATAGCCATCTCTTTCAATGACACCTTTGGCCAGATACTCCAGGTTAACCTGGTGGCAGATTCCCATACCAGGAGGAACTACGCTAAAATTTGTAAAGGCTTTTTGTGCCCATTTCAGAAGTTTGTATCGTTCATCGTTTCTCTGATATTCCAGGTCTACATTCTTTTTGTAACTATTGAGTGTCCCAAAATATTCGACCATTACTGAGTGGTCTATGACCATATCTGCGGGTACTACTGGGTTTGTTTTTCCAGTATCTTTTCCTTTTCTGGCAACTTCTGAACGAATGGAAGCTATGTCTACAACAGCCGGAACTCCTGTAAAATCCTGCATCAGTACTCGTGCTGGAGTGTAAGGGATGTCATTCTTTCCAGCTGTATCTTTCCATTTAAGGAGTGTTTCCAGATGCTCTTCAGTTACCGCAAAATCATCATAATTTCTAATGGCATTTTCCAACAATATTCTGATGGCATAAGGAAGATTTTTGACCTCTGGTCTTTTATTTGACAGTTCTCTAAGTGAAAAGTATTTGTGGCTACCTAAATCTGTTTTGAGCTCTTGCTCTATTCCGAAAAAATCTTTTGACATGATGTGTGATTTTGATGTGTTGAAAATCAAAAAATGTAATTCCCAGTTTGGCGGGTGTCATTGGGAAGATACGTATATTACTAACAGCTGTAAACTTGTTCTGTTTAATTGATTTTTTGAAAATCAAAAAGCTCCCTCATTGAATAGATGGAAACTTATGTCGATCATTTTTAAGTTTTAAATAACTTTGGCGACAATATTTTTAAGGATAAAAACAAAAGTCCAATGGCATTTGATATTGACATGATCAAAAAGGTCTATGAAACAATAGGCCAGCGAGTAAATAAAGCGAAGGAAGTTACCGGCAAGCCACTGACTCTTGCTGAGAAGATTTTGTACAGTCACCTGTATGAAGGAGAAACCAAAGAAGCCTACAAAAGAGGAGAATCTTATGTGGATTTTGCTCCGGATAGGATTGCATGTCAGGATGCCACTGCGCAGATGGCTTTGCTTCAGTTTATGCAGGCAGGAAAAGATAAAGTGGCTGTTCCAACAACGGTACATTGTGATCACCTGATCCAAGCTAAGATTGGTGCTGCTGCTGATTTGCAAAACGCGATCAACAGTTCCAATGAGGTGTTTAATTTTCTGGGGTCTGTATCCAATAAATATGGAATCGGATTCTGGAAGCCGGGTGCGGGTATTATCCACCAGGTTGTTTTGGAAAATTATGCATTCCCAGGCGGAATGATGATCGGTACGGATTCACACACAGTAAACGCTGGTGGTCTCGGAATGGTAGCCATAGGTGTTGGTGGAGCTGACGCTGTGGATGTAATGGCCGGTATGGCCTGGGAACTGAAATTCCCGAAACTTATTGGTGTGAAACTAACAGGTAAGCTCAATGGCTGGACAGCACCAAAAGATGTGATCTTAAAAGTAGCTGGTATCCTAACTGTAAAAGGTGGAACGGGTGCCATTGTGGAATATTTTGGCGAAGGAGCGCAGAGTATGTCTTGTACTGGAAAAGGCACCATTTGTAACATGGGTGCTGAGATCGGTGCAACTACATCTACTTTCGGGTACGATGAGTCAATGGAGCGATACCTGAGAGCAACAGGAAGAGCCGAAGTGGCTGACCTTGCCAATGGAGTGAAAGAGCATTTGACAGGCGATCCTGAAGTTTATGCCAATCCTGAGCAGTATTTTGATCAGGTAATAGAAATTAACCTTTCTGAGTTGGAGCCTCATGTAAATGGTCCGTTTACTCCGGATTTGGCAACACCTATCTCAGAAATGAGCAAGCAGGCAGCGGAGCACGGATGGCCAGAAAAAGTAGAATGGGGACTGATCGGTTCTTGTACCAACTCATCTTACGAAGATATTTCCAGGGCGGCTTCTATTGCTGAACAGGCTTTAGCTAAAGGTTTGAAACCTGCAGCAGAGTTTGGAATTAACCCAGGTTCTGAGCAGGTTAGGTTTACAATTGAGAGAGATGGTTTCATCGAAACTTTCGAGAAGCTTGGAACAAAAGTATTTACCAATGCTTGTGGGCCATGTATTGGACAATGGGCCAGAGAAGGAGCAGATAAGAAAGAGAAGAACACTATCGTTCACTCCTTCAATAGAAACTTTGCAAAACGAGCAGATGGTAACCCAAATACTCACGCTTTTGTGACTTCACCGGAAATGGTAGCGGCTTTGGCAATCTCTGGTAAATTGGGCTTTAATCCAATTACGGATACATTGACCAATGACAAAGGAGAGCAAGTGAAGCTTGATCCTCCTACAGGATGGGAGCTTCCTCCAAAAGGTTTTGATGTAGAAGATCCAGGTTATGTTGCGCCAGCAGAAGATGGTTCTGGAGTAGAGGTGGTTGTGAGCCCAGACTCCAAGCGACTGCAGTTATTGGATCCTTTCCAGCCTTGGGATGGTAAGAATATAACAGGAGCTAAACTTTTGATCAAAGCTCAGGGAAAATGTACTACAGACCACATTTCCATGGCTGGTCCATGGTTGAGATTTAGAGGTCACCTGGACAACATTGCTAACAACACATTAACTGGTGCTGTGAATGCCTTCAATGGTGAGACTGATAAGGTGAAAAATCAACTGACTGGCGAGTACGGTGCGGTGCCTGATACACAGAGAGCTTATAAAGCTGCTGGTATCCCAACCATTGTTGTTGGGGATCAGAACTACGGCGAAGGTTCTTCTCGTGAGCATGCGGCTATGCAGCCTCGTCATCTTGGAGTGAGAGCTGTATTGGTGAAGTCATTTGCACGTATTCACGAAACCAACCTGAAAAAGCAGGGAATGCTGGCGTTGACATTTGCTACCGAGGCTGACTATGACAAAATCCAGGAAGCAGATACTATCAACTTCCTGGATCTTACTGAGTTTGCTCCTGGCAAGCCTTTGACTTTGGAGTTTGTGCACGCGGATGGTTCAAAAGATACCATTGTCACAAACCATACTTACAATGCAGGTCAGATTGGTTGGTTCAAAGCAGGTTCTGCATTGAACCTGATCAAAGAGATGAATAAAGCTTAGTATTATCAATAAAATATATTTTAGAAAAGGCTGCTCATATCGATGTGCAGCCTTTTTTCTAATGCGATAGGCTGTTTTTTGAGATGGCCTTTATCCAGTAGAGAAAATCATAAATGTTTAGCAAGAATCCACACTTTACCTATTTCCAGCAGTCAATTGATGGGATTTCGTTGCCTGAACAATTGAATAATCCTTTTGATTATGAACCTCACCAGCTCTGTAAAATGGCAGCTCATCAGGTTCAGAAAAAACTAAAAGAAGTGGATTGGGAACACAATTTCGGACTTGGGCCGGTTCGAGTGGAGAAGGCCATAGGGAAGATGTTTGGGGTGATGGTGGTGAAAAACCGATTAAATGAAATTGGATTTTTAGCAGCTTTTTCCGGGAAAGTGGGCGGGAGAAATCATTATGAGGGTTTCGTGCCGCCGGTGTTTGATGTGCTCAAGCAAGGAAGTTTCATTAATGAAGGAATGGAAGAACTCACCCGATTAAATCGGGAAATTGATAAGTTGCGAGCAATAGCTGGAGAAGAAAATAGGGACAAAATCGGAAAGCTGACTCAGCAAAGAAGAGACAACTCAAATTCATTGCAGGACCACATTTATAATAGTTATCAATTTTTGAATCAAAATGGAGAAGTTAAGAGGCTTAGAGAAATTTTTGAGTCTACTCATCATGCGCATCCTCCAGGCGGAGCAGGGGATTGTGCTGCTCCAAAATTGCTTCATTATGCCTTTCAGAATGAAATGACACCAGTAGCCATTGCTGAGTTTTGGTGGGGAGCATCTCCAGCATCTGGTTTGTGGAAACACAAACAATACTATCCGGCATGTACACATAAGTGTGCTCCTATTCTTGAGTTTATGCTTTCCGGAACAGAAGTGGCATCATGATTCACTTTATCCTTTTGGGAAACGAGTGGCCTTTCGTGTTATTGGTCCAATTGGAAGATAAGGAATTATTTTGCTCGTTATGTGTTCAATTTATAGTTCAAGATTTTGAGCAATGACACAGATAACAATCAAACAGCCTCAGTCAAGTTGGAAGAAAACTGATTTTCTTAATGATGAGGAACTCCTCGGTTATTTATTGTCTGAGTTGGAAGTTGGGAAACTGAAACCTTTGTCTACAGAAGAAATTGATGAATCAAGAAAGAAGACTCACCTGGAGGTTAATTCAATGAATGAAGATGAATTCATTGATATTAATCACCACCGAAAGTTCTTTTCGGCTTGAGTAATCAAGCTTAGAAAGACGGTTTTACCTCTTAATTCAGGCTTTCCAGAAATTTGAGTGTATCCACATTGTCTGCGTAATCCCACAGCTCAGGACTCTGAGCCTGACCAAAAGGAATGTGATCTTTGCCTACGATGCATTGTAGCTTGTCTTTATGAGTAGCTAGTTTCACCTTTAAGTCTTCTGCTGAAGAATAGGACTCATTGAATAACACAGAAATTGGGGAAACAAGCTGATCAGACGTTTGCCATAGAAGAAAACCATTATCCAGGTGCCTGGTACCATTTACGAGTAAGATTGACTTGTGATACTCATAGTTATTTTGGTACTTATGATTATCAGCAATGTTTTTGTAGCATTCTATGGCTTCAAAGAATTTTTTGGGATCATAATTCTGTGGCACAAATAACTTTGAAACATTTCTACACCCAAGGCCAAAGTATGAAAAGATGTCTAGCCCAAGTTTGGTCAATTCCGCATCACTCTCTGTTCCATCCAGTATGGCCACAGATGTCCTGTTTTTACGAATAATTTTAGGGTGATCTTTGAAATAGTATTCAAAATATCTGGAGGTATTGTCGCTACCTGTGGCAATCAAAACATCAATACTGGTCAACCGCTCCCTGATTTCAAAGTTTCTTTTTAGCCGTGGTTCTATGTCAGTAATCCAATTCGTGAGCGTTTCTATCAAGAAGCTATCCTGGGAGCTGGTTTTTATGGCTGCAAAATGTCCTGAGATAAGCACGCAGAGTAAGTCATGAAACCCAACCATGGGAATATTGCCTGCCATGATGATCCCTACAATTTTGGGCACATCCGGTGAGAGCGATTTGTAATTTTCTGTCCATTGGCTAAGCTTATCCTTCTGAAGCATGAATGCGATACCATCCAATGCCATTTTCACATGTTCCTCTGTGAACCATTGGTTGTTCATTTTTGCTCTTTGGGATAAATTCTGCACTTCTTTAGTTGATAAATCCTTTATTTTATCGCCTAAAGTTGAAAATGCTTCAATTCTCTCTGTTAGTGTCATTTAATTGCAACTTACTTTTGCCCGCAAACTTATTGTAGATAATTTTGTTCTCTGTTGTTGTATAGCATAAAAAGAAGACGTAATGGCAATAATGATCACAGACGAATGCATCAATTGCGGTGCATGCGAGCCGGAATGCCCCAACACAGCCATCTATGAAGGTGGAGTTGAGTGGAAATGGTCAGACGGCACGGATCTGAAAGAGGTGGAAATGGAGGATGGATCTGTTATAGACGGATCAGCTTCTCAGGAGCCTGTATCAGACGAGTTTTACTACATCGTATCAGGAAAATGTACTGAGTGTACGGGGTTTCATGAGGAGCCTCAATGTGCGGCAGTTTGTCCTGTAGATTGTTGTGTGCCAGATCCTGATTATGAGGAAACACAAGAAGAGCTCGAAGCTAAAAAAGAGTGGTTGCACTTAGACTAAGCAGTCACCAGTAGATATAAAAAAAGCGGGCTAGTCCCGCTTTTTTTGTATCTGATCATTGGGTTTACGTATAAATAATATTAAAATTGTACGTATGACTACCAAGCTTACCCTCTCAATAGACGAAGCTGTAATTAAAAAGGCTAAGAAGTATGCCAAGGAAAATGGAAGGAGTCTGTCAGCTTTGATAGAGTCCTATCTAATTGGGATTACTTCTGAGCAGGAAGATAATTCGCAAACCACACCTATTACTTCAAAGTTACTGGGTGCTTTTAAGGTTGATGGGGAAATAGCTGTTAGCAAGTATTTTGCAGATAAATACAAGGACAAGATATGATCAGAGCATTTATTGACCCGGATGTAATATTGGAATTTCTTACCAATAAAGAACCTCAATCACTTGAAGCTGCGAGAATATTTTCGCTTGCAGAACGAAAAGAGGTGAAGCTGATGGCATCTGCGCAAGCAATTAGTACGCTTTATCATGTGCTACTCCAATATGCCAGTCATGAGAAGGTGATTGAAAAGTTGCAGTTACTTATGGAGATTGTTGAAATAGGAACCTTGGACAGAAAAGCTGTTTTCAATGCCTTAAAATCCAATTTCGGCAATCTGGAAGATGGAATTCAAAACTATTGTGTGGAGGCGAATAATGTGAAGATACTCATTACTCGCAGGCACAAAGATTATAAGCTTAGCGGATTGTCAATCATGAGCCCAGCTCTGTTTTTGGAGATGGTGTAACTACCTCATTCTCTTCCGCTTGATCAAATAGGACCCAAGTATTTTTTCAAAAGGCTCTTCAATATTCGCCTCTATCAAATCAATTTTGTAAGTACCGCATCTAATTTTCAGATCTGTATAAAGCTTTTCCATATTCTCAGAGTAGTGTTCTTTCACTTCCCTTGGGTTTAGTTTCAGTACTTCGTTAGTCTCCAAATCAATAAACCTGTGAGGACGGTCATCAAAAGCAAATTCCAGTTCGGTCTTATAGTCTGATACATGAAAGATCAGTACCTCATGTTTGTTATGCTTGAGGTGCTGTAATGCTTTGAATATTTCATCCAGATTGTTGGACTGATGAAACATGTCGCTGAATAGGATGATTAGCGATCTTTTGTGAATCTTATCTGAAATTTGATGCAACACCTCGGGTACATTGGTACCTGGAGACCCTTCACTTTTCAATAAGTTGGATAACTCTGTTATCAATTGATTGAAATGGGTTCTGGTCGTTTTAAGTGGTGATTGATAGTGGACCTGATCAGAAAATGTGGTTAATCCAACAGCGTCTCTTTGTGAGGTTAGCAGATAAGCAAGAGAAGCCGCACACAGCACAGAAAACTTAAGCTTCAAATTATCTGGCTGTGGATAATACATCGATTTGGAGATGTCAAGCAAAATCCTCGCCCTCAAATTTGTCTCTTCTTCGAATTGTTTGGTGTAAAGCCTGTCAGTGCGGGCATATACTTTCCAGTCCACATTTTTGGTGCTTTCCCCAAAGTTGTAAAGTTTATGTTCGGCAAATTCTACCGAAAAACCATGATATGGAGATTTGTGCAGACCAGTAATGAAACCTTCTACCAGCTGTTTAGCCAACAGATCCAGGTTTTCAAACTGTTTGATATCAGCGAGTTTGATGCTCATAGGTTTTGCAATCTAGTTTTTGAGCTTTGCTTGTTCAAAGAAAGCTTTATTTTTTTATTGAAAGGGTAAAATTAGCTGTTTGCATTTGTCAAATTTTAAATGCTATATTTATCTGCGAATTAGAGATATGTGTTTATCTCAACTTTTTAGTAAAACGAGAAATATCAACTATTGTGGAAGAGAACAAGGATAAAGGGAGAGATGAAATCTATTCGGAAAGAGTGAGGGCAGGAAAGAGAACCTATTTTTTTGATGTAAAAGCAACCCGATCTAACGACTACTACCTAACAATCACCGAAAGTAAAAGAAGATTTAAAGATGATGGATTCTTTTACGAAAAGCATAAAATCTTCTTGTATAAAGAAGATTTTAACAAGTTTGTAGAGGCATTGAACGAAACTGTGAATCATGTGAAGACAGAGTTGTTGCCAGATGTAGATTTCAGCGAATTTGATCGTGATAACGATGAGGAAGAAACAGCCATCAATCTCTCAGATGATGATTCAGAGTTGAAATGGGATTAAAGTTTTTATAAAAGCTTCTGAAGAATACGACTGGCCCTCATTATTGGGGGCTTTTTTATTATTGGCAGAATTCGCTGCTATTTATGGTTTCTGCTGGCCTGCTAAGTGCAAGGCTTAATTCTGCTCAGCTTGGATGATTAAATAATGAATATGAACAGAACATTAATAACATTGGGAGTTTTGGTGGTGCTCATGGTGTTTGCTGTGTGGTTCTTTTCCAACATTTTTATTTATGTGGCTATCTCTTTGGTGTTGGCTACAATGCTTCGCCCCTTGACAAACCAGGTATCGCGCTTTCAGATATTTGGAGGAGGCGTACCACGTCCTCTGGCAATTTTACTCTCGTTTTCTGTTGTTGTAGCAGTCATTTCCCTTTTTGTTGTCCTTTTCATTCCATTGGTTACTGCGCAGATTGAAGTGCTTGCTCATCTTGATTTTAGCCAGGTTTTTGACTCACTGATACAACCAGTTCGTTGGTTTGAACACATTCTCATTTCCAACAACCTTTCTGCCCGACCAGAAGGTTTTATGGTAGAGTCCTTTAAATCGGGAGTTCTAGATTTCGTCAATAGAATCAATTTCACAGATGTATTGAATCAGCTGATTTCTTTTACAGGCAATATATTTGTCGGCTTACTGGCTGTCACGTTTATTACTTTTTTTCTTTTATATGAAGATGGAATCATTCGCAGGCATATTATTGCATTGGTACCTAATCAATACTTTGAGGTTTTTATCTCAGCACTTTATAAGATCGAAAAGCTGCTCTCCAATTTTCTAATTGGAATACTTTTTCAGATGTTTTCCATATTTACTATAGCATCTGTTGGGTTGTCCATAGCAGGAATCAATTACGCTTTGACAATTGCAGTTTTTGCAGCTGTAGCCAACCTTATTCCATACCTGGGGCCTCTGTTGGGTGGAATATTCGGCATTGTGGTAGCCGTTAGTACTTCAGGAGACCTCACATTGAGCAACGACACACTCATTCTGGTAGTTAAAGTTTTCTCTGTTTTTGGGATTGTGCAGGCTACTGACAATATCTTACTTCAACCGCTTATTTTTTCTAAAAGTGTGAAAGCTCATCCATTAGAAATATTTGTCATTATTTTTGTGGGCGCAACAATCGCCGGTATTCCGGGAATGATTGCTGCGATTCCGGTTTATACAGTGTTAAGAGTCTCAACTTCAGAGATTTATGCCGGTTTTAACCAATATAAAGTATTTAAAATCAAAAACTGATCATGGGATTAAGGTGTGGTATTGTAGGGCTTCCGAATGTAGGGAAATCCACGTTGTTCAATGCACTTTCTAACGCAAAGGCTGAAGCGGCCAATTTTCCTTTTTGTACAATTGAACCAAATGTTGGTGTTATTACTGTGCCAGATGAACGCCTGGAGGTCTTAGAAAAACTGGTATCACCGGAGCGTGTTGTGCCTACTGTGATTGAGTTTGTTGATATTGCTGGACTGGTAAAAGGTGCCAGTAAAGGAGAAGGTCTTGGAAATCAGTTTTTGGCGAATATTCGTGAAGTCGATGCAATCATACATGTTGTCCGTTGTTTTGACAATGACAATATTGTGCACGTGGAAGGCAAGGTGAATCCTGTGGAGGACAAAGAAGTTATTGATACGGAGTTGCAGCTAAAGGATCTGGATTCTGTAGACAAACGCATCAGCAGGGTAGAGAAGATTGCCAAAAGTGGCGATGCAAAAGCTAAAAAAGAGCTGGAAGTGTTGCAAGCATATAAGAAACATTTGGAAGCCGGAAAAAATGCAAGATCACTTGAAGTTGACAAAGAAGATGCAGTAATAGTCAGAGAACTTCAATTGCTGACCGGTAAGCCAATTATTTATGTGGCCAATGTGGAGGAAGAAAATATCAACACTGGTAATACCTACAGCGAAGCTCTGGAAACAGCGGTTACTGCTGAGAATGCTCAGGTAGTGAAAGTTTCGGCGGCTTTAGAGGCTCAGATTGCTGAGTTTGATGATGAAGATGACAAAGCGATGTTTTTGGAAGAATATGGCCTGAAGGAATCCGGACTTAATCGTCTCATCAAAGCTGCCTATTCATTATTAGACTTGATTACCTATTTCACAGCTGGAGTGCAGGAAGTTCGCGCCTGGACAATCAAAAGAGGGTGGAAGGCACCTCAGGCCGCTAGTGTAATACACACTGATTTTGAGCGTGGTTTTATTAAAGCTGAGGTTATCAAGCTTGAGAATTTTGAGAAGTATGGTTCGGAAGCAGCGTGTAAAGAAGCTGGTAAATTGGCTATCGAAGGCAAAGAATATGTGGTGCAAGATGGTGATATCATGCACTTTAGGTTTAATGTTTAATTTTCTTAAAAAATCTTTAAACAAAGTTTCTTGAAAGTTGTTTTTCTTACAATTGCTTTTTAACCGCAGCATTGTGAGAGTTAGATTAACATTTACTGTAAAAAACCGTGGTGCGCTAGTGCCATTTCATCACCAGTTTTTAATAGCACGGGAAATCAAAGAGATTTTGGCCCGTCATGCAGATAGTGACCTGATCACCTATCCGTTCTACAGTTTTTCGGGCTTGAAAGGTCAGACCAGATTAGGAAATAATGGTCTTCATTTTAATTCCCGTAGAGTGACGATAGTGGTTTCATCGGCCAGTGAAGAATTCCTGGATTTATTGTTAAAATCAATTCTTGATACTGACTTTTTGAAAATTGGAGAACTGGTTTTGAAACCTGAATTTGCGGACAAGGAACTGCCAGTAAACCTGGATCACGGGACGAAATACGTCTGTATTTCGCCATTAATTCTGGATTTTTCTGAGGTAGATGATGATTTTCCATTTGTAGATCCGGCTTCCAATGAATTTTCAGATTTACTGTATGAATCCACTATAGAGCGGATGACTGAGTATGGCATTGATGTTTCCACAATTCAGGATGTACAGAAGTTTCAGTTGGTTCCTGACGCAGGTTATGTGAATAAAATGAAATCTTCGGGTAAGAAATACTCCCGAATATATCCCACCTTCCAACAGGGAAGAAGACAGGAAGTACGTGGGTATACTCTGCCTTTTACACTCTTTGCAGCGCCTGAAATTCAGGATTTCGTATTCACTTGTGGTCTTGGTGAAAATTGCTCAAATGGCTTTGGGCTGCTGGATTTGGCCAATAGCAACCCAACAGAACGTACTGTTACTTATGCTGTGAATGAGAGCTCAAATTCTGCTGGAAATTAACCTGTAGCCTATCAACTCATCATAATTGTAAAAGGGATTCCTATAGTAAAACAGGACCTCATAGTCATTTTGAGTTTGATAATGATTGCCTTCAAACATGTAATAAGGATGGTTGTTTTTATCTACTGCCCAGTAGAAGTAGTTGTAATATCCTTGCTTCAACCAAGTGTAGCCTTTATAACTTCCCGTTTGAGTGTCATAATGAAGCTGGTTTTCCGGTGTAATATTCCAGTTGTTAAACCTGCCGGTAACGTAGACTTGACCATCTATTGAATCATTCATTAATTCAAAAAAGACTTTGACATATTCGCTTTGGAGCTGTGAGTCATTGGGGTCTGTATTTTGCAGGTAATATCCTCCATTCAAATCACTATTAATTTGCGTGTATGCGAGATCTCCTCTGGACTTGTCGATACCTAAAAAAGCAACTACCTGATCTGGTTCCTTTCTTACATTGGCTACATTCATTCCTCTGTAATCCACAGACCTTAAGTCAAAATATCGATATTCATTCAGACCAGGGAATGTGTTTTCTCCACTAAACTGCTGATAGATCAGCTTATTTTCATAAGGGAGAAATTGGGTCGGTTCCAGACCTCTGATAGCAGTATTCCAGTTGTGGTTCTGGAGCAATACCACTTTGAATTCACGCATGGGGTTGACATTTTCTATTTCAGGGTATTTTATTTCCATGTTCAGCTGCTGGTCCTGTCTGAATCTTGAAACCACAGCAGTATTTTTTATCTGTACTTCAAACTCACACTGTTGGTTAACAACTAAAAAACGCTGCGTGAACAGTGCATCTTCAGGGTGACTGTTGCGATAAACTTCTACTATGTAATTGCCTGACTTGTCAGGGGTAGGAAGTGTTGTGCTATAATTCACATAGTTAGTATGGGTATTAGAAGAGTAACTGTAGTTATTGATCGGAAACTCATTGTAGACTGTTATGAACTGTAAGTCCTGCAAGTTGGATTTGGTCCAGTCAGCATTGCAACTGATGTACTTGGCATAGAGGTATTCTGAGTCATCTTCCATTACATCGAACACCAAAACCAATCCAGGATCCCCAACTTCAATTACCGGATATTGCAAGAAAGCACCTTGCTCATCGTTCAATGGGTAAAGCTGCACCATCCCAACGGTATTTTCATATTTCACATTATCCATGATGAGTGCTTTTGAAGCATAGGAGTCTGTAGGGGTAAGTGGCACACAGGCTGTTATTATCAACCCAAGTACAGTAGGTATTATGTATTTCAAGCTTGTCATAAGTCTAAAATAAAATTATCTGATGTAAGTCATGGTGTTTTTGGCAAATAATGGCTTATTTGATCTGGTGAATTAAATTCCTAGATTTGTTAAGCACGATTCCAACGAAACGCAAGATACCAGAGTCTATCATTAAAATAAACCTGAATGGCATTCAGTGATGAAGAGTTAATAGAAGGTTGCTGCAAAGGAGAACGAAGCGCACAGCAAAAATTATATGATAAGTACAGCGGACAAATGTACGCTGTTGCGTTGCGCTATTCTAAAATGCAGCAAGAAGCTGAGGACATACTTCAGGAAGCATTTCTGAAGGTGTTTCAGAATGTCAAGAACTTTCGAAAGGATTCTTCTCTGGTTTATTGGATCAAGCGAATTGTGGTGAATACAGCATTAAACCATCAACGAAGCAAGCTGTATTTGTATCCAATGGTAGATGTGTCGGATTTGAAGAGCCGATTCACAGAGGAAATGACCATTTCCAACTTCAATCACAAGGAGCTTTTGGAACTGATAAGAGAGTTACCATCAGGTTGCCAGGTGATTTTTAACCTGTATGCGATAGAAGGCTACAAACATCATGAAATAGCGGACACGCTAAATATTAGTGAGGGCACCAGTAAGTCGCAGTATGCAAGGGCAAAGTCACTTTTGAAAGAGTGGATTGGGAAGCGAAACGAAATTAATTATGACAGGGCGGGAGAATTCTGAGGATCAATTTGAGAAGGGTTGGAGAGAAGCCATGGATGGAGCGAATGTTCCACCACCGTCTTCTGTCTGGGAAAATATTGATCATGATCTGACATTTGCGGAGCTCAAAGTTTATAAGTCTAAGACCATTATATATCGATGGGCTGTTGCCGCAGTAGTTCTTATAGCAGCCTCATTTGGTATTTGGCAGTACCTCTATTTCCAGGAGCAAATGAAATATGCACTTAGCCAATCAATTGAGGTAGACAAGCCTGACCCACAGAGTAATTTTGCATACCGAATAGATATTCCTCGAAACAGACAGTCACAACATTCCTACTCCAGGCTTTCCGGTGAATCTGATGCTACTGGGCCAAGTTATTCATTCTCAAAAAACAATGAATCCGGAGTTGCAACCAATCAGGCTCTATTTACTAAAGTTGAAGATCAGAACTCTGCTGCTTTGATGGCTATGAATGATGATACTAAAGAGGTTGCCTGGGATACCTGGTTAGTGGATAATTTGAAAGGCTTGATTGATTTGGAAGATCATACTGAATTTGCTAAGCCTAAAAAGAAGCCGGTTTACCACTATGGCGCCACTAGCAAAAAAGAGAAAGAGGAGAATAAATATTTTGCAGGATTGCGCATGGGGTCCGGAGCTTTTGATCCTAACTATCAGTCTGGCGGCAATAGTTTACTGGCGACCAATCTAAATGTGAATCCAGCTGCATTTAGTCTGGCAGATAATGAAGCAATTGATACAAGTTCACCTAATGTGAGAGAAGGAATGCAGGCAGGTCAGACTATATCCATGGGGCTCAATTTTGGAATGAAACTCAATGATAGATGGTCACTACAGAGTGGGGTTCAATATGCAAGAGCCGATGCTACCACTCAAACTAACGTGGTAATCCAAACTTCAAAATGGCAGGAAGTGATTCCGGCTACAAGTCAGGTGCGCGGAAATCAGCAGTTAGAAAGTGCTGTAAGAAGAGAACAAATTGTAGAGTACGATTACAGAGATGTCAATTTGAATAATCAGTTTCAGTTTACTTCTGTGCCGGTGACTGCTGGTTATATGCTCATCAAGCAAAAATTTACACTTGAGCTCAATGCAGGGATTGTGACTAACATGTATATGGGTAATCGGTTGTCAGGTGACGATTCTGAAATAGCGAATGTCACTGTTGGGCCAGGTGATCAGTCACCATACAGACAGTTTAGTTTTAGTGGGCTTGCAGGTGTAGAAATGGGATACAGGTTCCTCAAGAATTTCAATTTCATCATTGAGCCCAATTATCGTCGGGCGATCAATTCCCTTACAAAGGATAACAGTACCTTCTCATCAAGTCCTTCCGGATTTGGTGTGATGACAGGAATCAGATATAATTTCAAATAGCTTTTAAACCATTTGATAGTTGCCTGTGTCTATAGACCTGTAACACAGCCATAGTTATATATGAAGACAACAACTAAAGATTATCAGAGCCTCAATGAAGAGGTAAAGAGCGCGGAAAACAAGGATCTATTTAAGCTTTCTACTTTAGCGCTAATGATCACGATTATCCTGTCATTGTTGTATGCAGGAGGATAAAATATTTCAATAATCATATATGAAGAGGATGAATGCCTTCATTTGAAATCTGAATTTTTAAGGATTTCAGATTGAAGGCATTTCATTTACGGACTCATCACTATTTTTGTCCTCAAACAAAAAATAAATTCATTATGTCTGATAAGCCCATAACTTCATTTATCGAAAAGCACTTTCTTCATTTCAATTCCGCAGCGCTTCACGATGCTGCCAAAGGGTATAAATCTCATTTGGAAAGTGGTAAGAAAATGCTCATTTCTCTTGCGGGAGCTATGAGCACCGGAGAATTGGGAATTAGTCTTGCTGAAATGATCCGACAAGATAAGGTTCAGATCATCTCTTGCACAGGTGCAAACCTTGAAGAAGATATAATGAATTTAGTGGCACACAGTCATTATAGGCGAATTCCTCACTACCGGGACCTTACTCCTGAGCAGGAAAGAGAGCTTTTAGATCAGGGATTGAACCGTGTTACTGATACGTGTATTCCGGAGGAAGAAGCTTTTAGAAGGTTACAAAAACACATTTTCGAAATCTGGAAAGACGCTGAGGACAAAGGTGAAAGATATTTTCCGCACGAATTCATGTATAAGCTGCTCAAATCAGGAGTACTTGATCAGTATCATGAGATAGATCCTAAAAACAGCTGGATGATTGCTGCCATGGAGAAAAACCTTCCGATGGTTGTTCCTGGATGGGAAGATTCTACTATGGGAAATATTTTCGCATCATACTGTATCAAAGGCGAGCTGAAGGCCAGTACTATGAAATCAGGAATTGAGTACATGACATTTTTGGCGGATTGGTATCTAAAAAATGCTGGTGATGCGGGAATCGGATTCTTCCAGATAGGTGGAGGTATTGCTGGTGATTTCCCAATCTGTGTGGTGCCAATGCTTTACCAGGATCTGGAAAAAACTGATGTTCCATTCTGGAGTTATTTCTGCCAGATATCAGACTCTACCACCTCATATGGGTCTTACAGTGGAGCTGTGCCAAACGAGAAAATAACCTGGGGAAAACTGGATACAGATACTCCGAAATATATTGTAGAGTCAGATGCTACCATTGTAGCTCCGCTAATTTTCGGTTACGTACTAGGCTGGTAATTTATCCTAATTCGTCAAATTCGAATTTTTACATACAGAACTCTAGCCTACTTAATTCATGAATAATCTATTCTGGGACCTAATTACCTATCATTCAGTGTCTTACTAGAATAAAAAAGGAAAAACCAATTTGGTTCCCTTTAGGGTGTGGGGTAAATCAAATTGATTTTTAAACTTGATCAATTAAGATTAATTAGTCTTGGGCTTTAGTTCTCCCCTCATAAATAAGTTGTATTCTTCGCAGGTAAGGTAAGCCTTGCCTGCGGAATATGGACAGGTCTGATATATTGGCTCAAATGGACCTTGTTTGATGACTACACCTTCCCCATGACAAACAGGGCATAACATCTTACCAAGCCCTCCACAATCAAAATCATTGCTGCTTTCTATATTGTCCTTCATGGCTTGAGTTTTAGCCATGGATTCTTCGCGATAACTTTCTTCAGACATTCGAAGGAATTTGGAAGCTTCTTCATGATACCTTCCTTGTGTTCCTTTCAGTTGAATATACTTATTCAGCCAGTTGATACTCTGTTTGTATTTGCCCAGGTAGTAACTGTTCTTCCCAAAATAGAAGGCCATTTCAGAGGGCAGTTTGGTCATGTTTTTCAACACATATTTGAACACCTCGTCGGCTTCTTCATATCTGCGCTGTTCCATTAATTCCACACCCTGATCCATTTTCATAGTCATGTGTGATTCTACTACTCCCTGAGCCAAAGCAACGTTGGCCAATACAAATGCAAAAACTATCGCTGGTATTCTCATTGTTAAAATCTCAAACTGTAAAGATGAACAAATAATTACAATTGAAAATTCATCTAATCAAAAGCTGTACCGATCTCGTTTGACATAGCGCGTGAATACAACTAACTTCGTGGAAAAATAAACAACAATGGAACAAACATTAACCTCTCAAAATGCAACCCATGCAGCTGAGGATTTCCTGCCAATCAATGGCACGGATTATATAGAGCTGTATGTGAGTAATAGTAAGCAAGCTGCTCATTTCTATAAGACAGCTTTTGGGTTTCAGGATTTGGCGTATGCCGGATTGGAAACAGGTCTCAAAGACCGTGAGTCTTATGTGGTTGTTCAGGATAAAATCCGTTTGGTATTGACTTCACCCCTTAAGTCAGGAACGGATATCGGACGTCACATAGATCAGCATGGTGATGGTGTAAAAGTAGTGGCCCTTTGGGTAGATGATGCTCGTAAGTCCTATGAAGAAACTACCAAAAGAGGAGCTAAATCTTTTATGGAACCTACTGTCGAAAAAGATGATCAGGGCGAGATTGTAAAGGCTGGTATATATACATATGGTGAAACCATTCATATGTTTATCGAGCGAAAGAATTACAATGGGACGTTTTTGCCTGGTTTTAGAAAGTGGGAGTCAGCATATCACCCAACTTCAATCGGTCTGAAATATGTTGATCACATGGTTGGTAATGTTGGCTGGGGAGAGATGAACACCTGGGTGAATTTTTACGCCAATGTGATGGGCTTTACGCAGTTGATATCTTTTGATGATAAGGACATTTCCACTGAATATACCGCACTCATGAGTAAAGTAATGAGTAATGGAAATGGTAGAATTAAGTTCCCTATCAACGAACCTGCTGAAGGAAAGAAAAAGTCTCAGGTGGAAGAATATCTTGATTTCTATGAAGGTTCCGGAGTTCAGCACATTGCTGTAGCCACCGATAATATTTTGGAAACAGTTACTGCACTTAGAGATAGAGGTGTAGAGTTTTTGAAAGTGCCATCTACTTATTATGAGGACCTATTGGACCGAGTGGGTGAAATAGATGAGGATCTGGCTCCACTTAAAGAGCTGGGTATATTGGTTGATAGAGATGATGAGGGCTATTTACTTCAGATTTTCACTAAACCTATAGAACCTCGCCCAACAATGTTTTTTGAAATCATTCAGCGAAAAGGAGCCAAATCTTTTGGTAAAGGAAACTTCAAAGCGCTGTTTGAAGCAATAGAGAGAGAACAGGAAATTCGAGGAACACTGTAATATTTACAGGAGTTCGGTCGTTCTTTCCAGCAAGTTCAAGGTGTAAAGTGTATGTTATTTAGAATTTGTGTCACGCTGGTATTGACAATTGGAATTTATGTATATGGTTACGGGCAGTCCACCCGGGATGTGGCTGCCCCTAAGCCACCTGCTCCAAAGTACCAGTCTTTTAAAAAAACAAAAAAGAAGGGTTTCTTTTACAAGCTCTTTCATAACAAGAAACATAACCAGATTACTGGTGCTGAGGAGAAAGAAGAGTTCGAAAAGCGAATGAAGCGCACAGTTCGCCAAAAAGCCAAGCAAGAGAAGATTTCCATGCAGGAACAATATCAGAATCCTCTATATTTCGGGCATAAAAAACCTCCAAAGAAGCGGCCTCCAGGGAAGCGGAAGTTCTGTAAGGAATGTGGTATCTGGCACTAAAGTTTAAAAATGGAAAATCTTAATCGTTTTATTGAATCTACCAATCTTAGTCCTCAGTTGACCGGGAAAGATGTTGATTTATTGATCGCAGAAGCGAAAGAATTGCAGGTTTTGGGTGTGTGTGTGCCACCATTTTGGGTGAAGCGGGCATCACGCGAAATAGCCACTTCAGATTTGCAATTGGTTACAGTGATTGGTTTTCCACTAGGCTACCAGATGACTGAAGCTAAGATGGAAGAAGCACAGCTGGCTTTGAGAGATGGTGCCAATGAGTTGGATCTGGTCATGAATGTTTCCGCTTTCAAAGATGGCATGCATTGGCCTAAAATTGAATTTGCCAAGATGGCCAAGCTGGCACATGATCATGAGGCAATGCTCAAGGTGATCATTGAAGTGGCTTATCTCAATGATGATGAGATCAGGAAAGCATCTTTGATGTGTGCTGATGCAGGAGTGGATTTTGTAAAAACTTCAACGGGGTTTGCACCAACTGGAGGAGCTACACCTCACCATATAAGCACTATTAGAGAGACTATTCCATCCAATGTTGGTATAAAAGCCTCAGCTGGTATCAAAACCAAAGAACAAACCATCGCGCTCATAGAAGCAGGTGCAGACAGAATTGGTACTTCTAGTGCGAAAGTTATCTTATCTTAATTCAATGATTTCACTGGGAATTAGATGCTTTGGAAGGGTTCAGGGAGTATTCTATCGAGCTTCCACTAAAGAAAAAGCCGATGAACTTGGCTTATTAGGCTGGGTGAAAAACGAGCCAGAGGGAACGGTCCTTATTCATGTAGAAGGTACAAAAGAGAATGTAGATGAACTGATCAATTGGTGCCGTAGAGGCCCGCAGTTTGCCAGAGTGGATAAGGTGGATTTTTGGGAAGAGGAGGAGGAAGGAAGCGCTTCGTTTGAAGTAAGGAGATAAATGCTTATGCTGACTTTAGTAGCTTATTCCTGGTGATTCTCAATCTAAAATGCCCCAGGATCATTCTTCTGATACCGTAGTAGAGGAATTTATGATTGACATCTTCTTTTAGGACACAGGCTTTTTTCACAATGATAGGCGACCACATAATTACTACGGATTATAAAAAAGGAATCGTAGGTGCATTCAATACGATTACCCATAAGTTTGATTGGGTACATGAGGAGCCTGGAGTTAGCTTCCCGGCAGGTAAACCTATTGTCTAT